>Ga0256845_1000210_pt1 | contig 55462 bp, 42 predicted proteins | sample RiftiametaG_FD_189101 | JGI IMG/M metagenome (GOLD analysis project Ga0256845, IMG submission 189101) | Tube worm associated microbial communities from hydrothermal vent at the East Pacific Rise, Pacific Ocean - Riftia | ecosystem: Host-associated > Annelida > Integument > Unclassified ...
AGAATATACATACTATGATAAATTTCTCAAAAAAGGCGTTAACTACGGATATAGAGTAGTAATAAAAAATTCATCGGGAAATATCATGAGATATTCAAAGACAATAAATCTATAAGAAGAGATAATAAATATGAGAGATAAAAAGATAATAGTAATAATTTTGTTTTTTGTTTTGTCAACTATAACATACGGGAAAGGATTTATAGGGATAAACGGTAATCTGTTTTTCCCATCCGACTCCGATTATAAGGATATTTACGAAAGCAGTGTGATTCATCCCGAGATAGAGATAATGCAATCCGTCTACAATAATCTGTTTGTGTTCGGTAGTTACGGATATATGAGTAAAACGGGAAAGACGGTGGGAGAATTAGAGGTAGATACGAAAAGCACAAGGAATATATTATCGGTGGGTGCGGGTTGCGTTATAAAGATAAATGAGAATACAGATATAGTATATATTACAATTAATAAAAGATTTTTATATTTGTTATATTATAATTACCCCGTTTTTTTTTGAATAAATAAAGGTTGTTTTTATATGTAAAAGAGACTCATAGAGTGTTATAATAGTATTTTCAGAATAACTCCGATATAACTACAAAAGCAACCGATATGATTATACCGGAAAGTAGAGAGAAAGTGAAAAGAAAAACTTTAAGTCTATAAATAAATCAGACATAGAGTTAAGTCAGCCGAATAAGAAATTTATATCGGAAATGATGACGGGAATGGTATTAATCGGCGTGTAAAATACTCTTATTATAGCCGTTTCAGATACCAAAAACTGCCCATTGACTTTATTCTTTAAAAAAATATAATGAAAAACGGAGGTAATATGAAAAACAATCTAAAAATATTTTTCATACTTTTTACCCTGATATTTTCATTTAAACAGATATTTCCGGATCTCATTACTGTTCCTGAACAAACCAAATATAGAAAAACTTCCTCATTCAGTGAAGTAATGAAATTTTTATATGAAGCGGAAGCTCAGTCGGAAAATATCAAACTTTGTGAATTTTGTATATCTACGGAAGGAAAAAAAGTCCCTATGGTTATTATAAGCGACAGAGCTGTTTCCTCACCTTATCAGAAGCAGATATTTGATATTCCGTCTATCCTTATTATGGCTAATATTCATGCCGGCGAAGTTGAAGGAAAAGAAGCTTCTCTCATGATAATAAGAGATTTTGTAAATGGAAAAATAAACGAAGTATTAAAGAACCAGATAATTTTAATGATCCCGATATTTAACAGTGACGGTAATGATAAATTCGGCAAAAACAGAGGAGACGACGGTCCTGAACTTGCCGGTGTCAGACATAACGGCCAACATCTTGACTTAAATAGAGATTATATTAAACTTGAATCACCGGAGGTAAAAGCACTACTTAACGTTTTTACAAAGTGGAGACCACTGCTTTTCATCGATATGCATACTACCGACGGCTCCTTCCACAGAGAGCCGGTAACTTTCGCCACCCTTTCAAATCCAAACAGTAATAAGAATATTTTCAACTATATGTGGAACACTCTCTTTCCTTCGGTAAAAAAATATATGAAAAAAAAGTTTAATACGGACAGTATTCCTTACGGAAATTTTATAGATAGGAAATCCCCCCGAAAAGGATGGGCAAATCATGCTTATGAAGTAAGATATGGAACAAACTACGCAGGACTCAGGAATATATTTACAATTCTCGATGAAAACTATTCTCATGCTGATTTTAAAACCAGGGTCATCTCAGCATACCATTTCCTTCGCTCAACTCTCGAATTCACTAAAGATCATATTGGTGAGATGGATAAAATCAGAAAAAATGCTGAAATAGATACAACTCTAAACTATTATAAAGGAAATCATATCATATCCTATAAAACTGAGAAATTGTTAGATTTTACAATAAAAAGCTATGAATTTAAGGTTGAAAAGATAAAACCTGAAGATAAAAAGAAATATCCGCCATGGGTAGGAGACTCAATTGTAAAAAAGACAGATAAAAATAGAGATTATCGCCTCCCCTATTTTGGGAAAGCTGTTTCCAAAAAATCCGTGAAACTTCCTTCCGGCTATTTTCTGCTTCCTTTCCACAAAAAAATTGAGAATAACCTTAAAAAACATGGAATAATTGTTGAAAAATTATTACACGATTATTCCGGGATATTGGAAAATTTCAAACTATCCAAACTTAAATACGGAAAATATATTTTTCAAGGGCATATAAATATTAGTGCTTCCGGAGAATATAAAAAAAATACGGTTACTATACCGGCCGGTTCCCTCTTTATCTCTATGAAACAACCTTTGGCAAGACTTATTGCGGAAATGTTTGAACCCGAGGCAAAAGACAGTTTTCTTTCCTGGGGATTTTTTAACAGAGAAATAATAAAACAGTGGAGCAGAAAACCGGGATTATATCCTGTATACAGATTTAACGGAGATAAAAAGAATTTTGAAACAGTTATAAAATAAAAAAGATAATATCTCCTGATTTAAGTTTCATCCTTTTTGACATTCCTGCATTTAACTCAAGAACAAATTTCGCTTTTTTCTTTGAAGGATAAGTTTCACACGGATCATTTTTGCAGGGAGGGACATCAGGGATAATCTGAACAACTTCTCTCTCTGCATTCAAGAATACAAGATCCAAAGGTATCAGCGTATTCTTCATCCACATCGCCCTGAAATCTTCATCTTCATATATAAAAATCATCCCGTAATCCTTCGGAATACTCTTTCTGAACATAAGACCTTTCATTTTTTGTTCTTCGGTTTCGGCAACCTCCACGTTAAATTCAAAATCATGAATAAAAAGTTTGATAAATCTCATTTCAGATGAATAAATATTGACAAACAGGAAAAGTATCAGTATTGCTCTTTTTATCATTCCATCTCCATACTCAGCTCCATTCGAGAAGCCTCTTTTCACTATTAAGTTTTTTTATTTCCGTAATATTTTGTGAAACTTCTAAAACTCCTTTATATTTACCATTTCTGTCTCTTAAAGCAAAATAATTTATCAAAATGAATTTCTCATCCACTATTATCCTGAAATCTGCGAAATCTCTTTCTCCGGATTTAAAAGAATTCAATATCTTTTCAACTATCCCCATACTTTCCGGAGGATGACAATTTTGAACTTTTCTTCCGATCACAGACTTTGATCTTGTAAAGATACGATCGGACGGATTTGAAAAAAATTTAACTTCATCATTTTCATCAACAAAAGTTATATCAAGAGGCAGAGCATTTAATATCATTATTAACTGTTCTCCCGTTACCTCCCCGGTTCCAAGGTCAATAATACTATTTTTCAGATCTTCATTTTCATGAATACTTTCCCTCTTTCCCTGATTAATGAAAGGAAATCCGAGTTGAAGACATTCTGCAATCAGATCATCTAATTGTTCTACGGGAACAGTCTCGATCAGAAGAGGAAACAATATTTTTTCATCTCTGAATTTTATAGAATGTATATCAAAGAAAATATTACCGAGATATCTATTAAGCTTTTCCGGATCAACAATATCTTCTTTCAATAAATTTTCAATCTCCTTAAGATCCCTTATAATATCATCGTGTATAGACCACATTATCTTTATACATCCGGGATATTTAAACGTTGATTCTATCAGAGGAAAAATAACATTTTCCTTTATTAAATATATTTGTTTGATCTTTTTCAGAGTAACAACATTCTTCAGTAAAACTCTTCCGACTTCTTTTTCAGAAGGATTTCTGTTAAAAGCCTTAATTAACCCCTTCATCTCCTGTAGAATTGAATCCGCTGCATTATAATTTCGAATAAAAAGATCTATTAACATGCTTTTTTCACCTGAATCATCAAATGATCTATCTGTAAGTGATCTGTACAATAGATTTAATACTTTTGAAACCGCTGGCTTTATTACAACCATCTCAAAGTCATTCTCGATCAGTTTATGAAATGCCGACACAACTTCGTCGGGAGTTATATTATCTATTAGATCTCTATTTTTTTTATACAGATCTGCTCCTGATTCTCCTTCGATCATACCTCTAATAAGCTCAAACAGTTTATTGGAATTTTTATCTAATCTTACAATCAATTTGGACATAAGTTCCCTTGCATCACCTAATTAATCCTATCACTCCCCTAACAATGTGTCAATAAACACTTTTATATGGATATACCACCCTTTATTGGAACAATCTCTGTTTTTTTTCGTTTAAATAGTATTAGGCAAATAAAAAATGTTTATGGAGAAAATTATGAAAAAACTATTTATTATTATATTTTCAATTACATTAATTTCAACTACACTTTTAGCAACCAGCTCCGTTCCATCATCCGATATACTGAAAATGATAAATTCCGGAAAGGAAGTGGTTATTAACAACGCAATTATAACAGGAGATATTGATTGTAGAAAAATTATTGATAAAAGCAGAAAAGGTTCATTTTTCGGATCCGGAAAAACTGTTGTTTATCATGTAAGAGTGCCGGTTAAATTTATAAATTGTACTTTCCGAGGAGATTTTCTCGCATATATTTATGTAGAAAGAAACAGAACTCTTCATACGGTAAAATTTCATTCGAATGCAATTTTTCAAAACTGTAATTTCAAAGGTCTTTCAGCTTTTAAATATGTAAAATTTTTAAAAGAGAGTGATTTCAGGAATTCTGTTTTCAGCAGAGAAGCTCTGTTCAAATACACTGAATTCTATTCAGACATAAACTTTTCCGGATCTCTCTTTCATAGAGAAGCAAACTTTAAATATACTGAATTCAAATATTTGTCGAACTTTTCAAAATGCAAATTTTCAGATATAGCAAATTTTAAATATACAGAATTCAATGGGAAAACCGACTTTAAAAACTGTGATTTTGATGATGAAGCAAATTTTAAATATACAAAATTTTCAAGATCGGTAACTTTTCACTCTTCAATATTTAAAGAGCTCGTAAACTTTAAATATACAAAATTTAATGCCATAGTTTACTTCACAGATACGGTCTTTAAAGATGATATTAATTTTAAATATACGGAATTCAGAAAAGAACCGGATCTTTCGGGAACAAAATTCGAAGGAGATGTTGAATCAAAATACGCTGAAGTTGATGGAGAATCATTCACAAAATTTCTTCTTAGAAGAAAATAAGTTTAAATTTTTATAAAATAAATATTGTAAATATCATACAAGAGTATGCAGATTTTTTAGCTTTCCTTTAAAAATAAGCTTGTGACTGTTATAATCTGAATATGAAAGTTTTTATCTTTATCTGTTTAATTCTTATTCTGTTTCCTTATCAGGGAGCTACTCCTGATGAAAACAGATTAATAGCCGGAGAGGAATCCGTTGACAATTCAAGCCGAAATATGAATGCAATTCAGGATTCTCTATCTGAAAATGATATTTTCAACTCTGATCCGGATATCCTCGCTATTAGGCCTCAACAGAGATCATTACCGGAGCTGAAAAAAAGAGACAAGATTATATGGTCGTTTAAAATGGCAAAAAAGAACATCTTTCTATGATAAAAAAATATCCATGGCATTTTGTTTTTTTAATATTTGTTATTTTTTTCCTTACGAATATCTTCCAGAAACTTCAATGGAAAGAATCAACCGATAATCTTCACTGGATTGAATCTAACGAAGGTCTTATTTGTGACTTTGCACCTAAATCAAGTCATATCCACAAGGGTGATATTCTGTTTACAATTAATAAATATATAATAAAAAACAGAAGAGATTTGAAAAGAGTGATAGAAAATAAAAAATTGTGTGTCTATGAAATAGAAAGAGATGATCTGATAAAAAAAACCGATGTAGAAATAGATTATGATTACACTCCGACTTCATATTATATCCTCGTTCTTCCCGGAATAATTCTTCTGCTTATTACTCTAATGTTTCTTAACATAACATTAAAAAAGGGTGAAGACTTTACCCCCCCGAAAAAATTCTATCTTCTTAGCTTGTCGCTTTCAAGTCTTCTTATCTTTTCTCCTACCGGCAGTTATGGTTTGAATGACTTTGTTTTCCTTTTTTTTGATAGAATTGCATATCTATTCTTTCCTGCATTCTTAGTCAACTATTCATTCTATTTCCCTTTGAGATCAAATATATTTAAAAAATTCAGATCAAAAATGCTCTCAATTGCAATATTTATTCCTCCTTTTGTTATTTTATTACTCTACTCAATATCACTTTTTTCAAATTTTTTAACTCCTGTTCCGGAAATCATTACAAGCGTTATTAACTATTTCAGAGAAATATCCTACTACTATTTCGGAACTTATCTTTTAATCGCTCTGATATTTTTCATCAATTCTTCTCTGAAAATGATATTCGGGAACAATAACAGAAGATTTTTTTTCCCTCTTATAGGAATATCAATCAGTATTCCTGCAATGATCATATTTAATTTCATTGAAAAATATACAATACATACAACATTACTTAATATATTTTTATTCACATTAATATTGTTACCGGTAAGCTTGACCTACTTCCTCAGCCACAGAAAATTCAGTGATATCGAGAACGTAATAAAAAAAACACTTTCGATCTCACTTATACTTTTTTTTATTTTCGGAATCTTCTTCTTCCTTGGTTTTAATATTGAGAAGAATAAGATCATAGGGATTTTCTGGTCTGTTATAGCTATTATTACAGCCGGTCTCCTGTTTAAACCGATAGAAGGAACCATTCAAGAATATTTTGAAAAAATCTTTTTAAGAGGCACTTTTAATTTTAAAAAAAAACTGATGGAACTGATTCAATCTTTGAGATCGGAGAGGGATCTTTATTCTTTGTCGGAAAATCTTTTAAGTACAATAAATAACGGTTTTCATCTTAAAAAGACAGAACTTTATATTCATATAAAAAAAAAGATATACCATTCATATCCGTCAATGAAAAAAATTGTTTTTTCAGGTAATTTCATTAATGATCTTTTATCAAAAGAAAATCTTATTTTAACTTCCTACAAGGAATTTGAAAAAAAATATCCGAAAGATGTAAATATAGTTAAGCAGGATAATTTTTTACAATTTCTACCATTGAAACATAGTAAAAAATTGATAGGAGTAATTGCATTTAGTTTTAAAACAGACGACACCTATCTTTCTCAGGAAGATTGGGACCTGCTCTTCAGTATCACATCATCTTTAACACTATCTATTGAAAATGCATCACTCTATTCTGAACTTGAGAACCAATTAAATGAGATAAATCTTTTAAAAGAATTCCATGAAAATGTTATTGAAAATATAAATATGGGTATGGTTGTTCTTACAAATCTGAATATAGTAAAAACGTGGAATAGATTTATGGAGTCTAAATTTAATATTCCGGTTAAAAAGGCTCTGAACAAAAAAGCTTTTCAAGTTTTCGGAAACAAACTATGGAAAGATATATACCCTAATATGAGTAAACAGTCGACTATGTCAAATATTAATATCACTCTGGATAATAAAGATCAAATTTTTAATATCCACATATCTCCACTAAAAGACATTCACGCTAAAACAATCGGCACTATTCTTGTTTTTGAAGATGTAACGGAAAATACACTTATGCAAAATCAACTTATTACTTCGGAAAAAATGGCTTCTATCGGACTTCTATCGGCAGGAATAGCTCACGAAGTTAACACACCGTTAACGGGAATATCCTCATATTGTCAATTGATATTAAGTGATCCGGATAACCCCGAAAATAACAATCTTGTATTAAAAATGCAGGATCAAATTGAAAGAGCCAATAAAATCATAAGAACACTTCTGGATTTCTCACGCCAGAAAGGAGAAAATCCCGTTGAACTTGACATTAAAAATCTGATAAGCGAGAGTATATCTCTGGTTGAACATAAATTAAAAAAGAAAAAAATAAAATTAATAAAAGATCTGAATTTTAATAATATGATTTTCGGCTTCTCTACTCGTCTTCAACAACTGTTTATAAATCTCCTCATTAATGCCAGTGATGCGATTGATAATGAACTCGGAGAAATCGTTCTTAAGGGTTATGAAGAAAACGGAAATATGATAATTAAAGTAAAAGATAACGGAAGAGGAATTGAAAGGGAGTACCAAAAAAATATTTTTGAACCTTTTTTTACAACTAAAGAGAGAGGCGAAGGAACCGGATTAGGACTTTCAATCATTTATAATATTGTCGAAGAACACTATGGAAAAATAAATTTTCATAGTAATCCCGGAAAAGGTTCTACATTTACAATTATTCTACCGCTAAAAAGTCCGCTAAGGAGTATAAAAATATGAGGAAAAAAACAATTCATCTGATTGACGATGAGAGCATTATTCATGATATTTTCAGAAGAATTTTAAAAGAGGATGAATACGAATTGATCATTTCGGAAAATAAAAGTCAAGCTCTATCAAATCATTTCCGGAATATAGATGTAGCTATAATAGACCTTATGATACCCGGGACATCCGGACTTGAGATATTTAAAGAATTAAAAAAAATTGATAAAGGAATAAATGCTATCTTTTTAACTGCTTTCGGAACCATTGAAACAGCTATAGAAGCAATAAAAATGGGGGCAATAGACTATTTGCAAAAACCTTTTAACAATATAGAAATAAAGCATAAAATCGACCGTATTATAGAACGTAAAAATTTACAAAATGAAAACATTCAGCTAAAAAAAGTACTTAACAAAAGATTCTCTTTTGAAAATATAATCGGAAGAAGTAGAGAATTGAAAAAAGTTTTATCGGTTGTTGAAAATGTTGCAGATTCGACATCGACAGTATTGATAACAGGTGAGAGTGGAACGGGAAAAGAGATGATCGCTAAAGCTATTTTTAAAAATTCAAATCGAAGAACAAAACCGTTTTTTACTTTTAATTCCAGTAACATACCGGATACTCTTTTTGAAAGTATACTTTTCGGATATAAAAAAGGAACTTTTACAGGTGCTGTCTCTGATAAAAGAGGAGTTTTTGAGGAAGCTGATAAAGGTACTATCTTTTTTGATGAGATTGCGAATTTAAACTCTGAAACACAAAAAAAAATATTGAGAGTGATTCAGGAGAAGGAAATCCAACCGCTCGGTTCAACAAAAACAATAAAAGTGGATGTAAGGATATTAGTTGCTACAAATGTAGACCTGATGGAAAAAGTAAAATCCAACGAATTCAGGGAAGATCTTTTTTATAGACTAAATATAATAAATATTCAACTTCCGCCTTTAAGGGAACGACGCGAAGACATTCCCCTTCTCTTTGATCATTTTCTCCATAAATATTCCAAAGAAAATAACAAAGTGATTACCGAAATAGACACAAAATTCACAAAAGCATTAATGGATTATGACTGGCCCGGTAATATCAGAGAACTTGAGAATATTGTCCAGAGAAGCGTACTGCTTTCCAATAACGGAAAGCTTACAAAAGATCTTCTTCCTCCCGAAATTATCAGTTCTAAAGTTATTAAGAGGAAAGGAAATTTTAACGAATTAGTTGATGAGTATAAAAGACAAATTATCATTGATTCTTTAAAAAGAAATGACTGGATACAGAAAAAATCTTCAGAAGAATTGGGACTGAAAGCAACAACTCTATCGGAATTAATGAAACGATTAAATATTAAAAAATAATATGAAACTACAAAAACTACTTCAGGCAATCGGATACGGAAGCAGAAGGGAGCTTCGGAAATTCATACTTGACGGAGAATTCTTTATCAACGGAAATGCTATTACCGATCCTAATTTTGAGGTTGATCAAAACAATGATGTAATTAAAAGAGACGGGAAAAGAATTAATATCAGGCTTGAAAAGAGATCTTATTACATTTTCAATAAGCCATTGGGAGTAATAACATCTTTACACGATCCGCAGGGAAGAGTTACTGTAAAGGACTATATCGGAAAGATTAAAGAGAGAGTTTATCCGGTTGGCAGGCTTGATTATAATTCGGAAGGGCTTATTCTTCTGACAAATGACGGAGAACTAACAAATTTTATTATATCTGCTAAAAACAAGATCCCCAAAACCTATCTTATTAAAATAAAAGGGGTACTCGATACTTCGAGAAAATACAAATTGGAAAAAAAAGGAATATTTCTCGAAGGAAAAAGAGTGCATATCAAAAAAATCGACTATGTAAGAAAAACAGTAAAGAATAATTCATGGTTACGAATCAGTATTATTGAAGGGAAAAAACATATAGTAAGAAAAATATTTAAATTTTCCGGTCATCCGGTAGAAAAATTAAAAAGAACCGCCATCGGAAGCATAAAACTCGGGAAACTACCGTCGGGGATGTGGAAAGAACTTCCAGTAGACGAATTGGAAAAGTTTAAATCCGAATATAATTATAATTCCATTTCTTTTAAAGACTCTAAAACCAATCATCACTCAGATAAAAATATAACAAGAACAAAATTGAGAAAAAAATAGTATTCTGCTACTATTTTAGTATTATTTGCAGGAATAGTTTATGTATTCATGATTAGAATAAGAAAGATATTAAATTATTCTTTTTACTACCATTTTTTTTTTTATTTGGTTAGAATATATATAAGAACTCCTTAATATGGCTGAAAAAAAAATATTTAAAACTTTTTTAGTATTTATATTTTTATTACTTTTCCCCCTAAAAACTAAATTACTTTTCTCTCAGAACCATATTATTATATTGGAAAATAAAAAAAATATCTCTACCAAAAACAAAGTATATATTATGGAAGATAAATCCCTTGACATATCAATTAATGATATTTTAAGAGGAAGAAATAAAAAAAAATTTTCCATGATTAAATATAGTGAATATCACCCTAAAATTACAAAATCAGCTTTCTGGATAACCTTTTCTATAAAAAAGGGACATAACACTCTTTCCAGATCTCCTTGGATACTTGAGATCAATCATCCTAATATTCACTATATTGATTTTTATCAGACGGATCTGAGCGGATCAATCATAAGAGAAAAACATACGGGAACAATGCGTCCTGTAAAATATAGAGATCATATCTATAATAAGTTTATATTTTATCTGAATTTGCAGGAAGAAAAAGAATATAAGATTTTCATTAGATTTAAAAGCGAATCTTCTATTGAACTAAATTTTTCATTGAAAGGGATGACGGAATTTATGTCCGAAAGTTATAAGAATACTATATCTACAGGAGTGTTTTTCGGATTTTTAATTATTATATTTGCATACAATCTTTTCCTCTATTTTTCCATAAGAGAGAAGCTTTATCTCTATTTCAGCCTGACAATAGCATCACTGTTTCTCTTAATTCTTACAGAATCGGGTATAGCTCAGATATATTTATGGCCGGAAGCTATCCGTTTCAACTATTATATGCTTCCTTTATCAATAGTTTTTCTTCATATTTTCCTTATAAAATTCACAGATTTTTTTACAAGTTCTAAAAACAGATCATCAAACTTTCATACTGCTTTTAATATTCTGGCGGGTTTCTCATTCTTTTTGCTAATAATGATATTTGTATTGGGATATTATAGTTCGATTATTATGATAATGCTGTATTCACTCCTGATTTTAACGGTAATTCTAATCAGTGTTTATTCTTTATGGAAAAACGGAGATACTACATCCGGATACTTCCTTTTAAGCTACATCCCGATATTTTTAATCGGAGTATTTTCTATATTGGAAAAATTTAAAGTTTTTTCACTCTGTCTTAATCCAGATCTATCAAGAAAACTCGGAAGTACATTTTTTATTCTTCTCTTATCTATATATTTAGCCAGAAGAATTAAAAAATTGAAAATTGAAAAATTAAAAACAGATCATGATCTTAAAGATTCGGAAAAAAGGTTTAAAACAATTGTTGAAAATTCTCATGCAGGAATAATTAATGTTGATAATTCATTTCATTTTACCTATGTCAACCCTAAATTTGAACAAATTATGGGCTACTCTTCAAGTGAACTTATTGGAAAAGATTTCAGAACATTTCTTGATGGAGAGAGCCTTGCTCTCGTTGCAGAAAGATATGAGAAACGCCAGAGAGGTGAAACCGTACCCCCAATTTATAAATTCAATATAAAAAGAAAAGACGGTTCAATCAGAAGAATTGAAATAAGTTCAGCTATCGTAAGAATAGATAATGGAAAATCAATAACTGTTGCCCAATTACTTGATATTACCGAGAAAGAAAGATCGGAGCTTATGAAGGAGATTATTCTGAATATCTCTCAAGCTGTTAACTCTAAAGAGAATATAGATGATTTTTATAAAGCCATCCACTCTGAATTATCCAAACTTATTGATACAAAGAATTTTTTTATAGGTATTTATGATGAAATTACAAATTCTATTTCTCTTCCGTATATAAAAGACGAAAAAGATAGTTTAAACAGAGTCCCTGCAAACGGAACAATCAGTTCACTTGTAATAAAAGAGAATCGCTCAATGATACTTAAACCGAGGGAAATAAAAAAACTTGAATCGGAAGGAAAAATCGATATTGTGGGTTCTCCGTGTAAAATCTGGCTCGGAGTCCCTTTACGTACCGGCAACAAAGTTATCGGAGTCATTGTTGTTCAAAGCTATAGTGATGAAGCGGCGTATAATCAGTCGGACCTTGAATTGATGGAATTCATTTCAGATCAAATAGCCATATCAATTAGTAAAAAACAGAATGAGGAAAGAATTAAAATTCTATCAAAAGCAATAGAGCAGGGACCTGCAATAATAATGATAACGGATTTGAATGGAAATATTGAATATGTGAATAAAAAATTTGAAGAAATTACCGGATACAAATCTGATAAAGCTATAGGAAGAAATCCAAAGTTTTTAAAATCGGGATATACACCTTCATCCACATATAGTGACTTATGGACAAAGATATCAAGTGGTGGTGAATGGCGTGGAGAATTCCACAATAAAAAGAGTGACGGGACTCTCTATTGGGAAAATGCATTCATTACCTGTATAAGAAATTCCGAAGGTACTCCCACAAATTATCTCGCTGTGAAAAATGATATAACGGAAAAGAAAAAAATGGAGGAACAACTTATTCAATCCCAAAAAATGGAATCTATCGGAACACTTGCAGGTGGAATAGCTCATGACTTTAACAATCTTTTAACGGTAATTAACGGCTATTCGGATATGCTTCTTATGAAATTTGATAATAATGATCCGAAATACAGAGAAATTTCAGCGATAAGAGCAGCCGGTGACAGAGCTGAAAAACTAACCAGACAGATAATGGCTTTCAGCAGAAAGCAGATATACAAACCTCAAATCGTCGAGATAAATTCAATAATAACCGAGCTGGAAAATATGTTCAGGAGTCTTATAGGAGAAGATATAAATATAAGAACAAATTTAACTCATGATCTTCCGTTTATAAAAGCCGATCCCGGGCAAATAGAACAGATATTGATCAATCTTTTAGTAAACGCAAGAGACGCGGTTAATCAAAAATCAGAAAAAGCAGAAGAGAAAAAAATAACAATTGAGACTAATCTAAAAACCATAGATGTCGGATTTATAAAAGATCATATCGGCAGCAGAGAGGGAACATTCATCTGTCTGTCTGTTAGTGATAGTGGAATTGGAATGTCCAAAGAGATACAAAATTCCATTTTTGAACCTTTCTTTACAACAAAAGCAAGAGATAAAGGTACCGGATTAGGATTGGCAACCGTTTACGGGATTGTCAAGCAGAATTCCGGAAGTATTTATGTTTATAGTGAACTCGGAGTCGGAACTACATTCAAAATATATTGGCCGGCTACAACTGAAAAACTTATTATTAAGGACTCAAGTGTGTTTAACAAGAAGGCATTATCGGGTAGTGAAACAATTCTTGTTGTTGAAGATGACAAACAGGTCCTTAATTTCGCATCATCAACACTGAAAAATTTTGGATATAATGTTTTTATTGCTTCCAACGGGAAAAAAGCCGTAAAATTATTTAAATCTAAAAAAAGCAAATTCGATCTGCTTATAACCGATCTTGTAATGCCGGATATGAACGGCAAAGAGTTGTCTGAAGAGATAAAAATTATCTCTCCCCATACTAAAATACTATTTGCATCAGGCTATACCGATAACCATCTTGTTCATAAAGGACAGTTACAGGAAGATATAAATTTCCTTGCAAAACCCTATTCAACTAAAAATCTCCTCAAAGCAATAAGAGATACTCTTGACATTAAAGAGAAATAATTATAAAAATCTAATTCTCATCCAACTGTTCTTCAAGTCTATATTTGTCTGAAATCCTGTTTCTTAAAGTTTGAATATATGAAAAAGCTCTTTTGTTCCCAAATTTTTCATAAGAAATTTTCGCCCATTTGTATGCTTCATTAAATTTTCCCTTTACCTCAGATGCAAATGCAAGATTATACGAAGCTCTCCCGGCAATTTTTTTGTCCGAATTATTTAAAAGGCTCTTCCATATATCTATTGCCTTAGTCCAGTTATCCGAACGGACATATCTTTTTGCCTCTTTTAATTCGGGACTTCCTTTAACATAAAAATCTCTGTTTACATTAATCCACGACGGAGATATTCTCATCCCGTACATAATACCCGAATTATATCCCGAAATATTTATTGCCTCTCTTTTCCGAGGCATTCTTCTCTTTGCTTCTCTTGGTGTATCCCCCGATGAATTCCAGGACTTTCTATCTCTGTATATATTCATATCTACTATCGTTCGGGTAAACGGATTATAAATTCTCCATCCGGAATTAACATCGATATTAAGTAAAGCATCATAGACATAGCTTATAATAGTTATCTTTTTCTTTGTCTTTTTATCTTTGATCTTTCTCTTAACTCTCCTTTTATCAATATCAAAATAGATATTTGAATCAAAAGTTTCGAGAGCAACAAGTGCATCTACCCTATATTTTTCACAAATTCGTTTCACTCTTCCCCAATCCATCTGAATAGGGAATGATCGGGTTCCTGTACCTCTCAGATTTTCTCCTGAAATAATGACAGCATTAAATCTGGGGGAATTATTTAATGTTTCGGCAAGACCTTTCAAGCAGTATTCTGAAGCGACTCTGTCAGCCATAATAGATTCCCCGCTTATAAATCCTTCCAAAAAATTTATAACTTTTCTTCTTCTTTCCGGCAAAGATCTGTTAATGATTCCTATGTTTTTAATATTTTTATCTATATTTATCTGAGCAGGAACTAATATTTCAAGAGGAACTTGAGAAACCGAACACGAATTAAACAGAAAAAGGATCACTCCGATAGCAGCAACAATATTTACTCTTAATAAGTTTTTAATCTTTTTATTTTTCATTTTTTCATTTTAAATAAATTCTTTCGGAAAGTCCATAAATTCATTAATTAGAATTAATTATAATGAAATATCAGGAAATTCCGGTTGGATTCATATCTATTATTTCCGAATTTATTAATAATTCATTTAATTCTTCCGAAAAATCATTTTCATAAAAAAATTTTCTCATATAATCCGAATCCGCTTTTAATATCGGATGCTTCGGTGAAAGCATAGAACATGCATCATCAAAAGGAATTATTGATACGTCATATGTTCCGATTTTTTTTGCAATATTTATTGTTTCAATTTTATTAAAGCCTATAAGGGGTCTTAATACCGTTATTGGAGTAAACTGTTCAAGCACCGAGATATTTTTAAGAGTTTGACTTGATACCTGACCGAGACTGTCTCCCGTTAATAGTGCTTCAGCTCTGATCTTCTCCGCAAGAATTGCAGCAAGCTCCATCATATACTTTCTAAACAAAAGTGTTCTGTAACCCGGAATACATAATTTTGATATCTTTTTTTGGAAATTTCCAAAAGGTATTATATATAATTTTGAATACTTCTGATATCCGGCAAGAATCGACGCAAGTTTTTTTATTTTATCTTTAACATCACTTGACACCAGAGGATATGCATAAAAAAACAGAAATGTCTGTTTGCAACCTCTCTTTGACATCAGATAACTTGCTACGGGAGAATCTATTCCTCCCGATAACAAAGTGATTATATGACCACCGGTACCGATTGGAAGACCACCGGTTGCTCGGATTGAACTTGAAGATATATATATATGATCGGACAATATTCTTATTCCAATCGTAACATCCGGATTTGTCAAATCAACCTTCAATGATCTAAAAGAATCCAAGACCATACTTCCAATCCTTTTTGAAACCTCCATACTGTCAGGAGAAAACGTTTTATCAGCTCTTTTTGTGGAAATTCTAAAACTTTTTATTATATGCAAATCTTTTTGATCAAGTTCTTTTTTAACAGCAGGAAAAATTTTATCAAAATCTTTATCTGTTTTTATAGCCGGGATTATAGAATGTATTCCCGGAATTTTTGATAATGCTTTAACAAAACTATTACTGAAATAATTTTCAGTTTGCAAAACAAATCTGTGATTTTCACTTGATATTGAATACTGTTTCTTATAATAAAAATCCGAGACAAGACGAATATGATTTTTTAACGACTTAAAATAGAAATGTCTATTATTACCTTTAAGCCATAATTCATCAATATTTATAATTAATGCACTATATATAAATTCATTTTTTTCCATTATACAATCCTAAATTATTGCGACCAATTCACGATAGATATCAGAAAGTTTTTCAGAAAAATAAATTATCTCATTTTCATTCGTATTGCGGTTGAAAGATACTCTAAGAACATTTCCATGATATTTTTCTTTAATGGAAAGTGCTGAAAAAGATTTATTGGTCTTCTTCAAACCTGAAGAACATGCCGATGTTGTAGATATATATATCTCTTCATTTTCCAAATATCTCACAATCATATCCGAAGGTACACCGGGAAGTATAAATGAAAGAATATAGGGACTTGTAACATTTTCATCAAATGGAAATATAATATCCGATATCTTCTCCTTCAATAAATTTCTAATGATCCTGTTCAGATTATACATTCTCTTTAGATCTGCATTCATATCTTTAACAATACTCTTTACAGCTTCGGAAAAACCGAATATCAGAGGAGCTGCCTGAGTCGAAGACCTGAATCCGGACTCCTGCCCCCCGCCGGACAATAACGGTTTGATATATGATCCTTTCTTTAAATAAAGTCCGGCTACACCCTTCGGTCCTCCTATCTTGTGTGAAGAAACAGAAATAGAATCGATATCCCAATCAGTAAAATTCATCGGAAATTTCCCAAACCCCTGAACCGCATCAACATGAATAAAAAGATCCGGAAACAATGACCTCAAACTTTTAGAAATCGAAGTTATATCATTTATCGTTCCGGATTGATTGTTAATAAAAGTCAATAAAGCAAGCTTAGCTTTTTGTGAACTTATCTCTGAAAAGAATGACTCATCTATAATACCACCTTTATTAAGACGGAAATATTTAACTTTAAGTCCGACATCTTCCAACCCTGCGGCTGTCTCGGTAATACTCGGATGATCCGCTTGAGAGACTATTACCATATCACCGACATTCAAAGATAATCCCTTTATTACCATATTGTTCGACTCTGTTGCAGATGATGTGAAAACAAAATCGAAACCATTTTCACAATCAACACTTTTTAATAAAAATTTTCTGCAATCCTCAATTCTTCCTGAAAGATTCTTTCCGATTTTATGTAAAGATGAAGGGTTTGCAAAATCCTCTTTCAATGATTTGGTAAGAATATTGATAACATTGCCCGGAATGGGAGAAGATGCTGCATGATCAAAATAGATCATCTATTCTATTTACTTACTCTTTCAAGATAGGAACCGTCTCTTGTATCAACTTTAATAATACTTCCCACTTCAATGAACGGAGGAACGGAAATCTCCAGACCGTTATCAAGTTTGGCAGGCTTGTAAGATGATTGTACTGTAGCTCCCTTCATAGATTTTTCAGCCTCTACAACTTCAAACTCCATGGTCAAAGGTGCTGTAATATTCATTGGAGTTCCTTCAAATGATTCCAAAACATAATCTACTCCGTCCTTGAGATAAAAAATAATATCTCCGAGAAAATCTTTATCAAGGCTTATCTGTTCATAAGTTTCATTATCCATAAATATATAACTATCTCCATCCTGATAGGAGAAATTTACTCCCTTTTGTTGAAGTGTTACCTTTTCCACCTTTTCAACCGATCTGAAACGATAATCCCTTATCGACATATCCTTGAGATCCCTTATCTTTGTCTGAACTATGGCATTACCCTTCCCCGGTGTAATATGTTTCATATCTTCAACACGGTATAACTTATCATTCAGACGAATTATCATTCCTTTTCTAATCTGAGTTCCACTAATCATAAAATCCTCCTTCAATAAATTTATTGATCGCTTCTCTATCTGAAGTTTTAACATAAAATATCCGATCTTTAAAAATTCTTATGAAAAAAAAACTATTATCACTCTTTGATGCAATAAAAGGATTACCCTTTGTATTTCCCTTTCTGAATGATATCGAATATTTATTTTCAAGAAAACTTTTAAAAATAAAATAAAAATTTTTTGCTGTTTTCTCATTATCCCAAATTGACTTCCAAACCAGAAAATATTTTTTCCCGGATAAGAACAGGTTGCAGCGATCTCCACCCCATCCCTCAGCAAAATCATTATAGCTTTTTTTTTGCATAATAAGAATGTTAAGCAGATATTCCCCTATTGTTCCTGAATAAAAAAGAGTATATTTTTCCGGAATAAAAGATATTTTTACATTAACAGGTAATTCATTTTTTAAATATTTTTTCGGATGCAATATCTGTTCCGTTGAAACAGGCGGATTCGATAAAACTCTTTTAAGACCTTTTATCTTTTTATTCATCAATATATTAAAAACAAATCTTAAACCCCTGATATAAGGCATAATCTGATAACTTTTAATTACTTCCGGCAAACCGTCAAGATTATAGGAAAACTTGATCGGAGAGAAAGTTAACAGTGAAGCGGAACTATATCCGGATTCGCTTATTCCGGCTTCTATCGGAAACGGAGTATAAGCTTTAGCATAAAGCGACATGATCAACATTGCATCCCCGGTCGAAACGGATAGAAGAGCAAGCTTCCTATCATCAAACTCCGGATATTTCTTCATAATATATTTTAAAGGATAGTTTTGTTCCCTTACCATTTGTCGCAATTTGAAAACAAGGATAAGATCATTTAATTTATCCTGATAGTTTTTAAGTTTTTTATTTATAACTATTCGTTCCGGAATCTCGTCATAAACAATACCGACACTATTGTTATTTATTCTCCTAAGAATATCTATCATCGGTATTTCGTTGGACATAAATCCCATGAGATTAAGAAAAATTTCACTTTTTTTCACACTCTCGGAATTGAATTTGTCAGAGAAATTTTTATTTAGAAATTTACGAAATTCCGAATCATTCAAATATACGATCTCAACATTACTTTTGAATCTCAATCCGCCTATTGATTCAACTCTCTCTTTCAACCTCGAAACGGAAACTCTGTTCTCAGAAATAAGAAAAAATCCGCTTATTAAACATATAAAAAATATCAATATCTTTTTCATTCTATTAGGCTATGAAATTATGGATAAAATTATAGGTTTCATACCTTGAAATGTCAATCGACAGATACTTTGTTAAACCCAACTTTATCTATTTATCAACTATTCATCAAAAAAAATATTGTAAGGTCTTTCCAGGTCTGATCTCAACTGTCCGATTCCAAGATTTCTGCCGTATCTCATAAACTCCTTTGAATCAAAATAAGTGATAATAGTCGGAACTGTAAAAACTGAAAACCGCCCCCCTATTTCCGGATTACTTTGGACATCAATATAACAAAATTCCACTTCGGGAAAAGAATCTTGTAACATATTGATAATCTTTGGCTTGAGCTGTTTACAGACATTACAAGAAGGTTGTGACATATAAAGCATTAATGCAGGAGTCTTTTCAACCAATTTTAATGCTTTCTCCAGTGATTTAACTATTTTCATTAAAACCCGAACCTCGGATTGACGACATTGTTGTAGATTGATCCGAACGTAAATCTAAGCCCTACCGAACCATAGAAATTATAACTTGTTTCAATGGCACTGGTCCTCAACAGAATCTCTTCAGTTGTCATATCACCTTTCGGAAGATACAACTGATCATGAATAATTGAATAACCTCCGCTGATTTCAAAAGACAAACCTTTAAATATCCTCCAATCTAAACTTCCGTCTAAATTTATGGAATATTTCTTTAGATCATGAAAATAGTTTGAGAATGATAAAGATGCATCTATCGAACCCCACTTCTCTTTAACTTCCAGTGACGAAGAGAGTTTTTGAGAAAGAAGAGTTTCGGATTTTTTTCCATAGATCGTCTCTTCAAAATAGTTAATCCTTCCAACATCAATTCCATACATAAACCTGAACTGTTTTTTTGTTGCAACCGAATAGGGAAAAACATTAAATTCAATGGAAGGACTAAGCTTTAAATCCAACTTCTTATTTCTATAAGTCGTTGAACTTGCTGAAAATGTCCCGCCTATCGACCAGTGAGGTCCAAGGCTTCCCACCCATAATGATCTGAACATTTTTATTTTACTGGTACTCTCTATCTTTTCATCATTTATAATATAAGTATTTTTAAAATCAAAAATATTCCCCCTTATACTGATTCTTGACTTGGAAGAGACTCGATCCGCAGTAACCGAACCTCTTATATTTCTGGACTTATAAGATTCTTCTCCGCGAAACCAACCTCCCACACTTAGATTAAAGACCCATTTATTCCATCTGTCGATTGTCTTTTCCGGATCTATATTTTTTTTAAATGATATTTCAATAAATTTTGATAATTCGGAATTCTTAATATACTGAATCATACCTAATTTCAGAGATTTAAGCATACCCTTTCTTACTTCATCATCCGTATCATCTTTTTTTGTTGAATATATCAATTTATCATTTTTACCTTTGAATTTACCTTGCCCTGAAAACTCTATGGTATATTCCCTACCACCGCTCCCTGTTCTTAATCTCGTTATAAGTATATAAACTTCCGCTTCCTTTGTATCTCTTACATAATTGACAAAAGTCATATTTGTACGAATATACTCAAGATCACAATGACTGCAATCGATAAACACTTTCGGAGAAATATTTCTCAATTGTTTCTGATAATCTGTTTTTTCAACAGTTTCGGTCATACCGGAACCGGACAACATTGTTATTAAAAATATAATAGAAAGAATAGAACGAAAATATTTCATATTTAACTCCTTTGAACTCCGAAGATGAAAAACAAAATTATACACCATATTGAAAAAATTATAAAATTAATTATTTTTTCATCTCGCTTTGTATAAAGATCCGGTAGAAAAATCTTTACTATTGAAATGATGTAAATAATAGGATAGAATTTTTCCCGTGAAAGATAAAAACACTCCCTTTATCGGAGGGCAAAAAGATGTAATGGATGAAAAAAAGGGAGCGGTAAAAAAATATAAAGAACTATTTCTCGGTCAAGTATCTTTTTTTTATTTGATCAAATATGAGTTGATTATATCTCTTTTTTCATCTTTTCCGGGAGCACTCGGATACGCACTCAGAAAAATATTTTTTAAAAAATTATTTAAAAAAACCGGTAAAGGTGTTATTTTCGGTAGAAATATGACAATAAGACATCCAAAAAAGATTATTCTCGGAGATAATGTTATCTTCGATGATTTTTCGGTAATTGATGCAAAAGGCAAAGGTAATACAGGAATAACAATAGGAAATAATGTACTTATAGGAAGAAATTCGGTAATAAGCTGCAAGGGCGGTGATATTGAAATTGGAGATTTTTCAAATATAGGACCGGATAATATTATTATTTCCGAATCAAAAATAAGTATAGGAAGATATGTATTTACATCGGGAAAACTCTATATGATAGCCGGCGGAAATCACAGTTTTGACAGGAGAGATATTCCGATATGGCTTCAGCCTTCCACTTCCAAAGGTGGGATCATAATAGATGATGATGTTTGGATAGGTGCTTCTTCGACTGTCCTTGACGGAGTTAAAATAGGGAAAGGAGCAATTATCGGAGCCGCATCTCTTGTTCATAAAAAGATAAAACCGTATACGGTATCTTTAGGGGTTCCCGCCCGATTTGTAAAAATGAGGTAAAAAATAATCTAAATGGAAAAAATACATAGAAATATATCCGATTTAAAAAAAAGTGAATATGAGTTGATTATTATCGGCGGCGGAATTTACGGTACAATGCTTTCACTCGAAGCTGCCCGGAGAGGAATCAAATCTATTCTATTGGAAAAAGATGACTTCAGCAGTAAAACAACTCTGAACAATTTAAGAACAGTTCATGGAGGATTAAGATATCTTCAGTCGGCAGACATTATAAGATTTAAAGAATCCGTCAAGGAGAGAAAGTGGTTTTTAAAATATCTTCCCGAATATGTCAACCCCATGCCATGTCTTATGCCTCTATACGGAAAAGGCGTATACAGAAATTCTATTTTCAGAATTGCTCTAACGATAAACGATGTTCTTTCATTTTACAGAAATAAAAATTTGCCCGAATCAAAAAAACTTCCGAACGGGAAAGTTATCACTGCAAAGGAATCGGCTGAAATATTTAAATTAATTGATAAAAAAGGTTTGAAGGGAAGTGCCTGCTGGTATGATGCCGGAGTAGAAGAATTCCAGAGATTGAACATGAAATTAATTCATACTGCTGTTTCTACCGGAGCGGAATTCATCAACTATTTTGAGGTTCAAGATGTTCTGGTAAAAAATAAAAAAGTTTTTGGAATCATTGGAACAGACAAACTTTCCGGAGAAACACTTAAGATTAAATCTAAAAAAATTATAAATGCAGCAGGACCGTGGAGCAGGATTTTTGCAGAAGGATTTGATAAAGATTATCCCGGATTGTTCAAGAAGAATCTCCTTTTATGGAACATACTGTTTGATAGAGAAGCTCTCTCCGAATACGCCCTCGGATTAAGTACCAGAAAAGGGAAAAAACATACATATTTTTTTCATCCGTGGAAAGGCAGGCTGCTTATTGGAACCGGTGAAAAAATTGTTGATAATATAGGAGATAAAGCTTTTGTAAAAAAAGAATTTATCGAAGAGTTTATGAATGATATAAACAGTATCGTGCCTGGAATATCTTTAAAGAAAAGTGATATTTTGAGAGTATATTCAGGGATTCTCCCTGCAACAGATAAAGGAACACTTGCAAAACGTCCGGGAATGATAGATCATTGGAAAGCCGGAGGTCCTGCGGGTGCTTACAGTATTTCCGGAGTAAAATTCACAACATCAAGACTCGTTGCGGAAAAAATGATCAAATATATTTTTTCAAACAGAAAGAAAAAATCATATAAGGAATTGTTTGGTATAAAAAATTCGGATAATGAAGTATTTTTTGAATATAATGAAAAAATAGACAAACGGAAACTTGAAGTTCTGAAAAAAGTTGTTAACAATGAATCTGTAATTCATCTTTCGGATCTTGCTTCAAGGAGAACCTCCATATCGGATAATCCTAAAAGAGCTGTAAATGCAGCGGATGAACTGAAAAAACTCTTTCCCGGTTTAGAGGATGGCTGGAATGATGAAATCTTATCTTTGAAAGATGAACTTTACGGGAATTATGAGGTGTGACCATGAAAAATGTTTTTGTCACCGGGGGGACGGGATTTACAGGAGGATATCTGTGCCGGGAACTTGCAAGCAGAGGATATAATGTAACCGCTCTTGTAAGAAAAGATACAAATATTGATTCTTTAAAAAGTATCGGAGTAAAAATCGTTAAGGGAGATCTGGCGGATCAGGAAAGTCTTAACGGATTATTGAAAAATATTGATACAGTCTTTAATATAGCCGCACTATACAGACAAGAAGGAGTTTCAAAAGAGCTGTTTTTTAAAGTTAACAGAGACGGAACGGAAGCTTTGCTTAAAGAGGCGGTAAAAAGCGGTGTTAAAAGATTTATCCATTGCAGCACGGTGGGAGTCCAGGGAGAGATTGCCAACCCTCCAGCTAAAGAAGATGCTCCCTACAATCCCGGGGACCACTATCAGGTATCAAAACTTGAAGGTGAAAAAATTGCACTTGATTTTTTCAAGAAAGGTAAAATAGGAGGAGTTGTAGTAAGACCTGTAGGAATATACGGTCCGGGAGATACAAGATTCTTAAAACTTTTCAAACATATTAACAGAGGTAATTTCCGCATGATAGGCAAAGGTAAAGCTCTGTATCACCTTACATTTGTAACGGATCTTATAGACGGAATAATTTTGGCAGGTGAAAAAAACAAAATAAACGGTGAAATATTTACGATTGGAGGAAATGAATATCTTCCGCTTGACGAACTCGTAACACTCATTGCAAAGATTCTCGGAAAGAAAGTTTCAAGTTTCCATATTCCGTTTTTCCCTGTCTATATTGCATCTTTCATTTGCGAGATAATCTGCAGACCTCTTGGTATAGAACCCCCTCTATTCAGAAGACGACTCGATTTCTTCACAAAGGACAGAGCTTTTGATATAACAAAAGCTAAAAAAATGTTAGGATATGATCCGGGAACAGCAATTGAAGAGGGACTAAAGAAGACTGCGGAATGGTATCTCAAAGAGGATATGTTATAGATGAACTCAAGAAAAAACAGCAGTTTAATTTCAATTGACGGTCATGTTCATTTTTATAAAATATTTGATCCCGATTTATTTTTTCAAAAGAGTATAAATAGTTTTGCAAAATATTTTTCAGTTTCAGATCATGTAAATGAAAAAACTGTTAATATCCTGTTCTTTTCAGAAGGAAAGGAGAATGATTTTTTCTCTGAATTTAAAAAAAATGAAATTGTTTTTAATGATAAGAATTATAAGTTTTTTAATACCGATGAAAATGTCTCACTAAAACTGATGATAAAAGATAAAGATATTCTCTACATCATAAGAGGAAGACAGATTGTCACAAGAGAAAACATTGAGATACTTCATATAGGTACGGATATAACAATAAAAGACGGAACTCCTGCAAAAAATGTCCTCGAAATAATAAAAAAAAGAGATGAGACTGCAATAATCGCATGGGGATTCGGGAAATGGTTTTTCGGAAGAAAGAAAGTAGTTAGATCACTTTTACAATCAGATAGATCTCGGTTTATGTTTATCGGGGATAATAGTGCAAGACCTACTATCTGGCCGACACCGAGACTGTTCTTATACGGTAAAAAGAGAGGGATAAAAATAATAAACGGGTCCGATCCTCTTCCGATCAAAGGAGAAGAAAAAAAACCGGGATCATATTTTTTCTCACTGACCGGAGAATTTAATACTCAGAAGCCATATCTTTCAATAAAAAACATCTTGACATCTAAAGATCCCGAGATAATCTTCCATGGTAAACGAGACTCTGTTTTTTCCTTTATAAAACGTCAATCTGCTATTTATCTGAAAAAATATCTACATTAGTATTTAGAATAAATTTCAATTTGCCAAAAAAAACAATTCTGATATAATTAAAATTCCCGTTATACACTTGATAGGAGCGTTTCATGAAAAAAGGTAAGATACTGTTTACTATATTTTTTATCACTTTTTCCACAGTTATTATAGAAATTATGTACACCAGAGTTTTTTCCGTTATATACCTGAGTTCTTTTGCATTCTTAATGATATCACTTGCACTCTTCGGTTACGGACTGAGTGGATTTGTAATGTCAATAAGTAAAATGGGAAAAGATAAGAACGGATTGAAATATCTTGAAAATTTTATTCTCGGATATGCCGTTCTTCTACCGATAATTTATAAAATAACACTGATAGCAAAGATAGATTTTCTTCACCTGTTTGATCCCGTAAGCAACCTGCTGTTGCTTATATTAAATTTCACCGTCTTACTAATACCCTTTTTTCTTGCAGGTGTATCTCTTGTTCTGATATTCACACACTATTCGGAAGAGATAGGAAAGCTCTATTTCATTGATCTGATAGGTGCCGCGATCGGCGGAATTATGATAATCCCGCTTATAATCAACTTCGGACCTTCGGGAGTTGTGATACTTCTTTCAATCACTCTTCTGTTATTATGGTTTCTGATCTCCAAGACAAAAAACAGATTAAAAACCGTACTCTTTCTTCTCCTAATTATAACTTTTATGGGGATGTTTAAATATTCCGAAAAAATTTTCCCGGTTGTGCCAAAGATAGTTAAAAGAGACTATCTTGACGACTATACGAGAAACAGAATAGAATATTCCAAATGGAGTCCGATAAACAAAATAGATATTGTTCATTTTATGAAAAAAACTAAGGTAATTTGGCTTGACGGCGGAACACAACAGTCATATTTCAAAAAGACAATTTCTAATATAGACGAACTGCCTCCGATTGAATTTCTTCACTCTTCAATTCCCTACCAACTTGCCAAGAGAGGTCCTGCTCTAATTATAGGATCTGCCGGAGGATATGAAGTATTGTGTGCATATTCCAATAGATTCAGACCTATAATTGCAGTGGAAATGGATCCGGAGATATGTAAACTCGCCAAAGGAGACTACTCCGAATTTATAGGTGACCTGTTTAAAAAGAGAGGTGTATTCCTTATCAATGATGAAGGAAGACATGTCCTTAAACAGCTTAAGAGAAAATTCAATGTAATTCAGATGGTGAATTCTCACAACTCCGATATACTTCTCTCGGGAGGGATGAGTATTTCAGAGACATACATCTATACTGTTGAAAGTTTTAAAGACTATTGGAATCATCTAAATAAAAACGGATTTTTATCAATTGTCCATATATTCGGAGAGAGAATGTTTTCAACTGCAATTCAAGCTTTAAAAGAATTAGGAGTAAAAGATCCGGAAAAAAAGTTTTTTGTAATCCAGCCTAAAAAGGGATTTAATTTCTTTTTTATGAAAAGAGGAGATATCAATTCCAAAAATATAAAGACACTTGAAAAATTTGCAGGAGACAGAAGAATTGTCTATTCACCCGACAGACAACTTGACAACCTCTATTATGACCTTGCCGGCAATAAATATAAAGAAACGATCACAAGATCTTCAGTAAATATCTCCCCTGTCTATGACAACTCACCCTATTTCAATCAAACAAACAGGATAGGACAGTTTAGTTTTAAGAACAACTACCTCTTAGGACAAGACGGGAGAAATGCAACCGAAACTAACCTTAAATATTCAAATAGCGTATATCTTTCGGTTTTTTCAATTTCAATTCTTTTCTCTCTGCTCTTTATATATCTTCCTCTTAAGCTAAAGGGAATAAAGAGCAATAATTCGGGTATTATCCTATATTTTTTCCTGATCGGTATATCTTTTATAACGATCGAGATCATTCTTATAAAGATATTTGAGCTATACCTCGGGAATCCGGCATACTCCATATCCGTTATCATCTTTGCACTTCTGTTATCTTCGGGAATAGGAAGCCTTCTGTCCGTTAAGATCAATACTATATTGGGGGAAAGAACAATCCTGTATATATCTCTTTTTATTGTTCTGACACTTATCTTCTACTCCTTTTTTCTGTTTAAAATAACGTATCTTTTAATTAAATTCGGATTAGTATTAAGACTTTTTATATCATTTTTTCTTATCTCGGTGCTTGGTATTCCTATGGGCATTATGTTTCCGACAGGTCTTAAATCCCTTGGGAAAAATGATAAGACAATGATTGGATGGGCATGGGGTGCAAATGCATTTGCAACGGTAATCGGATCCGTAATAACGGTTATAATAGCTATAAACTGGAATTTTTCAGCAGCTCTGTTACTCGCCGCTTTATCCTATCTTATTTCCGGAATTATATTCAACTCACAAATCAAAAAGGGATCGGCTTAGATTAATAGAATAACTCTTTTTTATTTATGAAATATTTTAAATTATATCCGATAATTTTTCTTACGGCTTTATCCGCAATAGTTATTGAAATCTTATTTACAAGATTATTTTCGGCAATATATTTTAGTTCTTTTACTTTCTTTATTATTTCAACAGCAATGCTTGGGACAGGATTAAGCGGACTTCAGTTTGCTCTATCAAAAAAAAGAAAATTTTCACCGGAAGCTTTCCTGTTCATCTTAGCCATTTCTCTACCCGTTATTCTGCTTCTGGTCGTCAATATAAAGATTGATTTTTTAAATATATTCGGATCCATAAAAAATATTATCTCTCTTCTTATTAATTTTTCCGCTCTTATGTCCCCTTTTTTTCTCAGCGGTGCTGTTCTGGTCAGGATTTTTTCAGAAAATTCATCAAGTATCGGGGAACTCTATTTCATTGATCTTGCCGGTGCCGCATTAGGCTCAATAGTTATTATCCCTATGATCTCTTATCTCGGAGTTATAAAATTTTTCTTACTAATATCAATCTTTTTGCTTATTATTCTATTAATTATTAATATAGGGGAAAGAAAAAAATTAATAATATTTTTTGGAACTTTGGTCTTTTTTTCTTTACTATTTTTTCAATATGAGAAATTTTTTATAATAACACCTAAAGTTCAAAAAAGAGATTTCGTTACGGATCAGAAGAGAGGAACAATAGAATACTCCTCGTGGAGTCCGATAAATAAGATCGATATTGCTCCTTTTGCTTTTAACAGAAACAGAAAGGTTATCTGGCTTAATTGCGGTACACAACAATCATGGCTGGTAAAGGAGGATCCTTATATCAGAACGACAAAGCCAATGCAATGGACTCAAGCATCAATACCATATCAATTGACCGATAAAGAGGATGCCTTTATTATCGGTTCCGCAGGAGGTTATGAGGTATATTGTGCAATTTCAAATGGATTCAAGAGAATTGTTGCAGTGGAAATGGATCCTAAACTATGTGATCTTGTTAAAAGGAAATATTCAAAATATATTGGAAATATATTTCATAAAAAAGGTGTTTACCTGATCAATGATGAAGGAAGAAGCCTCCTTAGCAGGCTTAATAAAAAATTTGATGTTATTCAGATGGTTAATTCTCATCCGAAAGACACATTGCTTTCAGGCGGATTAAGTATTTCCGAAACATATATTTATACGACGGAAGCATTCCGGCAATATTGGACTCATCTTAAAAAAAATGGATTTCTATCTATTGTTCACATTTACGGGGAGAGGATGTTCGCTACCGCATTAACATCCTTAAGAGAAATGAATATAAAAGAGCCGGAAAATAAATTTTTTATAATTCAAGACAAAAACGGATTCAACTTTTTTTTCATGAAAAAAGGAGATATAAATCCGAAAGATATTAAAATACTGACAAAATTTGCAGGAAAAAGGGATACAGTCTTTTCCCCTGATATTAAAGTGAATAATATCTATTATAAACTTGCTTACGGTGATTTTTCATATACGGTTAAAAATTCTTCAGTTAATATCAGCCCGGTAAAAGATAATTCACCCTACTTCAATCAACCTAACCTTATAGGGCAGTTCAAGTTTAAGAATAATTTTATAAAAGGTATAGCAAGGGAAAAAGTTTACAGGGTGTTGAAATATACAAATTATGTATATATTTCAATACTTCTCACAGCTTCTTTTTTCTCTTTTTTTCTCATCTATCTCCCTTTAAGAACATCCGGGCAAAGAGCTGGAAATAATATAATTCTGTACTTTTTTTTAATAGGTTCAGGATATATAAGTATTGAGATCGTCTTAATAAAAATATTTCAACTTTTATTAGGGAATCCCGCTTATTCAATCTCAATAATTCTTTTTTCAATTCTTCTTTCATCAGGCATAGGAAGTTTCTATTCACAAAAAATTATAAAATTTTTCAATAACAGATTGTTATCTGTTGCTCTGATGATTTTTATAGTACTAACTCTTTATTCAATAACTCTTTTTCCGCTAATATACCTATTAATGACCATTCCTCTGCTTTTTAAAATTATAATTTCCACCATCCTTATTTTTATTATAGGTATTCCACTTGGTGTATTTTTTCCTTCAGGAATAAAAAAGATAGAAGAACACGATAAAGTAACCATAGGATGGGCTTGGGGAGCTAACGGTTTTGCAACAGTACTCGGATCGGTAATTACGGTTATCTTATCTATAAACTTTAATTTTTCCTTGATCTTCATTGCATCGGCAATTATTTATTTGTTCGCCGGTTTTCTGCATCAAAGATCTTAACAGATCAACCCCAATTGAAAAAAAAAATAAATTTGGTAAAATATTAAATATGAAAAAAATTTTATTTTTCACAACTTGCTTTATTTTATTCAATTTTGTATTTTTACTTTCTAATGACAGAAACGACAACTGTTTTACAATAATAGCAGGAAAAAATACAAATCCAAATGGTGCCGTTTTAATTGCACATAATGAGGATGACGGAGGAGAAAACTTTTTTGTTGATATTCACAGAATTAAATCTGAAAAGTTTTCAACACAGATACCGCTTAAATTAAAAAACGGTGCTCTCTATTTCAGATCAAAAACAGAGGGTCTTCTATGGCTGGAAATCAGAGGTACCGAATTTGCCGACTCATATATTAATGAAAACGGGGTGGTCATTGTCTCAAATGCATGCTCATCAAGGGAGGATAAGGGAGATCTTACTAATGGAGGTATAGGCACTTTTCTTAGAAGAATTATTGCCGAGCAAGCCAAAAGTGCTAAAGAAGCTGTTATTCTGGCAGGAAAATTAGTTGATAGATTCGGTTACTATTCTTCAGGAAGAAGTTATGCCTTTGCCGATAGAAATGAGGGATGGTTTTTTCAAATAGTTAAAGGCAAACACTGGATTGCACAGAGAGTCCCCGACAATGAGGTTGCAATTGTTCCTAATTATTACACTATCGGAGAAATAGATCTATCTGACAAAGAAAATTTTCTTGCTTCAAAGGATATCGTAACCTATGCAATCGAGAGAGGATGGTACTCACCTGAAGAGGATGGGAAATTCAATTTTAGAAAAGTTTATTCACAAAAAAAAAATCTTACTGCCGATTATAATTATCTCAGGCACTGGAGAGGTATAAAGCTTTTATCCAAATTAAATTTACATCCGAGAGATAAACTGCCTTTTTCCTTCAGACCGTCCGGGATTGTTAAAATAGTAAAACTTTTTGAAGTTTTACGGGACCATTATGAAGGAACAATATATGATCTGACAAATAAGTATAAAACAGGATCACCGAATTTCACAAAAAAAAGAACAATATGCACAAAAACAACACAATATTCAATTGTAGGAAAGCTCAGAGGAAACCTTCCGGTTGAAATAGCAGCACAAATCTGGATATCATTTAGAAGACCTGATTCAAACTCTTTTTCTCCATGGTATCCAACCATAAATTCAGTTCCGACGGGATATACAAGAATAAATGCCCAGAAAGCACTTACACTGCATTTTAACAAAGATAGATCCTATTTTACTTCTGATACGATTCACCCATTCTGGAATTATGCAAAACTCTCAAATATGGTAGATAGAAACTACAGGAAGAATCACAAAATTGTTAGAAAAATGTGGAAAAATTTCGAAAACTTTTTACTGCGTGATATTAAAAAGCAGGAGAAAGAATTTATGTATATATATAAAAAAAACAAATTATTAGCATTAAATATAATCAGCGGATATGTTCAAAATATGGAATATAGAAGGTGGCTTAAAACTTTAGATCTCCTGAACTCTATCAGATAATCATTACCGCTGATATCCGGATTCAGACAGAAGCCGTTTTAATCTTTTTTTCTCATCAAGTGAAAGCTTGGAGAAAAATTTGTCTTTGATCAATAGAAAATATCTGTAGGCATTCTCATTATCACCTCTTTTCAAGCTGGCAATGCCAATACTGAAATAGGGATCAATAAAATCCGGTTTGGAATCAATAGCCCTTCCCCACTCTTCAATAGCACCGTCAATATCATTTTTAAAATATTTGGCAGCACCCATACCGTTATAAGCAGATGAAAGTTTTTTGTCAATCTCTATTGCTTTATTGAAATATTCGATAGCCATATTATAAGATTTTTCATCTCTTTGTTTCCGAAACATTGAAAGATAAAGTGAACCTATATTATTAAATACGGAAGCATAATTTTTATCAAGTTCAAGAGCTCTATTATAATTCTTAAGTGCAAGATCAAACTGTCCGCTTTTATAGTAAGCTACTCCGAGATAGTTAAAAAATTCAGGATCATAATCTCTTAACTTTATACATTGATTTAAAACTTCAACTGCCTTTAAGGGTCTATTTGCCTCTACCAGAAAAATCCCGAATTTTGACAATAGTGATAGCTCTCCGGGATTATTTTTTATCCCCTTCTCCATTATTGAAATTGCATCTCCTATCCTTCCTGTTTCTTTATAAATATTCGCAAGATTACTGTAGAGTGCAAGAAATCCCGGACTTTTCGAAATAATATTCTTTAATGATGAAATTGCATCTCTAAAATTCCCTGATTGATACATTGCCAATGCTTCAAGCATTCCGTTTTGTAGAGAAATTAATGTTTTAAGATCATCTTTTACCGTAAATTTTTTCTTCCTCTTTTTTATGGAACCGGTAAAATATCCAAGACTTTTAAGTTTTTTTTCTGCTTCCGGATCAAGTTTATCCGCTCTTTGCTCTCTATCGGGATTTGTCAATTTTACAATCAATTTATTCAACTCATATGCAAGATTTCCGCCATTCTTTTTTGAAATCAGATTATGCTCCTCTTTCATATCGCTCTTTAAATCATAAAATTCTCTGATTGGAAGATCTATGAACTTTTCATCTCTCTTTATGAAACCCCTTAATGGAGCCCATCCTCTATTTAAGTATGGTGCTAAAGATTCAAAATAGATATATCTTTCCGGAAATTCTTTCCCTTCCATTAAGGGTATAAGAGATACCCCCTGAATATAAGAAGGAGTCTGCATTCGTGTCAAATCACAAATTGTCGGAAATATATCTGTTGTTGCTACATTTCTTAATATTATTGATGGTATTGTCCCCGGAACTTTAATAATCAAAGGTATATGAATCGTTGCATTATATGCAAAATATGCATGAGTTTTTTCTCCTTTTTCTCCCAATGCTTCTCCATGGTCGGCGGTAAGAATAATTATTGTCTTATTAAAGTCATCTCTTTTCTTAAGATAATCAAAAAGCTTACCCAACCGATTATCCACATAAGCAACCTCGCCGGAATAGAGATCATGAGAGTATTTCTCATTATATGGAGCTGGAGGCATATATGGCTGATGTGGATCAAAAAGATGGATCCAACAAAACCATTTTCCCGTCTTCCCTGATATCCAGTTGACGGCAGGTTCTATTACTTTGTCAGCTCTCCTCTCGACAAAAAACATTTCAAGTGCATTATGCGTTCCGTAATTATCATCGTATACATCAAACCCCTGATCAAGTCCGAATCTTGAATCCAGAGGATACGCTCCTACGAATGCACCTGTTTCATATCCGTTATTCTTTAATTTCTCCGCAAGAGTCAAAAATCTTTTCTTTAGAATATATCCGGAGTTATCACTTATACCATGATATAGAGAAGTTGTTCCGGTCATAATATTTGTATGAGAAGGAAGAGTTATCGGATTATGAGTAAATGCCCTTTTAAATTGAAATGATCTTTTTGCAAGTCTGTCTATATTAGGAGTTTTAACATATTTATCCGAATTTACACCGAGGCGATCGAACCTTAAGGTATCTATTGTTATCAGCAAGACATTATAAGAACTATCTCTTTTGATATCATCAGATAAGTTAGAATCATCTCTACTAACCGATTTTCCACAATAAAAATGAAAAACAGAAAAAAGAAAAATCAACAACAGAAATCTGACTTTCATGATACTCTTTTACTGTCTATTTTGAGAAAGCTTTAACAAGTTCCTTTGCCGTCTGATAATTTGGTGAATCAGGATCAAGTTCCATTGATTTTTTTAAGACTTTCAATGCTTCGGAAATTTTATTCATTGCTACATAAGTCATCCCTAATTGGAAATAAGCTTCTGCAAAATCATTTTTTAGCTCAACCGCTTTCTCAAAATATTTTACAGCTTTTTGATACTTCATGGTGTTATAGTAATTGACCCCAATATTGTAAAGTGAATCCGGATTCGTAATATCCTCATCACTCAATTTTCCAAACCATTCAAGTGCTTTATCCATCTGTTTTAAATTTGAATATGAATTTGCAATAGACAAAATCAAACCTTTATGTTTTGGATATTTTTGTATTGCTTTCATATAAAATTCAATAGCTTTTTCAAATTTTGATAATAATGAATAACAATTCCCGATATAAAGATTAACAATTTCTATACCTTCCACATCAGAATTTTTCTTCTGGATTGCAAGAAAACTATTCAATGCTTTTTTCGTTTTCTTTTCAGCAAGAAGAGCATTGGCTTTTTCTATCTCTTTAACCACATCACCGGCAAGTGCAGGGCCCTCCATCTTTTTCATTTTTACAGTAAGCGACTCAAACTTATTTCCCTTAAAAAACGCATAATATTTTCCATTCACAAAATTATAAGATACTGCAATTTTTCTCGGAGCATAACCGACTTTATTAAAATCAATATACCACTTGCCACCACGCATAAAAAGAGACTTCCAATGTCCTTTTTCATCCGTTACAGGAGTAATGTTATGAAAAGATTGAGCTCTTATCGAATAAAGTTTTATTTTCACTCCGGGAATAGGCTTTCCTGTATCCATATCATATACATACCCTCTCATCTTCACCTTTCCTGATGTAGCTTGAGAAAAAATAAGAGAACTGCAAATAAAAATTAGTATTGAAAGAAATAGTGTCTTTTTCATTTTACCTCCCATATAGTTAGATAAAAATTATAGCATTATATCTTAAAAAATCAATAAAAAGATATCCGGTGAATTTTCTGAAATTGATTATTCCCCTAGCTTATACATACTTTTATTTTATTATATATTTAATAGATTTATTACATCTATTCTTATTGACATTTATTAATGTTTATTCTATAAATCTAAATAAGTTTTGAGGTACAAATGAAAAAAACAGTAATTTTAATAACATTGATTGCGTCTTTAATGCTTTTTTCCTCATGCAATTATAACGGAAAAGCAACAATTATTGTAAAAAATGTAGGACCATTAACTATTATGGCAATTGTAGAATATTCACAAATGAAAATCTTTCCCGGAGGCGAGGAGACTTTTAAGATTTCTTGGCCGGGACATGACGATACTCATATCAACCTTATCACTTATCCAACATTGTACCGGGTTTCTATGGGAGAATCACTGAGTATCTGGATAAAAAACGGGGAGACAAAAACATATGAAATATCATACTATCCTCCGGACGATAAATAGATTCTAAATTTTATCTCATTCCAGTCCATTTTTGGATTTCATTTTCAGCTATTTTCTTCTCTCTATCCGATAGCTGATCCTCAAATTTCTCCAATGCAATTTTCATCTTTTCAATTGCTTCCGGGATTCTTTCTATCTTTGATAATATTAATGCATGGAAAAAATAATACTTTCCTCCTGGATTTTTTGTTTCAATTTTTTCAAATAGTTCTGAAGCAGTTATTAAAGATCCGTATTTTGTATTAAACATCGCAATTTTAAATAGTAATGAAACATTATTTTGTACATCCGATAAACTTGTAATCGAATTATAGATGGTTACTGCTTTCTTAAACTCTTTTCTCTTTATCAATTTTTCAGCAAACATAATTTTTAAAGAAATATTCTGAGGTTCTAGCGATATTGCTTTATCCAAATTAAAATCTCTAAGATTTATATCACCCAATTTCTCATAAATTTCCGCTAAAAGTATATAAGTCCTTGTATTCATAGGATCAATTTTTAGTATTGATTTGCATTCGGAAATTGATTCGTTAAATCTTCTAAGATTTTTCAAATACTCAGCATAAATTGATTTAATCGGCACTGAATATGGAAGCATTTTTTTTGCAGTTTTCAGAGTTAAAATAATTTTTTTTTTGTCTTTTTTTCTTAAATATAATTTATATAGTAAATTATAAACCAAAAAATTGCTTTCACCTATCTTGCTTTTTCTAATTTCCTCTAACTCTTTTTCCAGAATATTCGGATCTTTTTTTAAAAACTCAGAAGAAATTCGTTTCAATTTTGTATTTAGAATAATTCCATCTTTTGGATCTATGCTCTTATTTGATTTCACTGAAAAAGAAGATATATATCCAAGAGATTTTAATTTATTTAAATCAACCTTATCCAAATTTCTTTTAGCATTCTTTATGTTGCCAGATAAAATAGATACAGTTTTTTTTAATTCTTTATCATAAGAAACACATTTTGATTTCATTTTTATATATAGATTATTCCTTTCTTTCGGATCAGCAGAAAGATCATACAATTCAGGTTTAGGAAGGGAAATATATTTATACTTATCCATTATTATCCCTGTCAAAGGAGCCCAGTTAAGTTCTTCCTTCCCATACATACTCTCAAAATAGATAATTCTATTCATCTCCCCCTTTCCACCATTTATTAAAGGTGTCAGATCCACCCCATCCATATCAATATCGGATTCAATACCTGATAATTTCAGAATTGTCGGCATCAGATCAACACTACTCACGGAACTGTTTATAACAATACTTTTGTTAAATAAATGTTTATTATAAAATATAAATGGAACTTTAATATTTTCCTGATAACAAAATATCATATGACTCCCACTCTCAACATGCTCTCCAAAAGCTTCTCCATGATCACCAATAAGAACAATAATTGTTTTATCAAGAATGCCTTTTTTATCAAGGTCATCAATTATCATTCCAATATATTTATCCATAAAAGTTATCTCTCCGTCATAAAGACTAATAATATCCGATCTATCAGTTTCCTGATTTTCAATATGATATATGTATGGAGAGTGCGGATCATACAAGTGAATCCACGCAAAAAATCTACTGTCCCAATTATCATTAAACCAACTCGAAAACTTTCCATATACTTCTTTTGCAGAAATTTGAGATTTGAATGTATTGATTGCATTATGAGAATTAAGAGAATCATCAAATATATTAAACCCTCTTACAAGTCCAAACTTTGACAACAACACAAAAGAAGATATAACAGCATAAGTATTAAATCCTGTCTTTTTAAACAATTCAGCCATTGTTTCAACGCTATCAGGCAATCTGTATCTGCCGTTATTCCTGACACCATGCTTAATAGGATATTTTCCTGTAAATATTGTAGAATGTGAAGGTAAAGTTAGTGGAGCGGCAGAATAACAATTTGTAAACATAATTCCGTTTTTTATCAGTTTATCAATATTCGGAGTTTTACCATTTTTATATCCATAAGCACCTATATGGTCGGCTCTTGTTGTATCCATAGTAATTATCAATATATTTCCATTCCAAACCTCTGTTTTCTTACAAGAAAATAAGAAAAAAAGTAAAAAAACAAAAGCAACTTTAATCATATTATTCCCAATAAATTTTTTCATAAATCGATTATATCACAAGCATTATAATTAAAAAGAAGCAAAATTTTCATATTTTTTGAAATTGAATCTATTGACTATTTTAAATTTTTCAGGTATCATTTTCCCAATGCCGGGATAGCTCAGTAGGTAGAGCGAGGGACTGAAAATCCCTGCGTCGGTGGTTCAATTCCGCCTCCCGGCATTATTTATTTTAATTATTAATTTTTTTTTGAGATATATTTCTTTCCGGAATATATAATAAATATGAATAAGAATGCTTTTTTTGTCATACTGATTTTATCTCTGCTATTTTTTTCTTCAAATATATTTTCTGAAATTCAAAATTTAAAGATAATATCTCCTAATGGCGGAGAATTGTTTTTTACAAATTCTAATCTTCTGATAAAATGGAGATATCCGTTAAACAATTCCTCCGAACAAAAGTTTGTGATAACTCTTTATAAGAATGGAATTAATTTATTCACTATTTCCAAAATATCTGATTATAACGGTGGAAAATTAATTTGGCATATACCAGGTAATTTTCAAACGGGAGACGATTTTAGAATAAGGATTCGATTAAAGGAAAACTTAGCGGTCAATGATTTCTCAGATTCAGATTTTTCAATAAAAAAAAGGGAAGAGCGTTAGCCCTTCCCTGTCAGATAATTATTTGTAAAAATCTACTTTTTCAAATGTTCTTTAAACCAACCTAAAACGGAATTCCACCAAAATCTTGCATTTTTCGGTTTCTGTACAAAATGATCCTCATCCGGAAAATAGAGCATTTTTGATTCAATTCCCCTTCGCTGGTAAGCAGTGAAAAGCATCATTCCCTGTGATACCGGAACTCTGAAATCACGCTGCCCATGAACAATAAGGATAGGAACTTTGAAATTTTTAACAAACCTTACGGGATTGAATTTTTCATATAGATCACTCTCCCATGGGGTTCCTCCATGCTCCCACTCTTCAAACCATAACTCTTCCGTTGAAAAATACATACTTCTTGCATCAAAAATACCATCATGAGAAACAAGACATTTAAAAGGATATTCAAATTGATCGGAATTACCGGCAATCCAGTTTATCATAAACCCGCCATATGAAGCTCCTGCAGCAACTATTTTATCCTTATCAATATACTTATAATTCTCAATCAGATATTTTTGCCCGAGAATAAGATCTTTAAACGGAGCTCCGCCCCAATCTTTTGAAACGGCATCAGTGAACGCCTGACCGTAGCCTCTGCTTCCATGAAAATTTATTGAAGCAACAACATACCCCGGAGAGGCAAAAAGATTTTGATTCCATCTGTAATGAAAATCATCACCCCATGCACCCTGAGGGCCTCCGTGTATCAGAAATACCATTGGATATTTCTTCCCCTCCTTAAAAAAAGGAGGTTTAAGAATAATTCCTTCAACAGTGTCACCTTTCGCACCTTTAAACGAAAACTTTTCAACATTATTCATCTCAACATCTTTAAATATATCTCTGTTAAGGTTGGAAAGTTTTTTAATCCTTTTTTTCCTCAGATAAAACATAAAAATCTCTTTAGGAGAAACTACGCTCTGATTTAAAAAGATCAGTTTTTTTCCGTCCGGTGTGATATCAAGATTTGAAGAATAAACATTGTCAACAATCTTTTTTATCTTACCGTTTCTGAGTCTGACTCTGTAAATCGGATGAAATATACTTTCGTAAACACTAAAATATATATATTTTTCGTCAGGAGAAAAGATAAATTCATTAACACTGAATTTAAAATTATCCGTAAGAATTCTTCTTGATTTATTCTTTAAATTAAACAGTATAATGTTATGTTTATCAGCTTCGAACCCCTCCCTTTTCATTGAGATATATCCAAGATATTTCCCGGTAGGTGATAATAACGGATCAGCATCACTTCCTCTGTTTGTTTTTGTGATATTCTCCTCATTTCCGGTATCAAGATCTCTTATAAAAATATCATTGTTAGTTGATATCGCAACCATTTTATCAACATTTTTTACATAGATAATCTTTTTCCCGTCATTAGTAAATAAAAAGTCCTTCCTCCCCCCGAGATCCAGCGGAGGAGTATCATAATTTCCCGGAGTAAGATCAATATATCTCTTGCCCAATGAAAAAATATGACTTCTTTTTCCATCTTTCCAATGATTCCAGACTCTATACATTAATGAGGTTAATACTTTTACATTTACTCCCGATTCCTTTATTTTTTTTTCTTTGGAAATACTATCCTCAAGTGTTTCGGCATCGGGGAAAACCTCTTTTTGAAATGCGTAAGAGTAAGAGTCTTTTTCTTTTATTTTAATATAAGAATCAACTCCATCCGGAACCGAAGAGACCCTTTTTATCTTTCCGGTATGCAGATCCTTTTCGTAAATCTGATAATCTCCTGCTCTTGATGAGAGAAATGAAACAACAGAACCATTAACAAATGCAGGCAAAATATTGTTACCCTTGGAATTTGTAACTCTTTTTACTGAATTCCCATTAATATCCATTAAATAAATGTCGGTTTTATAACTGTTATTATTTATATCGGGAACTTTGACTGCAAAAACAATCATTTTTCCATTCGGAGAAACAGACATTGACGATACTCGTTTTGCAGAAAACATATCTTCAAATTTCAAAGCTCTTTTTGAACTTCCAAAGACTAAAAAAGTCGAAAATAAAATAATTACAACTATCCTTATCTTATTCATACTTCCTCCATTAATTGACACTAAATTAGAATTATTTTACTGCTTTATCTATTCTTCAGTCTTAGTTTCCGGCTCACTAACCTCTTCAGTAGTAGCTTCTTTGGTTTCAGATGAAATATCCAGTTGATTAAACTCTTCCTGAGTTAAAATAGAAGTAATAAGATATCTGCTTCTCGACATTTTTTTACCGCCGAGAGTCAGCAAGTATTTTTTTAAAACAAAAACATAATTTTTAACCTCTTTGTTTAAGAGGGTAACTTTGATAACAGCCGTAACCGTTTGGCTTTTTCCCGTAAACATTTCAAGATTTTTCATATTCGGTCTGCTAACGGAAGCTTTCATCATTCTTTCTACAGATTCAATTTTCTTCTGAAGGTCTTTCTTCTGTGCAACGATCATTTTAAATTGATTTAAGATATCCTGCTTTTCCTTCTTTTTATCGGCAATCTTAGCTTTCAACTCATTTTTCTTACGGCTTCCTCTTGCATCTGCGAGTTCATCTTCAAGATCAAGTAGTTCATCACCGATATCACGGAATTTTGTTCCGATATTTTTTTTCTGCTTATCAATATCTGCAAGTTTTTTTATCAATCCCGGTAATTCAATCTCTTTTTCAACAGGTTCTGAAATAGACACTATTTCATATGAATCATATTTTATCAACTTAGGATTGACAGCCATAGCAGACATAGTATCCATATCCCCTTTTTCACTTACTTGCATTGCCTGGAAATATTTTGAAATTGTGACTTCTTCAGGTTTTTGACAAGATGTTAATACGACAAAACTAATAATTAAAAAAACAAATAAAGTTCTCTTCATTTTAATCTCCTCTGTTTCTTATAATATTTTATCTGATTTTAATAAAAATTCAAATGGTTTTTGAAAAATTTCTCTAATTTTCAAGAAATTAATTTAAAAAGAATTGTTTAAGTTAAGAATAGTAAAATAAATATAGCCGGATTCTTATCTTCCGAAGAAACGTTTTTTCTTTTTTTTTATACTGCCTGTTTTAATTTTTTCTATTTCACGTTTTGCCATATAATGATCAGGCTGCAATTCCAGAACTCTTGAAAAACATTTAGCTGCTTTCTTAATTTTTTTTGTTTTTTTAAAAAGCTCACCGAGAAAAAAAACAGCTTCCGTGTTGGCAGGTTTAAGCTCAATGGCTCTGGACAGATTTCGTAGTGCCTCATCAGTAAAAAACTCTACATTCAATTGACACTTACCGAGAAGTAAAAGTATATCAAAATCATCTTTTTTTACTCTAAGAATATCTTTTAGCATAGGAATAGCTTCATCAAAATGCCTTCTTTCATAAAGATCTGCAGCATTTTTTAAAATTTCACTGCGTTTTTCACCGGGACTATTTTCATCTTCACCAACATTTTCTTTCTCAGGTTGAATATTATTTTCAATATCAGGTGAACTTTTCATATTTGAAATAGATTCGGTTTCCACCTCACCGGATCTATCCGATTCATCTTTTCTTTTATTGTTGTTTGGCATAAGAGTATTCGTTTTTAATAAAAGTTTTAGATTTTCTCTGACAAATTCAGCCGTTTTTTTTATTTCGGGAGCCAGAGCGGATCCAAATCTTTCAGGATCAAATTTTTCAATTGCCAGTTTAAATTTATCTTTAACTATATTTACCGGATCATCTTTTTCAATTTTTAAAATTTTAAATATTTCCGGGCTGTTTTCTTCAATACTCCTTTTAATATTCAGTAAAGCAATAAGATCATCCTCAATATAGTCAATGTTTTTTCTTGGTCTGAACTGAACGAGATTCAATAAAAAAAGAACGGATAACATTCTCCAATATTCATTCGGGGATATATTTCCCTTTGAAATTATCTCTCGATTTGATAATTCGCGATTTTTATCTAAAAATCTGTAGAACTCAAGTTCATCTATTGATAAAAGCCCTCTGGTTTCAAATGACCCCTTGTTAATTTCCGGAGAGTGAAAAGCATATTTACTTCTAAAATAGTCACAAACTTCATCTCTTTTCCCTCCTTCGTAAATAATATTCTGCACCGGTATAGAAATGTCGGAAGATCTTTTACCCGGAGAATCATATTCCTCAAACTCCCAACTTCCTCCTACCATTGAAAAAGAAGTAACAGCAATTCTTCGCGTTCTATACTCTTTTGCCTTCCTCAGATCAGATTTTGTAATAAAATGTTCACTTAATAAAATTCTTTCCAACTCATCACTTTTACTATATATTAATCCACTGACATATTCATAATGTGAATCTGAAATTATACTAAGCAGATTTAGTATCACTCCAAGTTTTTCATCAAAACTGTTACTTTCTGCCTTTACAATATTTCCGGAATTAAATATCACACTTTTCTTTAAATCACCGGAAACAGATTTTAACTCTCCCGACTTTTTTTTTAAATAAATACTTTTATACTCAATAAAAACCGGTCTTTCTGAAATATTTAGCAATTCTCTCCTTTTTATTAGATAATAAAAGACCTTTAAAAAAATGTCAAACAAAAAAAAGGGGGAGCTTTTGCCCCCCCGAAAACATATTTTTTTGATTATTTAATTGAGATTGGTATCTTTTTTGATTTTACCTCTTCTGCTTTTCCTATCTTTAACTCAAGAACACCCTCTTTCATTGATGCTTCAATTTTCTTAGGATCAATATTCTTCGGAATGGTAAATGATCTGCTGAAAGAACCGCTAAAACTTTCAACACGATGATAGTTTTCTTTTTTAACCTCTTTATCTTCTTTCTTCTCTCCACTGATAGTAAGAACATTTTCTTTGAAATCAATTTCAATATCATCTTTCTTCATTCCCGGTACTTCGATCTTAAAAACATAACTATCTTTAGTCTCATAAATATCGGTCGTCGGATTCCAGTCGGAAAATCCATCTGTTCCCAATAGTCCTTCCCCAAGAAAATCATTTTCAAACAATCTGTTGATCCTGTCGCCTAATCTAACAAGATCTCCATAAGGTTTCCATTTTAAAAGTGTCATTTTTTACCTCCTTTTTCCTTCTGTAGAAAATATAGCATTAAATATTAATTTTGTCAACTTTTTTGATTACTTTTTTATCATATATATCTAAGTGTAATATTATCAAGTTTATGCTTTGAAAATTTTAGTCACTAAAAAAAATTAAAACATTCTTTTAATTCCAAACGTATAAATGTTATTATTAAGCAGGAGATAACTAATGATTGAAGTTAACAGCATCAGTAAAAAATTCAAATTATCAAAAAAACAGAGACGCGAAAGCGGTAAAAAGCAAAAATTTATTCAATCTGTCAAAGATGTTTCCTTCAAATGCCGGCAGGGAAGAGTTTTTACTCTTTTAGGACCTAACGGTGCCGGGAAAACAACAATTTTAAGAATGATAGCAACAATGCTTAAACCTGATTCCGGAACTATTAAGGTTGAAGGTTTTGATACGGTTAAACAGGCGGGCAAAGTAAGAGAAAATATTGGATTCCTTACCGGTTCGACCGGTCTTTATGCAAGACTGACTCCCGATGAAATAATTAAATATTACGCCGATCTCTATGATCTTGAGAATAAATATTTTAAAGAAAGAAAGGATTCGATTTTCAAATCACTTGGGATCAATGAATTTTCAAAAAGAAGAATCGGCAAACTCTCTTCGGGAATGAAACAAAAAGTATCAATTGCAAGAACTCTGATCCACAATCCGAATGTTGTAATATTCGATGAACCGACTGTCGGTCTGGATGTAATCACTTCAAGAAATATTATCAAACTTATAAGAGACTGCAAAGAAGAGGGGAAAACAGTAATATTTTCCACACACATAATGGGAGAAGTTAATATGTTAAGTGATGATCTTGCGATAATTCACGAGGGCGAAATGGTCTATCTCGGTACATTCTCAAAATTCAAATCGGAAATGAAAGAAAAAACACTTGAAGATGAATTTGTAAGAATAATCGGAGGCAACCTATGAAGAATATATTAACAATCTTTAAAAAAGAGATGAAAGATACACTCAGGGACAGACGTACATTAATTATCATGATTATCATTCCTCTTTTACTTTTTCCGGTTATAATAAATATCTCCACCTCATTTATGATGAAACTTGAAAAGGGGGCAAAAGAGAAAGTACTTAATGTCTCTGTTATTTTAAATGGTAATAACCCGGGATTTGAAAAGAAGATCATTGCAAGAAAAGATATGATGTTGAAAAGAAATATTTCCGAAAGCAATGTCAAAGATCTCATATCAAATAAAAAACTTGATTTTGCAATCTCTTTTGACAAAGATTTCGACAAAAATGTGTTAGCCTTGCAACCTGCAAAGATCAGACTCTACTTTCGCTCTTCCGCATCCATGGATATTTCAAAAAAAAGAATAGATAAAATTTTGATGGAGTTTAAAAACGAATTGCTTGAAAAAAGATTGTCCGGACTTGGATTAAAGAAAAATATAATTACACCTATAGACATTGACACTTTGGATATTGCAACTGCCAAAGAAAAATTCGGAGAAAAAGCGGGAGGAATGCTCCCGTATCTTTTCGTTATTTTCTGTTTTATCGGAGCAATGTATCCGGCAATTGATCTGGGAGCAGGAGAAAAAGAACGCGGGACAATTGAAACTCTTCTTGTTAGTCCTGCAACAAGATTTGAGATAGTTGCAGGTAAATTTTCAGTTATCACATTAGCTGGAATAATAAGTGCCCTTCTTTCTTTCGTCGGACTATATCTTTCTCTTAAAATGAATTCCAATATTCCTGAAGAATTTATCAGCATTATAATGAAAATCGTAGATTTAAAATCAATATCAATAATCTTCTCTCTCCTTATACCCTTGAGTATATTTTTTGCCGGAATGCTGCTTTCTTTATCGCTTTTTGCACATTCCTTCAAGGAAGCTCAAAATATTATTACTCCTCTTAATTTTCTTATAATAATCCCTGCATTTATAGGCACTCTTCCCGGCATCAAATTTGATTCCGTTACGGCTTTAATTCCCGTATTAAATGTTTCTCTTGCATCAAAAGAGATAATATCGGGAACGGTAAAATCCGGTCTCCTGATAGAAGTTTACATATCACTGGTTTTTCTTGCAATTCTAAGCTTATGGTTTTGTGTAAAATGGTTTAATCGGGAAAGTGTGATTTTCAGAGAAGCATAGAGTTTCTTTGTTATTAAAATTACCGGTTTTCTCCTTTTGTATTATTTTTTTTTAAAAGAATCTATAATGTCGGAGTGAAGAGAAAGGATACAAAAAATAAATTTACTAAAACTATTTTTAATTTATCCGTTCTCTTCTCACTTATCTTTCTTTTATTATTAATCATTTTACAGAAAAACAGTAATTTCTTCTTTGATCTATTTCAGAACAATCTTCTAAACAGCAAAATAAAAGAGATTTATGTTTTAAAAAGAGGGAAAACTTCAATTGACTTTCTTTCCGGAAAAATATTAATAAGCAACATTCATCTAAAACTAAAAAAGAACAATCTCGAAAATTTAAAATTAAAATATCATAAATTAATTGACATCAAGATTGATAAACTTGAAATTTTTGGTATTTCATGGGTCGATCTTCTAATATCCGGGCAATTAAATTCATCAAAGATAAAAATTATTGGAGGAGAGATTTCATATTTTTATTTTCCATCTGAAAAAGCTTTAAAAATATTGAAAAAAAAGACAAAAAAAACAGGAATATATTCCGATTTTTTATATCTTACAGGATTTAAATTTAAATTTTATAGAAAATATTCAAATTCTCCTTTGATAAATATGAAAAATATTTTTATGAAATTAAATAATCTCAAGATAAATACTTCAAACTCAATTCCATTTAACCGTTTTATATCCTTTGCATCACCCGATTTTTATGCTTCTAATATTGAAATAGTTTTAAAAAGAAAAGAATATTTATTAAACATTGGATCTGTCAACTTATCATCTTCCGAAAGATTGGGTGTTATTACCAAAATAAGCTATTCACCGATTTCTAAATTTAAAAAACCAAATTATTCATCATTGGAAATTAACCGTATGGTTTTTAACAATCCCGATATATTTTCAATTCCGGAAACAGGCATAATAAAAACAAATAATATATCAATTTTCAGCCCTAAACTTAAAATTTTTCATAAAAGATCTTTAAAAACAAGACTATTGAAAACAAGAAAATTTCCTCATGAAATTTTAAACAAAATTAAGTTTAAATTTGATACAGGCGATATTAATATAAAGAATGGAAGTATTGTCTATTACGAGAAGAATATAGGGAGAAAAAGATATGAGTCAATCTTTTTTTCAAATATAACCGGAAAAATTACCGGATTTAAAAATATACACTTTCATAAAAAAGGAAATCTTTTTACAACTTTTAATTTCTCCGGAAAATTTATGAAAAAAAGCTCTCTTAATCTAACATTAAAAATACCGATAAGTTTAAAAACTGCAGACTATCTGTTTGCAGGGAATCTATCCCGGACTGATCCTATGGTTTTCAACCGATTTCTTTCAAGAAATGCACGCCTTAGAATTGACCGGGGGAAAATAGAAGGAATGAATTTTAAGATACTGGCAAACGATCATATAGCTAAAGGAAATATGTATCTTAGATACAGAAATCTTAAAATTTCATTTTTAAAAAAAAGAAACTATTTAAAAAAAAGGAAGTTTTACTCTTTCATTGCAAATACTATCCTAAGAAAAAATAACTTACCGGAATCCGGTTCATTCAAAATTGGGAATATATACTATAAAAAAAGAGAAGAAATATCCTTTCCCAATTTCCTTTGGAAAGCCCTTCTTTCCGGAATAAAATCAAGTTTAAAAAAATAAGATAAAAACTAATCCCTATTCCTCTTTATAAACTCTTCTTCCGATTCAACTCTAATGGCTTTTATTCCGGCTTTCCCAATCAATTTATTTAAAGATTTAATATCACTATTTATAAACTCTCCAAACTTTTTTTCAACCTCGGATAATTTTTTCTTTAAAGTTTTTATAAAAACTATTTGAGATCCGGTCGGAGCTCCTCCATAAGAACTTATTGATGAGTATATCTCAATAAGTTTACCTTGTAACATCTGACTCGAATAGATAGAAGCCTTTTCATCAATCATCAAGTTCCTTATCTTTTTCGCTCTTTTAATATACTCTATTACTTTTCTTTTTATTAATTTTTTGATTTTTTTATCTTTACTAATCTCTGTAAGCTTGTTCTTAATATCCTTTAATGTATCGGAAAAATAAGCCATATGCTCAAGCATTGCATATACTTCCCATATTTTTTTCTGCCTTAATTCTCTCTCTTCAGGACTATGATGTGATAAGCTGTCCGGTCGAAGAACAATTTCCGAATTATACTCCTTTCCATTTTTACTTAATTTGATCTTATAAGTTCCGGGATCCACCATCGGACCACCGAATACAAAACCGGTCAGTCCGGGAGCTTTACCGGCTTTAGGAGCTTTTAATCTCATACTCCAGTAAACTCTGTTGATACCTCTCCTTTTTCCTGTGGGAAGAGTCTTTATCAATTTTCCTTTTACATTAAAAACTTCAAGTTTAAGTTCACCGAAGATATGACGCTTCTTTAAATAATATGTTATCGTTGCACCTTCAGGAGGGTTTTCTCCGAAATACTGAGTGTCTCCCGTCATAATTACTCCCCCCGACACTAACGAAGTTTCCGACGGTCTTGCCGGAAGAATGGAAACATCACTATTCAGCACTTTACTGTCTATACTTCTAAGCGGAGTTATATCATCAATAATATAGATTCCTCTGCCATGGGTTGCGAGAATAAGATCATTTGTAACAGGATGAATTTTAACATCTCTTACAGCGACCTTTGGAAGTGTCTCTTTAAAATGGATCCAATTATTACCTCTGTCAAAAGAGACAAAAAGACCGAATTCCGTTCCGAGAAACAGAAGGTTTTCATTTTTCAAATCCTCTCTTATCACATGAGCATAACCCTCAAGATTTTCATTTGAGATTTTCTTCCAACTCTTTCCGAAATCATCAGTAGTATAAACATAGGTAACCATATTCCCGCTTCTGTGTCCGTCAAAAACAACATATGCCCTACCCTCTTTAAAACGGCTGCTCTCCACGGAAGGGCACCATATACCTTTTGGAAGACCATTAATATTTCTGACAACATTTTCCCAGTTCTTTCCACCATTCTTCGTGATTTGAAGATTGCCGTCGTCAGTTCCTACCCATATTACTTTTTCGTTAACCGGAGATTCTGAAACAGCAACTATCGTGCAATAATTCTCTGCGGCAGTATTGTCCGGGGTTAAACCTCCCGACTTTTTCTGCTGCTGCTTACTTTTATCGTTTGTTGTAAGATCGGGTGAGATCCTCTTCCATCTGTTTCCATGGGTTTCCGATACAAATAAAAATTGAGCACCTATATATATCCTCTTTTTGCTATTCGGACTCAGTGCAACTGCAGCATTCCAGTTAAATCTGTATTCCGGATCTTTTTCGGAAGGTAAAGGTCTAATTGATGCCAACTCTCCTGTTTTTTCATTATATCTTTGCAACATTCCACCCTGCCATGAAAAATATACACTGTTTTTATCTACAGGATCACGATACATATAGAAACCGTCACCACCGCCGATAGCTTTCCAATCTCTATTTAAAATATAACCGGAAGTTATACTCCTTGACGGTCCATACCAGCTGTTATTATCCTGAAGTCCTCCGTAAACATTGTAAGGATTTAAAAGATCAAAGCTGACATGATAAAATTGTGAAACCGGAATATTCGAAATATGCCTGAATTTTCCACCCCTGTCATATGAAACATAAACACCTCCATCCGTCCCCAATATCATATGTTTCGGATTATCGGAATCTATCCATAATGCATGCTGATCCGGGTGAACAGTCATACCCATAAAACTCTCCATCGCAGATTCAAATGATTTTCCACCATTCTTGCTGACCGACAATAAAAAACTCGGGTTATATACTCTTTCAGGATCTTTGGGATCGACTTTCAAACCGCCAAGATAAAAAGGTCTTGCTTTAACTCCGAATCCTGTTCCACGCTTTTCCCATGTCAAGCCTCTGTTTTTAGAACGGTAAATATATGTATCTTTTGCTTCAACGAGTGCATAGATCATATTTGGATCGGACTTGAATATATCGAGAACAATTCTTCCAAGTCTTCCCTTCGGAAGACCCTTGGAAAGTTTTCTCCACGTTTTTCCGGAATCATTACTTTTAAAAAGTCCGCTTCCTTTTCCTCCCGATGTAAAGAAATATGGTTTCCTTCTAAATTCCCACATTGCGGCATAGAGAATATTCGGGTTTTTCGGATCCATATCAAGATCAATACATCCGGTATCAGGATTAACATATAGAATTTTTTCCCACGTTTTTCCTCCGTTAACTGTTTTAAAAAGCCCTCTTTGAACATTTGAATTCCATAAATGACCTGCAACCGCGGCATACACAATATCCGAATTATTGGGATCAACTATAATTGTGCTTATTCTTTCGGAATCCTTCAACCCCATGCTTTTCCAGGTTTTCCCGCCATCAACCGTTCTGTAAATTCCGGTACCCACGGAAACACTATTTCTCATATTTATTTCTCCCGTACCGACCCACACTATATCCGGTTTTTTCTGATCAACAGTAATACACCCGACAGACATTGTATGTTTATCAAAAACAGATTCAAAAGTTATACCTCCGTCTTTGGACTTCCAAACTCCTCCGCCGGCTGTTCCTATATACATGGTATTTTTATCTTTTTCAACAACATCAATACAGGTTATTCTTCCACTCATCACAGCAGGTCCGATATTCCTTGCTTTTATATCTCCGAAAAGCGAACTGTCTATTTTATTTTTCCCCTGAGTCGGAATAAATAACATTATCACAAGTAAAAAAATCAATCCGGATTTTAAATGCATAATCGCCTCCTTATGCCTTTATTTAATTATGATTATAGAACAGTGGCAATGGAATGCCAAATAATATATAATTTATATACAATCAATTTCGGAGGATAAAAATGAAAAAATTATTTACAGTTCTATCATTCATTATTTTTATTATTACCTTTCTGAATGCTCAATCACTTGATGAGATAATTAAAAAAAATATTGCCGTTAAGGGTGGGGCTGAAAAGCTCAATTCCATTAAAACAGTTCAGATCGAGGGAAAGATGATCAGAATGGGAATGGAAATGAAAATCTCGATGAAATATAAAAAGCCTTCTATGATAATAATGGAAATAAACATATCAGATAAAAAAATAATTCTCGGATATGACGGCAAAACAGCATGGCAGATATCTCCGTTTACAGGCATTGACGGTCCCCAGGAGATGACCGGCGAGCAGGCAGACCAGATAATTGAGAATCTTGATATGTTTGAGGACCCGTTCCTTGATTATAAAAAAAAAGGTAATAAGATTGAGTTCATAGGAAAAGATGACTTGGAAGGAACAGAAGTTTTCAAACTCAAACTGACAAAAAAAGACGGTAGAATCGTTGTTTTCTTTTTAGATTCCGATTCTTTCATTGAACTTAAAACAGAGATGATTAAAAAAAAGAAGGACGGAAAAGAGACAGTATTCGAATCATATATGGGAGACTATAAACAGGTAAACGGAATGATGATAGCTCACTCTATAAAGATCAAAGTAAACGGTATCGATATGGGAAATATGATTATTGAAAGTATTAAATTTAATCAACCTCTTGAATCAAATTTATTCAAAATGCCGAAAAAGAAACAAGTTAAAAAAAAATAAAATATTCTTAATTGACAAAAAACAGATATATACTATGGAAAGAGATAAAGCTTATAATTTGTTGAATGAACATCTGAAGAATAAAAATCTTATAAAACATTCTCTCGCCGTTGAAGTTTGTATGAGATCGATGGCTCAACGATTCGGAGAGGATAAAAATGAATGGGGTATTGCAGGTCTTCTTCATGACCTTGATTATGAATATACTTCGGAAAACTCTGAAATGCACGGTATTAAAACAGCAGAAATATTACAAGATTTTGATATCTCCTCCGACATAATACATGCTATTAAAGCACATAACCACAGAGTTGAGACTATATCAAAAATGGATATTGCTTTATATGCAATAGATCCTACAACAGGATTTATTACAGCCGTAGCTTTAATGCACCCTTCAAGATCCTTAGAAGCTGCAAATTTAAAAAGAATGAAGAAAAGATTTAAGGAAAAATCATTTGCAAAGGGTGCATCAAGAGAGCAGATACGTACATGTGAGAAACTCGGAATAAGTCAGGATGATTTTCTGATGATCTGTAGAGATGCAATGCTAAATATACATGAAGAGCTCGGACTCTGATTCTTATTAACCGTGAGTATTAAACCTGAACTCTCCTCCTGAATATAGATCAAGAACTGATCCCGGTGCAATATTTCCTTTCAGATTCAATCTCTTTTCAAAGACTCTAACTCTAAATATCACAACTTTTCTTGGCGGAATAGTTCTCGGACGAATTATATATCTGTTCGATCTCATTACTCTTCGTAGGATTAAGTTCCCATTAGCCGCATTTATTATTGTAAGTTCGGCACTGTTTCTGTTTCTGGTTTGTCTTGACCATATTACCGTTATAGGTTCGCCGACATCAAGTCCGATTTTGTAGACAGGAGTGATTCTGAAAGAACCGGATGAAGTAATATTATCGGAAACTATTGCAACATTTCTTCCTCCGAGTGAGATAGATAAACTTAAATTATTTCGGTTTGCAGAATTGCCGAACACTCTTCTTGATACCACGGCTCCTCTAACATTGGACAAACCCGTAAAGACTCCATCCCTATTAACTCCGATAGCTGTTCCGCTGACGGATACTCTTGCATTATTTATTGATGCTCCAAACTTTCCGCCCCTTTTCAACCGAATATTTGAACTTATCTGATTAGTTTGAGAATTATAAATAAGATAGCCTTCTATATAGACATTTGTCAAAGGTCCGACACCCATTCTTTTATTATTATTAAATACAGCACCTTGTGCATTTAGTATATTAATTGATGAAAAAAAGATAAAAACAGATAATAAAGTAAAAAATATTACACTCACTCTTTTTAGTTTCATTTTTCCTCCTAATAAATAAATAATATATCAAAGACAAGAAATATTCAAATTTATTTTATCGTTGTTTTTGATCGCTTTCTTTCTTTTGAGGAAATTACTATCCTGTCATTTTCAGGAAAATATCTGATTATTTCTCCAACTGTTTTCCCGCTCTTTTCTCTTGAGATGAATGCATTACCGGAAAAGATTATCTCTTTTTTTGTAATATCCCAACTGATATTATCTGCTTTTCCTTTCAAATCTACTTTTTCAAAGATTATATTTTTATCTCCGATTATCTTTTTTATTCCTTTCTTGCTATCAAAAAAAACAGTGATTTTCTCTCCCGACACCGAACTGTCACCGTAGATAAATTTTGCATCTCCATTTATTTCTATTCTGTCATTCTTATCAGACATTAAAAGATTCGCCCCTTTTAGACGTACATCATTATCCGAATCTTTTAAAGATACGATTACATGTCCATCAAGATTAAAAAAACTTTTATTTTCGATTTTGAGAAAATCACATGTTATTTCTGTATTATCCTGAATAAGTTTTACATTTCCGGAATATTTAACTTTTCCCTTCTCTTCCACTATTTCAATCTTTTTCGATTTTACAAAGATTGAACCTCCTGTAAATATCGGATTGGAAGAATTCAAATTTATAGTTGAGGTTATCTCTTTATCGGAAAACAATTTTCCCCTCTTCAGATCTATTTTAAAATCAGAGGAGATAAACCTACTTCCCTCTCTCTCAACGATCGCTCTTTTTCCTGAAATCAGTGCTATCTCTTTTTTAGGTTTATATTCGATTTTCCCACTTGTCCCGCTTATTCCCTTAAATTTAAATTCACAATTGGTCATCGCAATACAGGAAACAACTTCACCTTTCTCATTATAGTGAATTCTAGCTCTGTTAGAATTAATAATGAATCTATTTTTCCCGGATACATTTATTCTACTTCCTCTCAAATTTCTGACAAAACTTATCTTATCATTTTCAGGATTAAATTTTATAAAAATAGAACCGGCTTCGATTTTAAGTTTATCTCTATCTCTCTTTATATTAAGAATTCCGTTCTTTTTTATATCAAGAGAGCGAAGATACCCGTTTTCAGCTAAAATAACTCCTATTCTTCCGCCTCTCGCTTCTCTGAAATTACTACTCCCGATTTCTTTAATAAGAACATAACCGTCTCCGGTAACAACAGATCTGCTTATCTTCTTAAAATCATCAGTAAAAATAAGAGCTATCTCATCACCTTTTAACATTGAATAATCACTCTGAATTAAAGCATTACCACTAAAGATTATTTTATTTAATTTACCGAGAATAATCATTTTATCGGTTTTATAGCTATATTTTTTATTCTCTTTTATAAAACTACCGGTTGTTGAAAAAAAATTTAATACATCAATTTTGATGTGATATTCAAGACCTTTTTCAGATATTCCATCAAGATCCTTTAACCAGTATTCGACCTTACATTCTGTGGAAATCAATGAATTTCCCTTCATAAGAATATGATCACTCTCAAGCAGAAGATCCTTTGACTCTATTTTGACCTCACCATCAAGAAATAGTGTTGAAAAGTTACTCTCCACATAACCTTTTATTGATGAAAAATTTGTATCGCTGCTTATTTTACCCTTTTTATAAATTATCCCTTTGATACCGTATAAATCCATCCTGTCGCTTTTTTCAAACTGTAGTTTATCAATATTTTTTTTTGAGCTGTCACATCGTATTTCAAGTGCTAATTTGTTTGAAGAGTTAAAAACCTTATAAAGAAGTTCCTTACCCACTGTTATATCTTTTTCTATAATATTACCACTGCTCTTCCTGCGAATTTTTGATAAGATAACAACAGTAACAACTAATAAGATTAGAATTAAAAAATATTTTACAAAATTTTTAAAGCTCATTCTATTCAGGATAACTGTCAAATAGTTTTCCCCATTGAGAACCGGTCACCCAATCTTCAACCGTTTTCTTCCCTTTTAAATTGTACCAGATCTTGTCATGATAAATCTCAGAAGCAAAGATAAATATATTTACAAGAGGTGTATGGAAAAAGAGTTTCTGAAGATGTTTCAAAGGTGTATCATGCCATAAAACTCTTCCGGTGCCGGTTGCAAAATTTACACCGACTTCAAAATTCCAATTCTCCTTTGCAAGATCCGTATCACCAACCAATTCTATCTGAGAAGGATCTCCCACTCCGAGCCCTCTTTCATGAGAAAGATAGATGCATGGAAGTTTCTTCCAGTCAAATCCCATGAGTTTTGCAGCAACGGAATCTATTGCAACCTGGTCGGCAGAAGCAAGTATGATGTTTTTGTCGTGAGGAACAACCGTTCTCGGACCGGGACCTGATCCTGCAGTAGTTCCATCCATCGTAGCAAACATTCCGCTGTGGATCTCCCTTCCGATAGCCAAAAGATCCACAAGAGTCTCATGTATCCATGTATGAGTATAGTGTCTTCTGTAATTCAACAAACCACCGAAAGCATTTTTTAGAGCTCCCGTATAAGTCGTATATGAGTGAGTCTTTACGGTAGGCATCTGAATAATATTTTTTCCTACAAAATAATCGGGAATAATAATCCCATCCGGAAATATTTTGTGTAACGCCAGAGTTTTAAATTTCGGTTTGAATTTTATCCATTTCATATCAGATTCTTTAAAATTAAAAAGAATGGGAATATCAAATTTCTTGTATATGGGTTTAAATTTAAGATCCTTTTCACCCTTTTCCGCTATTGTAACAACCGTATGGTTGTGAACTGCAACAAGATCATCAAATCCGTTTTTCTTAAGAGCCGAAATAGTTCCTTCCAACTGCCATGGTGTAGTATTTACGCCCGGATAAACATTGTGCCATGTTATATTATCTTTCAGAATCGTTTTTGCCTTCGGATCAAGGCTTTTCTTTATATCGGCAAGATCACATAGTCTCTCATAATCTTTGATAACCGAATCCGGCTTTGTTCTTAATATTGCTACTTTGGCTTTGCCCATTTTTCACCTCATTTTCATTAACAATATTATTATAACACACAGGATCATATCAGATATATAAAATCATTAAAAATATTACCCGCATATATCGTCAATTTATCAACAAAAACTTCCCCACCCCTTGTATAATAGATAATTAAATTAATTTTATTAATTTAATAACTTGGGGCCGCCGATAATATCGTCCACCCCTTGAGACAAATAATC
>Ga0256845_1000211_pt1 | contig 55128 bp, 47 predicted proteins | sample RiftiametaG_FD_189101 | JGI IMG/M metagenome (GOLD analysis project Ga0256845, IMG submission 189101) | Tube worm associated microbial communities from hydrothermal vent at the East Pacific Rise, Pacific Ocean - Riftia | ecosystem: Host-associated > Annelida > Integument > Unclassified ...
GAACCTCGCGGAGAATCTTGTCGTCGTTCGCCACGTCGCGCTCAACTTGCTACGACAGGCCAAGAAGATGCGCGGAGGCATCGACGGCCGACGGATGAAGTGCTGCTACAGCGATGCGGCCAGGGAGACCGTGCTTGCCGGTACGAGCGTATAAGCATGCGATTGCCCTGCTGTTCGGACCGGGCGGATGCGGGGGTTCAAGTCTGCAAGGATGATGGCTCAGGGTTCGGCGCGTGTGCCTGTGGAGACGGAGACGGGACTGGAAATAGCTGTACTGACCCCGTGATTGTATCTTCACTGCCATTCGAACATTCTGCAGAGACCAGTGGATCCGAAAATAGCTTCGCTTTTCCTGTCGATGGCTGTAGCGGATATAACTTCGATACCGGTGCAGCTAGCGATCACGTTTTTGCATTCTCGCCTCCACAGACGGGGTTCTATGGGGTGAGCGTCGCGCCCTTCGCTTGGGATGCTTCTGTGTTTTTTATGAACGCATGCATCGATAGTGGTGCCTGCGTCGCGGCATCCGACGCCTATGATGCTGGCGTAACGGAAGTTTCATTTGCGTACCTTGAGGCGGGCATCGAGATTTTTGTTGTGGTCGAGGGCAACAGCGTCGATGACCATGGAAGCTACAGCCTTGAACTTACGGGGCGCTCGGCGAGCTGCGAGGACCCGTTGTTATTGCCCATGTGGCCCTACACCGACCACGGAGATACATCGACCGCGATGAATAGGGTGCGTGGGACGTCGGGTTGCGAAGGGATGGGGGAGGGGGAGCCCGATGTGGTCTATGGGCTCAATTTTGTGGGTTCCGGACAGTTTTCGATTACGGTGACTCCCGAGGGAAATGCAGATCTTGCGTTGATGCTGACTGAGTCTTGCTCGGAGACGATTGAGTGTGTGGCCTCCGCAGATGTCGGTGGCGCGGCGGAGAGCGAGCGTTTGACCGTTACGCTGAATTCGGACACCGACTATTTTCTTGTGGTGAGCGGAGGGGTAAACGGCGAACCTGGCGCCTATTCTCTCGAGGTGAACTCTGAATAGCGACGGGGACCGCATGGGCGCGACCATCGGCACGGCGACCGTGGCATTGCGCCGGCGCCCATGTCCAAGAAGCGCCCCGCATGGGCCTTTTCTCCCAGAAAACGAAACCGAGATAGGCGCCGGAGTTTCTTCGTGCGACGGTGACGGAATCGCATGGCGACTCACGAAAACAATACGGGTGATGAATCGGTCGAAGCTGGCCCCTCTTCACGCGCGCAACGTAGGCGCGATGCGGACGCTTACGCCAAGTTGGCGGAGACGATCGCACGGAACAAGACGAGCAATTTTCCGGAACCGATCTTCGGCCCGCGTGTCCGTGACGCGATTCGAGATGCCAGACGGATGGTCAAGGGTGCTCGGTCACGGCAAATCCGACGTCTTGCTCAGCTGCTTCGCGAAAGCGGGGGGATCGACGACCTTGTTCATGCGATGGCTGGCAAGACGCCGGGACAGATGCAAGATAAGATACGAGAGGCCGAAAATGAGCGCTGGCGTGAGCGACTTTTTGCGGAGGGAGACAGTGCTCTATCTGCCTTGGTCGTCGAGTATCCCGACGCGGATCGTACGCGACTTCGCCAGCTCCTTCGTCAAACGAAGAACAAGCCAGGGGCACCACGGGCCAAACGAGCGGCGACGAGCTTGCTGCGCGAAATTCGGGCGCTCGAGCGCCGAGATCCTGAGACCCCGTTGAGCGTGAGCGAGGACCCCTCGGCGGATGTTATTGAGGGGTCCGAATGACCAGTAGCCGAATCTCGCTCATGTGTTCGATCGCGTAGCGGACCCCTTCGCGGCCGAGCCCGCTGTCTTTGACCCCTCCGTAGGGCATGTTGTCGACCCGCCATGAGGGTACGTCTCCAATGATGACTGCGCCGACCTCGAGGGTGTCCCAAGCATGTTGGGCCTTGTAGAGATCTCGAGTAAAAATTCCTGCCTGCAAGCCGAACCGGCTGCGATTCACTCGTGTCAGTGCCTGTTCGAAGTTGGAGAACGATGACAAGACCACCACTGGTCCAAACACTTCTTCTGCTGAGAGCCTGCAGTCGTTTGGCACATTTTCGACAATCGTGGCATCGAGTACCGCCCCATTACGCGTTCCTCCGCAGAGCAGAGATGCCCCGCGTGCGATCGCCTCACCTATCCAATGTAAAATCCGATCTGTTTCCTTCACAGCGATTAGAGGGCCCACAAAGGTGTTCTCGTGTCGGGGGTCGCCCGCGACTAGGTCTTTGGTGGAAGCGACGAATTTGTGTTTGAATTGTTCGTACCGGTCCTCGTGAACCATAACTCGCTGCACTCCTACGCAGCTTTGGCCGGACTGAGAGAACGCACCGATGACGATTCGTTGCACGGCATCATCGAGGTCGGCATCATCATCGACGATGCAGGCGGCATTTCCTCCCAGTTCCATGACGACCGATTTTTTGCCCGCGAGCTCTTTTAGCCTCCACCCTACGGCTGGGGATCCTGTGAAGCTGAGCAACTTGAGGCGAGGGTCTACCGTAAAAGCCGATGCATGCTCGCGATGACAAGGGAGGATAGAGAACGCTCCTAGAGGGAGGGCCGTCTCCGCGAGCACCTCGCCGATGATCAACGCGCCCACGGGGGTCCGACTTGCAGGCTTGAGTATGAAGGGGCAGCCTGCTGCGATGGCCGGCGCGACCTTGTGAGCGACGAGATTCAACGGGAAATTGAACGGAGTAATGAATGAGCAAGGGCCGATGGGAACCCGCTTGGTCATTCCACGGTAGCCCTTGGCTCGCGGCGAAATCTCCAAATTAAGCACCTCTCCGCCGATGCGTACGGCTTCCTCAGCGGCGACTCGAAAGGTGTCGATGAGACGCGTGACTTCCGCTCTCGCATCACGGATCGGCTTGCCTGCCTCGGTGCATAGAGTCACAGCGAGCTCTTCGGCTTGTTCCTCGAAGCGGCGAACACAGTGACGAAGAATCTCCTGGCGCGTATAGGCCGGTAAGGCCGCCATCCGCGGGGCGGCGGCCTCCGCGGCGGCGATCGCCTGCTCGATCGCCGCCGAGGAGGCCAAGGCGACCCTCGTGGCGACTTTGCCGGTGTATTTGTCAGTGACCTCAAGGTCTTCGTTCGGTTGGAGCGGTCGGTTGGCGAGGAAGTAGGGGTAGCGTTCTTTCAGCATTGGAGGGGGAGCTCAGCATGCGTCGTCCGCTGCGCTTTGTCATCTTTGTTGGGACACCTGGCATCGGACTCCGAGATTGACTACGGTAGCGGCTACGTGGTCGAATTTGGCGTTTTTCATATCCTCGAGGTCGTGGCGCTAGAGCCCTTTGGTGCAGTGCTAGGCGATGATGAGATCGTGCTCCCACGTCGTCATGTCCCGAAGGACTGCGTGGTCGGAGATAGGATCGAAATATTTGCGCACGTGAATGCGGATGGTCGAGCTGTTGCTACCACCACAAAACCGTGTGCGGTTCTCGGAGAGTTCGCCTATCTGAAAGTTGTCGACAGGTTCGAGCACGGTGCGTTCTTGGACTGGGGAATGGAAAAAGATCTTTTTGTTCCCAATCGAGAGCAGGTCCAGCCCATGGTTGTCGGCAATTCCTACGTGGTCTTTCTGATGCTCGACGCCCAAAACCGAATGATGGCGAGTGCTCGGGTCAACCAACTTCTTGAGCACGCGGGCGGCCATCTGGAAGACGGGGAGGCCGTGAATATCCTCGTCTACGAAGAGCATGATCTTGGAGTGAAGGTTGTCGTCAACGATCGGTATGCCGGGATGGTCTATCGAGACGAAATATACCGATCGTTGGTGCCGGGAACGAAGATGAAGGGGGTTGTGGTAAGGACCCGCGAGGACGGAAAAATTGACGTTCGTATCCGTGAGAGCGGTGTCGCAGGGTTGTCCGAGGGGAGAGATACTGTCCTGAATGGACTGAGAGCGGCAGGAGGAAGCCTTCCTCTGCACGACAAAAGTACACCGTCGGAGATCCGTGATGCTCTTGGGATGAGCAAGAAGGCATTTAAGCGGGCCGTAGGCATGCTCCTGAAGACGGGGCTGTTGGAGCTGGGATCCTGTGAAATCAGGCTCGCCGAGGCGAACCGCGACTCCGAAGAAAAAACCGATCCAGGAGCGACCTAGGAGCCTTCGTCACCGGGGCGTGGGACCACTGAAAGTATTCCTATTTGCAGTATGCCCTCGCGTAGGCAGGCAAACTCGATAAGACCGAGATCGTTGTCGTCCCGGATGCTGGGTAAGGCCAGCTGATCGCAATGAATCCCCGCGAGGGTTTGGTTGTAGAGCGCATCGCCATCCGATGCGATGAGCTGGACCTCGTGCTCTTCTCCATAGGGGATCACGAACACTGGAACCCCGTCGACCACGCCACTCCCCGCATGACCGCTTGGTGGTACGTTCGGAAGTTCGTCTATTTCCATCGTTGCCCGATCGACATCGCGAGAATAGAGGCTAGCCATGTAGCCGGAGAGCTGTCCATCCGCTTTAAGACCAACTACTGTGCGGCTTCCAAAGGCACCCGCGACGGTCATGATAGAGGCATAGTTACCTGTCATGGGAGGAGCGGCAAGATTGACCGGATCCGGGAGGCTGAGGGCACCCGTAGCGGGGTCGAGTTCCAATGCGCGAGGCCAGGCTTTTCCGACGCGGACCCCGAGTTGATGGTGCAGGTCGAGCTCGCCACGAGTACGGTCGATAATGCAATCGAGGAGTTCAAGATCTTCGTTGTGGGTAAAGACCTGTGCGTCCCCCGTTTGTGTGTGATCCCAGCCTAGGAGCACGAGCTGGTGCGACCCGGGCAAGGGGTTCTCTACGTCCCCGATGACACGCCATTCGGCCACTAGATTGTCGCCTTGTACATGGGGACGGCCGAGTTGGGACCATTCGAATTTCCCCTCGCCGAGGTCACTCGACGTCATCGCCACGGCGGTGATCGTGGTTTCGCCTGATGCTCTGTCAATGGCGCGCCAGTCGATCCTGGCACTTCCACGAGTCAACCATGCGGCACGGATCGTCTGCGGTTCTGTATCGCTAAAATCTACACTGATATCTGGAGACCATGGGGACGATGTTGAGTCTCTCAGAGGGACCTCCAGCTCGGGGAGTTCGAGGGTGTGGATCGTCGTGCTGTCCCAGCCGATGTTGTCGCCTTGCAAGAGATGGATTCTCGGGATCTCTGTGTCTTCGACCTGTGTGACCCAGAGGAGACTCTTGATCCCGTGACCATGGCGAGTGAGAGTTTGACCCCGCGCTTCGGTCTCGCGGAGTATTTCGGCCTGAAATTGTCGTCGATCACTGACGATCGTGATCTCGACTTCGGTGGAGGTGACAGGACCAAGGTCCCCTGGATGTGTGAGCGCGAGCCTGTGTACGCTGGCGACCATCGAACCATCGAGCCGCACGAGAAGCTGGTCGGCAACTCGTTGGCCGAGCAGAGAGGGCGTCTGGAGGGAACCGACAGCCACCCCATCCACGACGAGCACCGTATTGGTCTGAACGTCGGAGAGAGAGAACCGAAGATCGGTGAGTCGAGTGGAGTCGATGGTCAACTGGCCATCTCTTGGGTTAATAAAATCGGCGGGGAGAACCCCCTCGGAGGGTGTTTCGTCGCTCTCTTGCTCCTTTGCAGCCACCGGATCATGACATCCAGTGGGCGAGCTTAATAGCGCAACGAGCGACAAGGCCGGATACATACGAAACCGCCCGATTCGCCAAAGGTTGCAGCGTGACAAAAGAAGCTGCATTTACGAAGTGTACCAGCGCAGGGCGGATGGCGCTTGTCGTCGCGCGATGATTCGTGGATGGAGAAGATTGCCGCTGAGATAGAGAATATCGAGCGGCGCGTATCACCCGCGCAGGATTTCCGGTGTGTGAATGGCGCGATTCGATGGGATCGTTCGCGTGCACCGGGCGAACGTGATCGCCTCAATTTTGTGGTGCATCGATCCCACCGGCACGGCGGGCTCCTGAGGCGTCGAAGACTTGTGAACTGTCTTCGCACTTCGTCAAGCGAAGCGTGGGTTGGCGAGGCTGGGCTCTCAGCATCGAGCGGGAGCGTGTCTCGTGGGCACGGGTCCCTCGCGGTAGGGACCCCGCAAGCGGCAGCGATTGGACATCGGCGCATATGGCGCTATGAAAAAGTCCGAAAAACAGGAAATCTTGATGAACTTTTGCCGTGGATTCGGCCCGTGCGTATCGCTGTGTACACGACCGATTGTGAAGATCTTGGAAGGAGAAGAGCTGGAGGGCTTCCCTTCATTCGGGACCAAGGTCTATCGTCAACCGTGCGCGGCCGAGTTTTTCGGTTTCGTAGGAGCGTGACGATCTTGTCGACAAAATCACCGATCAAACCATTTAGAATCCTGGGGACGGGCATCTGCATGCCAGAGCGGATCCTAACCAATGCCGAGATCGAGACGATGGTCGACACCAGTGACGCTTGGATCACCGAGCGAACCGGGATCAAGGAACGGAGGATCGCCGACACGGACACGGCGACCTCCGACCTCGCCGCGGGGGCGCTCGAAGACGCGTGCGCACAGGCTGGAATCCTCGCGAATGACCTCGATGGGATCATTGTCGCAACATCGACTCCGGACACGGTGTTCCCTTCAACCGCGTGTTGGGTCCAGCACAAGCTGGGGCTCTCAGGTATGCCCGCCTTCGATATCAGCGCTGGTTGTACGGGGTGGCTCTATGCTCTCGAGATCGCCTCAAGCCTTCTTGCGGGGCCGGACCCCAAGAAAATCGCGGTGATCGGGGCGGAGGTCATGAGCAAAGTTGTGAATTGGGACGACCGCGGGACTTGTGTCTTGTTCGGCGACGGGGCGGGGGCGGCGATTCTCGAAACGACCAGCGAAGTCCGCGGCCTATTGTCCTCGAACTGGGGGGCCGACGGGACGTTGGCACCAATTCTATTTCAGCCCGCGGGTGGGACGCGAAAACCAGCCACTGCTGAGACGGTCGCCGCGCGGGAGCACAGCGTCGTGATGGAAGGAAACTCCGTATTTCGGCATGCCGTCCGTGCGATGAGCTCGGCAGTCTTGGAGGCCATCGAAAATGCCCAGATCACGGCGGATGCCATCGATCTCCTCATTCCTCATCAGGCGAATATTCGCATCATGGAGGCCTGCCGTCAGCGAACATCGGTACCGCGTGAAAAGATGTATTCGATTGTCGACCGCTACGGCAACATGTCTGCGGCAACGATTCCAGCGGCCTTGCACATGGCCCGCGCCGAGGGCCGAGTCTCCGAGGGAAGCACCATCGCCATGACGGCCTTCGGTACGGGATTGACCTGGGCTGGCGCGGTGCTTCGCCTTTAGCTCTGGCATGTGATGCTGTTTTTTTATGTCGGCTTCGGTCTCTACTCGGTCAACGTACTCGTGGGGCTCTGGGCGCGTTTCGGTGGAGGCCGCTTCGGTATGTTCCATCACATATTGTATGCGAGCGTGTTGCTTGGTGCTCTCACAGCGATCGTGTGCTCGTACCATCCCGCACTACTATTGACGCTCGCCGTGTTGGCCAGTTTCCCGCTTGTAAGTTCGCGCAGCTGGCTTCATCCTGCGCTTGCGATCCTCGGCGCGGCCGGCTACGTGCTCGCCCTCACGATTCCCAACTAGGTACTCATGCATCTTGATGAAGCCATTCGCCGCCGTCGCACCACCAATGGATACTTTCGACCGGATCCAGTGACCCTTGAGGACCAGCATCGGCTCATGCACGCGGCATCTCGAGCGCCCAGTCATTTTAACTCGCAGCCCTGGCGTTTTGTGCTGATTTCAGATGAAGAACAGCGCCGTCAGATCTCCGAGATCGCCGGTCGTTCGATGGGCGAACTGATGGCCGGCGGAAGATTTTTTGATCGCTACAAACGCTATTTTCGCTTTTCAAGTGCAGAGATGAAGCAGCGCCGGGATGGAATATTTATCGATAAACTTCCGGCTCCGCTGCGGCCATTTATTCAGAAGGTCTTCACGCCGACTGGACAAAAAATAGCGAATCGACTCGGCGTACCTAAAAAACTGGGGGACGATAACCGCAAGTTGGTTGCCAGCAGTCCACTGTTGATGGCCGTGTTGTTGACCAAAGAAGAATATCAGCCCGGCGAGTTGTCCGGCTACTACAGCCTGATCGGCATGGGAATGGCTATCGAAAACATCTGGTTGACAACGGTGGATCTGGGAATGGGGATTCAGTTCATCTCGACTCCGATGGAGATCCCTGGCGCATGGGACGAACTAAAGACCCTCTTGAAGGTACCGGATGAACTGGAGTTGATGGCGATGTATCGACTTGGATATCTTCCGGACGACAAGGACCGGCCGAGCATCGATTGGACGAGCCGCCACCGAAAGCGAATCTCGCAGTTTGTGTTTCGTGACACCTGCGGAGAACCCGAAGTGGACCCCGATCAAGGAGAAAGCGGTCGATGAGCGTGCTTCCGGTTCCAATCTTAGGCATAGGGACGGCCGTTCCCGGGCATACGCTGGAGCAATCCCGGGCGAAAGAGTTTGCCCGGGGCTTGTTTTCTAAGGATTTTCCAGCACTTGAGAAGCTTCTAGGGGTGTTCTCAAACACTCAGATTGAACGTCGCCAATTGGCTCAGCCGGCCTCCTGGTATGCCGAACCCCACGATTTTCCCGAAAAAAATGCGATCTACGTTGAGACCGCGTTGGCGTTGTCGAGGCAGGCCGCCCAACAGGCGCTTGCGGAGGCTGCGATCGATCCGAAGAGCCTTGGAGCGATCGTCTTTGCCAGCAGCACTGGAATTTCGACGCCGAGCCTCGACGCTCGTTTGATTCAAGACCTTGGGATGAGGACGGAAGTCGCTCGGCTTCCACTTTGGGGGTTGGGTTGTGCGGGAGGCGGAGCGGGCCTCGCGCGAGCCGCCGATATGGCCCGTGGCCTCGGGGCGCCGGTCTTGCTGGTGTGTGTAGAAGTTTGTTCGGTGACCTTTGTCTACGAAGATCGCCGGAAGGCGAACTTGGTTGCCACCGCGCTCTTCGGTGACGGCGCTGCCGCCGTGGTCGTGGGTGCTCCGGCGTCCACGACGAGGCGGGGAGACGAAACGCGGCCTGTCATTATGCAGGGGATCAGCCAGCTTCTCAGGGACACCGAGCAAGTGATGGGGTGGGACCTTTGCGCGACAGGACTCAAGGTTCGTTTCTCACCTGAAATTCCTCAGATTGTGCGTAGATTGGGCCCCTCGCTCGTGGCCCAGGCCCGACGGGTTGCGAAACTAGATCCAAGAGAGCGATTCGAGCATTGGGTCGTGCATCCGGGAGGAGCGAAGGTTCTAGAAGCCTATCAGGAGAGCCTGCAACTCGAGGATGGCGCGTTGGACTCGGCCCGAAGCACATTGCGGGAGCACGGAAATATGTCGAGCCCGACTGTCATTTTTGTCCTCAAAGAGCACCTCCGGCGAACGGAGGCGAGCGGGAAAAATGGGGTTATCCTAGGTTTGGGACCGGGTTTTTGCGCAGAGGGGGTGACTTTTCGATGGTGACCGTACATACGCTGATCGGCGTCCTTTTCGCTCTTATTGTTGGCCAACGTTTGAGCGAGCTTCGCTTGGCGAGGCGCAACGAGTCGCGGGCGCGGGAGAATGGCGCTGTCGAGTACGGAGCGGCCCATTATCCACTGTTTTTTGTCTTGCACGCTGCGTGGTTGATCGCTTGGCCTATCGAGGCCTGGTTCCGCGACTCGGGGTTACCTCGATGGTGGCCACTCGCTGCATTCGTTTTTGTTGCCGCAGAATTTCTTCGCTATTGGGCAATAGGGACGCTCCAGGAGCGTTGGAATACACGAATATTGGTCATCAAAGATCATGTGCCGATTTCGACCGGACCGTATCGGTTTATTCGGCACCCAAACTACGTAGCGGTCGCGCTCGAGCTGGCCGCCGTGCCTTTGATCTTTGGGGCCTGGTGGACGGCCGGTTTGTTCTCAGTCTTGAATGCGGCATTGCTGCTTGGGATTCGGATTCCACAAGAGGAACGTGCGCTCTCCGGCGGTGAACTCTAGCGCGATGGGCCTCGGGCGAGGCGAGAGGGCGAGCCAGGTTTTGGGGAAAGGAGTGTCTGGCGCTGGCGCGGTTGGGGTGGGCGCCGTGGCGTTTTTCCTTCTTGTGGTTGTGGAGTTTGCTTTCAGACACGGACGTCTTCTGGATCTGGATATGAGCACCTACGTGGCGAGGCTTTCGGTCCTCTATTCGCTGGTGGGGACAGCGCTAGTCGGCGGGCTTGTATGGGCGAGAAGCCGTTTGATGCGACTTCATTCGCGGGGAGAGTGGGCATGCGGCCTGCTTGTAGTCGCACTCGTGTGGTGGCCCGCGCATGATCAGGCGAGATTTTTAACGGCCGGAGATGGGGTCTCGGCGCATGTGTGGGTGGCGCTGATTCGAGTGGCAATAACGATTCTTCTCGTTGTCATGGCGCTTGTGTGTTGGATATGGTTGACGCGCGGACTGGCCACTGCGGGGTCGAGGAACCTTCGGCATTCACGGATAGCGACAGCCGTATGGCTCATTTTTGGACTGATGGTCGCGGCGTCGACCGGTTGGGTTGTGGTGACGAAGCTCGCTTTTTATGCTCATGCAGCCCTGTTTGTTGTTGGCCTGTGTTGGTTGGCATTGGCGAGTGTATTGGGGGCGCTCGTTAGAATCTGGGCGGCACCGAATTGGCTGGGGATGATTTTTCTGCTGACCTTGGCCGGACATGGCCTGCTCGTGGAAGAGTCGGGGAGAGGACAGGTGTTGCTGGTCAGCCGAATTGCAGATGCTGCGAATCGGATGTTGTCGGGCGACGGTGAGGGCCCCGACTATGCACGATTGGATATCGCGGGCACGAGGGTGTTTTCGTGTCCGTCGGAAGAACGTATTCCGGAACGTCCGCTGAGGCTCGCAAGCGATCAGCGAAAAAATGTGATCATTTTGTCGGTCGATGCCTTGCGACGAGACATGCTCGATGAGCGTCGCGCAGGGATTCCGGTCATGGCGAATGTCATGAAATTCGCAAGTCACTCGCTGGACTTCAAATCTGCGATTAGTAGCTATCCTGCAACGATTTTCGCTTTAGGCGGCGCGTTCACTGGGATGAGCCCAAGTCGGCTACTTTATGCGCCAAGCATGCCGACGAGTGTTTTTAGTCGCATTCAGCATCGTTTCGACCGAAATTTGGTGATTCTTCCGCACAACAAGTGGTTCAGAAAGAAAATTATCGACTCGCTGTTTGTCCAGGGGGTGAAACGGAAATATGTTCGAGCCGATGCTAGCGACACGACATCGGCTGTGATCGAAGAACTTCGCCGTGCTAGAAATACGAATTCGACGGCGATGATTTGGGCGCATTACCTAGAACCACATCACCCGTACCGACGCCACGAGGACCCGCAGTTGTGGCCAGGAGAACGTGGCGCGTATTTTAGCGAGGTCTCGTATCTGGACAGAAATATGAAGAGACTGTTTGAAGAGCTTCAGGTCGGTGGATGGCTCGATGACTCTTTGATCATCCTAATGAGTGACCATGGCGAAGCCCTCGGAGAAAGGGGGTACGTGGGACATCATGTGTACCTTGACGCTTGGTTGACGGATGTCCCCTTGATTGTTCACTATCCCGGAGTCGAAGCCGGCACAGTGATCGAGCCGGTTGCCTTGACCGATCTTACGGCTACGATTCACCATTTTCTCGATCTTCCGGCGCCTCAGGGCGTTTCGAGCTTGAGTTGGATCGGCGAAGAACGGCATGAGAGAATTGTGAGTGAGGCTTTTCCGGCGCGAGGTAGTCGGTTGTTTTCCTTGGTCAACAAGAAAGACCGGTCGGTGGCTGCGCTCATGGCTCGCGCTGAAATGGTCCAGAGTTCGGCAAACGCCAGCTACGAGCCCAAAGTCTCGCTTGTAGAAGGTCGTTACCGCTTAATCGTTGGTCGAAAAACCGGGGTCGTCGAGCTGTATGATCGAATCGACGATCCGCGGCAGGAAATCAATCTGGTGCATCAGCTTCCGGAGATGGTCGCCGCGATGAAGGTGAATTTGGGAGACTGGCACGCGCAACAATCCTTGTTGATTCGATGCGAGTTTGAGGAGGGAACAGACAAACTTTTCGATGGGGATGAGCATTGAGTCGAAGTCACCCCCAGCCCATTTTCTAGCGAGACTTCACGTCGAAGTGAGCCTCGATGACTCGGCCGCCGAGCATCAACATCGCTGGCAAGAGCAATAGATCAGCCATGAGGGCAAAGAGAATGACAAGTGCGCCGAGAAGACCGAGGAGGGCCATTGGCGGGAACGACGAGAACATGTTGATGCCAAGGCCTCCCGCCAAGATCAGCGAAGTTATGGTCGCGGACGCGCCGGCTGTTCGGACTGCCGTATCGATGGCTTCACGCAGGGACACTCCCGAGATGAGCTCCTCTCGCGTCCGGACAAGCAGGTGTATGGTGTCGTCGGCGGCCACTCCGAGAGCCATCGTGGCGATCACTGCGCCGAGTGGATCGAGCTGAATGTCGGCTGCGCCGAGCACCGCCAGGGTGAAGAGCAACGGTAGAAGATTGGGGAGAGCGGCGAGTAGCGCGATGCGAATGCTACGAAAGATGATAGCGATGGAGACGAGAATCACCCCTAGAACGAGCAAGAGGCTTGAACGAAGGTTTTGGGTGATCTCGTTGACACCACGATAGGCGAGATAGCTGGTACCCGTGAAGGTCGCCGTGAGCGATGGCGCCGAGACTTCAAAGATATGGCGTGCTCGAGATACCAGGGCGATGAATGCCTGCCCACCGATATCGCCGGTGCGGAGGGTGATATGAGCACGGTCGCCCGCGGGAGTTGTTCGAGGGAGAGGCAGTCGTCCAGGTCCGAGGACGATACGAATCTCGGGTTGGCTATCTGCCCAATCCATGAAGGCCTCCATTTGCGCGTGACCATCGTCCGACCTCACGTCTCCCGTGAGGTCGACTTCGAGAGAGAGGCTTCCGCCAAGTTTTGTGTCGACGAGCGTATTGGCGCGGCGTACGGGGTGCTGTGGTTCGAGAAGATCTCCGACGCGATTGTCGATCTCCACTTGTCCACTGAACCAAGTTGCGGCGCAAGTGAAGAGGAGCGCTGCGCCGATGACCGTACCTGGTCTGCCGGTAGACGCGCTCGCGCAGCGACCGAGTATGGCTTCGAGCGGACGCCGTCGGCTCGATGACACGACCGCTCGGACGGTTGTGGTCCGTGCATCGATGACAGCAATTAACGCCGGGAGAAGAATCACGACCGTAAAAAATGAGAACGTCATGCCAAGGGCCGCGAACAGCCCGAATTGGCGAAGGATTGGCATCGATGCCGTGACCAGCGAAACGAAGCCAAGCGCGGTGGTGATGTTTGCGACGAGACAGGCCGCCCCGACTCGGCGAGACGCCTCGACGATGGCTTGTTCGAGTGCTTGCGGGGACGGTGCGTCGGCACGGAGGCGAAACTCTTCGCCGACACGTGAATAGAGGTGTACCGCAGAGGCAACGGACAGCACTGGGATCAATGTGAAATACGCTTGATTAAGGAGTCCGAGTGGTTCGTTGGACCAGCCCATGGCTCCAAGAAGAAAGAGCAAGGGGAGTACGGCGGCGAGGCCTGGAATGACCACCCCGAGGACGGAGCGGAAGGCGACAAAGAGGCCCAGGGCCACGAGCAGGACCATGAGTGGGACAAAAAGAGCCTGATCACTGAGCGTGAGGGCGAAGAATGCTGCCCTCACCGCAGGAAGTCCCGCGTACTCCAACTGTAAATGAGGGCTCGAGTGCCGGGCGACGATGTCGCGGAGTTGGTCGACAACGGCAACCACTCTGGGAAGATCGTCCGATGAGAACCCCAGCTCGACGATCAGCGCGCCGTGTTTCTGGTCGAGCGAGAGCAGTCCGAGCTTTTGGGCAGTTGTGATTCGTGACTCGCGGCCGACGAATGTAGAGACGGTATGCGGACCCACGACTCGAGTCACGTCCGGGTGATTCGTAAGCTCGCGTGCGAGCAGGCGCAGTCGACCGATGCGGGACTTTTCGAAAATCGTCGCATTCTTTTCTAGAGGTTCACCGGCGCTGGCGACAACAATAAATTGGTTGTCGTCGAGTCCCCACTGGTTGTGGAATGACTCGAGTTTCGCCACGTCGCCGTGTTTTCCCCCGTAGAATGACCGTGAGCTAAAATCGAGCTTGAGTCGGGTTACGCCGATGATGGCCACACCGGCGAGTATGGCAAAGAGCCATATGACCGCCACACGATGCCGAATGGCGAGGGCTGCGAGGCTGCCGAACACCGATCCGCTATGGCATAGACCACAGCATCCGACAATCGAAGACTGTTTTGCCAACGTGGACGGGAATGCAGTGATCGTCTTAACCTACGATGGCACCTTCGTATCCGAAGGCGCCATCGGCGAGATGAGGGTGAGGCCTCATAGGCGAGCGATCCGCTGCTCCCGATCGTTTTATCCGCAGGTTCCTTCGCCGCACTTCTCCTCGCCCTTGGCGGAAGAACTCTTCTTTTTCTTCTTTTTCTTGGTCGCGACGGGTGGCGTCACTTTTTCTTTGGTGACTGCGGGCGTAGCTTCTGCCGTCGGGGTCGTAGCCGCGGAAGCGGCCGTCTCTGGCGTTGGAGAGGCGGGCCCGCTGGTGCTACCGGCATCTCCCGCCTCGCCACCGCTGGCCGTTTCGTGCTCAGCCTTGGCTCCACAGTTGCCTTCACCGCAGTTGGCCTCGCCCGCGTGGGCCTCGTCGGCTGTGGCCGCATCGGTCGAAGATCCGCCACAGCGACCTTCTGAACAGTTGGCTTCGGCTCCGGCTTGTTCGGTTGGCGCTTGTGTGGGGTGCTCTGTGACGTCGCAGCCACCCTTGTCGCAGGCAGCGAGCGTGCTTCCACTTCCGAGTACTGCGAGAGTGGCGAATAGTGTTCTTGCGTCCATCGTTGGTTCTCTAGTTCCTAGTTGGTTGCGGCATTGGCCACAAAGTCTACGCTGACTTTAGCCTCTTTCGAGACCTTGGGTGACATGGCAGAGAGACCTTTTTGAGCCAGTATGCCAAATGCGGTGCGGGGTCGAACGTCGTGTTCATCCAGGTCGACAGCGAAAGGCTTCACGGTCGAGACCTGAACCGACATTGGAGTGTCCCCCTCATAGGTAAAGACCAGCTCAAGTGCGACTGTTTTTTTGCTCGTGCGTTGGTGCAGGCGGAAATCGCCAACCGCGCTGATGGTGACGCGCCTCTTCGCGCCAGTCAGAGAGGTGACGTCCACGGTCGAGGAAGATGTGATCGACTTCATTTCAAATTGAATAAGTGTGTTCTTGCCCCTTTCTTCGAGCGGAGCGTCGGGTCCGATCTCGAGCCAGTCTTTCATATGCTCATTTTGTAGTTCGCTCTTCTCGCGGTCGCCGAAGATCCCCACGGCGTCTTCTTTTGCCTTCTGTTGGTAGATCTCAAGGTTCCCGATATTGACGTCGATGAGCCCTCTGCTCTTGGTTAGGTCCTTGAGATCAAAGTGGATCGCGCCGCTAAGCGCCCCCTTCGGAACGGTGCCATCTTGTTTTTCGAGAGGGGCATCCATCTCAAAGCGGACGGCCCCTCCTGCATCAGAGATGGTGAAGGTCATCGCAGTGGGCGACTCGGCTTTGACCTCGTTGGGCTGAATTGCCTGCGTCTTTTGCGCTCCTGGTCTCGGGTCCGGTTGGGTACAGGCATTGATGCCCGCCGAACTGCCTAGAAGGAGGATGGCAAGGGTGAAGCTTGACGCGGGTCGTTGAATTCGGCGGGCTGTCACGTCGGCAATACTGCCACCGCCTTGAAAATGTTACAGTCTGGTTATGGGCCCTTTGTGAGACTTGGCGGGCGGGGTCCGCCGCGGTTCTCTAGGCGGGCGCTTGGCGTCGGTCGGCGAACACTCTGAGCGCGATCGCGCTCAGAGTGCGAAGTTGTGTCATCTGTCCTAGGATCGTTGGAGAATGGGGTCGATCCACGGACGAATCACTGGGGTAGGGCTGGGGCTGCGCTGGGCCTTTCTTGATGAGGTGGTGGAAGGAAATGTCCCGAACTCCATCGCATTTTTTGAGGCCTCCCCCGAAAACTACATGCGCAGAGGCGGAAGCTTTCCGGAGTTGCTGTTCAGGGTTGCTGAGCATCACCCGCTCTTGACCCATGGTTTGATGATGAATCTCGGGTCGACGGATCCGCAGGATCCTACCTACTTTGGTGACCTTCGGATATTTCTGGACCATCTCGGTGTGGAACGGCATAGCGATCACCTTTGTTGGTCGGCCATTGACGGGCGGAATCTTCACGACCTCTTGCCGCTACCTCATGACCCACGTGTCGTGAGCCATGTCGCGGATCGGATCCTGTGGGCGCAAGATCGGCTGAAGCGACCGCTATCCGTCGAGAACATCTCCTACTATGTCACGCCGGACGCGTTGTCGGGGCTCCAGCGGGGCAAGAAGAATCCAGGCATGGCATTCATGCGTGAGCTTGAATTCATTCACGGCGTCGTGGACCAGGCTCAGTGCGGGTTACTTTTGGACGTGAATAATGTGCTGGTGAACGCTGGCAATCACGGATTTGACGCCCATGAATTTGTACGACAGCTCCCGCTTGACCGGGTGTCGAACATTCATGTCGCGGGGGGCGAACGCTTGGAGAGCTTCGACAATCTCATCATCGACACCCATGGGTCTGACGTCAACGAAGCTGTTCGAAATATGATGATCTGGGTCGTGCAGAGAATTGGACCGGTTCCTGTCCTGTACGAGCGCGACAACAATATTCCATCGCTACAAGTGCTGGGTGAGCAGGTTGCGGTGCTTGCCGATGCATATGAGTCAGCGCTCGGGCGTTACGAAGTCGATCGGTCGATGGGAAAAGAGTGCGAGAGCGACTTTGGGGGTCAAATTTCAGGGAGCATCACTGTGGACGAGGACCATCGAGGATATCTCGATGCCATCGAGCGGGGACTCGGGAGGGCAATACTCGGTCTCGATGATGTCGAGAGTCTTGATGCGGCGCGTCTTCGGCGGCAGGGCATCTGCGGGGAGGCTAGCGAGCTTATCCTCAGCCTTCCGCGCTCTAGAGTTGGAGTCTATCGTCGTTTGGTACGCAACTCGGTCCATCGAACGGTCAACAATTTTCTTCCGAGAACAGCGGTTCACCGCGGAGAGGCGGCATTCGCCGGTGACGTTGATCGATGGATGCACGAGGAGGGACCGGTCTCGCGCTATCTTCGAGATCTCCCGATGGAATTTGTGAAATGGGCCGGGCTGCATTGGGTGGAGGACCTCTCGGTGGCCGACTATTTGGCGGATCTCGCTGAGTATGAATTGCTCGAAGAAGAAGTCGGTGCATCACCACCCAACCCTTCCCCGCCCACCGACACGCTCGCTCTCATGATCGATTCGACGCTCTCCTTTTGTGGGTCATCGCGTCTTGTACGTTATCAACATCGGGTTCACGAGATACGGCGCTTGACGAATGTTCCGCCGAAGCCACCGGCCGCCGTTCCGGTCGATCTCCTGGCCTATCGGGATGCAGAGCATGACCTACGTGTGCTGGAGATCAGTGAGCCGCTCAGTCCTCTGATTCGGGCATTGATGGACGGGAAGCCGCTAGGCGAAGCCGCCCGGGCCGGCGCCTCCGCTTCGGGTGTCGAGCTCAATGACTCCTTCCTCGCTCGAGCATCCCATCTGATCGCAGATCTGTACGAACGCGGAGTGATCTTGGGTATTGAGTCCTGAGAAATCAGGACTCAGTTGCTCGCCGATAAGGCTTTCACGGCCTGCTAGAGAATGTTCGCGGCGGGAGTCATGGCGCACCGAAAGCCGACAGCATCTGGATGTGCGGTTGCGACTTGGCCAAAGCGAAGTGCAGGGTCCGCAAACTGTGGCATCGTGCTGTTGAAAGCGCCTCCGCGAATGACATATTGCTTGGGTCCTTTTTTGTTCCTGGACACAAAGGCCGTCGCTGTCCATTCGAAGACATTTCCCGCCATGTCCATGGCTCCGTGTTGAGAGATGCCCTCGGGGAAGGAGCCCACGGGGGCGGTTCCCGGGTACTGGTCGGATCGGGAGTAGAGGGTGTTGGTGCCGCTCAGTCCCTGTTCAGCCTTCCAAGCTGTGCATTCTGGTCCACAGCCATTCATATGGCGTGGCGAAGGCGGCTGATCTCCCCAGGAGTAGACCCGACCATCTGAGCCACGGGCGGCAAACTCCCATTCCTCCTCCGAGGGCAGTCGTTTGCCCACCGTCGCACAATAGTGGGAGGCCTGTGCCCACGACACGCAGTTGACAGGATGGGCGACCTGCGCGTCGTTGGCTTCGTTGCATAGGACGCTTCGTTTTTCCCGCTGAGATGTCCACTCGGAGCGGCTCAGCGATGCCTGAGGGTAGGTGGAGTCACGGTGAGCGCGAAGACAGTTTCCTAGATCCGAGCAGCCACGGTAGTCGCCGACCGAGACTTCATGGCGGTCGATACAAAAACCACTGACGGTCCGTTGTGTTGGTGGTCGTGCCGTAGCGAAGATCGGATGCTCGTCATGGGTCCCCATGAAAAATTTTCCTGCGGGAACAAACACCATGTCGGACGGGCAGGGCGAGGAGGGGGCCGCGACGATGGGCGGTGAGGCCTCCGTGGAGGCGGAGACCGTAGAGGGGACCGGGAGGGTCTCAGGGGGGGCACTTCGTTCTTGGATGATCAAGACAACGACACCGAGTAGACCGATGGTGATACCTGCGACAGCCAAGACGCCGGGACGAAGTCTCTTGGGCGTTCGTCGTTGGGTCAGGACGCTCGCGTCGAATCGAGGGACATCGATGGTGTCGGAGGGCTGGTAATAGGAGTCGTCCGGGTTCTCTGGATCGTCAGAGATAGGGAGTACGGTCCCAATGTCAGAGTCACCCGCGAAGCGAGGCGGAGGAGGAAGGGTCTCGAGATCAGGAGAGGAATCCTCGTCTTCAGTCGGTGGTACGGGTGTCGTCATGGGTGCTGGTGACTCGTGATTCGCGCCGAAGATGAGCGAACCCGAAAGTACTACGTACCTTGCCGTGAGGGTGTTAAAGGCGGCAGGTTGCGGTTTCGAACATCGCAGCGGGCGCTCCTGTCATGCGGAATCATCGCGTACCGAAAGAGTGCGGTACGCGGCATCGACTCTCGCGTGCTGAGACGACCGAGAATGGGCCTCAACGATGTGAGTCGCGCACAGGGACACTGTTTCGAGACCGCGCTGTACACAAAAAAAATGGTCGAGTGTCTCCAATTTGACAGCTCGTGCTGTCGCTTTATGCAGTGCTTGGGACTGTTGCCGTGTCGCCATCACTGCTGTGGATTAATATTCTTGGGCTCGATCCAGATTTACTTCTTACCCACGCGAGTCATATGCCGAATCTTGCGCGGCTGGCTGGCCGAGGTTCACTCGGATATCTAGAGATGGAGGGGGTCGCATTTCCAGAAGTGTTTCAGCCTTGTGTCGCTCTCGAACGCCGGACCTTTGATCTTCCGTGGACCAGAGAACTGGAGATCGACTGTGATGAGTCGGCATTCGCAGATGCCCTGCTCGCCCTCGAACCGAGGGCCCAAATGATTACAGCAGGGGAGTCGTCCCGATCCGCTCGGCATCTAAACATTGGAGGGGCGAGCTCTTTGCGTGCACGTCAACAGATCCCCATCGCGTTTCGCGAGATCGTGGATCTGGGGGCAGCCCGATTCGTCTACGTTGATATTCCAGGGACGTTGGGGGCGCTCGGAACGGCATTCCCGAGTCGTATTCGAGAAATTGATGCCTGTGTCGGAGAGTTGATCGATACCGCGGGAATGCACGCTCGTATCATGGTGACCAGTGCAATATCCTCGACTCCGCGGAGCGGAACGATCGGTCTTCTGGATGCGATCCAGCAGATAGGCGGGGTTGTAGAATCCGCGGTTGCCGCGGGTGGTGGTGCGCTTTTCATCGTCCCTGACAATTCGGTTTCGATGAGGATGCTGGATGACCTTCAGGCATGGACACCTTTTCTCTGTCCGGTCATCGCAGGGGTCCGTTGTCGACCGCTGGAGAACGCGACGCTTGTCGAAGTTTCGACGATGCGTGAGTTTAGCCTCGTCGCGGGAGCGGCTCACGGTACTGCAGAATTTTTGGATGTTGATGCTGGGGGGGCGTTGTTGCTCGCCGGCCCTGGAGTCCGAGACGGCGCCTATCTGCATCTCGGTGCGAAGGATTTGTTGTCGGCTGCCCGCCAGCTTTTGTCGCACAGCGAAGAGAGGGTGGGGGGGCCGCTTGGCCACTACCTCGGCCAATCAGAAAATCTTGGTTACCTCGGCCATCGAGTTTCTTGCCGACTGGAGGCAACCACGTAGCATGAAGACCGTGGCTGCCAACAATGTAGTCGGCCGATTGTGCGTAGGGCGGGAGCGTGGGAGCGACGAGCCCTCGTCGACCGTCGGACTCAATGTCGGCTCGGCGCGGGAGGACGTGCGCCTTCCAGGGGGGTATAGGATGACTATCCATGGTGCTAGCGATGATCTTGGAAGTGAGATCGCTCCCCGAGGAACGGCCTTGTCGTGTGTCCCATTGTTTCAGCGGGAGTGTTTTACCATGCTGCATCGGGACGTATCGATTCGGGCTCTGGTCGTCCGAATCTACGATGGCAAAGGCGAACACGCCGGCATCTTTTCCTGCCACGAGCAAGAAGCAGGTGCATGGGTCAGTCCCGGTCGCGGAAGCTTTGGGGGCATCTACCTCCGCGAAGGCGCGCGGACCCTGGAGTTGTTGGAGGCAATATTTGATGCGATTGAGTCTCACATCCTCAGTGTGGGTGGAGGTCGCTTGCAGCTCGCCCTTGCGGCACAGGCCCATGACCAGGGGTGGGATGCGATCGTCATGAACGTGCTCATGCGCCGCGGATATCAAATCTCCTGTCATGATCTTAGTTACGCCAGGACAATCTTGAGTGAGCCTTTCGCGGCTTTGGTGAGCCGAGGAAATCTCAAAAATATTCGAAGAGCCGCCCGTCGCGGATACCATTTTTCTGAGCTGGACGATTCCGATCTCGGCCTTGTTTACGGGATCATAGAGAGGAATCGCGCGCGGCGAGGGTTTCCGATGACGATGACTCTGGCGGCCATGCAGATGGGATCGGACACGATTCCAGATCACTTTCGGCTGTTCGGGGTCGAGGTCGGGAAGAATCTGGTTGCCGCCGCTGTGTGTGTTCCCATCAATCGATCGGTTCTCTATGTGTTCTATTGGGCCGAGATCGAAGGGGTCGAGAACCCTAGCCCGATCCCAACATTGGCGGAGGGACTCTACGACTATGGGCGACGGGAGGGATTTTGTCTTCTTGACGTGGGCACGTCGACCGTCCGTGGGGTCCCCAACTTGGGACTCATACGCTTTAAAGAAAGTCTCGGGTTTCGGCCAAGTTTGAAACTCGTGATGGCGGCGAATCTGTAGAGGAGGCGCCCGGTGGCTGCAATCCCGAACGAAAGGGGGCGACCTTGGACGGGTGGCTCGGGCGGTGCAGGGAAAAGAACGCGCTGATTCTAGCGCAGCGCGGGAATCAGAGATCGAAAAAGACTCATGACTCTGTCCTCGCGCTCGCGCGGGACAAAAATAAAGTTGTTCACGTAGTCTACGGTCTTGATCTGTTCATAGCGCTGACGCTCGTTGGCGTCAAAGCTCGCAGCACCGCGGAAAGTTCGAGCTCTGAGATCGAGAAAATAGCCCCGGTATCCGAGCGACTCGATGTCTCCAATGCGATCGACGAGGGGAACGGCACCATGGCGTTGCTCTAGCTCCACAACCAGCAGGGGCCGGTCGCGATCGATGACGGCCTTTGCCCCCGTGATGACATGATCCTCGTGACCCTCAACATCGATCTTGATTGCGCTGAGGCCCGTGAGATTATGTTCATCGCAAAAACAGTCGAGGGTCTGGGTGGACACGGTGAAACAGCTTTGGTCCGTTTGCCCGGGCTCTGCGATGGCTTCAAGTGAACCTCGAGTCGAATAGGACCGACCTTGTATGGTCGGGATCGTAATCCGCGCCTCACCCGTGCGGTCCGAAAGTGCAAGACAATGTGAATGGATGTCTGGGAGGGTCTTGCGAAGCTGCTTGTGAACCTCGGGATTTGGTTCGAAGGCGTGGACCCTGTCCGGTCCCAGGGCGTTGGCCATGACGTAGGCGTATTCGCCGATGTTGGCGCCGACATCGAAGGCAATTCCCGGAAGGTCGCGCATGCTTCGGAGGTAGGGACCGATGAGTTTGAGTTCGGGTTCGAAGGCTCTATCGCCGGTGAGGTCGAGCAATTCCGTGCGGTCGATCGTCTCGAAGCGCCGTCTTCGAGACGATCCTGGCGCTAGTTTTTTGATCATACTGCTTGCGAGCCCTCGTAGGTGTGCCTTTAATGCCATGACGCTGGACTAGCTTAGCAGCGAAGCTGCCGGCCCGAAACTGGTGGCGTGGAGAGAGAGTTCGTCGAGCAGGCGAAAAGGACTGCGGCGCGCAGATGGCTCGGAATGACCGACAGGATTGCTAGTCCCGCACCCCGGCGATCATGCCGATATTGGCGAGTAGCTTCTTGGGAAGGTCGGTTGAGATCTCGTTCATCGCTCGAATGAGGGATTCGCTATGGTCCAGCATCATTCCGTTCGGCAGCGTCTTGAGAAAAAAACCTGTCGACTCGACGACCGTGTATCCCGCGGCATCGAGATCAAAATTCAGGGTCTGGTGGGAGTACACGCGCTGATGTCCGACCGCATGATCCCGTGGACTGAGAGCATCGAGTTGGTCTTGCAGGCCCATGACTACCGCGAGCTTTCGGTGCAACGATCCTTTGTTCGGGACGACGACAAGGAGCTCACCGTCGGAGCTGAGCCACGACCGCATTTTTTTCAAAAGGGAGACGGGGTCGTCGACATGTTCAAGTACATGCATCGCCAAGATGCAGTCGTATCGCTTTTGTGGAACGAAGTTTTCGAACATAACCTGCTCGATACTGAGAGAGGGATCGAGGGCACGGGCACGAGCGACGACCCTCGGTGAACCCTCGATGACGTGAACTGGAGCGGCGCGGGCGACGAGTGCACGATTGATGATGCCATCACCATACCCTAGTTCGAGGATTGACTGTTTTTCCGCTATTTTAGAGATCAACCATGTCATCATGTGCTCTTGACATATGTTCTCGATGAATTTATCGGGGATGTCGGCATCATGGTAAGACTCATCAATCTCATCGAGACGTCTTGCATAGTCATTCATGGTTGAGTGATTGGCTTTCTACGTAGTGAAGTGACTGAATGATCTGGTGGTTGAGGGAGCGTGATCCGATTCCGAGCGACGATCCCATCGGGTGCAGACCCGTGACCTCGCGCAGCCGTTCGCGGTTTTCATCGGATCTGCGAACATTGTCCATGGTGGGAAATGACATGGAGCCAGCGAGGCAGACAAGGTGGTGACGGACGATGCTCGGAGGTGTTCCGAGATCGTAGGTTTCGAGAAAACCAAGAATGTCTTCGACATATCGTTTCGAGGAAAAAAACGAACGATCCGTGGAAATTGCGTAGTCGTAATTGTATTCCACCACGAGGTGGGATGTTTCGCCTTTTCTTGAGCGAATTCGACTGCTGTTGCTCAGACGATAGAAAATAAAATTTTCATCCGCGTTTGTAATAACATTTACGTCGCAGGGCCCAGAAAGTTCGATGAACACGAGGGCGTAGGACCCTGTGGTGAGTGGAGAATAGGGGAGATCAAGAAGACGAAGTATTTTCGCTTGCGGCAGAGATGTAATGAGCGCTGGCGCGCTAAAACGATCGTTAATATTCCATGTCGAACCCGACCGACTCAAGCTGTCGAGACTGTCGAGGGCGTGCAATGAGGGCTCTAGACTCATTTGTCGAAGTATCGAATCGGTCAGGGCATGGACCCCTGTACTTCCTTGGGGATAGCTAAATGTTGTTGGAACGAGAGGTGATGTCCCGGTGGTAAGGTGCTGAAGTAGAGTTTCGGGGTAGAACAGTGGGGCCCAAAAAAGTCGATGAAATTGGCCGGAGAGCAGTCCGCTTGAGGTGTTTGTGGCCTTGTGGACCAAAGGGTCCATGAAGTTGCTGTGGAGGAATTGTCCGTGGTTGGCGAGCGAGCACTGAGCGTACGATGCGGTCGCGTAGGCCGGAGATTCTGCCTTGCAGCGGGGGTGTAGGAGGTTCTCGCGGATGCAGGAGCGAAGTTCGGACTCGACGCGTGCCCGCTCATTGGCGCGGAGGGACATAAAAATGTCGTCAAGATCGTTCGAAATGAAATAGTCGCTCAGCAGTCTTCCATTTCTCGCGACCAAGATGTCCGCCACAGGTCGATGCGAGATGTGACGGGCGATGTATGCCTCGACCTGTTTTGTAAACTGCCCGATGTTTCCGAGAACCTCTGGATCAAAATCAGAGAGTTCTGTGGACTGCGTCATATATGAGTCGAACTCGAGAAGCACCATCCCGAGGTCGAAATCATGGTCGAGCGTGTGGTAAGTCGAAAAGTGTCCACCCAGTGAGGACGGCGTGGCGGCAAGGACGACGGTCGCACCTTGATGGGCGAGTTCGCGCGCGCAGATCATTGATGATATGTTCCCGCCCACAACAATGTAGTCGCATGCAGTCATCGATTTTTTGACGCATTTAGGTACAGCTCAGCACCGTGATCCGGAAAATGCTTGGTAAGTGTGGAGAGGCCATCGATGACACGTGCATCGATAGTGTTGGTGTTCAACATTTCTTGCATCTGTCGGTGTGTGAATGGCTTCATGAATAGACTTCCACTCTCCTCAATTGAAAGTCCACATCGTTCGACGAGGTCGGTCAAAGTGGCGATGTCGAATGTTGAGCTTTGTTGAAATCGGACTTGTCGTTCGGAGAGTTCAAACACGTCAGCGATTAGGCCCATCTCTTGCGCGAGCAGCCGATGAAATGAATTCGCGTTCGGAACGTTGATGTGAATGCTCGTCCGGGGTGCGGCGATCTCCGCGACTGTTCTTAGCAGAGCTTCGGGGTCATCGAGTTCGTGGAGGAGACTGCTTACTGCGATGAAGTCAAACTGACCGGCGAGATCTTGAATGTGGTCGACCTTGAGTTCATCGTTGATCCAACGAACTGAATGCGGTTGGTCTCCGCGGAGTTTCTCGACAAAGAGTGTAGAGGGTTCAATGATGGTGAGGGTGCTGTAGTCGTCGTAGTATCGGTAAATTGGCTTCAGGCCACATCCGATCTCAAGGATGTGCCTTGCTTTTTTGGTGGCCATGACCTCCGCTGCCTTTTTATGACGACAGGCGATGAGGTGCTCCTCGAAGGGATTGTCGAGATAGTCATGTTGGTAGAGATCAATATTTCTCATCGTACGGCCTGTTGGGGGCGCGCGGTGTAGAGAGTGAGTTTTAGGACGTTCGGCAAAGAGGCACGGAGGATGGCCGCACATTGGCCCCGCGATTCGCAAACTTGGTGAGGACCTCGGCGAGGAGTGGTGCTCGCACGATGCAGCTCCAATAGTCTTCCACCCAGGTTCTCAGGATGCGGCCACTCTCAACGCGCAAGTCTCGGTCTTCGACAAAGGGAAGCAGAGCCTTTGCGATGGCCTCGGGGTCGTCACTGGTGTTGATCGTCGGTGCTTTCCCGCAACCGAGCGTCCGATGATAGATTCGCTGCACGGGGTCTGAAAAACGCACCAGTGTGGGTCGACCGGCAGCGCCTGCCTCGCAGCCGTTGAGCCCCCAGCCTCCTGGGGAAACATGATCAAGGATGATATCCGCGGCACGTTTGCGGTCCATGAGTGTTACGTGGTCGATGTCTGTGATGTAGTCGATATCGATCTTTTTGTTCGTGAGTGATCGTAGCCGCTCGACTCCGGCGATCATCGCTGGCACCCGCTTTAGGGCGGGGTTTGTCGCGGCGAGCAGTATCCTCGTGGTCTGATCTTCACGGGTAGGCGCTTGGGTTGCGCGGTAGATGTCGCTGTTGGCGGGGACGGCGATCGGGACCAACTCCGCATCTGGAAAGGCATCCACCATATCCCCTGTAGCGACGATTTTGTGCGCTTGTCCGAGGCAGCCGCGCCATAAATTGAGAGGAAAATTCGGTTTCCAGATCAAGAATGGATCGACCGCGAGGACCTGTACCACGGTTTTTTTCTTGAGGAGGGGCCCGATGTTCATTGGGCCGATCAGTCGACGAGGATGGGCGTGGCCGTAGAAGATGACGACGTCGGCGGCGCTTATAAAATCGCGGGCCTTTTGGATCTGTTGCGGGCCACCATGCAACATGACATCGGTCTTCCAGCCGTTCCAGGTGCGTTTGCCCCCGAAGATGTGCATATTTTCCCAGCCCGGCAAGTTGTCGAGCATCCGTGCCCATAAGAAGGGCAGGTTGGACAGCATCGAGACGCATATATGGGCAACTTTCATGCGATGCCGATCGGGGAAAATGGAGCCGGATGTAGGTTTCCGGCTGTGGGTACCGCGGCCGTCGGGCCGCGGGCGTTGATGGACTGGTGACACGTTGTCATGACAGAGGCCTTGGAAGTCCTCATAGGGCGCGAACGCATGCTGTCAATATCGGCCCCGAACGGGCTCGTCGCTGAACTCGGGATGGTGGTCTGCAGGCGGTTGTTGCTCGGATCAGCTCTGGGCGACCCACACCAAGAGGGCGAGGCTTCCGTGGCATGCGCCCAGTACAAAGGCCGCCCAGCGCATACGTCGTTCGATCGCGCACACGAGGACGGTAGCGCACAGTGCGAGTCCGAACCCCATATAGAGGTGGGCTTCGTTGAGTAGAGCACTGTCCCCCGTTCCTCGAAATACGGCTTTGCCGACGATCAGCAAGATGGCGAGCGCGATCCACCAGGCGAGGCGATATGTGCTGCGAAAGAGAAGTGGTCGGTGCCCCCATAGGGAGGCCGCACAGGACCTGAGAATGGTGAGGCCCACGTGAGCCCCACGTAGGATTTGTGGGGCAAGGCGGAGAGTCGCGGCGCGAAGTCCATTGGATCGTTCGCGTGCGAGGTTGCACGTGCTCGTGGCGAGCGCGCGAGCGAAGATCTTTAGTTCAACTGGGATGATCGGTCTTGTGGCCGTTGGCGCCCGCCGTTTTCTAGGTTTTCCAGACTTTCGAACTCCTGGATCCGCGGGACTGGATGCCGCGCGCCGCCCGCTGTGTCGAGGGTCTGGCCGTCGGGGTGCGCGAGATTCTCGGGGGTCCGAGGTGCTACGAGATGGAGTCTTTCGCCGTTCCGAGCTCACGCGGGCAGTGTCTCTGTCCACCGCGCTTCGTCAAATTTACGACAAAGCGGGCGCAGTTCTTCAATCGCGGTGCATCGGTGTCTGTGTCATGATTCAAAGGTGCCGGGTGCCGAACATCGGAAGGTGGGGCGCGGGACCCGAGAAAGGCTTTACGCTGGTATTCTTATCGCCGCTCTTAATTGGTGGGGAGGTTTGGCCGCGGCGTCGCCGGGCGAGGGCTCGTTGGCGACCATCGATGTTGTCGCAGATCGGACGCCATGGGCTGTCGCGGGAGCGCGTTCGTGGTCTCGTTGTCGGGAGTGGTCGAGTGAGGCCCAAGCAGAGCGGCTTACGTCGGTGGCCGATACGGTGGTCGATGATGAAAGGCATCGCTGGGCCCGTCGCGCAGTCGCATGCCCACACGCCTTGGAGATCCTTAGCCTCGCGGCGCGGACCGAACTGTTACGGACCTTTCGGTTGCCGACGAAGACCGACGCGGACACAGATTTGACCGAGTTGAATGAGGGAATGGTATCGAGCCGGGCCCGGGCCCTCACTTGGATCGAGACCATATTCGTGGAGGCGAGCGCACGTCGGCAGGCGGTCCCCGCGACGCTCGAGTATTGGCGCGGCAAGGCTCTCGTCGCGCAATGCCAATACGATGCGGCCGATCTCGCCTTCTCGAGATCGCAGAGATCTTCGGGTGTCGAGCCCTTTCGTCTACGAAGGATGCGAGCGCTCATCGCCCTCTTTCGAGGTGACATTGAGACGGCGCAGCGCGAATCCCATCGAGCCCAACTCGATTCCCCTCGGGGGGCGCTTCGGGTGGTATCCAACTATATTCATGCGTTGGTCCTTGATCGTTCCGGCGATGAGGCCGCGGCGAGGGTGCTGATGCGCCGTACGCTAAAAATGGATCGAGATCGAAATTCGCTATATGCGCTTCTCGCTGTGTTTCCGCTCCACGAACACGTCTACATGCGGGCCTTGCAAGCCGAAGCCCTCCGAAGTGGGGCCATGGCTCGTAGACTTTGGGAGGCGTACCTCGCCCGGGACGAACCGGCGACTCCCGAACGCCATAGCGCGGAGCGACACCTCGCGGCCTTGAAGATTGAACCACGTAGGTTGTAGCGCGGATCTTCGAGAGATCGAGACGCGGGCGCATCGGATCACACAGATGGCCTGGAAACTCTTCGGTTCGAGGGGGTATGCTGTGCCCTCCCCGAACCGGAAGTTGTCCCGCCGTGTCCATCGATCGTCGCCGAGTTACCGTTCCATCCTTGATGTCCCAAAAAACGGAAGGGCGTCGGATCGTTATGGTGACGGCCTACGACGCCACCTTCGCACGTCTCGTTGACGCTTGTGACGTCGATATTGTTCTTGTCGGCGATAGCCTTGGCATGGTCGTCCAAGGCGAGGCGAATACGCTGGGCGTCACCCTCGACGACATGATCTACCATGCGCGTTGTGTGCGACGTGGGCTTCGTTTTGCCCATCTGACGGTGGACCTGCCCTTCATGACCTATCAAGTAGGTCCAGATCAGGCGCTGCGCAGTGCGGGGCGCTTGATGAAGGAAGGAGGCGCGGAATCTGTAAAACTCGAAGGAGGCCGGGCCATCGCCGAATCGATCCGAAAAATTGTTCACGCCGGGATTCCTGTGATGGGCCATCTTGGACTGACACCGCAAAGCGTGCATGCCTTTGGTGGGTTCAAGATACAAGGGCGGGGGGAGGTGGCTGCCGAACGTCTCAAAGAAGATGCGATTCGACTCCAAGACGCGGGGTGCTACGCGATCGTTCTCGAAGGAATCCCCGCAGCGCTCGCAAGTCAGGTTCGCACCACGCTTGAAATTCCGACGATTGGAATTGGCGCGGGTGTTGGCTGTGATGGACAGGTCTTGGTGATGCAGGATCTCCTGGGTCTAGACGACGCATTTCGGCCCAAATTTGTGAAGCGATATGCCGCCTTGGCTGAGCCAATTCGTGAGGCATTTGGTGAGTTCTCGCGGGAGGTACGGGACGGGGATTTTCCGGACGAGGCCCACAGCTTTGGAGTTGGAAGAGATGTGACGGAGCGAGAAAACGGCGAGTCGGGACATTCTGGGGACGAGAGTTGATGCTGGTGTTACGGACGACGGCCGCGCTCGTCGAGTGGAGGCGTGGAATTGACGATCAGAAGGTCGCTTTTGTGCCAACGATGGGTTTTTTGCACAGGGGCCACGTCTCGCTGATGGAGGAGGCGCGGGCAAGGGTCCCGAAGGGCGAGGGCTCAGTGATAGTCTCAATTTTTGTCAATCCGAGTCAGTTCAACGACCCACAGGATCTTGCCAGTTACCCTAGAGACGAAGCTGGGGATCTTGAGAAGAGTGCTGCGGCAGACATCGACGTTGTTTTTGTCCCCGACGACCCGCGCGAAGTATTTTCGAAACGGAGCCGAACATGGGTGAACGTGAAGGGTCTCGACGAAATCCTTTGCGGGTTTCGCCGCCCTGGGCATTTCAAGGGGGTTTGCACCGTCGTCGCCAAGCTCTGGAACCTCGTGCGGCCCGATTTTACGGTGTTTGGCCAAAAAGATTTCCAGCAACTGGCAATAATTCGCCAGATGCATGAGGATTTGTTTCTGAGCGGTGAGGTGGCGAGTGTGCCCATTGTCCGCGAAATTGACGGGCTAGCTATGTCGAGTCGCAATGCCCGATTGACTCAAAATTCTCGTCGGGCCGCGCTCGAGATCTCAACATTTTTGGGCAGTCTCCCGGCTCGCGTGGCCGCAGGTGAGCGCTCGGTGGCCGAGTTGCTGAGTGACGCCGGGGCACAGATGAGCGGTGGCGAGCTTGAGTACGCCGAGATCCGCGATGCGTTGTCGTTGCGGTCGATCGAGTTCTTGATGACGCCTTGTGTTTGCGTGGTCGCTGCGACCTACGGCGGTGTCCGCTTGATCGACAATATTGTGTTGAACCCAGGACACTAGAAAAGTAGCCTATCGTTGCCGGCTTCCAACGTGAATGAGAGATCGTCGGGCCGGATAGGCCCCTTCGGAAAATGAGCAAGACACGCGGGCGCCGATGCATGTGTCCACGGGGTGTCGCTGGGGGGGCGAAGTGTATCTTACGGTAGCTCACCCCTGGCGAGAACTGCGTAGGCGTCGCCAGGGCTGAGTGGCCGGGCAAATAGGTAGCCTTGGGCTTGCGAGCATCCGAGCGCAAGCAGGTGGTCGGCTTGGACCTGAGTCTCGATACCCTCGGCAACCACTTCGAGGCCAAGGTTGGTGGCCAAACTAAGGATGGTTTGGACCATCGTTGCGCTTTCTGCCGAACCATCGAGTACTTTTACAAACGAAGAATCGATCTTGAGGCCATCAACGGGAAATTGGTGTAGGTAGCTTAGAGAGCTGTATCCGGTCCCGAAATCATCGATCCAAATCTTGATGCCGCGGCGACGAAGTTCTTCGAGCAACGTGACGACGCGATCGGGATTGTCGAGCAAGACGGTCTCGGTAAGCTCGATTTTGAGACGGGACGGGTCGACTTTTGTACTTTCGAGAGTATCGAGAATGTCCTGGAGCAATCGAGGGTCGGACGCTTGACGTCCCGAGAGATTGACGCTGATCGAGAGGGAGTCTTGTAGTTCAAACTCGTCATGCCAGGTGCTGAGTTGGCGAGACGCCTCGTTCAATGCCCAGCGTCCAATGGGCACGATCAGTCCGGTGTCCTCGGCTGTGGGGATAAACTCCGCGGGGGAAATCCGTCCTCGTGTGGGGTGTTGCCAACGAACGAGCGCCTCAAAGGCGATTACCGATCGGTCGTGGAGGTTGACGATGGGCTGATAGTGGAGCTGAAACTCTTGGCGCTCGATGGCGTCCCGCAACTCGATTTCCATGTGCAGGAGATTCAGCGCCTCGACCCGCATGCTGGTGTGAAAAATCTCGTTGCGATCTGAAGCCTGCGCGCGCGCATGATCGGCGGCGGCGGCGACATCGGAAATTACGTGGTCCACGCTGGTGTAGGATCTCGCGCTGGACGTCATGCCGATGCTGACGGAGGTGTGCACTCGAGCGCCCTCGATCTCGAAGGGCTCGCGTAGAGCCTTGTGAATTCGCTCGGCGAGGAGCGTACCTTCGCTGGCCCGTTCAAGGTCCTCAAGCAAGAGAGCAAATTTTTCTGGTGCGAAGCGAGCGAGAAGATCGTCGGGTCTCACACATTTTTGAAGACGTTTTGCCAGCAGGCTCAAGAGTGAATCGGCTGCTCGTTGCCCGTAGCTGTCCCGAATCGGTCGAATTCGGTCAGCGTGCACCAGGAGTACGGCAAAATGAAAGTCATCGTATTGGCGCCCAAGCTCGACGGTCCGCGCAAGTCGTTCAAGAAAGACGTCGCGTTTCGGAAGATTTGTGAGCGAATCGTGACGACTTTGTTCACGGAGGGTACGTTCTCGCTGGCGGTAGGGGGTGATGTCCGTGAAAGACCCGGCCACTCGGATCGGGGTACCGTCGCTGTCGCAATGCACCGCCGCCCGGCTCAGGATCCAATGATAGCTTCCGTCAGCGGCGCGAACTCGGTGTTCGATCTCGTGAATATTTTTTTGGCCGTGAATATGAGCGTCGAGGTCGGCCCGCACGCGTACGACATCTTGGGGGTGGACTCGGTGGAACCAAGCATCGATCGTGTCGTCGACGGAGTCCTCGTCGTAGCCTAGAAGCTCGCGCCACCGGCTCGAGTAGAACACTCGAGAGCTGCGAAGATCCCACTCCCACATTCCGTCGTTTGATCCTCTGATGGCCAGTGAGAACCGCTCGCGAAGTTCTGTAAGGTCGGCTCGGCTTCTCGTGATGGCTCCGCAATGGGACAAGACCGCATCGAGGAGCGCCGCCGAAAGGTCTTCGACCAAGATGCATGCCGTGCAGCCTAGTTGTTGGGAGAGACCTCGCATGACGGCACGTTGGTCGGTCGAGGCGCGCACGAGCAGGACGACCGGAGTATCGTGTGTGGTGAGTTCTTTAATCTGTGATGCCGCAGATTCGTCGCCTGGGTCGGCCAAGAGTATCGAACATAGGTATTGTCCCTGGGAGACCGCTTGTTTGACCCGTGTGGAGAGGGTTGTCTCTACTTTGGGAGGATCTTCTTGCGCCGCCAGATGCGGCGCAAGAAGCTCCGCAACCTCGCCCCCAACTGCGAGCAGCGTCGGCCCGATGGCCGCTTGTCGCTCGGGCTGCTGGAGCGCCATGTGAGTGACCGCGCCAGCTGTGGAATCTGCGTCACCTGCAATCGGCGAGGTTGGAGGTCCGGAATCAGCGGGATCGATTTGCTGTCTCTTCTGTTCTTGTCCTTCGGGATCGCCCGCCGAGTCACCGCGATTCGTGTTGGACGATTCTGGAGCCTCGTTGGGATCCGCGTGTGGGGGTCGGGTCACTTCCGCACACCATAGACCAGCATGGGCCGGCGCCAAAACAGTGTTTGGGCGCCTCGCGTTGCCGCCAGCACCCGGCGATTGCAGCATCGCCCGCGAGCGCTTCAATCGCCCATCCGGGACGAGATTACGGGGTGATTGGCTCCCTGTCTTGCATCAGGCGGTGCTGTTGCCTTCGCGGGTAGGGGCCCGCGGCCGGCGCTCGGTAGCGACCAGGGATCCGCTGGCGCTGACGTGCGAAGAGATTGCGGGTGCCAATGCCGCGAATGCCTGAGAGGTGGGGCCATGCGGCGTGTGTTGCGGGCCGAAGAGCCCGGTGGATGGGCTTCGGAGCCCGGGGAAGGGATACTGCGGAGATCCATGCGAAGTCCGCGTCGTTCGGGGAGGCGCTTGACGCTCCCGGAATGGCCGTCCACGAAGTCTTCCCCAAGACCCGGGAGATCGAATACCTTTCGGCGCAACGAGGGAAGGAATTCGAACACAACATGAGCATTTCCTACGAAGAATTTCGAGAGGCCCTGCACGATCGAGAACGGCGGCCGACGTTGTTACGCCGGGATGGCCGTCCGTATTTTATCTTGCTCAGCCAGCAATTTAGCCGCGCGGAGCTTGAAGTCCTTTGCGACACGGCGACGGCCATCCGAAGGCTCGACCGAGATCGAGATGGTCGTAGCTTTTTGACGAGTCAGTTGCGCGGCTATCGAATCATGAATCTATTCGCGCAGCCAAGCACACGTACCGCCGAGTCGTTTGTGGCCGCCGCAGAGAAACTCGGAGCGCAGTGCCGACTCGTGAGCGATCTCAGCACGAGTTCTTTCGCGAAGGGCGAGAGCGTCGCGGATAGTGTTCGTACTCTCTCGAGTTTCTTTGATGGCATCGTAACCCGGCACCATGACGATGAGTTCGCCGTGCGTGCGGCGTGGGCATTGAGTCGGAGCGGTCGGCCGATTCCGGTGATCTCGGCGGGAAGTGGCAAGAGCCAGCACGTGACGCAGTCCCTGCTTGATATCTATACGCTGCGGTATTCCTTCAGCGAGAGTGGAGGGCTCGATGGCAAACACATCGTGATCGTCGGGGATGTCGGCCGAAACCGAGCTGCGCAATCCTTGGCCTATTTGCTCACGAAATTTCAGGTGGGGCAGGTGACCTTTGTCTCCCCGGCGAAGTACCGACCTGATGCCGAGCTGGTCGCCTACATTCGCCGTCATGATATTCTCGTCGATACCACCGAGGACCTTGAGACGACGATTCGTAAGGGGCCGAAGGACATTGACGCGATTTACATGACTCGGCTTCAGCAAGAATGGGATACGAACGACGACAAGACGCTCGGAACGACGGGACCGTTTGTATTGCAACCAAAATTTCGCGAGATGCTGCGCGATGACTGTGTGATCATGCATCCCTTGCCGCGAGTGAATGAGCTTCCCGATGAGTGGGAGAGCCACCCTGGATTTGTCGTGTGGCGCCAGGTGCGCAATGGCATGTGGATGCGCGCAGCGCTTTTTGCGTCGATTTATGGCGCGGACGTGGAGATTCGGGCGCGAGCGGCTCGCCTCGGATTGATCATCTCGGGCTAGTCACCGACTCGCGCTGGGGACTCTGTCGTGGACGGGCTCGTCCTAAAGAGAGTCTCGGATGATGGCCTCGAGGCCCTTGAGCCACGCATGATCGGCGTTGAGAGAGGGGATGAGAATTAGCGATTCTCCCCCCTCGGCTTGAAATTGTTCCTGAGCGCGAATACCGATCTCTTCGACTGTCTCCAGACAGTCCGCGACGAAGGCCGGGCACATGACGGCCAGACGTCGCACGCCCGCGGCAGCGAGCTCGGGGATGCGGAAGTCGGTGTAGGGGGTGATCCATTGGGTCCGTCCCATCCGCGACTGAAAACTGACGCTGTAGCGATCTTGAAGTTCGAGGCTCGATGCGAGCGCCCGGGCCGTCGCGTAGCACTGTGCTCGATAGCAGTTCTGATTCCGTTCACCGATCGTGTCGCAACACCCGGAGCCTTGAAGACAATGGCTGGGATGTTCTCGGATCATGTGACGTTCTGGGAGTCCATGAAAGCTCATGAGGACATGATCTGGAGCAAAGTCGCCAAGCAAAGGTCTGGCCACTGAAGCCCCCGCTGTGATGAAGCCAGGGTGGTCGTAGAAAGCGGGAAGTGTGGTGAACTCAAGCGCGAGCCCGCGTTGGGAGATCTCGGACTTAACCTTGTCGTGGGTCGTGAGTGTCGAACTTGCCGCGTACTGAGGATAGAGCGGGCAGACGAGAACTCGTTTACATCCGCGATCGTGAAGCTGCTGCAACCCATCCGCGATCGAAGGTGAGCCGTAGCGCATCGCCAACGCCATCTCGAACTCCCCAAGACGAGGACGCAGACCGGTCAGCAAGTCTTCGCTATTGAAGAGAAGTGGCGAGCCGCGATCGGTCCAAATTTTGCGGTAGGCCGCCGCGCTCTTTGCTGGCCTCGTACGCAAAATACTGGCATGGAGAAGGATGAAACGGGCGACAGGGTTGATGTCGAGAACGTGTTTGTCCCATAGAAATTCGGCGAGAAAGCGTCGAACGTCCGGAACATCCGGGCTTGCGGGCGTCCCGAGATTGACGAGAAGAATGCCTTGATCACTAGGAGTCGTCACCAGTTCACCATGGTTGCTCCACAGGGAGAGTCATGCAAGCCCCCTGCGACCGTATTCACCCCTGGGGGCCCACGGTAACCACGGTTTAGGTCCGTGGCTGCCCCCAGCGGAGTGCGGGAGCGAACTCGCGTTTGGACCGCGGACTCTTGCTCCTGTGGTAGACAGGCAGCGATGGGTAGCTTTTCGGGAAAAACCGTGTTCATCACTGGGGCGAGTCGCGGGATCGGCAAGGCGATCGGTCTGCGATTGGCGCGGGATGGTGCAAATATTGTTGTTGCGGCAAAAACTGCGCAACCTCACCCTAAGCTCCCCGGCACGGTGTACACGGCGGCGACGGAGATGGACAACGCCGGGGGCGCGGGCCTTGCTGTTGTCATGGACGTCCGATTTGAGGAACAGGTTCGTGCGGCGGTCGAGCGTGCCGTGGAGCATTTTGGCGGAATCGATGTCGTCATCAACAACGCGAGCGCGATCAGCCTGACTGACACGGAGCACACTTCCATGAAGCGTTTCGACCTCATGCAAGCGGTCAATACGAGAGGAACGTACTTGACGACCGCGACATGTGTCCCATGGCTCGAAGGAGCATCGAATCCCCACGTATTGAATCTAGCGCCTCCTCTCAATCTCGATCCCAAGTGGTTTAAGAACCATGTCGCGTACACCATGGCCAAGTACGGGATGAGTATGTGCGTGCTTGGTCACGCTGCGGAGTACAGGGACAGGGGAATCGCTGTGAATGCGCTCTGGCCTCGAACGGCGATCGCCACGAAAGCAATTGAGCTGATCGGAGGCCCGGCCATGCGAGCACAGTGTCGAAGCGTCGATATCATGGCCGATGCTGCTTTTGCGATTCTCTCGAGGGACGCGAAAAGTTGCACCGGAAATTTTTTTATCGACGATGACGTCCTACGCGAAGAAGGGATTGACGACCTTTCTGGCTATGCGATCGATCCGACCCAGAATCTTCTCCAAGATTTTTTCATCGACGAGTGATGCCGCACGCTTTCGTTTGGGGCATCACGACTTAGTTCGCCTCGCTACAGATGAATGACCCCTTCTCGACACAGTTGCGTTCAATCCAAAGGGGGGCGCTACCCCCTTTGAAAAATACACAGTCGAACCAGTCGAGCATGTGGGAAGGCTCGTTGGTTCCCCAGGACGTGAAGTTAGGCTCGCTGCCGTCCAACCAGCGGTACTGATTTTCTTCGTCCGAATCGTTGAGCCCTATGGCCCACTTCCCCGCGGCGCTGGCGTGAGCGACCTCCCAAACCTCATGATTTTGGGAGGCGCTGCTAAACATGGCGAGTTCGTGTCCCTGGGCCCAGCAGAAGCTTCGCGCCTGGGACCATGATCGCCGGTGTGTACAAAAATAGAAGGTCTTGCCCTCGATGACCTCGGAGGGACATTCACAGTTTGGATCATCGTCGATAAATCCGCTGCAGTTGTTATCGATTTTATCACACAGCTCCTCGGCCCCGGGATGGATCGCGGATTTCGAGTCGTCGCAGTCGGCAAAACAAGGGCCCCAACCGTCAGCATCTTGGTCGACGTGTTTTCCGGACTCAAGGCAGTCGAGTTGGCTCAAGAGTGCCTCGGGCCGAGCGGCGAGCCAATTTTTAATACCCTGTCGACTGGCCGTCATGGCCTTGTTGGTGTAGCGCTTGTGTGAATCAAAGATCGAGGCGTCATCGATCAAACGAACGACCTTGTCGAGTTCTTCGGGGAGGTCGAGCGTTGCATAGGCGTCGAGGACAGCGATCGCTTCTGGGATGTATGCCTCTAGACAGAGATCGGCATCGAGACACTTACGGGTAAGGAAGCCTTTTCCGGAAAAAGGCGAATTTCGACGGGACAGCGTCTGATCCAAACTCCAAGGAAGAAAGGTCCAGCGGTCAGACTCCGGCTCGTGGTAGAGGAAATAATTGTGGGAGGCCATGTATCCGTCAAAATGGCCGATGGCGTGCTCTGTCGCCGTGAATGCTAAAAAACGTTGGGTGTCGAGCATACTGTGATCGGCGAAAAAAATGTCGAGATTGTCTTCCATCGCCAAGGCGCTGAAACGTTTAAGGTCTTCTCGACTTTCGTCCTTGCCTTCGTCCTGCTCGAACCGGGAGAGATCGCGGTTGAGGTCGTCACCGTGCTCCCCCTCGTAGAGATTGCCGGAGCGATCGACGTAGTGATGACGTAGAAATTCGTCGTCGATGGTCTCTATATTAAGAAAGACGCCGTAGGGTTCTTCATTCACGACCAACTCGGCGAAGCCGGTGCGCGAAGCTTCGACTCCGACTGCGCGGAAGAGTGCGTAGCTAAGGTGCTCTCGGACCATGGAGGCATCGGAGTGCATATTGTTGAGGGTGATGGCCTCAAGACCCAAAAAACGTGCCCCTTTCGTGAACTTGTTGAACTTGATCTTAAACGATGGCTTTTCGTCGATTGGGGTCAGGCTGAGGTTCCCTTTGAGACGGATACCGACGTTGCGGTGTAGCTCGCCAGCATACTCAAAGTCGCCAGTGATGTAGCTCTTGGGGTCCTCCTCAAGCGCTGCCCAGCCGGCATCGTCGATCGATATAAAGAATTTGGGGAGCCGACGAAGCTCGAAGAGTTCCTGAGCGGAGGTCGCGGGCCCGAGAACTTTCGTGAGTTGGCCTGGCGGCGCTTGGTTGTCTGTGCAGGCTGCCGCAAGGGCAGTCGCAGTCGCAGTCGCAAGGGCGAGGCGGGCGAAGGTGGCGGACTGCGGGCGGCCAGAGACCCTCATGGGGAACTCGGCTCACAGCTCTCGCCGCGAAAATGGCGGCTGAAGGTCGAGCTCGCTGCTCGCGCGATCGTTGGGTCCTCGGCTTGGATCGCCAAACATAGAGATTCTCGGACCAAGGTCGTTGGACTGGGAGCGTGGCTCAGGGCTTCGATGAGGTGCAAAGAGAGCTGAGGGAGACCGTCTTGCGCAACAATTCGAGCGATCAAATCAGCGCCGCCCGGAACGTCCCGACGGATCAGTTGTTCGGCAGCTTCTGCCCGTAGGGGCGCTTCGATGCTGTCGTCGGCGAGGATATCGGCCAGGGCGTCGAAGGAGGACTCCGAAGCACAGCGGCCGAGTGCGACGATGGCGGCCTTGGCGACGATTGGGTACTCGCTGCCGCCTCGTTGCGGGGCGCTGCTTCGAAGGGTGAGCCGCTTGATGGTTTTGCGCGTACATGGACCATCAACTCGCATCAGTGCTGACCGCTGAACCTCGGGCCAAGGGTTTTCCTGGCTTGTTTCCAGCCATGCCTGATGCGGGTCCAGGTCAACGAGCGAATAGGCGAGAGCGCTGAGTCGCGGTGCGCTCGAACCCCTGAGCTTGAGTTCTCCGGCGATCGACTTGGCGGCCTCTGCATCCGTGGCGATCAAGGCTGTGAGCGATAGCCAGGTCAGAAGTTCAGCCGCTTGTGAGTCCCTGTGGTTTCTGGCAGTCGGCTTGAGGGCCTTACCTTGAGTGCGTGCGATATCCGCGAGAACATCGCCGCCGCTTTTGATCTTTCCAAGAGCATGTATGGCCGCCGCCCGTACAACAAAGGCCTGGTTTCCCATTTTTGCATGGGATGCGAGTTGGCCGGCGAAGTCAGAATCCTTGGGCTTGCATAGGGCGCGCAGGACCAAGAGGCTGGCCAGTCGATCCGAAACGTTCGGCGATGGTCCTGTACGTTCCGCCTCTGAGATCGCGTGATCCAAGCCCTTCGCGATTTCCGCTTGTTCGTGTTCGCCGTGGCGCGCCCGTCGGATCAGCGCCCGACGTAGCTGTTGTTGGAGCGAACTGGACCCGCGGCCGACTTGCGCGGTGAGCTCGTCAATTCGCTCGATGGGGATGAGAGCGACCAAGTCCCCGAGGAGCTCACCTCTTTGAATCTCTGAGAGCTGACGGTCGGCAACGAGAGCGAGAAGTGGGTCGCTTGCGGTCGCGCCTTGTTCGATCAGCAGGCTTCTCCATGGTTCGATCTCCTGTTCATCAAGCATGGCGCCGCGCAGTCGATCGGCAAAAATATGGACGTGTTCAGGTCGGTGCAGTACGGAGAGAACCGACATCAACCTTTGTTGTTGTTGAGGGCCAGGTGCGGGGACTGCATTCATTCGATCGACGACGGCGCGGGCGGCCTCGGCCGGATGGTCTTCAAGGGCTTGGCGTGCACGAAGGTATTCGCGACCGCGTTCGACGAGAATACTGCGAACGTCGTCGCGCGCTCGATCGAAGGAGTATGGGATTTCCGCGAAGGTCGGTGCGGTGACAGGCGTAATGACCGCCGCATCCGTGGTGGGATTCAAGGCGGCAGGTGCACATAGCAACGTGGCTCCTCGGAAAACGACGGCAAACATCGCCCGCTATCTTGCCACAATGTGAGGCGACGATTAGGTACTTTCGACGAAGGCCTTGAGACGCTTGCTGCGGCTGGGGTGTCGCAGCTTTCGTAGCGCTTTGGCCTCGATCTGACGAATGCGCTCGCGCGTGACAGAAAAATCCTGTCCGACTTCTTCGAGGGTGTGATCGGAGGTCTCGCCGATCCCGAAACGCATACGCAGGACTTTTTCTTCACGTGGTGTAAGCGTCGCCAAGACTCGGCGGGTTTGGTCGCCGAGGTTGGTGTTGATTACGAGATCTGCCGGGCTGATGGCATTTTTGTCCTCGATGAAGTCGCCAAGGTGCGAATCTTCTTCCTCGCCGATCGGGGTTTCGAGGGAAATCGGCTCTTTCGCGATCTTGAGCACCTTGCGGACCTTCTCGAGGGGGAGCTCCATCTTCACGGCGATCTCCTCTGGGGTTGGTTCGCGACCCAACTCCTGAACAAGTTGACGGGAGGTCCGAATCAGCTTGTTGATCGTCTCGATCATGTGCACGGGAATACGAATCGTGCGGGCTTGGTCAGCAATCGCACGAGTGATCGCCTGGCGTATCCACCAGGTCGCGTAGGTGGAGAATTTGTAGCCGCGTTTGTACTCGAACTTGTCGACGGCCTTCATGAGACCGATGTTTCCCTCTTGAATCAGGTCTAAAAACTGCAATCCACGATTGGTGTATTTCTTGGCGATCGAAACTACAAGACGAAGGTTGGCCTCAACCAGCTCCGCTTTGGCCTTTTCTGCCTTTTGTTTTGCGTCGATAAGCGCATCGTGAAGGGTGAGCAACTCCGCGGAGACCATATTGGTCTCTTGCTCGATCTGGCGGATCCGTTTAGTTGCCAGCTTCATTCGCGCCTCGATCTCGTGCAGCTCTGAGGGGTGAAGTCCGAGGCGACGGCAGAGCTTAAACTCCTCTTCCTCTGTGAGGCGGATGTCCTTGAAGAGCGAGCGAAGGTCCGAGAGGGGCATGCCTGCGCGTCGTTCGCAGGTGGCGAGATCTGTGGCGGAGCGCTGAAGACGGTTGATCAGTTGGGTGAGTTCCTCGACCATCGCATCGACGGGCTTGCGATTGAGGTTCATCTCGCGGATCGCTGCGACCGTGGCATCTTGATGCTCGGCGACTTCCATCTCGGCGGCAGCCTTGGATTCTTCGCCAACATCGGGGTTCGCCTCGAAGGTCGCGTTTATTTTTTCGATTTCCTTTTGATGCCGACGGATCTTCTCAAGTTGCCTTTGCATATTCTCGAGCGCGGCCTCCTGATTGATCGGAAGATCGTCTTTTACGTGCTGCGGATTGTTGGTCGGCGAGTCGTTCGGGGTGGCGATGAGCACCACGTCTTTGATCCGCGTCTGTGCGCGCTTGATACGGTCGTAGACGTCGTAAATAAAGGGCACTGCGATGGGGCTGTGCAGGACGATGTCCAGCACTCGATGCTCCCCTCGTTCGATTCTTTTGGCGATCTCAACCTCGCCCTCACGCGTCAACAGGGACACCGAACCCATCTTGCGCAGGTACATCCGCACCGGATCGTTGGTGCGTGTGGCCTCGTCGTCCTTGTCCTTGTCCTTGTCCTTGCGAGAATCTGCTCGCCGTCGTGGTCGCGGCGATTTTTTGGCTTCTTCGGCGGTCATCACCGGCACCCCTTCGCTCTGGAGCATTTCTCGCCAAGAGGGCAGGTCCTCGGCCTTGACGATGTCCGGAGGGAGGAGAGCGCGCAGCTCTTCATGAGTCACGCGTCCCTTCTTTTTTCCGAATGCGATGAGTGCCGTTTTGATTTTTTCCACGTCGACGGATCGAGTCTTGCCTGACATCGGTTGAGCTACCTCTCGTGAGAAATCGGATGCATGGGTGAAGGTCTTGGTTGGGAAGCTGAAGCTGTGCTGGCCTGAAGCTGTGCTGGCCTAGTGAAGGCGACGAAGTTTGGCGAGCTCTGTGCTCAGTTCACTCTTGCGTTTTGAGCGTTCAATTTTTTGCACAATGAGACGTTGGACCTCATCAGGAAGTCCACGACGGCGAGCTTCTGCGACGTGTTGGTCGAGCGTCTCGTTTTCTCGATCGATCTGATCGATATCGCACTCAAGCAATCCGTGGTCGAGAACAGCCTGGGGGTCATCGGTCTCAAGAAACTCGCCGGCAAAGAGTCGTCGATGCAAGAGGGGGTGGGCATCGGCCTCGACGAGTTGTAGCAACTCGCCCTCGCCGGGCTTGGGTTCGCCGGCGACCGCCGCGTCGATCACTCTGCGGACGATGGGCGCAAGGCGAGGGTCGGTGACCTGACTAAAGATCCCTGCTCGTTCGGCGACTCGCGCGAGCTCGGGTCGGTCGACCAAGAGCGCGGCAAGATCGAGCTGACCACGAGGGAGCGGAGCCTGTGGACGCATCGCTGGCGAGTGTACTGGGGTGGCGGAGTCGAATCCAGGCGGAGGACGATTTCCCTCTACCGTGGCCCATATCCGCTGGATCGGAAGCTGAAGTAAGTCTGCAGCCAAGGTGGCATAGTCGCCTCGCATATCACGGCCTTTGACGAGCCGCAGCAGCGGTAGCAGGGCCCGCAGCGCACGACCTTTGGAATCGATCGACTCTGTGGCTCCAGCGGCGACCATTTCGCGCATTCGCCACTCGAGGCCCGGCATCGGGCGCGCCAAGAGACCGTCGAGGCGATCTGGATCTGCACTGTCGGGGTCTTCTCCAGGCTCGAGGCTGGCGACGCGGACTTCGAGTCCGGCCGTCAACAGGAGTGGGATCGCCTTGCGGATCGCCTTGGCCCCCGCTCGGTCGCCGTCGAAACAAAGCACCACCTGCTCGGTATAGCGCCTCAAGATGTCGCACTGGGTCTCGGTCAGTGCCGTGCCGAGGGGCGCAACGGTCTCGATGTGCCCGCGCTGGTGAAGGGCGACGACGTCTACGTTGCCTTCGACCAGCACCGCCCGGCGTCGTTCGGTCATGGCGCGACCCGCCCGGTGCAAACCGTAGAGTGTCTTGCTTTTCTTATAGAGGAACGATTCGGGCGAGTTGATGTATTTTGGGGCCTTCGTTTCACCTTCGTTCTCGAAGCTCGGAAGCACCCGGCCCGAGAAGGCGAGGACAGAGCCACCGGCGCCAATAATAGGAAACATCAGGCGACCGCGAAATCGGTCGTAAAAATTGCCTGTGCGCTCACTGCGGGCAACGAGCCCAAGCTCCTCGGCAAGCGACATGGGCAATTTCGCATCGGAGATCGCGCGAACGAGAGTGTCCCAGCCGGCCTCGGTGGGGTGGGGCGCATAGCCGATTCGCATGGTCTCGGCGGTCTCTGCTGAGATTTTTCGCTGCGCCTGGTATGCGCGACCGGCCTCACCGAGCGGATCTTTGGCCAACAGCGCCTGGTAGACTTCCGTGGCGAGCCGAGTGAGGCGATAGCCAACATCGCGCTGCTGTTCGCGTTTTGCAGCCTGGTCGGCCTGTTGAGGACTTTGTTTTGGGAGCGTGACGCCGTAGCGGGCACCAAGGACGCGTATCGCCTCTTGGAAACTCACCCCCTCGACTTTTTGGACAAAGTCGATTGCATCACCGCGTTCGTTGCAGCCGAAGCAGTGAAAACGGTGGCGGTTCGGGTCGACATAGAAACTCGGCGACTTCTCGCCATGAAAGGGGCAGAGACCCTTGAATTGCTTTCCGGCCCGCCGAAGACCCACGTGGCGTCCGATCAAGTCGACGAGATCGACCTTTCCGTGCAGCTCACGGATCGTATGTTCGAAACTTGTAGACATCACCAGGCTTGAGAGCGCCTACCACTACATACGGGATCGCGGCCGCCGCGGCCAGGCCGAGGGTACAGGGGCCTCTCCTTCGCCGCGGGGCTTCGGGGATCGCCGAAAATTTGCGGCTGGCGATCGATCATGTCACGCCCGTTCTATGAACGCCGTGGACTCGAATTCTGAATCGACGCCGCCAACGCTTGACGCTCACGAACGCCGGGACAGCGGAGGTCGCGCCAGAGTGAGAGACCGCCTCATGGATCGCGCCACCCGGAGCTATTCTCGAAGCAATGCCTTCGATGGTGCCCAAAACGTCGAGAATCTCCTCTTGTTCATCGACGACGATCTGCGCGAAACGGCTTTGTCGATGGAGCGGATCGAAAAATATCTAGCGACGACCCTGGGCCTTCTCGAGAAGAAGCAGATCGATCGGGCCGAGATTTGCGCGCTTGCCGGAGACACCGAAGTCCTGGATCACGTCGATATGCTCAACGAGACTCTTGAAAGTCTTCGTCGTCGAATGGCCCGTCTCGCGGCAACGCTGCGCTGAGTGGAGCCTTCCCTCGCAAGCCGCCATGCGCGCACGGCCGTTGCTGTGACCTGCGGTCTCTATGTTGGCTACGGCTTGCTCTCGTGGATTCCTGGGGGGGGCGCTGTCGCGGGGACTCTCTTGATCGCGGGGTTCTATTTTCTCCCCGGCTGGCTGCTCCGCGATGACCCGGCGCTGGCGAGTGAGTATCAAGTAGGTCCCGATGTACCGATCCCAGCATGGAGCTGGAGGGGATTGCGCGTTGCGCTTGCGGCGATGGCGGTGGTCTTTCCGGTTTTCGTTTTGTGTTTCGTTTGGTTCTATTCGAGGGTCTGTGAAGGGGACCTCCGGAGCGTATCTCCATGGATCTGGATCGAGTCGAGGACGCCGTGGAGCGGTCAGCTCACACATTTCTTGAGTGGTCTGTGTAGGCGTTACGGCGGTGATTTTTGGCCCGACACTGTGAGATTGCCGCTTTCATGGCGGGAATATGGGGGCCTGGGCTGGCTGAAGGTCCTCGTTGAGGGCGTGTTTGCGGTGGCATTGCCGGAGGAGATTTTTCACCGAGGGTATCTCATGAGCGCGCTCGAAAAGAGATGGCCCCCCAAACGTGTGATTTTAGGAGCCCCGCTTGGTTGGGCCGCCGTGCTTTCGAGCCTGCTCTTCGCGGTGGGCCATCTGGTCGGAATGGCAGAGACCGCACGGCTTGCGACCTTTTTTCCGGCTCTCGTGTTCGCGTGGTTGTGGCGGCGAAGTGGGAGCCTGTGGGCGCCGGTCATTTTCCACGCGGCATCGAACATGTTGATGGACCTCCTGCTCGCAAGTACATTTCCTTTCTCGTGAACGACACTTCCAGCCCGGTCGCGGCCTTCTTCGACGTAGATCGCACACTCATCGAGATTAACTCGGGGCGGGCGTGGATCGAGCACCAGTGGCGCACCGGGCAAATCTCGATCTTCGAGGCTACGCGTTCGGTCTGGTGGCTTTCCAAATATTGGTTGAGTATCCTCGCATTTGACGAGGTGACCACGAAGGTCGTGCAAGGCTATGCGGGCACGAACGTCGCCGAGTTGGAGGCTGAAATTCGTCGCTGGTTCGATGAGAATATCGCCCAGACCATCTGCAAGGAAGCCCGTATCGCAGTTGAGAAGCACCGTGCGCAGGGCCATATTCTTGTCATCTTGACTTCGGGAAGCCAGTTCTCGACGCGTCCTCTACAACAGGCGCTCGAGATCGACCATCTGGTCTGCACAGAGGTCGAGCAGGCCGACGGTATTCTCACAGGCGACTATCGACGGCCGGCCGCCTACGGTGAAGGTAAACTGCGTTGGGCTCGAGAGTTTGCGGAGCGGCAGGGGGTCAATTTGGCCCATTCTTTCTTCTACACCGATAGCTATAGCGATCGACCGATGCTCGATGCCGTTGGCGAGCCTCGCGTCATTAACCCAGATCCGCGGCTTCGCCGGTACGCCATTGTGCGTGATTGGGAGATTCGGACTTGGCGAGCAGAAAACAATATTTCATGAATCACGGACACGAAGATCCCTTGAAGCAAATTGATCGAGATGGGCCGAACTGGGCCGAACTGGGGTCGATCGATCGGATCATTGATGCCGCCTTGGAGGAAGATCTAGCGAGTGGCGATGTGACCACACGCGCAACGGTTTCGGTCGATGTTCAGGCGACGGGGAAAATCATCGCCAAGCAGCGTTTGATTCTGTGCGGAGGTGAGATCGCCGTTCGGGTGTTTGCGCGAGTCGATCCGCGACTGATCTGCGAGCGTTTGAAGCATGACTGCGACGAGATTGACTCCGGAACTGCCGTTCTATCGATTTCAGGCTGCGCTCAATCGATTCTAGTGGGCGAGCGTGTCGCATTGAATCTTCTCCAGAGATCCTGTGCCGTGGCGACGCTGACTCGAGCCTATGTACGGGCCGCAGGACCCAATCTCCGCATCGTTGATACACGTAAAACCATGCCTGGTTTGCGCGCCATCGATCGATATTCGGTGCGATGCGGGGGCGGCCACAATCATCGAAATGACCTCGGATCTGGCGTGCTTATCAAAGAAAATCATATTCGAGCGGCGGGGGGGATCTCGGCGGCGCTTGCCAAGGCGATCGCTCGGGCTCCCCACGGAATGCGGATCGAGTGCGAGGTTCAAACGCTCGGGGAGGTGAGTGAGGCGATACGGTTGGGTGCCGAAGTTCTGCTTTTGGACAATATGGATGACGCCACGGTCGCCAAGGCGGTCGCGCTACGGGATCGCATGGCCGAAAGCGGTCGGGTGATTTTGGAAGTCAGTGGAAACGTGACCTTGGCGCGCCTTCCTGCATTGGCTGCGCTCGATGTCGATCTCGTCAGTGTGGGCGCCTTGACCCACAGCGCTCCCGCGGTTGATCTTTCGCTGCTCTTCGAGCTTGGAAGTTCGTGAAAGACCAATTGCAACAGAGGCTGACGACTCGCGAGTTGGGCCGGAGTCACGAGCACTACGATTCTCTGACGTCGACCAACGACCGAGGAGCGCAGTGGCTGCGCGAGGGGGCAGTCCACGGGTCCTTGGTGACCGCCGACACTCAGACCGCCGGACGAGGTCGCAGAGGACGGATGTGGTCGTCCCCCCGCGGGCAGCTCTACGCGAGCGTACTGCTGCGGGCGGGGCCCCGCTCGGCATCGATCGGCGCGCTTGGACTGGCTGTCGCGGCCGGATTGCAGTCGGGCTTGGCGAAGTTTCATCGGGCTCATGCGGCGTTGAGCGAGCCCATGCCAGTCGAGCGGCTAGAGATTAAGTGGCCGAATGATCTCCTAGTTGGCGGAAAAAAGATTGGCGGTATTCTATGTGAGACCCGCTGGCGGGGGAATGATGCCGAGATCGTGGTTGGGTTTGGACTCAATCTTCATCGACGAAAATTTGACGCGTCGCTAGATCAACAAGCGACGACCCTGGAGGCGGCCTGGGATCTCAAAAGTGGTCTTGACTCCGCAGCTGCACTTGCGACTGTGCTTGCGGAGCTGGAGCCGATGCTCGAACGCTTTTTTCTTGGTGGGTTTCCAGCGATACGCGCGGATTATCTCCCGCATTGTTGCATCCTCGGCCAGGAGCTTTGGGTGCCTGTGACCCACCCGGATGGATCCGCCGATCGCATTCGCGTCATCGCGCTTGGGCTTGACGAAGATGGCGCGCTACGGGTCCGCTCCCGGGAAGGTGGCCGAGAATTCCGCGTTGAAAGCGGAGACGTTTGGTTTGTGAACCCGCGCGGGGGCAATTCGTAGCGTTTCTCCCTAGAGATTTTCGAGGATATAGGTCCGGCGACGTTCGACGAAGTCTAGAAGATTGTATGAGAACCAGTTTGATGATTCTCCGCCAATTGCTCTGTTGTACTCGGAGTAGGACCCCGGGTAGTTGGGGTCATTGGTAATCAGGTCCCCGATAAGACTGTCAAATTCATTGATCCATTCGCTCTGTTTGGCGGTGGTGAGATGTTGCTCGGCAATCTCGCCCAGGTAGTTCTGAAATGCGGTTAGGTATGTGGGTTGCGCCAAAATTCGCTCGGCGAGGGGATAGTCAGCGCCGTCGCTGCCACAGAAACTTCCGTCGACCTTCGCTTTTGTCATGTCGCCATCGGGAATCGAGGGGTCGGGAGGCTCGTTGGGGTCTCCGCATTGAAAACCGCCATAGGACATGTTCATATCCCACGGAATCATTTCGAAGCGGTTGGTGTCCGGACGCAGATATAGATAGTAGTTGTTGCCCATTCCGAAATAGCTGTCGAAGCTCGAGAGCGCGATGGTCGACGCCGCGAGGCGAAGAAATGAATCAACCTCGAAGACTTTTTCGATTTCCTCGACGAATTCCGCATCGGTGCTGTTGTTGACGACGTCGATGAAATGGATCAGGTCGGTGTAGTCGTTGAGACTGGGATCATCTTCGTTGGTCCGTTGCAAAATCCCGCATTCATCGTAGCCCTCGGGACAGTTGGTGCTGATGTATCCACTCTTGTCTGGACCTCGCCAGTCCAGCCGACACGTATCGTTGTGGTCTCTCACGCACTTGTAGAGGTTCCCGTCGTCCATGTTGTTTTCGGTCCCATACCAGGCCTTCAAGAAGCGCTTGTCGATGGGCTGAACCATGGTGTAGATGCCAAGGTAGTTGTCGTCGACGGTGACGGCAGCGAAGGACGAGCGCGCCACAGGGACGTTCATTGCCGCATAGACTCGACCGGCGAGTCGTTCTCGCATGTAGCTGGCGTCAGACCAGTTGTTGCCGAGGCTGAGCTTGTCTAGACCGTGAAATCGCGGTCCGCCATAGTAATTGAAGTTAAGCTTAAGCGGGTAGTTGAGGGTCGTGTCTTCGTTGGATCCACGGTTGAGGATGAATAGGATGGACGAATAGCCCTTGAGGCGAGCTCCGGTAGAATCGAGGGTCTCCTCGTCGAACTGGAACGCCACGTCACGGTATTCTTTTGTGTAGGCGTTGACGAAGAGGGCGATGATCGATTTCCATTCGCCAGGTACGAAATCGAGCGTGATGCCCACGACGTGGTCGTCGGGGAAGACGTGATCAAGTTTAGCGGTCCAGTCGATGCCGTCGCCGTCGCCGTCGCCGTCGCCGTCGCCGTCGCCGTCGCCGTCGCCGTCGCCGTCGCCGTCGCCGTCGCCGTCGCCGTCGCCGTCGCCGTCGCCGTCGCCGTCGCCGTCGCCGTCGCCGTCGCTATTCGCGCTGTCCGATGAGCCCGCGCCCTCCGCGGGGGCAGACTGACAGGCTGCGAGCCCGACACAGAGGCAGAGCGAAAAGGCTGAGAAAACGGGTGAGGGGAGCGGGGAGTCGGAAAAAATGTCTGGGCCTGGCATGGGGAATCACTCCTAGACTGGATCGATATCCTATGATGGATCGTATTGACCTCGCTAGCGCGGTCCCGCTCCGCGTGGGAGGTGCGGGCAGCGAGCGGCCGCATTGTGATCGTGGTGGGCATGAGGAATGAACGACCTGATGTGCTCTGAGGGTCCGAGAGCCGCGGATGGTACATGGCGGATACCGCAAAGCTCGTGCTATCTGCGGTTCACGAGGCTGGTGTCGAACTCCGGCCGGTCGGGTGTGAAGACACGCGTTCGGGGCGCGTTCGAAGGATGGTCCCCTTGGTCTTCTGAGATGCGAAAAATACGCATTTCCGAAGGCGGTGGATTGTGGACCCCAATGGCACAGTTAAAGTGGATGTGAGATCCAGTTCGTATCTGTCCTTGAGGGGGGGATCTTTGAGTTTGTCCGCGGTGTATTGCTGCATGTTTGGCGATTGGCGCCTGCGGGGGGAAGATATGCACATGCCCATCGCCATCGCCCTGCCCGATGCCTTACAGTCGGGAGCCCAAGAACTTGTATCGCGTGACAAGGCCGTGGGGTGGTCGGCCTTCAACGATGCTGAGTTTCTCGGCGAGATGGCAATTGTTCTGACCGCAGCGGTCGTTCTCGCCGCGGTCATTGCCTACCATCCTCTGACGCGCGCCAAGGTGTCGAGCATCGAACAGTTGGAGCAGCCAAAGACTTTCTTGATGTACGCGATGGTCGCGGCTGTCATCGCGCAGATCGTTCAGGTGCAGCCGAGCATGGCGCTCGTTATTTTTGGGATCGGTGGATTGCTTCGTTTTCGGACAAACGTGGGGGAAGCGAAGGACACCGGCAGGGTGATTTTGGTGACAGTTGTGGGGCTATGTTGTGGCCTCAATTTGTATGTCATCGCCGTGCTGGCCACTGGCTTTGGTTGGCTGATCATCATGTCCATGGAGACTCGGGTTGCGGGGCGACTCGTCGTCCAAGGCCTGGATGTTAAACATATGCCAAAGGCGATGGAGACCTACGCGGCGACTCTGCATGCCGCGGGATGCAAGGTCGTTGGCACCGAGGCCAACGTGAAGAAAGGAATGGTCTCGCTAGTGTTCAAAGCACCGCGCCGATTTACGCCGGATCGGATCAAACAGGCGATGAGCGCCGTGCAGCCCGAGCTTCAAGGTGCGGTGGATTGGCAGATGGCCTAGCGACCTGGACGAGACGATCTCGTCCGGCTACGGGGGCACTTTCGGTTGTCGTCCCGTGGAAGGTCCATGATAGTGCACCGGACCGATCAATAGGCTCGGTACGAGTTCGCCCTGGCTGCCGATGGCCCGGTATTGGGCTCGATTCACCGTGGGGCGACGCCATACACAGTTCATGGGATACTGGGACAAGCGCCGTGCCCATGCACGCTATTCATTTGGGGTGAGAATCGTTTTTGACAACGAACGGAGACCCAATTTTGAGATCCATACCCATGATATTGGCGCAGGCGGCTGCGCGATCATGCGCGATGCCGGACCGGATCTCGAGATTGGCGATCGAGTCGGTCTCACGATGACCCTCGCGGATGTTTCGCTTGACCGTCCCGCGGCGGTTCGATGGCTCGGGAGTGACGAAGGCCTAGAGATTGTCGGCTTCGCGTTTGATGAGCCCCTTGCAGAGGATGAGTTTGAGGGGTTGTTGCGTCGGGCTTGGTCCGCGTCCGAGAGTCCCGGCACCTCGGGCTGAATGAGGGATGCTGACTTCCCGCCCCTTTTTTGGGGGAGCGGTGATGTCGGCGATCGATCGATGATCGGATGCGAGGTTGTCGCGTCTCGGGATGTCGCGTAAGACGCCGAGATCGAGGGCGGACCGTGCGCTCGTGAGTCTCGGGGTCCAATGGGCGACAACCGCGCGGCCGTAGGGCCAGATACGTCGGAATTTATGCGAGAGGGTCCGTCGCCACTACGGTGGCATCGGCTCGCCTATGTCCTGGACGAATCGTATTCTCTTTGCCGTCTTAATCGCAGCCGCGGTGGCCCTGCTGCCACGATACGAGGGAGTGGAATCCGATGATCTCGAGAGGGTCGCCGGAGAGAGGCAGTCTCTGCTTGAGGAGAATGCCCAACTGCAGCGTCAGATCCTTCGAATCGAGGCAGAGGTGCGCAGCCTGAAACGGACAGGCGACAAGATGGGTCGTTCGACGCAGGTTGACCGAGAATTGGCGAGAATCGCACGTGAAGACTTGAACCTTGTAAAGTCGGGTGAGTTTGTTTTTGAGCTCGATCGATCTGCGATTGCCCCCGCGGGGCCTCGACCATGACAGCCATGGCCCGTCGCTTGTTCATGGCGAAGCGACAAGCCACGGATTGGTGGGGCCTTGTGGTTGTCGTTCTTTGCGCCTGGTTGATGGCCGCAGGCCTGTGGACGCCAGAAAGAATTTGGCGAGGCGAGTTGTTGTTGATCTCTGCGGTGGGTGTATTTGCCGTGACTCTTGGACGCGCGATCCTCCGCAACATGAGCTTTGTTCCGCCCCAGCCGCGTAGGTCTCGGGCCCCTGTGCAGAGTGTTCGGGACCTTGAGCTGGGTCTGCTGCTGATGGTTGGCGTCTATTTGTTGATCTCCGCGACTGGCGGCGCGACCAGCTTCTTGTATCCGCTCGTCTACGCTTTGGTGTCGTTTCTACTGATTGTTCATCGGCGGCGCTGGGTTGCCGCCGGATGGGTCGCTTCGGCCTGTCTGCTTGAGATCCTCGTTGCCAATGTCAGCGCGCCATCGGGGGCGGCATTGACCGTTGCGGCCTATCACATCACCTTTATCTTGTTCTTTGCTGCTGGAAACACCTTGATTCTTGCCGGCCTCGGTCGACGTCTGCGAGGGCATCATGGTCAGGTTGTCCACGCCGAACTCAAACGTATTCGTCAAGAAGCCGCAGATTTTCGCCTGATCGCATCGGGCTTGCCCCTCGCCAGTCGCGAGGTCCGCAGCCGTGAAGACGAAGAACTTCGAATGTCGCACGGGGCAGTGCACGCGGTTCACGAGCAGCTGTTTTTTACGATCGATCTTCTTTGTTCTTCGCTGGGACTACATACGGCTGCACTGCTGTGGGTAGAGGCTGATGGTCGCGGCCGTAAAGATGGAGACGACTCACGCAGAGCGTCATCGTTGGTCATCAAAGAGATGGCCACCGCGAGCGAATGGGCGCAAGAAAATCCACACATTCAGTCGCCGGGAATACTCGCATCGGTGATGCGAGATCCCAAACCGATTCGGCTGAAGGCACTGAATGGACGCAGAGTGCCCCCGTATTATAGTGGTCCCGAAACAATCACGGACCTTTGCGTGGTTCCTCTTCAAGAAGGGGAGGTCGTACGTGGTCTTTTGTGCGCCGACCGCATTGATCAGCGCCCATTCACGGCTGAAGAGCAGCAGGTGCTGGAAAAAACGGGCAGTCAGATCCTAAGGATCATTGAACAAGAGCGCTCGTTTGCTGCCGTAGAGCGGGGCAAATACGAACAGGAGCAGTTCTACCGAGCCAGTGAATTGCTTAACCAGGCGCTGACAGTGGAGGATGTGCACGCCAAGACATTCGCAGCGGTGGGAGCGATGGCGCCGTATGAGCTGGCGGCAATTACACGTTTTGACGATCATACACGCCGTCACGAGGTGCTCGCGGTTCACCTACCGAAGCGAGTCGAGGAGGACAAGTCTTGGTCGCTCGCCGCCGCGGGGCTGGCGGGGCTCTGTTTCGATGATGGCGTGGGACTTGTGAGCAGCGCGGTAAAAAATCGTCACTACATGCCCGCTCGAGGCGAGATCAAAGATACAAACACGGCGGTCTTCGATGGATCGATCAAGCTCACCAAGGCAAGGAGTCTGCTAGTGCTTCCGCTCGTTCGGGGGGATCAGGTGATGGGAACCATTGTTCTAGTGACCGCCAAGCCCGAGGCATATCGCACGGAGACCCGTGAGATGTTGCGGGTCCTCAGTCACCAAGTTGGTGTCAGTCTGCAAAATGCTCGCATGTACCAGTCGATGGAAGAACGGGCGACGACCGACGGTCTCACGGGTCTGACCAATCATCGCTGCTTTCAGGATCGGCTTGAGCAGCTGCATGCTCTTTGCGAGCGCACGGGACAGGGATACTCGCTGATCCTCACGGACATCGATCACTTCAAGAACGTGAACGATACCTACGGGCATCCTGTCGGAGACTCCGTATTGAAGCGAGTGTCGGCGATCCTCGCCCGGCGCACCCGTAAGGTCGATATCGTCGCGCGCTACGGCGGCGAGGAATTCGTGCTGGTGCTTCCGGATACCGATGGGGCGGGGGCCGCACTGTTTGCCAATCGATTGCGTGAAGAGATCGCAGCTTCCCAGATGACCTCTGAACACGGAAATTTCAACGTGACGCTCTCTCTTGGTGTCGCTGAATTCCCCGCGGATGGTCGTACACCACAGGAGCTGATCGAGCGCGCCGATCAGGCCCTGTACCATTGCAAGGAACACGGTCGGAATCGAGTAACTCGGGTCTCTGAGATGATCTGAGGGTTTGGGTCCGATGTTGACCGATGTGCGAATCGTGTGGCAAGGCGCTCGGGTTATCGGTCTGGTGTTGCTCGCGAGAAGCTCTCAGCACTTGCCGCCGCGAATGCCTCGACATATTCGAGGAGCGCATCATGTCCTTCGAGCAGGCAGTTTGGACGCAGACGGGGATAAATTTCGGCGTAGCTCTGCACTCGTGTGGCTGACACTCGGCGGTGGATATGCCATGGCCGCAGATCGCTAGGGTGGTCAATGCCCGCGGCGCCAAGAAGATCCATTAGATTCGCCAGGGTCGCAGCGTGATAACGGGATACACGTGGGATCTTGTCGTCGACGACCAATCCTGTCACAAGGTCGGGACGCTGGGTGGCGATGCCGGTCGGACAGTCGTTGGCATTGCAGCGTAGCGCCTGGATGCAGCCGAGTGAGAACAGCATAGCCCGGGCGCTGTTGCACAGGTCGGCACCTGCTGCGAGCCGAACGATCATATCAAAGCTCGAGACGACTTTTCCCGAGGCGATGATCTTCACGTTATCCCGCAGGCCGAAGCCAGTGAGCATGTTGTGGACGACGGATAGCGCGTCGAGCAGAGGCATACCCACGGCATTGGAAAACTCGAGGGGGGCGGCCCCGGTACCACCTTCTCCCCCATCAACGGTGATGAAGTCCGGTGAGATTCCAGTCTCGCGTATGGCTTTGCAGATCGCTGCAATCTCATGAGTGGAGCCCACACACAATTTGAATCCGATCGGTTTTCCTTTCGACAAATTTCGGAGTTTGTCGACGAAGCGGAGAAGCCCCCTCGGCGTCGAAAATTCGCTGTGGCCCGGCGGCGAGAGAACATCCTTGCCGATTGGAACCCCACGAATATTCGAGATCTCGAGGTTCACCTTGGCCGCCGGAAGAATCCCTCCATGCCCAGGTTTTGCGCCCTGAGACAGCTTGATCTCGATCATCTTGACGCAAGGGAGCGCGGATTGCCGCGAGAAGGCTTCCGCATCAAAGGCGCCATCGACGGTCCGGCAGCCAAAATAGCCTGTGCCGATCTGCCAGATTAGGTCGCCACCATGCTCGATGTGATAGGGGCTGATCCCGCCTTCACCGCTGTTGTGGGCAAAACCCCCGAGGGCCGCGCCACCGTTGAGAGCTCGAATCGCGTTGCGGCTGAGTGATCCGTAGCTCATGGCCGAAATGTTGAGCAGAGAGGCGGAGTAGGGTTGCTGACAGCGGGGAGATCCGATGAGGATCCGGGGAGGGGGGCCGTGGTGTGATTTCGCAGACAGAGAATGATCCATCCACTCGTAGCCCACGGCCCCTACATCGCGCTGAGTTCCGAAGGGAAGGGTGCTCAGCTCATGTTTGGCTCGTTGGTATACCAGTGACCGCTGCTCGCGTGAGAATGGTCGACCATCGCTATTTGATTCAACGAAATATTGGTTGATCTCTGGACGGATCATTTCGAACAGGTAGCGAAAATGGCCGACGATCGGAAAGGTTCGAAGGATTGCGTGTGAGCGCTGCCGCATGTCCCAGATTCCGAGCAGAGCGAGGGGAACGACGACAATGAGCAACCACAGCGCGAGAGGCCACCACACAGAGAGCCCGGCGACGAGCGCGAACGCGAGAACCACAGAAGCGATGAATACGCGACGCATGCCCCAAGTCTATCAGCGAATCGAACCTAGCAGGCCGTCGACAAAGTCTCGAAGCCGATGGGCGCCGAGCATAGACGACGGTTCGGTATCATCGAGGGCAAAGTTACGCCGCGATCTTGATTTGTACGTTGGGCACAGGACGAGGCCAATCGA
>Ga0256845_1000212_pt1 | contig 55089 bp, 51 predicted proteins | sample RiftiametaG_FD_189101 | JGI IMG/M metagenome (GOLD analysis project Ga0256845, IMG submission 189101) | Tube worm associated microbial communities from hydrothermal vent at the East Pacific Rise, Pacific Ocean - Riftia | ecosystem: Host-associated > Annelida > Integument > Unclassified ...
CTCATCATAATCAACTAATTTATAATTGATATGATATAACTTAGACTGAACATCTTTACGAATAACTTCTTCATTAGAAAGTGTAGTCTGCGCTTTTGGATCCCAGTTTACAATTTTCCAATCTTTATAAATGTATCCTTTTTTGTTTAACTCAACAAAAGATTTAATTACCGCATCAGACAATTTAGGCTCCATTGTAAATCGAGTTCTATCCCAATCACAACTTGCTCCTAATCTTTTTAGTTGCTCTAATATTATTCCACCATATTTATCTTTCCACTCAAAAGCATGTTCTAAAAATTGCTCCCGACCAATATCATGCTTACTAATTCCTTGTTCTCTTAACAAGTTTACCACTTTACTCTCTGTAGCAATTGATGCATGATCAGTTCCTGGAACCCAACAAGCATTAAAACCTAACATTCTTGCTCTACGAATCAATACATCTTGAATCGTATTATTTAACATGTGCCCCATATGCAACACTCCTGTAACATTTGGTGGTGGAATAACGATAGTATATGCTTCTCTTTCATCTGGTTTAGAACTGAAAAAGTCATTTTTCATCCAGTATTCATACCATTTATCTTCAATGGCTTTTGGATTATATTTACTATCGATATTCATGTTTTATAATTTTATTACTGATAAATTGGTTTCCCTTTTTCAAGGGAATTAGTTCAACCAACTCTTTTGAATTCATTTGCTAAAGCAACTCTTCAAAACAGGGTTTCACTAATTAAAAATAAGTTAACAAAGGTAAGTTATTGTTTAAGAAACAAGAAACTCTTTTCAACAAATCTAACGTGGCATAATATTGGTTTTAACTGAGCAAGTAGCGTTAAGTTTTCTTTGTTAAAGAAGTGTTAACAGGAAAATCTAACTCAAATTAATCGGTACATTTGTATTGTTATTAAGAACTAAAATTAATTAATTATGAAAAAAATATTATTTACGTTTGGTTTATTAGCTTTTATCGCTGGTGGTGTTAATGCTCAAGTAGCTACTACTCCTTCTACAACTATAAAAGTTGAAAACCCAAATGCAGCAAAAATGACTTTTGAATCAGAAGTTGTTGACTACGGTACTATTGAACAAGGTGCTGATGGTGTAAGAGAATTTGTATTTACAAATACAGGTAAAGAACCTTTAATAATTTCTAACGCTAGAGGTAGCTGTGGATGTACTGTTCCTACTTGGCCAAAAAATCCAATTAAGCCAGGAGAAAAATCAGTAATTAAAGTAAAGTATGACACTAAGAGATTAGGTGCTATTAATAAATCTATTACAATTACTTCTAATGCAACAAATGCTACTAAAGTAATTCGTATTAAAGGTAAAATTATTGCGCCTCAAACTTCTCCAGTAAAAGAAGTTGTTGGTTCTCCGGTGGCGAACTAATAAAATATTAAGTTAGTTGAAAAATCATTTTTTCAAAACATTGTTAAGCTTGCTACTAATTTTAGTAGCAAGCTTTTCTTTTGCCCAAACTTCTGATGATATTCAATTTGAGAAGACAACTCAAAAATTTATGCGAGTAGTTGAAGGTCATCAAATAACACTTAACTATTCTTTTACTTATACAGGAAAAGTTCCGTTGAGTATTATCGAACCCAAAGTTGATTGCTCTTGCACTAGAGTGATATTACCTGAAGGTAAAATCGAAGCAAATAGTACTAATATTATCCAAATAAAATTTGATACCAATGATAAAATTGGCTGGCAAGAACGAAAGGTAATTATCCAATTTATTTCTGATGCAATGGATTCTCGAAGCATCGACAAAACACTTACATTTAAAGGTAATGTGAAAGCAAGCAAAGCAACTAAAGAAGCTTACAAACTGAATAAAAAGAAATAAATTCTCGCAATTTTCAAGAAACATCTACAGCTTTCTCTAAACGTAACTGAATTGTAATTAGTTTTGCAGCCATGAAAAAAGAAATCGGTTTTAAAGAGTTTGTAGCATTAATGGCAATGATGATTGCTTTAACAGCATTATCAATTGACGCTATGCTTCCTGCACTTACTAATATTGGTACTGACCTAGGCGTAACTATACCCAATGACAACCAACTAATTATTTCAATCTTATTTTTAGGGTTAGCTATTGGTCAGTTATTTTATGGACCATTATCTGATAATATTGGTAGAAAACCAGCCGTTTATATTGGCTTAGTTTTTTTTGGAATTGGCTGTACTATATCAATGTTCGCCTCAAACCTTACAACCATGCTAATTGGTAGATGCTTGCAAGGAATTGGTTTATCTGGTCCAAGGGTGGTAACTATTGCCATTATTAGAGATTTATATAAAGGAGACCGTATGGCACAGGTAATGTCGTTTGTTATGGCTGTTTTCATTGCTGTTCCTGCCTTAGCCCCCGCTTTAGGTCAAGGCGTTCTTTTTATTGCCGACTGGCGAATGATTTTTGCAGTATTACTTGCTCTTGGAGTAATCGCTTTTATCTGGTTTTACATTCGACAAAACGAAACCTTAGTAAAAGAAAATAGATTGAAATTTTCCTTTTCGAACCTTGGAAAAGCTTTAAAAGAAATTAGCACAATAAGATCAACTATATTTTACACCTTAGCCGCAGGGTTTATTTCAAGTGCTTTTGTAGGTTTTCTAAACTCATCTCAACAAATATTTCAAATTCAATTTGGATTAGGAGAAAGGTTTCCACTCTATTTTGCTGCAATTGCATTGAGTGTAGGATTAGCTTCTTTTGTTAATGGTAAATTGGTAATGCGTTTTGGAATGGTGAAAATGGTGAAAATAGCTGTTCTAGCTATTACATTAATTTCAGTCATCTTTTTTATTATAATAAGCACCATTCTTCCGACCCCGTCATTACTTATTTTTATGATTTACTTACTATCTACCGTATTTTTTATTGGTATTTTATTTGGAAACTTAAACGCTATGGCTATGGAACCTCTCGGGCATATGGCGGGGATTGGAGCTGCAATTGTAGGTTCAGTATCTACTTTTATTTCTGTACCATTTGGAACTTATATTGGCATGCAGTATAATGACACAGTAACACCTTTAGTAATTGGTTTTTTAATTTTCGGGAGCCTTACAGCTATTTCAATCTTTATGGCAAAAGAAGCTAAAAAAATAAAACTTTAATAAAAAGGTTACTCCGCTTTAACCCATTTTTTAATAGCAATAATATTTTGCTCATCCTTTACAGTTACAAAGTAAACCCCTGCAGGTATTTTACTAGTATTTATTATTGTTTTATCAACTAACCCAATATTTTTTAATAACTCTAATTTACCTGTAACACTTCGTATTTCAACAGTAACATCATTTTTTTGCTGTCCTAAATTTTCTATAATTAAATGATTAGATGATGGATTGGGGTAAAGTTTAATAGTAGCACTCTTTTCTTCTTCATCAATTCCTGTTATGTAATCACAAGAGTTATTATTCCCCACAACATCCCAAAAAGGAGTTTTATAACTCAACATTATTTCATTGTAACATCTTAAACTTGGATGTTCGAGAGTTGAAGGTAAATTTATTTTGTAAATTAAATAGTTATCTCCTTTATCATATCCTATTTGTTGAGTATATGTAAAAGTAGGTGGCCAAATATAGTTGTTTATTAATCCTGCAATTGGTATAATTGATACTTCTATTTTTTTTAAAGTAGTACCCCCTATCGTAACATTGTTAACCATTGTCGCATACCCTTTCACTTGCAGAATAGTATCGTTAAGTTGTGAGTTGTATGATTTAAACTCATATTGTGTAGTGTCTCCTATTTGAATAGAAAAGTCATATAATAAGTGGTAATTTCCTTGAAACCAGTAAAAAATGCTATCATTATTTTCATACATAATTTCAAAATCAAGTACATTTCCTGTAGAGTTTTGTTTGATGATTTTTTTACTTAACACATTGCCTACTAAAGTATCTTTTTGAGATATATAAGAAACATAATCACCTATTGGATTTATTGATGGCAAAGAATAAAACCATTCTGCGCCTATGGGGGACCAGTTTTGGGCATGGTTTTGAGTGTGAACTAAACAAAGTAGAAGTAAAAGAAGACTTTTGAAGAATAGTTTATTTACTATATTTTTCATAACTTAAAAATTAAAATCAAGTATTAGATAAAACCAATACTTGATTTGGTTAATAGGTTTTATTGCACAATTAATGTTCTCATATCAACAGCAACTCCATCACACACTAATATGACACTGTAAGTTCCTTGTTGGAAATTTGCTACATTAAATGTTGTTTGTGTTTGGTTTACGTCAATCATGTAATTATTGTTTGTTGTTGCTGTTGCATTTAATACCATTATGTACCCTGAAGTGGTATTTTCTATTTTATAATCAACTATAACATCATTACTGGCAGGGTTGGGCGAAACATTATCTATGTAACAATCTTTTACTTCAACGATTACTTCATCGTAATCTTTAAAGCCATCTGCATTGGCAATCACCTCCAATTTGTATGTTTCTGTCATTTGGGGTGAAACAGAAAAATCTTCCCCTGTAAAAATTAAATTGCCATCCATATCATACCAATTATAGGTGGCACTTTCTGATATGTCAGTGGCTGAAACAGTAACTATTTCATCTTTCTTAATGATCTTGTCGCTTCCTGCATCTGCATCAAAATCATTTCTATCGGGCTTTACAATTATAAAATGTTCTCCTCCTAACAATGCACCATCGGAAGCCATGTATTGATTAACATGGTACTTAAATTCTTGTTTTTCTCCCATTTCATCTGTCAAAAAGCTAAATCCCAAATATATAGGGACTCTAGTTTCGGAAGGAAATAGAACATTAGTGAGTTGAAAGCTTTCACTTCTCGAAATAATCGTTTTGTTTGCAGCATCAATTACAATCCCCTCATTTGGTGTGATGTAATTTTTGATGATATCCCAACCTTGGTCATCAAAAATAATACTAATTTCAGCAACCTCATTAATGCTTGCACCATAGACAGTTTCAGGAATCATAAACTTAATATTATACGTTTGATCTTGCCCTATTATTGGGTTACCAATGTACATGAATGTACCACGTGGATATTGAACCTCTCCAATAACTGCCCCATCCTTATCATTCACAATGGTAACATTACGCATGGCTATATTATTATTAAAATACACATCATCAGCTAAATGATTAGGATGAATAGTTATGGGATCAGTACCTGAATTTTCTATTCGAGCCAATAAACAAGTTGACCAGTTTTTATGGATAAAAGGGTTGATAATGTGCCAAGTAAATTGAAATATAGTTTCATTTCCAGCTGATATCCCCGAAAAGACTTGTGTACCAATAAGGTTTCCTGTTGTTGGATTACTACCATCCCAGTTTTGTGGCCAAGAGGACCAACTGGATGCTTTACTCCAATATAAACTAATTTGTTCGGAAGCACCAACAAAATCAACACAACTTTTATTTCTTACTCTTACATACACATAAACAGGCTGTACTGGATCATAATCTGGATTTTCGCTTGTTTGATTGATCAACCCATCTGGTTGATTTCTTACCCAAATATCTGGGCTTTCATCTCTATGTGCTTGCCAATGATAGCCTCCCGAAACGCCAAAATCTTCTGGTCTATCTTTTATAAATAAATCGAGAGTGGGAGAAGAGTATGCTTGAGCAGTTTTTACCGCTTTAAAAGCATTCACTCTTCCTGTACCTACTGTACCAGGATAATTTGCTGCATCAGCAATAGGGTCCGTAGTGTTTTTAAGAATTAATTCAATTGCAGAAGGAGTAAGGCAGGAATTAACACTTAACATTAATCCAACGATACCTGCAACAGTAGGTGAAGCATAAGACGTCCCCCAACCGCTTGTATATCCGTTATTTATATCTAAGGTAGGAATGTTAACACTCGGAGCACATAAGTCTACAAATTGATTATGAGTATGGTTGGTTGGACCGTGTTTGTCTTCTTGATTCACACCGCTAACTACAATAACACCAGGGATATTTGCTATAATACTATGATTAATTGCATTTGGAGTATTACCAGCACCTAATATCAAAACAGTTCCGTTATCAGTAATTTCTTGAGCAGCCAAAACATCTAATCCTGAGCCTGTCCAACTTACATTTATGATTGGAACACCACGTTGATATAAATTCCAAATAGATGCACGTATAGCAGAAGAAGATGCACTATTTCCCGTATGAAAAACTCGTTCTAGGTCAAGTCTGCAATTGTACCCGATTGCAGCAATCCCTTTGTTATTGTTTGTATTAACAGCAGCACAACCTGCTACATGAGTTCCATGAGTTGTCCCCCCTGAGATAGGACCACCTATGTTAGCAATTCTCGTTACAAAGTCTTCATGGTTCTCATCAAATTCAGTATCAGCAATACCAATAATGATGTTGGGGTTCCCTGTAGTAATACTCCAAGCACAATTTGCTTCAATAAGGTCTAAGTGGTAACGTCCTGCCCAATTTTGAGCGAACCAGGTATCATTAGTTTGTGGCAAAGGGTTTACACATCCTAAGGTGTAAATATCATTCTCAATTTCAATTTTTTCAAATAGTCCAGATGAAGTTAAGAATACAATCATAGATTCTTCATTTCCTTGTCCAGATAGATTGTAAAACTTTAATAGTTCAGGATTTTGAGCATTTGGATAAGATAAACAATAAGTATTACCTGTACCACTATGCGGACTTAAGATTTCCGTAAAATTACTTAACGCGCTAATCTCTTGCCCTGATCCTAATTTTACTTCTATATTAAAGTGCATATCATTTGATGGAGGATTTTGAGTAAAGCCAAACGTTGATAAAATCATCCCCGTTAACAAAACTATTATTTTAAGACCTTTAAATCTTTGTGTTTGTGTGATTTTAGTTTTCATATAAAATGTATCTTTAAAGTTGTTTTCACCTTAACATTTATCTACCAGAAGTAATCTATTCAGCATATAGAACTTTTACAATTTTACTTGAGTAAATGCATTAACAAATATAAATAAAAAAAACTAAAACCAAAAGTTTTAAAAAAACAACTGATTAACGGAAAAATGATTACTTTTAAACGCAATGACAACATTGCCACACATAAAAATAAAAGAATTAAGAAAGCTAAAAGGATTTTCTCAGCAATATATGGCTAACCAATTAAATATTAGCCAAATGGCTTATTCAAAAATTGAACGTAATAAAACTCAATTAAATTGGGATAAGCTTAATAAATTAGCTGAAATATTAGCTATTAATATTTGGGATTTAATTGATAATAATAAAGAAATTAAAGAAATAGACCTAGAGAATAAAGCCTCTAATGAAACCATTCTTTTACTCAAACAATTTTTTCATAAATACGATTACCAAATCAATACATTAAAAGAAGAAATAACGTTTCTGCGAGAACAACTAGCTTCAAAAAAATAGGTTTAGGAACTATTAAACTCTTTTTTTATTTTCCATAAAAAAGCCTCTCAGTTTTCACTAAGAGGCTTTTATTATAATTTAGTATTAGCTTTATTCTGCTAAAACAATAACTTTATTATTATTTACTTCAACCACACCACCATTTACAGTAAAGGTTTTTTCAGTACCATTTGCTACTATTTTAATTTCTCCTGCTTTAAGCGTAGAAACTAATGCTGCGTGATCATTTAACAATCCAAAAGATCCGTCAGAACCTGGCAAGTTAATCAACTCAACTTCTCCTTCGTAAAGTTTTTTTTCTGGTGTAATTATTTCTAACTGCATTTTTTTTAGTTTATGGGTTATGGGTTATGGGTTATGGGTTTTAAGTTGATACTCAAACCAAAAACTCACCACTCTTAACTTTTTTTAAGCGTCAGCTAACATTTTCTTACCTTTTTCAATTGCTTCTTCTATTGTACCTACAAGGTTAAATGCTGCTTCTGGATATTCATCCACTTCACCATCCATAATCATATTGAAACCTTTAATAGTATCTTCAATAGGAACTAAAACACCTTCTAAACCTGTAAATTGCGTTGCAACATAAAATGGTTGAGATAAGAAACGTTGAACTCTTCTTGCTCTGTGTACAGTTTGCTTATCTTCTTCAGATAATTCATCCATACCAAGAATTGCAATAATATCTTGTAATTCTTTATAACGCTGTAAAGTTTCTTTTACTTTTTGTGCAGTATCATAATGTTCATTACCAACAATCTCTGGAGTTAAAATTCTTGAAGTAGAATCCAATGGATCTACAGCAGGATAAATTCCTAATTCAGCAATTTTACGAGAAAGTACTGTTGTTGCATCCAAGTGAGCAAACGTTGTTGCTGGTGCTGGATCTGTTAAATCATCTGCAGGCACATAAACTGCTTGTACAGATGTAATAGAACCAGATTTTGTAGATGTAATTCTTTCTTGCATTGCTCCCATTTCTGAAGCTAATGTAGGTTGATAACCTACCGCAGAAGGCATACGACCTAGTAATGCAGACACCTCAGAACCAGCTTGTGTAAATCTAAAAATGTTATCAATAAAGAATAAGATATCTTTACCTTCACCATCTCCTTCACCATCTCTAAAATATTCTGCTAATGTTAATCCAGAAAGTGCAACTCTTGCTCTAGCTCCAGGAGGCTCATTCATTTGACCAAAAACCAATGTTGCCATAGATTTAGATAAACCTTCTTTATCTACTTTAGATAAATCCCATCCACCTTCTTCCATAGATTTTTCGAATTCAGCACCATACTTAATAACGCCAGATTCAATCATCTCTCTCAACAAATCATTCCCTTCCCTTGTTCTTTCTCCAACTCCGGCAAATACAGATAAACCTGCATGTCCTTTTGCAATGTTGTTAATCAACTCCATAATCAGTACAGTTTTACCAACTCCGGCTCCACCAAACAATCCAATTTTACCACCTTTAGAATAAGGCTCAATTAAATCAATTACTTTAATACCTGTAAAAAGTACTTCTGAAGATGTAGATAACTCTTCAAACTTAGGTGGATCTCTATGAATTGATGCTCCATTTTCTTTGGAAAGATTCCCTAATCCATCAATAGCATCACCAACTACATTAAACAATCTACCTCTAATCGCTTCACCAACTGGCATTGTAATAGGAGAACCTGTAGCAACAACTTCCATTCCTCTACTCAGCCCATCACTTGCATCCATTGCAATTGTTCTTACAGTATCTTCACCAATGTGTTGTTGACACTCTAATATTACTTTATCTCCGTTAGCTCTTGTAATTTCTAATGAATCCAGAATATCTGGAAGTGGTCCATTTTCTGTATTAAAATTTACATCAATTACAGGTCCGATTATTTGTGTTATTTTTCCAGTATTAGCTGACATTATTTTGTGTTTTTTTAATTAAACTTTTACGTCTGTTTTTCGGCTGCAAAAATAGTACTAATTATCATTCTATAACAACTATTTTTATATTATTTTTTTACTGATATTTGCACCATAAAAATAAATTTATTTTCGACAGTAATAAGATACAATTTAGTGAAGATTTACAACAGTATTGAAGAATTTAACACCAGCAATAGAACTGCGGTAACTACAGGTACTTTTGATGGTGTTCATTCCGGGCATCAAGTAATTATTGAACAGCTAAAAAATGCTGCTAAAAAAATAGATGGTGAAAGTGTTATTCTAACTTTTTTTCCTCACCCTAGAATGGTTCTTTATCCAGATGACCATGAACTACGTTTATTAAACACTATTGACGAACGAATTACAATGCTAGAGAAATCTGGAATTGATCATTTAATTATACATCCTTTTTCTAAAGAATTTTCACGCTTAAGCTCAACTGAATTTGTGAGAGATGTTTTAGTAAACCAATTGAATGTTGCTACGTTAGTAATTGGTTATGATCACCATTTTGGAAGAAATAGAGAAGGTTCTTTTAAAAATTTAGAAGAATTAGCTCCGCTTTATGATTTTGAAGTTGAAGAAATTTCTGCTCAAGAAATACAGCAAGTTAATATTAGCTCTACTAAAATTAGAAATTCCTTATTAAATGGAGAAATATATGCTGCCAATCAATTTTTAGGATATAATTACGTTATTAAAGGTACCGTTGTTGATGGTGAAAAAACTGGAAGAACGATTGGTTTTCCTACAGCAAACATAAAAGTTAATGAATGGTACAAACTTATTCCTTCTAGTGGTGTTTATTCAGTAAAAGTTAAGGTAGCTAATACTATTTTTAATGGAATGTTAAACATTGGAAGCCGACCAACACTTAACAACAGTAATAAAGAAACTATTGAAGTAAATATCTTTAACTTTGATGAAGACATTTATAACCAAGAAATAGAAATTGAGTTTTACGAAAAAATTAGAGACGAACAGAAATTTGACAATCTCTCAGCATTAAAAAATCAACTAACAATTGACAAACAACACGTTATACAAATTTTTAATTAGTGTTCTATTAATTGTTTTTACAATTAACGCAAAAGCACAATTATTAGATTCAATTGCTATTGATACTGTACCTACCTACACCTTAGAAAAAGCACTACAACAAGACCCACTAAAAGTCTATAAGCTTTCTTTAAAAAAAATGAAATTAACAGAACTTCCTGATGAGATTTTTCAGTTCAAAAACTTACAAGTACTAAATCTTAAAAGCAACAAATTAAAAACATTCCCTAAAAGAATAACAACTTTTAAATATTTACAAGAACTAAATATTTCTGCTAATAAAATTGAAATTGTACCTAAAGAATTAGGCGAACTAATTCACTTAAAAATATTTAGTGCAGGTTCAAACAAAATAGTAGCAATACCTCCAGAAATAGAAAATTTAAAAAAATTAACTTATTTAGATCTTTGGGGAAACGAAATAGCTTCCCTTCCATACGAAATTCAAGAGCTACAAGAAAATCTCAAAGAGATTGATATGAGAGTAATTATGATGAGTAAAGAAGAACATCAAAAAATACAAGAATTACTCCCTAATACAAAAATCAGGTTTTCTCAATCTTGTAACTGCGGATTTTAGTGAATGTTAAAAAAATAATCCTATTCCAATACTGCTAACACACTTTTATACTTTATTTTTGACAGAAGCAAACTATTCAATATAGTTCCACGTCTATAAAACAACAATGATTAAAAACGTAACCAAATTATTTCTATTTACCCTGTGTTTATTTACAATAAATGTAAACGCTCAGGATAAATTACTATTCTTAAACGGTAAAATTTTAGATGGTGAAATTCTTGGGCAAACAGACTACGAATTTTCATTTCAGGACAAAAAAAGCAAGCAATACAACATTGACAAATACCGCATATTTTCTTTCACCAAAAACAGTAAAGAAACTATCGTTTATAAATATGATTCATTAGCTGGCAACTTTTTAAAGTTAGAAGACATGCAATTTTACGTTTACGGAGAAAGAGATGCTCATCTTACCTACAACAGCCATCTTACAAATGTTCTTGGATTGGCAATTGGTGGTGCTGGTGGTTACTTTATGCACAAAGATCAAAGTTTCCTTTATATACCTATACCTTTAATTTATACAGTATTAACATTACCTTTTGGTACAAGTGTTAAACACCAAGACAAAATTAAAAATCAAAAATATCTTAGAGAAGATGAGTACCTCCGTGGTTATGATAGAGTTGCCAGAAGTAAACGAACATCAAACGCTTTAAAAAGTAGTTTTGTTGGTATGGGGGTCGGTTTTTTAATAAGTGTTATCGTTAATAAATAACTTTTGAAACTAACTCTTTCAATCATCAAGTTCTTTATTTTTTCTAATCTTTTTGTAGCATTTTGTGTAACTGCTTTTACGCATCTTACTTACATTGTTTATAATTTACCCAAACACAATCTTTTTGTTGTTTTATTAATGGTTTTTAGCTTTACCTTTTTTACTTACAATGGTCAAAGGCTTTATCGTTTAAATCAAAAAATATTACAACCCGAAAATCTTGGAGAGCGATTACTATGGATTATTAGACATAAAACCATATTAACCATTTTCACTGCATTGTCAGGATTTATAGGGCTTTTATGTACTTTTTTTATTAATCCCTATTGTTTTCTTATACTAATACCTATGGGCGGGTTATCCATCTTTTATGTTATCCCAATAATTCCATTTTATAAAAAAAGTCCCTCATTAAGAGATATCCCTTACCTTAAAATAATTGTAATTGGTATTACATGGGCAATAGCAATTGTTTGGCTTCCAATGGTGGACATTAAATTCCATATTGGAATGAACCCTTCAACTCTTTTATTTAGCATACTCCAAGTATTTTTCTTTGTTTTTGCAATTACAATACCTTTTGATGTTCGAGATATTAAATTTGACAAACTCAACCACTTAAAAACAATACCTCGATTAATAGGCATTAAAGGTTCAGTAATTTTTTCTGAAATAATATTAATCGGCTCTATCTTTCTATTATATAACCTACCTGTTGTAGGAGCGTATTTTTATCCATTACTTATAGGTCATGTTATAACCATGTTAATTATTGCTTTTACCAATGAAAAACGGAATGAAATATTTTTTGCAGGACTCGTAGAAGGGACAGTTTTTATTCTCTACAGCTGTGTTCTTATCACGAACTTATTCGTCTGATTCTACAGACTGCTCACTATCTTTTTTTTCTCTAATTTTCTTGTAAACTTTTATTGCTAACATTAGTAAAACACCAAACAATACAATTCCTACAACTCCCCAAACCCAACTTATAGCACTTTTTAACGTAACTAAAAACACTACTGCAAATAAAATTACGGTTGCTACTTCATTCCAAATTCTCAGCTTAAAAGATGAAAAAGTAAGTTTATCATTAAGCAACTGCGTTAACATTCTCTGACACATAAAATGATACACGTACAAAGCAACCACAAACGTTAATTTAATGTGCATCCAAGGTTGAGAAATGTAATAGGAAAAATTGGTTGAAAATAACCATGTTGCAAAAAAAGCAGTTAAAATTGCTGATGGCCATGTAATTCCATACCACAATCGCTTACTCATTAATTTATATTGCTTCTGTAAAATTGCTTTAGCATTTTCAGCCTCATCATTTGCCTCAACAAAATATATAAAAAGCCGAACGATATAAAATAATCCTGCAAACCAAGTCACCACAAAAATGATGTGTAATGCTTTTATGTAAAGAATATTCATAATGCTAAAGTATATAATTACTTTTGTTGCCATGTCAAAAAAAGGAATTTTATTAATCAATTTAGGTACGCCCGATAGTCCATCTACAACAGATGTAAGGAAATACTTAACTGAGTTTTTAAATGACCCTTATGTTATTGATATTAATTGGCTAACAAGAACAATCCTTGTAAACTTGATTATTGTTCCTTTTAGAGCGCCAAAGTCTGCCAAAATTTATCAAAAACTTTGGACAAAGAAAGGATCTCCACTACTCTATTATAGTGAAGAAGTTCAAGAAAAACTACAACTAGAATTAGGTGAAAATTATGGTGTTCATTTAGCAATGCGGTATAAAAATCCTAGCATGAACAGTGTAATTTCAAAAATGGAAAGTAAAAATTATGATGAAATAATTGTAATTCCATTATACCCGCAATACGCAACATCAAGCACTAAAACATGTATTGAAAAAGCAAAGAAATTATTCAACAAATGGAGTAAAGAACCCAACGTTAAATACATCGATTATTTTTATGATAATCCTTTGTTTATTGAATCGATAATCGAACAAACAACCCAATATAATTTGCCAGATTATGATCATGTTTTATTTAGTTACCACGGGTTACCAATAAGACAATTACACAAAGTACATGCAGGAAAAACTTGCGAAGAATTGAATTGTACAACTGAAATAAACGATCTAAACCAATATTGTTATCAAGCACAATGTTATGCTACAACTCGTTCGTTAGTTGAAAAACTAAACTTAAAGCCAACTAATTATTCTGTTGGATTTCAATCTCGTTTAGATGATAAATGGGTTAAACCTTATTCTGACAAATTGGTAGAAGAATTTGGAAAAGAAGGCAAGAAGAACATCTTAGTTTTTAGCCCTGCTTTTGTAGCCGATTGCTTAGAAACCACTATTGAGATTAGTGATGAATACCAAGAAATATTTACAGAAAATGGAGGGGGAGAATTACAGCTAGTACCTAGTTTAAATAGTCATCCTAAATGGATAACCACATTAAAAGATATTGTTCTAAAAACCTAAAAATTGTTTTTTATTCTATCCAAAATATTACTCTTTTTATTAGACCCTATTATTTGGATTTTTCTACTACTTATATGGGGAATCCTCCCAAAAAATGGGATTAAAAAAAAGAAAATATTATGGGCAACTGTTGTTGTTTTTTACTTTTTTTCTAATCCATTTATTACTGATGAATTTGTAAGAGCTTACGAAGAACGTAACCAAACCTATTCTGAATTAACAGAAATTTATGATGTTGTAATTGTTTTAGGAGGGTTTTCTGACTATGATGATGACCAAAAGCAAGTTCAGTTTCATTCGTCTACTGATAGATTAATGGCTGGTATAAAATTATATAAAACTGGAAGAGCTAAAAAATTAATGATTGTTAGTGGTTCTGGGAAACTTATGAACCCTGATGAAAAAGAAGCACTTTTTATTCAAGATTATTTATTAAGTATTGGCATCCCTGCAACCGATCTTATTATTGAATCCGAATCAAAAAACACTAGAGAAAACGCTGTAAATACGGCTAAAATATTAAACGAAAAATACCTAGATGGAAAATACATTTTAGTTACTTCTTCTATTCACATGCCTCGTGCAAAACGCTGCTTTAAAAAAGTAAAGCTAACGGTAACACCTTTTAGTGTTGATCATCAAGCTTCATCAAGAAAATACATCTTTGATCATTTATTTATTCCTGACATTGATAGCCTAAAAAGATGGAAAGCCTTAATTAAAGAATGGACAGGTTTTATGGTTTACAAAATAAACAGATACATTTAAAATGTTAAATTTGAGATAAATACATAATGTAAATAAAGAAGACTAGTGTTCTTTATTTGGTTGTTATCAGCAATTGGGCGAAACACACCCACAAGGCATAATACGGAAAAGCAATGAAAAATAAAAAGTATGAATAAGTCAAGTGAAATTTATAGACACAGAATAAATAAAGTAATTGATTATGTTACTCAGAATTTAGATAAGTCTATCTCATTAGATGAGTTGGCTTCTGTTTCATTTTTTTCACCTTATCACTTTCATAGAATTTTTGTAGCCGTTACTGGTGAGTCTGTTAATAATTTCACTGTTCGAATCCGTTTAGAAAAAACAGCTCGACTTCTAAAGTTCTCTAAAAATACCATTTCAAATATTGCTTTTGAATGTGGCTTCTCTTCACCTTCAGATTTTTCAAGAACGTTTAAACAATATTTTGGAGTAGCCCCATCTACATACAGAAAAAATGGGGAAATTAAAAATAGCAAGATTCGTCAAGAGTTATTTCCGGTTAACGACTATCATTACACAATGACAGAAGAGGAATTAAAGAATAACTACCCAGTAGAAATACGAGAACTACCAAAAAGGAGAATTGCATATATAAGAATTACAAATTCATTTGAAGAAGGTGTTGTTATAAAAACTTATGAGAACATAATAAAATGGGCTAAAAAAACTAATTTATTCGATTCGGAACAAATTTTTGGAATGTCTACGAATGACCCTTTAGTAACCCCAAAAGAAAAATACCGCTATGAAGTATGCATTACATTACCAGAAAATTTCGAAATAAAATCTACCAACTTTATTGAAACTATGATATTGCCAAAATGTAAATATGCAATAACATCAGTCTCAGGAGATTTTAATTTTGTGGCTACAGGGATAAAATACTTATATACTGATTGGCTTATCAATAGTGAATTTGAACCAGAACATCAACCTGGGCTAGAATTATTTTTAGACAAAGAGAATATTTGCAACTGGAGTCACTTTGATTTAGAGTTGTGTGCACCTATTAAAACCATTAAAATATATTAATATGAAACCAATATTTAAAAATATCTTGGCTGTTATTATTGGCTTTATTGTTGGTAATATTGTTAATTATCATTTATTTCATTACGGATTTACCGTTTTTCCAATTGATGCAGACATTAATGACATGGAAGCATTAGCCAAAGTATTCCCAACATTAAGCTTGAAATATTATATATTTCCATTTTTAGCTCATGCATTAGGAACTTTTATTGGGACATTTTTAGTTGCTCTAATTGCTGGAACTCATAAAATGAAACTAGCTCTAGGAGTGGGTGTTACCTTTCTCATAATCGGAATTATTGCAGCAATTATAGTACCTACTCCTCTGTGGTATAAATTCGTGGATATTATTTTTGGTTATATTCCAATGGCTTGGATTGGCGGAAAAATAGCCATAAAACTATCAACAAGAAAATGAAAATAATGACATCAGAAGATATATTAATAGAACTTGAAGAATACGGAGATGATAAAACCAAAAACACATATAAGACTCTTGGAGCAAAAGAGCCATTATTTGGCGTAAAAGTTCAAGACTTGAAGAAGATATTAAAAAAAGTAAAAAAGAATCACGAAATATCATTAGAACTGTTTGTTACTGGAAACTATGATGCTATGTATTTAGCAGGCTTGATGGCAGATGAAACTAAAATTTCTAAAGAACAACTTGAAAAATGGGTAAGCCAAGCATACTTTTCTTATTTGAGTGAATATACGGTACCTTGGATTACCGCTGAAACAGAATTCGGTTATGAATTGGGGTTAAAATGGATTCAATCTGACGTAGAAACAATTGCTTCTGCGGGTTGGGGAACATTATCTTACTTTGTTGCGGTAAATGAAGATGAGCAAATAGACATTCCTAAATATGTAGAACTACTAAATACTGTTGGAAAAGAAATACACACCTCTCAGAACAGAGTAAGATACGCTATGAATGGATTTGTGATTGCTGTAGGTATATACGTTGAATCGCTAACTGAAAACGCTAAGAAAATTGCAAAAGAAATTGGTAAAGTTAATGTAGATGTTGGTGGAACGGCCTGTAAAGTGCCATTAGCCAATGATTACATACAAAAGGCAATTGATAAAGGTATAGTTGGTAAAAAACGAAAAACTGCAAGATGTTGAAATAAAGAATTACATTTCTCCTAAAAGTAACAATTTAGTATATAGACAATGCCAAAACCAACATCAAAAAAAGAATTACAAGAATCAAGCCAAACGAATTATAAAAATTTATTGGTTTTAGTAGGTTCTCTATCAAGAGAAGATGTTAATAAAGAGTTTATAAAAGGGACATTGAATAGAAATGTAAGAGACGTTCTTACCCATTTACACCATTGGCATTTAATGTTACTCAAATGGCATGAGGATGGAACGAAAGGAGAAAAACCAAAAATGCCTGCTGAAGGATATACTTGGAAAACACTACCAGATTTAAATAGAAAAATATGGAATGACTATCAGGATGTTGCTATTGATGAAGCTAAAAAGATGTTAGATAATTCATATTTAAAGATACAGGGAATAATCGATAGTCATACTGATGAAGAATTGTTTGAGAAAAAGAGATACAAATGGACAGGAAGCACTTCACTTGGAGTCTATTTGATTTCAAATACTTCCAGCCACTATGATTGGGCATATAAACGAATTAAAAAATCCTTAAAATAAGAGAACTAATTTCAAGGCGTTTGCTGAAAGTAAGAGATAAAAAGCTGATAACAAACAATTGCTTCAGCAAATAAAATAACTATATTTGGGATAATAAACATTTATACTCGCTAAATTTAGATTGAAAAAATTTAGAAATAAAAACACTAAAAAAGTGAGGAGAATTATCCTTTTCTGTATAATAGCTGTATGCTTTACCATTAATGTTAAAGCTCAGGATTTTACTATTCAACCCTACTTACAAAATGCGAGTCCAAATAGTATGACTATTATGTGGGAGTTTAGCGTATGGGATACTTCTTATGTTGAATGGGGAACTACAATTACATTAGGAACCATTGACACTACTACTTCTCAACTTAGCCTTTTTCCAGCCTATATTTTTACTGCAAAACTAAATGGGCTACAGGCTAACACCCAATATTTTTATAAAGTAATAACTGGAGATTCCAGTTCTGCTGTATTTGATTTTCACACTCCTGCTAATAGCTCTGCTGAAAAATCGATAAATATTGTTGCCATGAGCGATATACAAACTGATGGAAATAATCCTACAAAATTTACAGAGATAATAAATGATGGTATCATTGATTATGTTCAGAATAACTATGGGGGAAATACAAATGAAAATTTAGATATGGTCTTAATTCCTGGCGATTTAGTAAATAATGGGAATAATTATTCTCAATGGAAAAATGAGTTTTTCGCACAATCAGAACCTTTATTTTCTGGTGTTCCTTTTTATCCTGTACTTGGAAACCATGAAGTAAATGCAGCTTATTATTTTAGTTATTTTGACTTACCCAATAATGGGACACCTGGCTATGAAGAACATTGGTGGTATAAAGACAACTCCAATGTAAGAATTATCGGACTAAACTCAAATGGAGCTTATCAAATTCAGACTCAATTGGACTGGTTAGATAACGTACTTACTTTAACTGCCAATGACACTACAATCGATTTTGTTTTTGTAGAGTTACACCACCCTTACGAATCTGAACTTTGGATTGCAGGAAATACTGCTTACACAGGTGATGTTATTACAAGGCTAGAGGATTTCACTACTGCAACTGGGAAACCCTCAATTCATTTTTATGGACATACACATGGTTATTCCAGAGGGCAATCGAAAGACCATACACACCTAATGGTAAATGTAGCAACTGGAGGCGGAGCAATAGATTATTGGGGTGCTTATGCCCAACAAGATTATGAAGAATTCTCTATCTCACAAGATGAATGGGGTTATGTTTTTGTAGAAGTTGAAGCTGGAAATGATCCTAAATTCAAATTAAAAAGATTGAGTATTGGAGATGGTTTTGTAACCAAAACCAATAGTGTAGAAGATAGTATTACTATCCGATTACATAACAACTCACCCAATACACCTCTTGGAATATTTCCAACATCTACAGATACCGTAAACCCTAATTGCTTAATATTATTAGCCGACAGTTTTTTAGATATAGATGGAGATGAACATGGAGCTTCTCAATGGCAAATTAGCAATAACTGTTTAGATTTTTCTTCTCCAATTTTAGACAGTTGGAAACAATTTGAAAATTGGTATTTTGAGATAAATACACAAGCATCTGATGATTTAACCGATGAGTTAGTCAATACATTGAATCCAACAACTACTTATTGTTGGAGAGTTAGATACAGGGATAAAAGTTTAGCATGGAGCGAATGGTCTATTCCAATTTCATTTTTTACAGATAGCACTTATTTAACGCCTAATTTATTGCAAAATATTGGAGCAGAAGATTCTATAAATTTCTGGACAATAGAAAGCGGGGTATTAGAATCTTTATCAGCCATACAATGTGCAGGAACAACTCCTTATGCTGGAAATAAATATTTTGGAGTTGGAGGACTTTGTAATCATAGCCCATTTGGTTCGGCTTCACAAACTATTGATGTAAGTAATTATAATGTTGAGATTGATGCAGGAATCACAGACGCAAAATATGGCTGTTATATGTCTGATTATGCAGGTTCAGATATTCCATCTGTTGCTCTTCAATTTTTAGATGCAAATAATGCATTAATTTTTAGCACAGATACTACATCTGTTACACAAAATACTTGGAAGCTTGTAAATGAACAATGGCCTATTCCATCTGGAACACGGTTTATAAAATATTTCATGATGGGTAAGCGAGTTTCTGGAACAGATAATGATAGTTACATTGATGAAACATTTTTGAAAATAAATCTTGCTGCAGATTCTTGCAGTTACTATGTTCCAGATACTACAACAAATGATACCACTATAATAAATAGTATTCGAGAAAATAAATTGTTAAATCTAAAATTATATCCAAATCCTGTTTCCCATAAAGCAATAGTCAATATTCCTTATACCAAAAATGATCACCTATCTATTCGTATTATTAATCTTGAAGGAAAATTAGTGCAAGAATATTCTCATGTTCATCCTCCAACATTTACTTTTAATACAGCGGAAATGGAAAATGGATTTTATCTGCTTCAGATTTATGATAGCGGAAAAAATATTGGAAATATTAAATTTGGAGTCATTGAATAATTATCTTTCCAAAACAGTTGCATGATGTGTTTTTATTCTGGTATCAATAACAGAAAATAAGATTTTTATCTAGTTAAATAACCTTATTGAAACTCCAACACCAAAAAAATAATCTTTAAAGATTTGAGTGTCAATTCCAAATTTAGTATCCAATTGGATTTTATCTTTCAGTAAATACGAAAACCCACCATCTATAACAGATGTTAATCCATCATCTTGAGAAATACTTCCAAAATTTTCAATAAAAAATCCAAACCTATCTGTTATCCCTGTACCTAAGGCAACTGCATAAACAAATTGACCACTCCCCCCAAGTCCATCAATTCCAATATTTACACCTAGCTCAGTAGTTTCATTAATCTCATATGACAATAACAACTTCTCTACATACGATAAATTTTTTCGATTATTTTCTGGTAAGTTAACGTGACTTAAAAATGCAATATTAAATTTCTCCTTTTTTAGAAGCTGTGCCTTAACTCCTAAAAACAAATCGCTCGAATTAACCCCCTCAATATTTTCCATTTTATACAATGAACTCTCTACCCTAAACTCCAAAAAACGATGTAAGCCTACTCTAATCAAATATTCAGGAGAAGAATAAGTTGATGCATTTTTCTCTGAAGAAAAAGTAGTACCTGTTTCTAATTGTATTGATTTAAAAGGAATTGTTAATGCCGATTCCGTAGCATCTGGTCTATCGGTTACAATTTCATCTTGAGCAAAACCATTGCTCGCCAAAAAAATTAAAATAAATGCTATTTTTTTCATCTTTTATTTTTTCTTCAAATCTAATATTATTTTTAGACTAATCTAAAAATATATTTATAACAATCAAATTTATTTTTTTATATTTGTAGAAAAACAACCTAAATGAACTCATTTACTGAAGAAAATTATTTAAAAGCAATATTCAAGTTGGGTAGCAAAAGTTCTGATGGAGTTTCTACAAACTCTATTGCCCAAGCACTAAATACTAAAGCATCTTCGGTTACTGACATGATCAAAAAATTATCAGATAAAAAACTGGTAAATTATAAGAAATATAAAGGTGTAGATCTTACAAATAAGGGAAAAGAAATAGCGGTATCTATTATCCGAAACCACCGATTATGGGAAGTTTTTTTGGTTGAAAAATTAAACTTTAAGTGGGATGAAGTACATGATTTAGCTGAGGATTTAGAACATATAAAATCAGAAAAACTGACAGATCAATTGGACGCATTTTTAGAGTTTCCAAAATACGATCCACATGGAGATCCAATTCCTGATAAGGATGGAAATATAAATAGACACCAAGATATTACATTGGCTGATTTAAAAAAGAATGAGCAAGGCGTTGTTGTTGGCGTTAAAGAACATTCTAAAAGCTATTTAAACTATTTAGAAAGCACAAATCTTGTTTTAGGCACCCAAATAAAGGTGACAGAGATTATCGATTTTGATAAATCTATGAGTATTACTGTTAATAAAAAAACGACAGCAAACATATCGCATCAAGCGAGTAAAAATTTAATTATTAAAAAAGCAAACTAGAAAATGGATAAATTAATATTATTTTTTGAAGGTCAAGCCCCTGTAATGCAAGCACTTTACGCTACTCTTTTCACATGGGGAGTAACTGCTTTTGGGGCATCCTTTGTGTTCTTTTTCAAAAAAATGAATAGAGCCGTTTTCGATGGAATGCTGGGTTTTACAGGCGGTGTAATGGTGGCTGCAAGTTTTTGGTCCTTATTGAGCCCTTCTATAGAAATGAGTGAAGGGGAAGGATTTATAAAAGTAATACCTGCAGCAATTGGTTTTTTAGGAGGAGCACTTTTTTTATATGGATTAGACAAAGTTCTACCACATCTACACATCAATTTTAGGCCTGATGAGGCAGAGGGTGTTAAAACAGAATGGCACCGATCAATATTGCTAGTTTTGGCGATTACGCTACATAACATTCCTGAAGGATTGGCTATAGGTGTTTTGTTTGGAGCTGCCGCAGTAGGAATTGATGGTGCAACAGTTGGAGGGGCAATTGCACTCGCTATCGGGATTGGAATACAAAATTTTCCTGAAGGAATTGCCGTTTCCATGCCGTTGAGAAGACAAGGTTTAAGTCGTTGGAAAAGTTTTCATTACGGACAGCTCTCTGCCATTGTAGAACCTGTTGCTGCTGTAATTGGAGCATGGGCAGTTATTGCTTTTCAACCAATTTTACCTTATGCTTTAGCTTTTGCGGCAGGTGCAATGATTTTTGTAGTGGTAGAAGAAGTAATACCCGAAACACAGAGAGATAAATTTACTGATATTGCTGTACTTGGCTTTATAGGCGGTTTCATTATAATGATGGTACTTGATGTTGGTTTAGGATAAAAATGATTATTGATTATTGATTATTGATTATTTTTAAGGTTATCTTTGCTATCAATGTCTACTCAAATTAACATAAAAAACAAAAAAGCGAAATTCGAATACGAATTTCTTGAAAAGTTTACTGCTGGCTTACAACTTTATGGTACTGAAATAAAATCCATAAGAGCTGGAAAAGCAAGTATTGTAGAAGGCTATTGCTATATAAATAAGGGCGAAGTGTTTATTAAAAATATGTATATAGCTGAGTACGAACAAGGTTCTTACAACAACCACGAACCTCGCAGAGATAGAAAGCTCCTTTTAAATAGAAACGAAATAGATAAACTCATCAAAAAGAAAAAGGATGTTGGTTTAACTATTGTTCCAATAAGTCTCTTTATTAACGGAAAAGGGTATGCTAAACTAGATATTGCTCTAGCAAAAGGTAAAAAACTACACGATAAACGTCATGATTTAAAAGCAAAAGATGACAAGAGAAGTATGGATAGAGCTATGAAAGTGTAATTACCTACTCTACTACTACGATTTTTTCAGTATAATAAGCTTTATCATCAACCAACAATTCTACAAAATAAATTCCTGGTTTAATAGAGTGCTGAGCTAAATTAATTAATAACTTATTCGTTCCTTTTGGACTAAAATTTTGATAAATCACACCAACATTTTTACCTAGTACATCTTTAAGGTTAATGGTTAAATTTCCTGAAATAGCACTTTTAAAATCTATTACTAAATGGTGTTTTGTAGGGTTTGGAAAAACAGTAACATTATTTATTTTATTCACCTCTTTCACTTCAGTAACTACTAAAAAATCATCTTGATATTCTATTTGAGCGACAACACCTGCATTAGAAATCATTTTTAAAACAGGAATTCCTGTACCTGCTGCTAACCATTTATATTCAATTTCTTCAGGTCGTGGAACTACAATACCAAACGGAAAAGGTTGAGCCAAGTAAATAGTATCAACTTTATGTAAAATAGATTTCACTCTCAAAACATTGTAAGTTCCATTAGGAAGCGTTAATGTCCCCCAACCATCAACAGTATCAATACGTTCAAGATCTTCACCTAAAAAACCAACTCCTGGTACCGATATCTCAAATTCAGAAAGAGAAATATGATTATCATTATAATCCATCGGAAAAACATATTCCACATCTATGGGGTTATTTTGAGTAGATGAAGGTATCCCATTTATATTAGCTCCAAAGCCTAAATTTTCATAACCAGAAGAAGAATTTTTAATATAATTAATCACTTCAGTAACTGTAACTGGCGATTGTGGTATATTAATTTCTGGACCATTAATAGCATAATTAGCAACATAATTAGGGTGTAAAAAAATATTATTGAAAAATATTTGATATCCAAAAGGTGTAGAACTTACAGTATAAAATGTATCTACACGTTGTGAATCTGGCACCAATGTTGAAAAATCCCAAGAGAAATTTGTTCCAGTCAATAATGGATCCAAACCTTGTGCATCTAAAGTGATACTTAATCGAAAAGTATCATTAACTGCTGGCATATCAGCATTGGAAATTGTTATTTGTCCAAATGAGTAAACAGTTACGATACTCAATGCTAAAAGTGTAATTAGTTTTTTCATAACTTATTTTTTCTAAAAATAAAAAAAATCCTTCAATATTTTAATAATATTGAAGAATTAATGTGGAGTCGGAGGGATTCGAACCCTCGTCCAAACAAGGAAGCGATAAGCTTTCTACGTGTGTAGTTTTTAATTAATTGTTAGACTTAAAGCAGGTTAAAAACGACCAACAATAAGCTTAGTCTTCTAGTGTTTTACCGATAAACCGAAGCACTTTACCTAGCTAGTTCAAAATTATGAATCTCTAAGCCAACAGTTAATGAACAGAACTGTTAAGAGAATAATGGTCCTTCCGCCTAGCGGTAGGATAAAGATAATCAGACTGAGTCTGGATTATGCAGCCATTCTATAGTTATTTTCGCCAATTAGCGATTTGTGAACTGATATTAACGAGCAAACTCACAACGCTCGACACGCTTACAGACCGAATTCATCTTGCTGTCAAAACCAAAAACGACCCCAATATTTACAAAGAACTTTATCTTAAACGCAAAGATAACACAATATTAAGTTCAAATATTTATTTTTACAGAAAATATAGACACATGAAGATTGGCGTAATATTAGAAGGAAAAACTCCTCCAGACGAAAGAGTACCATTATCTCCGAAGCAATGTAAAGAAATTATTAACAACTATCCTACTATTAATTTAGTTGTTCAAAAAAGTAACATCAGGCGTTTTAAAGATGAAGAATATGCCAATATTGGAATTGAATTAGTCGATTCTGTTAATGATTGCGATGTTTTACTAGGCGTAAAAGAAGTACCTATTAATCAGCTAATTGCCAATAAAAAATATTTTTACTTTTCGCACACTACAAAAAAACAACCTTACAACAGAAACCTACTAAAAACAATGTTAGACAAAAACATTACAATGGTAGATTACGAAGGTTTAACTAATGAAAAAGGAACTCGATTAATCGGTTTTGGAAAATATGCAGGTATTGTTGGTGCTTATAATTCTTTTTACGCTTACGGAAAACGAACTGGTGATTTTGATTTAAAAAGAGCTTATTTATGTGAAGACAGAAGTGAAATGGAGGGTGAAATGAGCAACATAAAATTACCTAATAATTATAAAATAGTTACTACTGGTGGTGGTAGAGTTGCTTCTGGAATTCATGAAATTTTAGACAAATTAAACATCAGAAAAGTATCTGCTAAAGCATTTTTAGAAGATGATTTTAACGAACCAGTTTACGCACAAATATTAGTAGATGATTACTATAAGAAAATAGATAAATCTGACTTTACTAGAAGTGATGTTTACAATAATCCTCAAGATTTTGAAAGGAATTTTATGAAGTTTGCAAAAGTTGCTGACATGTATATTTCCGGTCATTTTTGGGACAGTAATGCTCCTTATATTTATACTAGAGAAGATGCAAAATCTGAAGACTTTAACATTAAAGTTGTTGGAGATATTAGTTGTGATATAGATACTGCTGTTGCCAGCACTATTCGCCCTACAACAATTACAGAACCTTTATATGGTTACAATCCTCAAACCGAGAGTGAAGTAAGTTTTGATGATGCAACTGCGATTACTGTTATGGTTGTAGATAATTTACCTTGTGAATTACCTAAAGATGCTTCTGCAGATTTTGGAAGAGAGTTTATCGATAAGATATTACCTCATCTAATTAATGATAAAGAAAATGTTATTGCTAGAGCTACAATTTGTGCCAATGGAGATTTAACTTCTGACCATGAATTTTTAAGAGATTATGTAAATGGTTAGTTAGACTTAAAAATCAAGAAAATAGACTATAAATTTAAGAGAAAAATAAAAGTCTTATTTCTAAGATCTTAAATCTATTCTCTAACAATTCTGTTCTTACCTGCTTTTTGTTTTATCAAGCAATAAGCATATTCTGATTTAATAATCTTCTCAGCGTCTTCTGTAGTTTCCATAGGAATCCTTTGCAAATGATTTTTAGCAGAATCATCTTTAATTCCTGCACAACCAAAAGTAATATCTGAGACTTTGTTAATCTCATCAAAAACAGCTACAGAAACACCATCATCTGTAAAAGGGAAAGAAAAAGCTTTATACTGCAAATTAAACTGATTCGTAACTATTTCAATACTTTCTTTTGTCTGAATAATTTGTTCTTCAATAGTTAAGGCTTTATAGATAGGATGGTTTTTGCTATGTGCTCCAAAAGTAAAACCCTCTCCTATTAATTCTTTTATTTGTTCTGAAGTTAAATATGGTTGATACTTTTTTAAATACTCTTTAAAATCAATTCCGTGCTCTAGCGCTAATCCATCTAAAACATGTTCTTCAGCAAAACTCAAATTTAAAATTTCATCATTTTTTAATTTCTCAAAAAGAATACTTGCTTTAAAACGAAAAAATAGTTGCCTGTTATCAATAAAATCAGAATTTAAAAAAACAGTTGCATGAACATTCCTAGCTTTTAAAATTGGAGCAACAACAGTATAAAACTCTTTTAAACCATCATCAAAAGTCAAGTGAAAACAATTTTCTGCTATAGCTTTGTTTGATGAGTTTAATTCTATTAGCTCCTGAAGCGAAATAGATTTATAATTTTCCAGTAAAAAATGGATATCCTCTTTAAATTGTTTAACACCTCTTGATTGGTATAAATTTTTAATATGAACTGGATTTTCATCAGAAACAATATGATAAAAAGGTAAAATTAACCGATGGTTCGTTTTCTTTATTAAACTATCTAAACTATAAACAGTAGCACCTAAATTAGCTATATTTTTAACCGCATTCTTTATCATATCTTTTTCAAAAGTAGCTTTAAATATTAAAAAACGCTTTAAACTCTTTTTATTTTATATTTTCGCAACTTGCAGTTGAAGCAATCATTGATTAAGTTTCATAAATTTGTCACTTATTTTATGAAATTAGCTTATGTTATTGGTCTAAACAAAAACTTTTAAACCTTCAACTTTTAAACTTTGAACTTAAAAAAATATGAGAGAAATTCAATTTAGAGAGGCTTTATGCGAAGCAATGAGCGAAGAAATGAGAAAGGATGATAGCATTATCCTTTTAGGTGAAGAAGTTGCTGAATATAACGGTGCTTACAAAGTAAGTAAGGGAATGTTAGATGAATTCGGTGCAAAAAGAGTAATTGACACTCCTATTGCTGAAAATGGTTTTTCTGGAATTGCAGTTGGTGCTGCGATGAATGGTTTACGACCTATTGTAGAATACATGACTTGGAATTTTTCATTAGTATGTATTGACCAAATTATTAACAATGCTGCTAAGATGTATAACATGTCTGGTGGACAATTAAATATACCTATTGTATTTAGAGGTGGAACTGGAGCTGCTGGTCAATTAGGAGCAACCCACTCTCAAGATTTTTCTAACTGGTATGCCAACTGTCCTGGATTAAAAGTTGTTCAACCTTCAAACCCAAAGGATGCTAAAGGATTATTAAAAGCAGCTATTAGAGATAATGATCCTGTTCTATTTATGGAATCGGAGCAAATGTATGGTGATAAAGGATTAGTACCAGACGGAGATTACATCATCCCAATTGGTGTAGCAGATGTAGTTAAAGAAGGAACAGATGTTACCATTGTTAGTTTCGGAAAAATGATGAAACTCGTAAATACTGCTGCTGAAGAATTAGCAAAAGAAGGTGTTAGTGTAGAAGTAATTGATTTAAGAAGTTTACGTCCTATTGATTATGACACTGTAATTAACTCTGTAAAGAAAACAAATAGAATGGTTTTTGTTGAAGAATCATGGCCATTAGGTTCATTCTCAACGGAACTTACTTATAAAGTACAACAAAATGCATTCGATTATTTAGATGCTCCTGTTGCAAGAGTTACTGGAGCTGATGTTCCTATGAGTTTCTCTGTACCTTTAATAGAAGCTTACATGCCTAATGTAGATAAAATTATAAAGGCAGTTAATCAGGTAATGTATCGTTAATTGATAATTGATAATTGAAGTTTCGAATTTTATTTTTTGGTAAACTTACAACCACATAAACTTCTCTACTAACTTCATAGTTTTGAATCATAAACTGTAGCCTTAAATGCCCCAGTTTCAACAATCAACATTAAATTCTTCATTATTCATTATTCATTATTCATTTAATTCACTATTTTTGCCGTCCTTAAAAATTAAGAAACAAAAAAAACAATATATAATATAGTATGGAAGCAATGATGATTTATATGCCAATAGTTATGGCAATTTTAGGCCTAATTTACATGGTAATTAAGAAAGGCTGGGTAATGAAACAAGATGCCGGTGATGGTAAAATGAAAGAAATCGCTGATCACATTTACGAAGGTGCTTTAGCTTTCTTAAAAGCAGAATACAAGTTATTAGCAATGTTTGTTGTTGGAGCTAGTATTGTGTTGGCTGGTGTATCTTACTTTGTTGAGTCTACACACATTCTTATTGTAGCTGCATTTATTATTGGAGCTATCTTTTCTGCTTTTGCAGGAAACATGGGAATGAAAATAGCAACTAAAACAAATGTTAGAACTACACAAGCTGCAAAAACCAGCTTACCAAATGCATTAAAAGTTTCTTTTGGTGGTGGTACAGTTATGGGTTTAGGTGTTGCTGGTTTAGCCGTTTTAGGTTTAACAGCTTTCTTTATTCTTTTTTATCAATTATTTATGGGTGGTCAGTGGACAAGCACCGCAGACATGACTATTGTATTAGAAACATTAGCTGGTTTCTCTTTAGGAGCTGAATCTATTGCATTATTTGCAAGAGTTGGTGGGGGTATTTATACTAAGGCTGCTGATGTTGGTGCTGATTTAGTTGGTAAAGTTGAAGCAGGAATTCCTGAGGATGACCCACGTAACCCTGCTACAATTGCAGATAACGTTGGTGACAATGTTGGTGATGTTGCAGGTATGGGAGCTGATTTATTTGGTTCTTACGTTGCAACAGTTTTAGCAGCTATGGTTTTAGGTAACTATATTATTGAAGATATGGGCGGAGCCATTCAAGATGCTTTTGGCGGAATTGGACCAATCTTATTACCGATGTCAATTGCAGGTGTTGGAATTATCATTTCTATTATTGGTACTTTCTTTGTGAAAATAGCATCTAATGATGCAAAAGAAAGCCAAGTACAAAAAGCATTAAACATTGGTAACTGGACATCAATTATCTTGGTAGCTGTAGCTTGTTATGGTTTAGTAACTTGGATGTTACCAGAAACAATGCAAATGAACTTCTTTGGTGAAGGAACTCAAGATATTTCTTCAATGAGAGTATTTTATGCTTGTTTAGTTGGTTTAGTTGTTGGAGCTGGAATTTCAGCTTTCACAGAGTACTACACAGGGTTAGGTTCAAAACCTATCTTAAAAATTGTACAACAATCAAGTACTGGCGCAGGAACAAACATTATTGCAGGTTTAGCAACTGGTATGATTTCTACATTTTCTTCTGTACTATTATTTGCAGCAGCAATTTGGACTTCTTATGCTTTAGCAGGATTTTATGGAGTTGCTTTAGCTGCTTCGGCAATGATGGCAACAACAGCTATGCAATTAGCGATTGATGCTTTCGGACCAATTGCTGATAATGCAGGTGGTATTGCAGAAATGAGTGCGCAAGAGCCAATAGTTAGAGAAAGAACAGATATTTTAGATGCTGTTGGTAATACAACTGCAGCAACAGGTAAAGGTTTTGCAATTGCTTCTGCAGCGTTAACATCTTTAGCATTATTTGCTGCTTACGTTACTTTCACAGGGATTGATGGAATTAACATCTTTAAAGCACCAGTATTAGCCATGTTATTTGTTGGTGGTATGGTGCCAGTTGTATTCTCTGCATTAGCAATGAATGCAGTTGGTAAAGCAGCTATGGAAATGGTTGAAGAAGTAAGACGTCAGTTTAGAGAAATTCCAGGAATTATGGAAGGAACTGGTAAACCTGATTATGCTAAATGTATTGACATTTCTACAAAAGCTTCTTTAAAAGAAATGATGTTACCTGGTATTTTAACAATTGGTTTCCCTATCGCAGTTATTTTAATAGGGAAACTAGTTTATTCTGATAACAATATGTTAGTTGCAGAAATGTTAGGAGGTTATATGGCTGGTGTAACTGTAAGTGGTGTACTTTGGGCAATCTTCCAAAACAACGCTGGTGGAGCATGGGATAATGCTAAAAAATCTTTTGAAGCAGGTGTAGAAATTAATGGAGAAATGACTTACAAAGGTTCTCCAGCTCACGAAGCTGCAATTACAGGTGATACAGTTGGGGATCCTTTTAAAGATACTTCTGGACCATCAATGAACATCTTAATTAAATTAACATGTTTAATAGGTTTAGTTGTCGCTCCAATATTAGGAGAACATACTTCTACCGCTCATGCTGAAGAGACTGAAGTTACTACAGAAAACGTTATTGAAGTTAAAGAAACTGCTGCAACTCCTGATTTAAAAGAATTACAAGGAGAATGGCTTTTAGACGGTTCTCATTCTTATGTTGATTTTTCTATCCGTCACATTTTAGCAACTTCAAAAGGAAGTTTCCAAAAAGTAAGTGGTGTTTTAGTTATGAATGATGTTTCTAATACATTAAACATTGTAATTGAGGTGAACTCTATTAACACAGGAGATGTTAAAAGAGATGACCACTTAAGAAGTGATGAAATGTTTGATTCAGCACAGTACCCTACGATTACTTTTAAATCAGAAGATATTACTAAAATTGCTAATGGATACGTTGCAAAAGGGCAATTAACTATTATGGCAGTTACTAAAGAGGTAGAACTTCCTTTTGAGTATTTCGGGAAACAAGATACACCTTGGGGATTCCCTTCTGCTGCATTTGCTGGAGAAATAACTATCAATAAAAATGATTATGGTTTAACGTATGGTGGAACATTATTAGGTGAGGATGTAACTATTTCTTTTAATATAGAATTAAATCCTCCTAAACCAACAGAAGAAGCTTCTGCTGAATAAGTAAAAATTCAAACTAAATTATTAAAAAGGCTATCATAAATTATGATAGCCTTTTTTTATACAGAATTATTCCAACTTATTTATAAGATGAAAATCCATTTATAATAGACTAAACATTAATATTTACTTAAAAAAACAAACTCCTTTCTTCACAGAAAAGTAACAATCAATATTCCAATTCCTTCTACGAAAAAATGAAGGTCATGAAACAACGCCTATACTAAATACACGAAACACATATTAATTCTAATCCGATTACTCAAGAAAAGAGTGAGGCAGCAAAACAAGTCTTTACTTTCGACAAAACACACCAAAATCAGGATAAAAAGCCATTTATTACAGTTTATTTTTTGTTAAATAAATGTTATTTTTCTACCGATAAACAAATAAATTGACCGCCAAATAAAGTGTTTACGCCCTTACAGCAAAGAGAATTAACGTTATCAACATCCTGTTAATAACTATTAACAAATGTTAATAACCCTCAAAATAAATTGTGTGGAACGAAAAAAATGTAGTATGTTTGCCCCGAACTAAGAATTTAAAATAATTAAATAATTTAAAAGTTTAACTAAAACAATTTGTAATGAAGAAAAAAGTATTATTTGTAGCTTCTATATTTTTAGCTACAGCGACATTCGCACAGGACGGTTTAACGTCAAAAAAAGGAGAAGCTTACTTACCAGAAGCTGGTGATTGGGCAATAGGATTTGATGCAACTCCATTTTTGGATTACGCATCTAACGGTAACTTACCAGGCGCTATGTGGGTTGGTGGTAATAACAGAAGAACACCAATGACTATAGTTGGTAAAATGTTTAAAGACGAAACTACTGCTTACAGAATGAAAGTAAGAATTGGTTTTGGAGGTTTCACTCAAGAAAATGTATTTGATACATCTGGAACTACTGTAACTGGAGAAATTACTGATGAAGCTAAAGTATCTAGAATGATGATTACATTAGGTGGTGGTATCGAAAAAAGAAGAGGGAGTACTAGATTACAAGGATTTTATGGTGGAGAGGCTTTAATTTCTTTTGGATCATATTCTGAAGAGTACACTTATGCTGATGCTTCTTCTGGAACAAGTAATGGAACAAACTTACATTATGCAACGTATACATCTGATTTTAATACTGGAGCAATAACAACTCAAAATCCTTTCTTTGGGCAAAATGAGAGAGCAACAAAATGGACTGCAGGTTCTACTTTCATACTACAATTAAGAGGTTTTGTTGGTGTTGAATATTTCTTCGCTCCAAAAATGTCTATCTCTGCTGAATACGGATGGGGATTAATGATGTCTTCTACTGGAAATGGTGAATTAGATACTGAATCTTATGAAGAAGCTACTGGCGCTCTTGGTACAGGTGTTGAATCAAACATTGCTAGAAAGCATACAACTGGAGCTTCTAGTTCTTTTGGTATTGATACTGACAACAATGGTGGTGTACTTACTTTAATGTTCCACTTTTAAGACCTAGTTCTTAAAAAGAAAACTATAAAATTAAATCCCTCCGTCTCAGACGGAGGGATTTTTTTGTGCCTTTCTTTTTTTATCATTCTGAACAAGAATTTCCAAATCTGATTTATCATCATTAAAAAATTGCAATGAAGAATCTATTTAATAGACTATAATACTTGACTAAGGATATACAATTTCAAATAACCTACTCTCTCTTCATTATGCTTCTTGATTATTGATTTCATTCTGAACAATGTTTTATTAGAATAGGAAGATTAAAAGATTCTTCCTTCATCTTACTCAGCAATAAATTGCTTGTAAAATATCCCTTCGACAAGCTCAGGGCAGGCTGATCAGAATGACATTGTAGGATGCAAAAAAACAATCCCTTTCAGGATGGTGCTTTAAAAGCAATTAAATAATTTAAGAAGTCTCCCCTTCGGGGAGATATAGAGGGGCTTTACTTCCCTTCAAACAATCCGTGCAATTCTGCATCAATAGATTGTATGATTTTCCCTAAATCTTCAGCATTTTCAGAGAAGTTATTAGAATCTACATCAATAACTAATAATTTACCTTGATCATAAGTAGAAATCCATGCTTCATAACGCTCATTTAAGCGTTTTAAGTAATCTAAACGAATACTTTCTTCATAATCTCTACCACGCTTTTGTATTTGACTTACCAACGTAGGAACAGATGCTCTTAAATAAATTAAAACATCTGGTGGCTTAATAAATGTCTCTTGTAATTTAAACAAAGAAAAATAAGTTTCAAAATCTCGTGTAGTCATCAAACCCATAGAATGTAAGTTCGGAGCAAAGATGTAAGCATCTTCATATAATGTTCTATCCTGAATAACACCTTTTTTGTTTTCTCTAAGCTCTTGTATTTTACTAATACGACTCGTCATATAATAAATCTGCAAATTAAATGACCACCGTTGCATATCATTATAAAAATCATTCAAATAAGGATTTTCATCCACATCTTCAAAATGTGCATCCCACTTATAATGTTTAGCTAATAAAGTGGTTAACGTTGTCTTTCCAGACCCTATATTTCCTGCTACTGCGATTAACATATACTTGTTTTTAAAACGAAAATTAAAAATACTAAAAATTATGAGAGAAACCGGCTACTCCTCAATTTTGTCAATAAATAATTGATTCTTTTTATCCTGTATAAATATAGCGTTGTTTTCCAATCGAATTGAAGTAACAGAATTGTACGTACTCGACTTATATTTTGTTTTCTCTAAGGTAAAAAAATTGTAGATTTCTATTTCTCCAGTAGTGTTGGCATAAATCAAAAACTTATCTTTTACCTGAAGACTTAACAAACCATATAATGGTAATGTTTTTAAATAGGTTCCGTAATTATCAAATACTAATACCCCATTTTCAGTATCATTTAAATATACTCTGTTATTATACTCTACTAAAAAATTAGCTTGGATATTCTTATTTAGCACATTCGCTAAATTTCCTGAAGTGTTTGTTGTTACTAATTCTTGATTTTTTCTTATCAACTCAAATCGTACCGGATCATAATACCAAACACCATCATTATATGATCTGCAAACTAAACTTGTTTCATCTAATTCGAGCGTAGTTAAATCTATTACCTCACTTGTGGGTGACAATGTATTATCTAAAATTAAAATCTTTGTAAAATCTTTAAAATAAACCAAAATTTTCTGAGGGTTACTTACATCTACACTTGCAATAACTCCTAAAACATTATTACTGTAACTAAACGCTAATTTCCCTTCAGTCGAATATTTATTAATCTCTGCATCCTTTATTTCATAATAAAATCCAAACTGATCAGTTGTAAGGTCTTTACCATTAAAAGGTAATGTTTTAACCTGAGAATAAGCAGGATAAACAAGTAGCAAAATTAATATGATTAATATATTTTTCATTTATTTCTATAAGCCAAAATTAGACCATTTTAAGAAGTTCTTCAACATATTTTAAATCATTAGATAAGCGAGGTATTTTATGCTGACCACCTAACTTATTATTATTTTTCATCCAATGATAAAACGTTCCTGAAGCCAATTTATTTATTTCTGGATAATCTAATACTATATTCTTAATCCTTTTCGCTTCATAATCAGAATTAAGCACCTTTAATTCTTCATCTAACACCTCAGCAAAGTACTCAATATTTTCAGGGGATTTTTCAAATTCAATTAACCATTGATGCTTACCAGTAGCTTTATCAGTAAAAAATTTAGGAGCAACCGTATATTCTTTAATAATCGAAGTCGTTTTAATACATGCTTTAGAAAGTGCTTTTTCAGCATTATCTATAATCAACTCCTCTCCAAAAGCATTTATAAACTGCGTTATTCTTCCTGTCACTTTAATCCTGAAAGGGCTTAACGAAGTAAACATAATCGTATCACCAATTACATAACGCCATAAACCTGCATTGGTAGATATTACAATCGCATAATTTTTATTTAATTCTACAGCCTCTAATGTTATTGTTTTAGGGTTTTCGTTGTCAATTTCCGATTGTTCTATAAATTCATAAAAAATACCATAATCGAGCATTAATAACATTTCTTCAACTTTACTCTGATCTTGTAAACCAAAAAACCCTTCTGTAGCGTTGTAATTTTCGTAATAATTTAATTGACTGCCTGGAGCTATTTTTTTGAATTGTTCTTTGTAAGGAGAAAAATTTACCCCTCCATGCATAAACAACTCAAGATTTGGCCAAATATCAAAAATATCATCTGTTTTATTCAGTTCTAAAATGCGTTTCATCAATACTAATGTCCACGAAGGAACCCCTGAGATATTAGAAACATTTTCTTTAGCTGTAGAAACTGCCATTTTCTCAATTTTCTCCTCCCAATCATCCATAATGGCAATCGACATTTTAGGCACCCTTCGGTGCTCTACCCACACCGGAAAATTCTTCATAATAATAGCCGATAAATCTCCGTAGTATGAATTGCTACTAAAAGAATTTATAGCACTACTCCCTCCTACTACCAATACCTTACCTAAAATCAATTTTGATTCGGGATGGTTGTTATGGTAAATAGACAACAAATCTTTACCTCCTTTATAATGACAATCAATTAGTGACTCTTTACTTACAGGAATAAATTTACTTCTACCTGTGCTCGTTCCTGAAGATTTTGCAAACCATTTTATATCAGTTGGCCATAACACATTTTGTTCGCCATGCTTAATTCTAATAATCTGATCTTTTAAACTATTATAATCTTGTAAAGGGACTCTATTCTTATAATCTTGATAATTTGTTATCGATTTATAATCGTATTTCTTTCCCCACTCTGTATTTTTTGCAGTATTAATTAAATTTAGGAATAACTCATTTTGCACATCGATAGGATGTTTCATAAACAACTCCATTTGATGAATTCGTTTTTTGATAATCCAAGAAAAAACTGAGTTTACAATTTCCATTTAATTAAAAATCTTGCTGTGTAAAGTTACAAGTTTATAGAGTTAGTGTTACAATAATTACTTTTAACTTTAGCCTTTCAAACTTTACAACTATTTTAAGATGGAATATACTGGTCAAATCAAAAAAATGCACGCTCAATTAGGCGAAGAAGTAGCATATCAACTTCCAATTGGAGATGATTTGGTTAATATGAATCAATTTATTGGCAAAGAAATTACATTTACCTATCAACACAGAATTGAGTGTTTAAAATGCGGGAGAGTAACCGTAAAATCTTTTAACCAAGGCTTTTGTTACCCTTGTTTTAGAGATGCTCCAGAAGCTGCAGATTGGATTATCCATCCAGAAAGATCTCAAGCACATTTAGGAATAGAAGATAGAGATTTAGAATTTGAAAAATCAGTACAATTAAAACCTCACGTGGTTTATTTATCGTTAACCAGCGGAATGAAAGTTGGCGTTACCCGTGACACTCAAGTGCCAACACGTTGGATAGACCAAGGAGCAGTTAAAGCAATTAAACTAGCCGAAACACCAAACCGTTATTTGGCTGGCATGATAGAGGTAAGTTTAAAAGACCATATGGCAGATAAAACCAATTGGCGTAAAATGTTAATGAATATTTATCCTGATATTGATTTAATTGAGAAGAAAAACGACACAAAACTATTGTTAGATGAAGAGTACCATCAATACATTTCTAAAATGGATGAAATAATAGACATTAATTTTCCTGTAACAGATTACCCCATAAAAGTGAAAAGTATAGGTTTTGATAAAGTGCCAGAATATACTGGAGTTTTAAAAGGCATTAAAGGGCAATACCTCTTATTTGAAAATGGCATTGTACTCAACATTCGTAAACATGGAGGATATATTGTATCTTTAAAGTGTTAAACTCCTCATTATGAAAAAAATATTACTCCTTTTCACCATTGTTTCCTGTTTATCAACTACTACAAAAGCTCAAGGAACTCCTTTTTTCAATATAATTGAAGTTGCTAATATACCAATGCCAATCTCTAACAATGCTGTAGCTGAAGGATATGCAAACAATATATTCTATGTCTACTCTTTTGGAGGAATTGACAGCACTAAAATTTGGTCAGGTATTAACAAAAAATCTTTCAGATACAACACTATCTCCGATGTTTGGGATACGATACCTGACTTACCTAACATCAATGCTGTAATTGCAGCTGGAGCAAGTTATGTAGACAGTATTATTTACATTATGGGAGGATACCAAGTATTATCTAATGGTAGTGAAATATCATCTAATATCGTTAATAGATTTAATCCAAGAACTAACACTTATTTAAGTGATGGTGTAAATATTCCATTAGCAATTGATGATCATGTGCAGGCAGTTTATAAAGACAGTTTAATATATTTAATTACGGGCTGGAGTAACACAGGAAATTTTCCTAATGTTCAAATTTATGACCCTACTAATGACAATTGGTTAACAGGAACATCTGTACCCAACAACAACACTTATAAAGCATTTGGAGCATCAGGAACAATTATAGAAAACACTATCTATTACCATGGTGGAGCAAGTACTGGAACAAATTTTCCCGGACAATCTACTTTGAGAATTGGGCAAATTAACGCAACTGATCCAACACAAATTACATGGTCAGTTCAGTCCACAAACTTTGTATCTTATCGATCTGCATGCTCCAATCTTAATGGTTTCCCTTTTTGGTTTGGAGGATCTGAAATAACTTACAATTATAATGGGATTTCCTATAATGGTTCTGGAGGTGTCCCCTTAAAGTCTCAATTACTTGGTTACTATCTTAATAATTTTGATTCAGCATACTATAGCAGTTCTGCAAATTTACCAATGGATCTAAGAGGGATTGCTGCTAGGTTTGGCACTTATTATATTGCAGGAGGAATGATTAATAACCAAAAAGTAAGTAACAAAACTTACCGAATAGAAGGTTTGATAAATTCAATTAACGAACTAAATAATAGCAGTTTATTCCAACTCTACCCCAACCCAACATCAGAAAACATTAATCTTATTTTTAAAGAAAAAGAAGACCGAAAAATTCTTATCATAAACGTTGTTGGTAAGGAGGTTTTTAGCACAGAAAGTGACAACACTAATTTACAATTAAATGTATCTAACTACCCTAAAGGAATTTACTTCGTGAAAGTAAAAACAAGTAAAAGCAGCAAAACTCAAAAAATTGTAATTAAATAATTAATAAAGACCCTAATTCGTAACTTTACTCTCATGAATATCGATAAAAAACATATGAATACTTGCCTACAACTAGCCACACTAGGAAAAGGAAAAGTTTCTCCGAACCCTTTGGTTGGTTCTGTAATTGTAAAAAATGGTGAAGTAATTGGTCAAGGTTTCCATGAGTTTTATGGTGGTCCTCACGCAGAGGTTAACGCAATTAATAGTGTTAAAGACTCTTCTTTATTAGAAGGGAGCACATTATACATTAATCTAGAGCCCTGCTCTCATCACGGTAAAACACCACCTTGTTCTAATTTAATTATCCAACACAAAATTGCTAAAGTAGTTATTGGATGTAAAGACAGTTTTCATCTAGTAGCTGGTAGAGGTATTGAAAAGTTAAGAAAAGCAGGAATTGAAATTATCGTTGGTGTTTTAAAAGATAAATCGCTTGAATTGAATAAACGGTTTTTCACTTTCCACAGCGAAAAAAGACCATTTATTATTCTAAAATGGGCACAAACCAAAGATGGATTTATAGATATTGATAGAACAACGTCATTAGGTATAGATAATTGGATTACACAAATTGATTCAAAAGTATTAGTCCATCATTGGCGAGCAGAAGAACAAGCTATAATGGTTGGCACCAATACCGCATTAAATGACAATCCAAAATTAACTGTTAGAAAAGTTGAGGGAGATAACCCACTTCGTATCGTATTAGATATGAATTTAAGGTTACCTAATGATATTCATTTATTTGATAAAACAGTACCTACACTTGTTTTTAACACTGTTAAAAATGAAGTTTCTAAAAACTTAGAACTAGTTAAAATTGATGCCAAAGAAGATTTAATGGATCAAATATTGGATATACTTTATTATAGAGAAATTCAATCTATAATTATTGAAGGTGGAGCACAATTAATAAACACCTTTATTTATCAAAATTTATGGGATGAAGCCCGAATTTTTACAGGTGACAAAGAATTTAAAAAAGGCTTAAAAGCTCCTGAAATTAAACAAAAGCCTAAATTCATACTACAAATTGAATCCGATATTTTAAGCACATATATTAATGGTTAACATCCTTTTAACCGTTCTCACGTTTAATATTCTAATTGTCCTTTTTAAGATTTTTGATAAACTTAAGGTAGATAATTTACAAGCGTTAATTGTTAACTATTTTACTGCCGGATTATGTGGAATCTATTTTTCTGATCAAGAATTTTCAATAACTTACATTTTAAATGCTCCATGGTTTATGCATGCAGCTGTAATAGGTGTTTTATTTATTGTGGTTTTTAATTTTTATGCCATTGGAGCTCAAAAAGTAGGCATAGCCATAACAACAATTGCCAATAAATTATCTTTATTTATTCCTGTTGGTTTTGCATTAATACTCTACCCTAACGAAGATCTAACGTTAGTTAAAATCGTTGGTTTTATTTTAGCAGTAATTGGCATCTACTTATCCTCAACAAAAAACAAAAAACTTTCTTTCGATAAAAAATATATCTGGTTAATTATTCTTGTTTTTGTAGGGCAAGGAATTGGAGACACCATTTTTAACCATGCACAACAAACATTGGTTGGTGATGCTGATAAATCATTATTTTTTACTGTTTTATTTATGATGGCAGGAACTAGCGGAATTCTAATTCTAATAGGAAAATCAGTTAAAAAGAAACAAAAAATAGAGTTCAAAAACATTATCGGAGGTGTCATTTTTGGCATCCCCAACTTTGCTTCGCTCATCTTCTTTTTTAATGCTTTAGAAAGCTCTGGATTTGCTGCTTCGCAAGTTTTTCCAATAGTAAGTATGGGAGTAGTTGTTGTTTCTGCTTTAGTTGGATTAATCCTTTTTAAAGAAAAATTAACCTTTATGAATTGGCTTGGTTTAGGAGTTGCTGTACTAAGTATTTTTATGATAACCTTTTTATAATTGTTGGATCAATACAAAACCATAACAGCATCATCAGAAGGAATTTACAAAGAAAAAGGTAGTAAGTTTACTGGATTTGCCATTCCAATATTCTCAGAAGAAGAATTTAAAGCACATTTAACTCGGATTAAAAAAGAAAATCCAGACTCTAATCATTATTGTTACGGATTTAGGATTGGTGCTGATAATAAATTATACCGTTACAGTGATGATGGAGAACCAAGTAGCACAGCAGGAAAACCCATTTTCGGACAGATACAATCTTATGAATTAACCAATATTATGATTGTTGTTATCCGCTATTTTGGCGGAACAAAATTAGGCGTTGGCGGCTTAATTACTGCTTATAGAGCTGCTGCTAAGGCTGCCATTGAAAATGCCACAATCATTAATCGTACAGTTGATAATGTTTATGAAATTCAGTTTGGTTACGAAATAATGAGTGATGTAATGAACTTTATCAAAAAGAATAAACTGGAAGTCATTTCACAAATTTTAGAAGAAACTGGAACAATTCAATTTCGAATCCGACAAAGTGAGTCTGATTCTATTATTGAGCAATTAGAGCAAATTGATGGGATTAAGGTTCTATTTTTGAAAACGGTTTAAATTTTATTTTGTTATCCTGAGTACGTTTTGCGAGAGTAAAAGCCTCGAAGGATTTTCTTTCTTTATCAATCCTAAAAACTTATCAATTGCTTTTCGCTTATTTTCATCTAATGAATATGAGATATTATTGGTTAAATAAGTCAATAAGTTCTCTTTAGAAATTGAAGCTTCGTTATAACCCTTTACTACCTCACCAATATTATTTACTCCTTGTTCTAACGCCTTATTAAATTGAGTAATAAATGAAACTGGCAATTCTTTATTAGATACCCAACACGCAAAAACAAATGGTAAGCCAGTAAATTTACGCCACTCTTCAGCTAAATCATATTTACATTTGTATACCTTAGATAGATTAAAGGTTCTATCTCCAATAATAACTCCAGCTGTTTTCCCTTCAATTTCATATTCAAAACCTTCAGTTGTGTTTATCCAATTAGGAGAAATATCCCAATACTTTTTAGCTAAAACTTGCACTAAATTAACTGAAGTTTTAGAATGATAATCTAACAGTATGTTTTCAATTTCATTTAAAGGAACATCACTATACAATGCTACCGAATCAACCTCGCCTTCTGCACCAATACAATAATCAGAAATAATATAATATTCTTTTAATTGAGGAAGAATAGCTACAGGAACTAAACCCAAATCTACTTCTCCACTCAATAATTTTTTCGCACAATCTGACGGAATATCTAATGATAGATCTATTTCTTTTTCTACCTCAGAATTCTTTATTCCGTATAAAAAAGGCAAGGTATTTAAATAAGAAACCGCTGAAACTTTAATCTTCTTTACTGTCATCTATATCTTTCTTCTCTTCAATTTCTTTGGTAGGCTCATCGGTTATCTCAACAATATCTTCAACTACTTCTCCCTTTTTGTGTTTAGCATAGGGGTTATTTGACAAATCTACTACTTTATGCATAGCAATAGTTGCTGCAATAACAGAAAGAATTGCTGCAAAACCAGCTAATGTTGTTCCACAAAAAGGAATCAACATAAAAAATGAAAACACCATTCCATTTGCAATTGCCATCCCTTTATTGGCTCTAATAAATTTTACCGATTGTTTTATCGTTAACCTTCTTCTCTCATTAGTATAATCAATAAAAGCAAAACCATAAAAATAAGAAGTAATAAAAAATAGGAGAATAGTCCCTATAACACCCCCAATAATAGGAATAAAAATACCTAATAGAAATATCAATATCATGTAACCAAATTCAATAAACATGTTTCTAAGGGCAATTAAAACACCTCTTACAACATCTCTCATTATTTGGTCTCCGTTAAAAGGATATTTATTTCCCGTCAACATTTCCTCCGTTTTTTCAGATAAAATTGCAAACACAGGCGAAAGACAAATAATAACAATATAACCTCCAATGGTTGCAAACACAAAAAAGAAAATGAATTTTAATACTCCCCAAACAAAAAAGCCTGCAATTCCAGAAATATAACCAGCAATTGGTTCTAAGAAACTTGCTCCTATAAAAGACTCTTCATCAAAAGCCATTAAACCTTTTAGCCAACTTTCAATGTAATCGGTTAATGAACCTATACCCAACCAGCCCGCAATTAAAAACACAATATTTAAAAGCACAGGAAACAACAGAAACCACCAGAGTTGCTTCGTAAAAAGCATACTCATTGCTTTACCATAAGCACTAAATCCTGTTCCGAAACCTTTAAATAAACTCATATTATTTCTTAATAACTTGCTCAAATATACCAATTAATCAAGCTATTTATTCGCACTAAAAAAGTTACTTTTACATTTTAACAAAAATTACAGGTTATACCTGAAATAATTATTGAGCAGCTTTATATATTTCAATTATCAATCTCTCAATTTTAAACTTAAGTAAATGAATTTGACAGAATTAACAGCAATTTCTCCTATTGATGGCAGATACGGAAAAGTGACAAAAAGTTTAAGAACTTATTTTTCTGAAGCTGCTCTAATAAAATATAGAGTTCGTGTAGAAATTGAATATTTTATCGCTTTATGTGAATTACCACTACCTCAGTTAGCTGATTTTGATAAATCATTATACGGTGACATTAAAAATATTTATTTAAATTTTTCTAACGAAGATGCTTTAGCCATTAAAGAAATTGAAAAAACAACCAACCATGATGTTAAAGCAGTTGAATATTTTATCAAAGATAAATTCACTGCTCTAGGAATTAACGAACAGCAAGAGTTTGTTCATTTCGGATTAACTTCTCAGGACATTAACAATACTTCTGTTCCATTATCTTTAAAAGAAGCGTTAAACGATATTTATTATCCAATGTTAGATGAAGCTGTTGCATTAATTAAAGCAAAAGCTACTGAGTGGAAAAACATTCCGATGTTAGCAAAAACACACGGACAACCAGCTTCTCCTACTCGTTTAGGAAAAGAGTTTTATGTTTTTGTTGAACGTTTAGAAAAACAAATTGCACAAGTAAAAGCAATTCCTTTTTCCGCAAAATTTGGTGGGGCAACAGGAAACTTAAATGCGCACCATGTTGCATATCCTGAAACTAATTGGGTAGAATTTGCTAATAATTATGTCAACAATACTTTAGGACTAGACCGTTCTCAAACCACAACTCAAATTGAACACTACGATAATTTAGCGGCTCTTTTTGATGGTTTAAAAAGAATCAATACCATATTAATTGATTTAGATAGAGATGTTTGGACTTACGTTTCTATGGAGTATTTCAAACAAAAAATTAAAGCTGGAGAAATTGGTTCTTCTGCAATGCCACACAAAGTAAATCCTATCGATTTTGAAAATTCTGAAGGAAACTTAGGGTTTGCCAATGCTATTTATGAACACCTTTCAGCTAAGTTGCCTATCTCTCGTTTACAAAGAGATTTAACAGATTCTACCGTTTTACGTAATGTTGGAGTACCTATCGGACATTCATTATTAGCTTTATCTTCTTTAATTAAAGGAATGAACAAATTGTTGATTAACGAAGATAAAATCAAATTAGATTTAGAAAATAACTGGGTAGTTGCTGCTGAAGCAATCCAAACAGTACTGAGAAGAGAAGGTTATCCAAAACCTTATGAAGCATTAAAAGAATTAACACGTACCAACGAAAAAATAAATGGTGAGTCTATTTCAAATTTTATTGATGGTTTAAACGTTAGTGATGCTATTAAAACAGAATTAAAATTAATTACTCCTTATAACTTTACTGGAGTAGAATTGTTTTAACTTATTTGTCATACCGACCGTAGCGGAGGTATCTTTTTACTTTATTCGAATAAATTCAAAAGATTCCTCTGTTCCTTTCGACTAAAAAAGTCGAAATCCAATCGGAATGACATTAACGATAAAAAAGAATGAAAAGTTTTGCTAAAATATTAAAGTATGCGATAGGCTATAAAAAGTATGCCTTCATCAATATATTCTGTAATATTTTATCCATCATTTTTGAGCTACTTTCAGTAATGCTTTTTATGCCTTTATTGAATTTATTATTTAACCAGGCTACCGAAGTAATTACTGTAAAACCTACTTTTTCTTACTCACAAGATTTTTTTGTTGATTATTTCAATTACACGCTTCACCAATATATGGGCGAAAATGATAAGGTTGCAGCCTTACTTTTTGTTTGTGTATTGGTAGGTATTTTATCACTGAGCAAAAACATATTCCGCTACTTAGCGTTATATTACATTTCAGTATTAAGAACTGGAGTGGTTAGAGATTTAAGAGCAAAAATCCATAAGAAAACATTGGAGCTACCACTTTCTTATTACTCTGAGCAACGCAAGGGAGATATTATGGCTCGTATGACTTCTGATGTACAAGAAGTTGAATGGTCTATTTTAAACTCATTAGAATTGATGTTTAGAGAACCTCTAGCCGTTGTTTTACATGTCGGGTTATTAATTATGATGAGTCCTAAACTAACTTTATTTGCACTGATTTTACTTCCGATAAGTGGTTTAGTGATTGGACGATTAGGTAAAAGCTTAAGAAAGTCTTCCTCTAAAGTTCAAGAAATGGTTGGGCAAATTTTATCCAGCATTGAAGAAACATTAGGTGGACTTAGAATTATAAAAGCATTTAATGCAGAAACTCATGTTCATGATAAATTTATGGATGTGAATAATAAACACACCAAACTAACACTTAAAATGGCACGTAAAAAAGATGCTGCCTCTCCTATGAGTGAATTTATGGGAATAACTGTAATGGTTATTTTAGTTTATTACGGAGGGAGTCTAGTGTTAGAAGGTGACTCTGATTTTAATGGTAGCAATTTTTTTGTTTATCTCATACTCTTTGCTAGACTACTTACTCCTGTTAAAGCATTTTCTACCGCTTATGCCATTATATTAAAAGGAGCCGCTTCTGCTGATAGATTAGAAGAAGTTTTACAAGCTAAAAATGAAATTACTGACATCGAAAACCCAACAGAGATGACTGAATTTTCTACAGCCATTACTTACAAAAATGTAAACTTTACTTACGATAATTCACCTGTATTAACTGATGTAAACATTACTATCCAAAAAGGAAAAACAATTGCTTTAGTTGGAGAGTCTGGTGGTGGAAAATCAACTTTTGCAGATTTATTACCCCGTTTTTATGACATTAAAGATGGTGGGATCTTTATTGATGGCATCAACATAAAAGAAATAGGTTTAAAGAATTTACGTGGCCTAATGGGAATTGTAACACAAGAGTCTATTTTGTTTAATGATACCATTTTTAATAACATTGCTTTTGGTATTAAAAACGCAAGCAAAGAGCAGGTTGTTGAAGCTGCTAAAATTGCTAATGCTCATAATTTCATTATAGAAATGGGAAACGGTTACGAGACTGGTATTGGTGATAGAGGAGGGAAATTATCTGGAGGACAACGACAACGAATTAGTATTGCAAGAGCTGTATTAAAAAATCCTCCCATATTAATTTTAGATGAAGCTACTTCTGCACTAGATACGGAATCTGAAAAATTAGTGCAAGATGCGTTGTTTAAGTTAATGCAAAATAGAACTTCTATTGTTATTGCTCACCGACTATCTACGATACAACACGCTGATGAAATTATTGTACTTCAGAAAGGTAAAATAGTTGAACGAGGAACACATACTGAATTACTACAGCAAGCTGGTATATATAAGAAACTCTCTGATCTACAAACTTTCTCTGATTAGAATTATTTACGGTACTGACTAGTCATTTCGAATACCGCAGTAAATATTTCTTTATCAGTCTCGGTTAATTCAATTCCTCTTCGTTGCATAACTATTTCAGCAACCTCAAACACTTTATCTACTTTATAAATAGTTACGCCACTTGCTCCTCCCCAACTAAATGAGGAAACAAAATTTCGTGGAAAACCACTTCCAAAAATATTAGAAGAAACACCTACAACAGTTCCAGTATTAAACATCGTATTAATTCCACATTTAGAATGATCTCCCATAATTAATCCGCAAAATTGCAAACCAGTTTTCGCAAACCTTCCAGTTTCATAAGACCATAATTTTACTTCTGCATAGTTATTTTTAAGATTTGAGGTATTAGTATCAGCACCTAAATTACACCACTCTCCTATCACTGAATTACCTAAAAACCCATCATGTCCTTTATTCGAATAATCTTGAATGACACAATTGTTCACCTCTCCACCTATTTTAGAGAATTTACCTACTGTTGTTGCTCCGTAAATTTTAGCACCCATTTTTAATACAGAATTTTCACTCATAGCTAATGGTCCACGAACTAAACACCCTTCCATTATTTCTGCATCCTTTCCTATATATATTGGTCCAGAAGTAGAATTTAAAACAGATGCTTCAACAATTGCACCTTCCTCAATAAATATATTATCTCCAATTAAAGTATTTGTATTACTTAATTTTGCTGATTTTCTTCCCGCTGTAATCAAATCAAAATCTTGTTGAATAGAAATATCATTCTTTGAGAAAATATCAGTTACTGCTTTCAATTCTACAGAAATAAAACTTTCATTATAATCTTTAATATAATAAGATGCTGATTTGAATTGCTCCATGGTACATTTAGAAGCCACCAAGCTATCTCCAAACACTATTGCTTCATCAGCAATCAAATTATCAATTATAAAGTCAACTAATCTTTCATTTGGAAAAAACCGAGCATTAATAAAAATATTTTCCTGTTCTTCTACTAAAGGGAATTTTTTCGATAAATAATCCTCCGTTATGTATGATGTGATAATAGAAACATCATGCTTTTTAAAATACTGTTTCCATTTATCCTCAATTGTTAAAATTCCAACTCTAATCTTAGCCAGAGGCTTTGTATAAACCAATGGTAAAAACTGGCTTCTATTGTCTTCAAAAAATATAATGTTCATGTTATAAAAGTACTCAATTATATGATGCAACTTATCCATTCTTTTTAACGTTATCACTACTTAATATAACATATAAAAAATGAAAATTTTTACCTTTATTGGGAGCATTCTACTATTTAATTTATCAATATCAGCGCAAGTCACGCTTCCGTATTCAACGGGTTTTGATAATACTCCTCAACAAAATGGCTGGACAGAGTATAAAAAAGCAGCTACAACATTTAGCCACTGGAACTTCTCTAGCGCAAATGCCTTTTCTACACCAAATTGTATAAGCCATGATTATTCTCCTTCTACAGGAATTACATTAACCGATAATTGGTTTGTATCACCCTCTTTCTCAATCGTCAATGGAGGTTCATTAGATTCTATTCGGTATATGTTTTCTGGGTTTTCAGTACCAGGAAATAATGACACTGTAGCCATTTACTTGCTAAATGGTTCACAAGACCCTAGTTTAGCCACTTCAAAAACACTATTATTCGATTTTAGAGGAACTGATTACAATGCTGACAATACATATCGAATTCAAACAAATATAAATTTACCTTCTTCTCCTGGGTTAAGTTATTTTGCAATAAGATATAGAAATAGTAACAATAGTGCTAATTGGCTAACTGTTCATTTTGATAATATTGCAATAAGTGGGAGTTCGGTGGGTATAAATGATTTTAATTCTAAAGAAAATATCAAAATTTATCCTTCACCTGCTACAAACAAGCTAAATATCAACACAATTAATAATGCTATAAAATCAATACATATTTTTAATATAAATGCAGAGCATATTTACTCTAAATTAAATATAAATGCTCAACATCAGGCTATTAATGTCTCAAAATTAAGTAAAGGAATTTATTTTGTAAAAATTAATACTGAAACAGACACTTATACTAAAAAATTCATTATTCGTTAAACTTAGTACATTCTATAAATTTGTTTTATCAAATTCAAACTATTCTAATAGTTCGCTAGTCCTTCTTTAATTACAAGTATATCCTATTTACTAGCTACCTTTTATTCTCTTCAAAATATCATAGACTTATTTTGTTAAAACAAAAAAAGTCCTAGCTAAAAAACTAGGACTCTTTAAATATATTATAATATTCTTTTTATTTTTTATACTTAGCGTAACGCGTTTTGAATTTATCAATTCTACCTGCAGTATCAACTAACGTCATTTTACCAGTATAAAACGGGTGAGATTTTGAAGAAACCTCTAATTTAATTAATGGATACTCGTTACCATCTTCCCATTTAACAGTTTCGTTAGATGCTGCTGCTGATTTTGTTAAAAATGACTCATCAACTGACATGTCTCTAAACACTACTAATCTGTACTCTTCTGGGTGTATATCTTTTCTCATCTTGTAATTTTTATTCTAAAATCGTTAAAAACGGATGCAAATGTAACCATTTTTATTAAAATCTAATCTTAACACCCACAAAAATAATTCATTTTATTCAATTCTCTAAAACTCATTTTATATTCTCAATTTTACAACCTACAATTTAACCATATAAATGTACCTTAAATTTATTTTAATAGCAACTTTTTTAATCTTAACCATTGATGTTTACTACTACAGAGCATTAAAAAGTTTTGTTAAAAATTACACTCCTATTTTAAAAAAGACACTCAAAATTAGCTATTGGATTTTTACGTTGTTTACCCTCATTTTTATGTTTGTTGCAGCTTCTTATTTTTTAAATAAAACTCCCCCACCAAAATTTGCCCGAACATATGTTATGGGAATAATTATGATTATTGGAGTATCTAAACTAATAGGTACCGTTTTTATTTTAATTCATGACATTGTTCAATTCATTATTTGGACGATTAATAAATCTCCTAAGAAAACTAAGAACCCTAAAAATAAAATTTCATTATCGAGAATTGATTTTATTAAAAAAACTGCACTAATTGCATCTATTATTCCTTTTAGCACATTAATGTTTGGTGTACTAAAATCTGCTTTCGATTATACTATTCATACCCAAAAATTAAAAATACCCAACCTACCCAATGCTTTTAAAGGATTAAAAATTGTTCAAATTTCTGATATTCACTCAGGTAGCTTTATATCAGAAGAACCCTTAGAAAAAGCGATTAAAATGATTGAAGAACAACAGCCTGATATTATCTTTTTTACTGGAGATTTAGTGAATGAAATTACTGAAGAAGCTTTACCTTTTATGGATACCCTAAAAAAAATTACTGCTCCAATGGGCGTATTTTCTATTTTAGGAAACCATGATTATGGCGATTATTTTTATCAGAAAGGTGATATAGAAGGGCGTGAACACAATTACACTTTAATGAAAGCCGTACATGAAAAATTAGGCTGGAATTTATTGTTAAATGAGAATCACATCATCGAAAAAGATGATGAACGCCTAGCCATTATTGGAGTTGAAAATTGGGGCAGCGAGCTTCGCTTTCAGAAATATGGTGACATTGATAAAGCAAAAAAAGGGTGTTTAGATAACGATGTAAAATTATTACTAAGCCACGACCCATCGCATTGGGATGCACATGTTATCCCTAACCACCCTGATATTGATGTTACTTTTTCTGGTCATACGCACGGAATGCAATTTGGTATAGAAATACCTGGTTTTAAATGGAGCCCTTCGCAATATATCTACAAAAATTGGGCAGGCCTATACTCAGAAAAACAACAACAGCTTTATGTAAACAGAGGTTTAGGGTTTTTGGGTTATCCAGGTAGAGTTGGTATCTTACCAGAAATTACAGTCTTTGAACTTGCTTAACTTATGGTAAAACGTATTTCATTCTCTTTTGTCTTTTCTCTTTTGTCTTTTGTCTGTTTTGGACAAGACTATGTTGATTTAGCTCGGTTCCACTACTACACTACTCCACAAAATAATTTTGATAGCATAAACGGAAATACTACTGTAGAAGATGTTGGTTTAGATGTTACCCTTCCTATTGTACTAAATGAAAAAAATACCATTTTAACAGGTTTTAATATTGATCAGATTACTACAAAAATTCACCCAGATTTCAATCCAACAACTATTTCAACCGTTAACCTAAAAATTGGTTACAATAAAAAGCATTCCGAAAAATGGACTGGAACTTATATGTTCTTACCAAAAATTTCTTCAGATTTTAAAAGCTTATCAAATAAAGATTATCAGTTTGGAGGTTTAGTACTAATGAAATACAACAAAAAAGAAAACCTTAAATACAATATTGGCATGTATTATAATAGTGAGCTTTTTGGATCTTTTCTGGTTCCTTTATTAGGACTGTATTACAAAAGCGCTAATGATAAATTTGAAGCTAATTTAACGCTACCTATTTGGGCAGATATTAACTACAAGCTAAATAATTTCATAAAAGTTGGTGCTAATTTTTCTGCTTTTGTAAGGAGTTACCATTTAAGTGAAGACAATGCTTATCTCGTAAAAAAATCGAATGATATGTTTGGATATTTACAGTTTAACCTAACTAAAAGTGTTCTTTTACAAACAAAAACAGGCTACTCTATTGGCAGAAGTTACAAAGTTTATGATGATAATGATAAAACTGATTTAGCTGTTTCTGCTTTTCGTTTTGGTGATGACAGGACAGTGCTAAATCCTACTTTTAAAGATGGTTTAGTCTTTAAAGTAAGATTGATTTATCGTTTTCATATTGAGAAGTGAAACTTGAGCTTCTAGTTTAAAATCCGTACTTTCGTCTTAACAACCATTGTAAAGAATATTAAAACATTCCCAACAAAGACGTTGTGTTTCATGCGAAAATAGCCAACCGCACATTTTACACATTTGGTTTTTGCCAGTTCACAAAGCCGACCCAAAAAAAACCAAAAGAGTAAAATTTTCCCAACGCACAAAGAAATGATAGTAATAATTCGAGAATACTATTTAAAATAAGTATCTTTCTCAAAATTTTACTATAATTGACAGTAGCAGACTACATAAAACAATGTTTATCAGTTGAGGAGTACTCATTCTCATTGAATGAACTTCAAACTGTACTTGATAAAAGTGAAACATCAATAAAAAGTGAATTATCAAGATTAACAGAAAAAAAAACAATTGTTAATCTAAGAAAAGGATTTTACTTGATAACCCCACCAAGGTATAGCAAACAAGGACAAGTACCTATTCAACTCTATATTGAAAAACTTTTTAAATATCTCAACCGCAACTATTACTTAGGATTTTACTCGGCTGCCAAATTTCATGGAGCAAGTCACCAACAGACTCAGCGAGATTATTTAATGACTGAAAAACCAAAGTTAAATGACATAAAGAAAAATACTTTTGACATTCGTTTTTTCACAACTTCAAAATGGCCAACTAAAAATCTTTTGGACAGAAAATCAGATGCAGGGATTTTTAAAATTTCAAGTCCTGCCCTAACCGCTGTAGATTTAATTCATCACCAAACCAAATTAGGTGGTTTAAACAGAATGCTAGCCATTTTAGAAGAACTGGCAGAAGAAATAAACCAAAACGATATTGCAGAATTATTGACTTGGTATCCGCATAAAAGCACTTTGCAACGCTTCGGTTTTTTGCTCGAAGAAGTTGATCCTGATGAAAATTTAAGTAATCAAATAAAAAAACACTTGAAAAAATCAAAGTTCTTCCCTGTATTGCTTAGCCCAAAAACGGGACAAAAGCCAGGGGCTGTTGACAATTTTTGGAAAGTAGCTATAAACATTAAACTGGAAAATGATTTATGATTCCTAAACCACACATAGCAAAATGGCAAGACCATGCTCCTTGGAAACAATTTTACCAAGTTGAACAAGACTTAGTAATTAGTCGAGCTTTAGTAGAAATATTTTCGGACGATTTTCTGAGAGAAAACTTAGCTTTTAGAGGAGGAACGGCATTACATAAATTATATCTAAACCCTGCTCCAAGATATTCAGAAGATATTGATTTAGTTCAAATTAAAGCTGGTCCAATTAAGCCAATTATGGAACGACTTAAAGAAGTGATTACTTTTTTTGAAGAACCTAGAAAAACGCAGGTAAAAGGTCATGGAGCAAAAGCATTGTACCGTTTTACTTCTGAATACGAAGAAATTAGATTACGTCTAAAATTAGAAATTAATTGCAAAGAGCATTTTAATGTGTTGGACTGGGTGGACTTTCCTTTTGAAGTTCAAAGTGAATGGTTTTCTGGGAAATGTAAAATAAGAACCTACAGTATCAATGAACTTCTAGGAACTAAACTTAGAGCATTATACCAAAGAAGTAAAGGCCGAGATTTATTTGATTTAGATTATTCTCGATTAAACATGGAATTGAACATTGATGAAATTATCCACTGCTTTAAGGAGTACACCACTTTTGCAACAGGGAACAAACCTCCAAGTAAAAAGGAATTTCTAATGAATATTGAAGAAAAAGAAATTGACCCTGATTTTACGGGAGATATGGAAGCCTTGCTGAGAACAGAAATAACATATAACCAAGAAGAAGCATTTGCTTGGTTGAAAAAAGAAATTTTAGAAAAAATATAGAAGATGTCTGAAGACCACAAGAAGATATTAAAACAACAGCTTTGGAACATTGCTGATACACTCAGAGGAAAAATGAATGCGGATGAATTCCGTGATTACATTTTAGGATTCATTTTCTACAAATACCTGAGTGAAAAGATGGAGCTTTTTGCTAACGAAATTTTGGAACAAGATAAAGTCAAATTTCGAGAAATCACTCCTTCAATGCCTGATTTTGAAGATTACTTAAAAGCTATCAAAGAAGAAGCATTAGAAAAATTAGGTTACTTTTTAAAACCTGATGAATTGTTTTCTGAAATTGCTCTGAGAGGAAAAGGTGAAAACCATGAAAATGAACAATTTGATGAAGAAAAGACTGGATTCATACTAGAAGATGTACAGAAAATATTACTCAATATCCAGTCGAGTACCATGGGAACGGATAGTGAGGAGGATTTTGACAACCTCTTTGAGGATATGGATTTGAATAGCACCAAACTAGGAAAAACACCTGAATCCAGAAATGCCATTATTGCTAAAGTATTAACACATCTTGACAAGATTGATTTTAGGTTGGAGGATACAAAGTTAGACGTGCTAGGGGATGCCTACGAATATCTTATTGGACAATTTGCTAGTAATGCGGGTAAAAAAGCAGGTGAATTTTATACTCCGCAGGAAGTTTCTCAAATTTTGGCTAAGATTGTTACTACGGGTAAACAAAAATTAAAATCGGTGTATGACCCTACTTGTGGGTCGGGTTCATTACTTCTAAGAGTAGCAAAAGAAGTAGATGATGTAGGTGATTTTTACGGACAAGAAATGAACCGTACTACCTACAATTTGGCTAGAATGAATATGATTTTGCATGGAGTGCATTATCGTGAATTTGATATTAAGCAAGAGGATACACTGGAGCGACCGCAACATATTGACATGGAGTTTGAAGCTATTGTAGCAAACCCTCCTTTCTCAGCAAAATGGAGTGCCAACCCATTATTTTTGAGTGATGACCGCTTTAGCCAATATGGCAAACTAGCTCCGAGCAGTAAAGCTGATTATGCCTTTGTTCAACACATGGTGCATCATTTAGCTGAAAATGGAACAATGGCAATCATTTTACCACATGGTGTATTGTTTAGAGGTTCGGCAGAACAACACATTAGGCGATATTTAATTGAGAATAAAAACTTTTTGGATGCTGTAATTGGCTTACCTGCTAACATCTTTTATGGTACAAGTATTCCAACGTGCATTTTGGTTTTTAAAAAATGCCGAGAAAACCCTGAAGACGTTTTATTTATTGATGCTAGCAACGAGTATGACAAAGCAAAAAACCAAAACATACTTAAAGATAAACATATCAATAAAATTATTGAAACCTATCGTAACCGTACAGAATTAAAAAAGTACAGCCATAAAGCAAGCCTGAAAGAAATTGCCAAGAATGATTACAACCTAAATATACCAAGGTATGTCGATACCTTTGAAAAAGAACCAGATATAGATATAGAGGTAGTTGCAAAAGGCATTAAGAAGGTGGATGATTCAATGGTAGATATGGATAAGGCGATTAAAGAATTCTGTAAAGAATTGAAAATTTCAACTCCGTTTTAATGAGTAAACAAATGAACATACCACAATTGCGTTTTCCTAAATTTCAAGAAAGTTGGATAATTGAAAAATTAGGACAGGCTACTGAAATAAATCCCTCAAATAAAAAATTGCCCAACAAGTTCATTTATATTGATTTGAGAAGTGTAATTAATGGTGAACTGGTAAAAGAAAACGAAATATCAATATCTGAAGCACCAAGCCGAGCACAAAGGTTATTAAAAATGAATGATATTTTGTTTCAAACAGTAAGGCCATACCAAATGAATAATTTATTTTTCGACAGAAAGGGTAATTATGTGGCGTCAACTGGCTATGCACAAATTAGAACGAAACAAAATCCCCAATTTATTTACCAATATTTACACTCTCAACAATTCGTAGATGCAGTAATTGAAAAATGCACAGGAACAAGTTATCCTGCGATCAATTCATCTAATCTATCTATTATTTCAATTTCATATCCACTACCTCCCGAACAAACCAAAATAGCTTCTTTCTTTTCTGTTATAGACGAAAAAATACAAGCCCTTAAAAAGAAAAAAGAGCTGCTAGAAGAATACAAAAAAGGAGTTGCTCAAAAATTGTTCTCGCAAGAGAAACGGTTTAAAGATGAGAAAGGAAAGAATTTCCCTGATTGGGAAGAATTGGAGCTTTCAGAATTTTTAATTCTAACCCTCAGAGAAGTACCAACCCCAAAACAAAACTATTTCGGCTTAATAGACAAAAATTAGGCTAAGAATCTCTGTAAGACTTATTGTAATTAGCTTTGGATCAAATTAAAGG
>Ga0256845_1000213_pt1 | contig 55041 bp, 47 predicted proteins | sample RiftiametaG_FD_189101 | JGI IMG/M metagenome (GOLD analysis project Ga0256845, IMG submission 189101) | Tube worm associated microbial communities from hydrothermal vent at the East Pacific Rise, Pacific Ocean - Riftia | ecosystem: Host-associated > Annelida > Integument > Unclassified ...
ATTTCGCTGGAAAGACCAAGTGATAAATTAATACCGTAACATTGTGGCTTTTATGAATAAACTCACTCATTCACCCATAATACATTACGCCGCAAGCGGCGGGGAATAAATCCCCAAGTGATTCAAATAAGCATAAGATAGGGAAAAAACCACCAAGTCAATATATCGGTGAGTTTTCAGAAGATAATACTCAAATGGACAAAACACTTAAGTCTCACCTAACGGTAAACTCAAAACCTTCAAAGTCAGTTTTAAGTACATAGTTGACTACGCCCGCGATTGCGTCAGTTCCATAAACGGTTGATGCGCCATCTTTTAAAACTTCTACGCGCTCTACCATAGACATTGGAATAGCACCTAAATCAACGGCGCCATCACCATTTACATCACCAATCATACGCCGTCCATTGATCAAGACTAGAGTTCTGTTAAACCCTAGCCCTCGCATATCAACTTTCTTTAAAGCTTTTCATAGTTTCGAACAGTATATTATGGGGAATATATTCTATCCATTTGATATTATTGAAAAAATATATGAAACAACCTTCAAATTTTCTTTTTTGAAGGTTTTATGAAGATCACTGGATATTCTGGCAACAGACGTAATGATAAACCGCCGAATTATGTCATATCCTCAAATTCTTTTTCCAATTGGTACTTTTTCGAGGTAACGTAGGATTCCATTGACTGTAATTTATTTTCCATTTTTTCGAATGAATCTTCCACTTTTTGTAAGGTTTCAGCTGGCGCTTTGCCTTTTTTCCATACTTCCTTTACTGATGGTTTATATTGGCGTTGCTCGTCTTGCGGCAAGTGATGTCTTTTTTTTTCATTGCCAAAACAGCCTTTATTACTTTTTGAGCCTGGCTTTGGATCCATAATAAAGCAGGCGACAAAGTAGGCAACGACTGCCGTACCACCTGAAAACAAGAAAAATGAGACGGCTATTAATCTCACAACCCAAGTTTCTAGGTCAAAAAACTCGGAAAGCCCCGCGCATACACCACAAAGCTTGGCTTTATCAGGATTCTTGTACAAACGTCTCCCTTTCCTTCGATAACCGGTTCCATATCCTTCCTCTGAGTCATATTTTTGCTCCTGATCGGATTTACTCATGCTTTTCTCTCCAATTAGGTGTTTCTTTATCTAGTATTGCTTCTAAGGTTTCGATCCGCTGAATCATAGTATCGGCTATTTTGGTTAATTCGAGCAGTCGACCATGCTCGGCTTCAGAGATCCCCGTTTGTTTGGTACCTTTTGATCGATAATGCATTACGATCCAGATAGGTGCAACAACAACCATAAATAGTATTATTGGAGCTTCCCACATTACGCTTCTCCCCTATTAGATTTGTTCGATTTCTTTTTACCTGTTTTACTTTGCACACGTTTTTTTAGTTCCGCCAACTGCTGATCGATGGCTTCTTCACTTTCCAACTCATTAATCTCATCGGCTAAAGAACGGTTACTAGCAATATCATAAGATTCAACTTCAGATTCAAGGTCGTTTAACTTTCTTTCAAAACGGTCAAACTTATCAACCGCAGCGTCACCTGTATTTTCATACAAGCTCCGTTTAACCTTTAGTCTTGATGAGGTGGTATTGTGTCTCATCAACAGAGCCTTTTGACGGGCTCTAGCATCATTGAGTTTTTCTTGTAACTGTCCTACTTCGGTAGTCAACCTAGTGAGTTCCACTTCGACCTTATCTAATTCCTTTCCCAGCTCGTCGGCAATTTCAGTCGCTTTATTTCGCTCAAGCAGCGCCCCTTTGGCTAAATCGTCGCGCCCTTTAGATAAGGCTAACTCTGCTTTTTGTTCCCATTCAAGTGCATCGCCTTGAAGGCGATTAATGCGCCGAGAAATATCTTTTTTATCAGCGATAGTTCTTGCAGAGGCAGTACGCACCTCAACTAACGTATCTTCCATTTCCTGAACGATAAGCCGGATTAGTTTTTCCGGATCTTCAGCTTTATCCAACAAAGCATTAATATTGGAATTGACAATGTCTGCAAATCTAGTGAATATACCCATTTGAAACGACCTCTTCTCTAGTAAATATTAAAATTTTTTGACCATTATTCTCAGTACAAAACCGAAACCACTAAAACAAAATATTTAGCCAGTTGACTCTGGTCGCCAATGGCGATACTTCTGTCAGGCTGGCGACTTTACCGGCTATATCGTCGGTTAGTTGATAAACAACACTTCCCTGACCATTAAAATGCGGATTGTTAGAATGTAAATCGTTAGATTGTCGTTTCATCGGTTCGGTGGACTGATGGCTGGCTATTTGCGCCAACATTACGGCAATTATTCCAATGATACCGATGGAAAGCTCTACCAGCATCTTACTTGTCCTACGATTGCTGATTTTTTTAGCTTTTGAATGGGTATTCATCTGAGTATCCTTATCGCCCGTCAGGAAATCCTGTTTGAACATTTTATACATCCTCCTATTGAAGCTGATCCAAATTAGTTAAAATAACCAACCCTTTATTACATACCGGTTAATAATACATTTTCCATGCCACATTTCTAAGGCTGTTTAACTCTCTGTATTTTATAGTTTTTTGAAAAATAGCACTAGTAGTTATTTATCTTGTATGGGAAAATAAACCAAACATTAGCTAATTTAACCAATCGATAATTCAAGTGCTAGGTTCTATAAATGCAAGAGAACAAACTTAGAACTTGGAACCTATAGTGCTCTAGAGGACAATAATGAGAACACCAAGTGATAACTTAATCGGTGAATCTAGCCTATTTCTGGCAGTTCTCGAACAAATTTCTCAGCTAGCCCCGCTTAATAAACCCGTTCTGATAATCGGAGAAAGAGGCACCGGTAAAGAATTGATCGCAGCGAGGCTCCATTATTTGTCCAGCCGATGGGATCAGGCGTTTATCAAACTCAATTGTTCGGCAATCAACGAAAATCTATTGGAAAGTGAACTATTTGGTCATGAAAGCGGCTCATTTACTGGCGCAAACAAAAAGCATCTGGGGCGATTTGAGCTTGCGCATCAAGGTACTTTGTTTTTAGATGAGCTGGCAAACAGTTCTCAAAGCGTCCAGGAAAAACTATTGAGAGTGATAGAATATGGTGAATTTGAACGAGTTGGCGGAAATAAAACCATTTCAGTGGATGTCAGAATAGTCGCGGCAACCAATGAAAATTTGCCAAAACTAGCATTACAAGGAAGGTTTAGAGCCGATTTGCTAGACAGGCTCGCTTTTGACGTCGTCACGATCCCCCCTCTAAGGGCCAGACCGGATGATATTATGATTTTGGCCCGCCACTTTGCATTGGAAATGACACGGGAGTTGGAAAGAGAATTTTTTGCCGGGTTTGGCAAAAAATCGGAACCGTTACTTATGCAATATTCCTGGCCTGGTAATGTTCGGGAATTAAAAAATGTGATCGAGCGTAATGTCTACAAAAGTCTACCAGATGAGCCTGTATCTAAAATACAATTCGATCCATTTGAATCCCCATTCAGTCCTAACACCAATACACCCGATATAACGTCTGATAATTCGAGGCTGATCGATACTCCATCAGACACACATCATCCGTCTCACAGGGATCTAACCACGACTTGCAGTCCAATAATCGACAATGATCAACCATTAACGCCTTTAACCGCCTCCCCCCATTACCCAATAGACTTAAAACAAACCATGGCAGAAATCGAGGTAAAAGTGATCCAACAATGTTTGGAAAATTCTCAGTTTAACCAGAAAAAGTGTGCAGAAATGCTTGGCTTGACTTATCATCAACTGCGTGGATATTTAAAGAAGTATCAACTGCTGACAGAAAAGTGACTGATTTTAACACTAGAAAAGCGAGTTTCAGCAAGACCAAAGGCAGTTTTATTTGATGAATCAATTGAGAGTCTTTATTTTAACCATCCTTTGCAGCAATATAATTTTGTTTGGTTGTAACGATGACCGGGATTCTGCAGTCCGAGATAATGTATTGGTCTATTGCTCCGAAGCCAGTCCACAAAGCTTTAATCCTCAACTAGTCACAACAGGTACAACCTTTGATGCTTCTTCTCGTCAAATTTATAATCGATTACTCGAATTTAAGCCCGGCAATAGCCATATTACCAGTAGCCTAGCGACCCATTGGGATATTTCTACCGATGGTAAGGAATATACCTTTTATTTGCGCCGAAATGTTCAATTTCAATCCACCGACTACTTTCAACCGAGCCGAGCTTTTAACGCAGACGACGTACTATTTTCCTTCCAACGTCAGTGGAAAGCCAACCATCCCTTTCACCAAGTTTCACCTCTGGGATTTCGTTATTTTGAATCGATGGGGTTAGGAAAATTAATCAAGGACATTATTAAGCTGGACGATTATCGAGTGAAATTCATTCTGAATCATCCGGATGCACCTTTTCTGGCAACCTTGGCGATGGACTTCACCTCGATCTTGTCAGACGAATACGCGCATCAATTAATAACAAAAAAAGATCTTACTTTCATTGATACTCAACCTGTAGGCACCGGTCCGTTTCAATTAACTCGCTATCAGGCAGATGCTTTTATCCGTTATAAAGCACATCCGAATTATTGGAAAGGAAAGGAAAAGCTGGAAGGGTTAGTTTTTGCTATCACTCCCGACGCCTCTCTAAGATTCGCGAGATTAATAGCCGGCGAATGTGATTTGATGGCTAAACCTCTGCCCATTCATATTAAGTCAGCAGTCGACTATCCCAATTTGGTTACTTTAAGTGAACCGGGTTCAAATATTGCTTATCTCGCGATGAATACCAATAAGCCCCCTTTCAACAACCCCAAAGTCAGATTAGCGCTTAACTATGCCATCAACAAAAAGGCTTTATTAAAGATTGTATACAGCGACACCGCCATTATTGCCAAAAATCCTATACCGCCCAATATGTGGTCATACAATAATAATACAATGGATATCGAATATTCACTCTCCAAAGCCAAAGAACTATTAACTGCTGCGGGTTTAGAAAACGGTTTTAAAATGGACTTATGGGCGATGCCAGTGCAACGAACTTACAATCCCAATGCGATAAAAATGGCCGAACTTATTCAACAAGATTTAGACAAGCTGAATATTAAAACGGAAATTATTTCCTACGAATTTGGTACATTTTTGGAAAAAATAAAAAATGGTGAACATCAGGCGGTTTTAACCGGCTGGATTGGTGATAATGGCGACCCAGATAATTTTTTTACATCGTTACTCAGTTGCGCTGCGATGCGCTCAGGCAATAACGCTTCATTTTGGTGTGACCCCGAATTTGATCAGCTCGTCACAAAGGCAGGCAGAAAATCGGATATTGAAACACGTACCCAACTTTATATACAAGCTCAACAAAAATTCAGTCAGGCAATGCCTTGGGTTCCTATTGCCCATGCTAGACAATATATTTTGGCACATAAACGGATCAAAAATTTTAAGCTGACTTCCACCGATGGTATGTTTTTTAGTGGCGTAACACTAGAACCAATCAATCAAAAGATACTACAAACTACCGAGAAGAGTCGTTAGATATATGTTACTTCTCATATTGCGACAATTATTTAATTTTGCGGTCAGCTTCTTTGTGTTAACAATTTTTACATTTAGTCTCGCTCATTTGTTTCCACAAGGTCTTTCATTTATTATTGAGCCAAAAACAAATAGTGATATTTTTACCGCCGAACAAATAGAGTTCGTCTCTCAAATTAGTCATCTTTTAGAGTCTTATTTTCAATATATCTCACAAATTCTGACCGGTCATTTTGGTCAATCGACCGTACGCGGCACTTCGGTTTTTGAGGAGTTTTTTATTTACTTTCCAGCCACTTTAGAGCTGTCACTCGGAGCCATTATTTTCGCTCTGGGACTAGGACTTCCGTTAGGCGTTTTTGCCGCAAAAAATAAAAATAAATGGCCGGATAAACTCATCGTTTCGACCACTCTGGTGGGTTATTCAATTCCCATTTTTTGGTGGGCAATGTTATTAGTACTTTTTTTCTCATTGCTGCTAGGTATAACACCAGTGGCAAGTCGTATCGGTTTCGAGTTTGATATTTTGCCCGTTACCGGTTTTATGCTGATCGACACCCTTATTTCAAATCAGCCCTATGCAAGAGAGGCCTTTTATAGTGCTTTACATCATTTGCTTTTACCCGCTATTGTTTTGGGCACCATTCCCCTGGCGGTCATTACACGCTCAACTCGCTCAGCGATGATCAGCGTATTATCAGAAGACTATATCCGGAGCGCCAAAGCGAGAGGGATTACTTCAACGCAAGTGGTTTGGATGCACGCACTTAGAAATGCCTTAATACCCATTATCACCGTACTCGGCTTACAGATAAGCGTTTTAATTACTGGATCACTTTTGACGGAAACTATTTTTTCCTGGCCGGGTGCGGGAAAATGGTTACTAGAAGCGGTTTACCGACGGGATTTTCCGGTGATTCATGGCGGCATTTTGGCCATTGCCAGTTTCGTTATTTTGACCCATTTATGGTTAGATATTTTATCAATGATGGTTGATCCTAAACAGAGGCGCCACTAATGGCTTCGCAGTCGCAATTTTATCATCAAACTCGAATTCCCAGCACCTATTCGCGCTGGTGGCGGCATTTTAACCAAAACAAATTAGCCGTCATTGCGCTAGTGGTTTTTTTGTTCATTGTATTCATTGCCATTTTTGCCAATTTTTTAGCCCCCTTTGATCCAGCATTATCCTTTACAGAAGCGATCCATACGCCCCCGTCATGGTACGACGAAGGCGTAACTCAATTCCTTTTAGGTACTGATTATATCGGCCGCGATATATTCTCGCGGTTAGTTTTTGGTGCCAGATTATCCTTGTCATTGGCAACCGCAGTAGTTTTGCTTTCAGCCATAGTCGGCATAACGCTTGGTGTAATATCGAGTTTGGCCAATCATTGGCTAGACATGGTCATCATGCGCATTATGGATTTTATTTTAGCTTTGCCTTCTTTACTATTAGCGGTAGTCATTGTCGCCATCATTGGACCCGGTCTACCCAATGCTATTTATGCAGTCGCTATCGTACTGATACCACATTTTGTACTGGTGACACGAACAGCAATCAGGCATGAAAAAAATAAAGAATATGTCATTGCAATGCAACTTGATGGCTCTTCACGTACACGATTATTTTTTCACGCAATTTTACCCAACATATTGCCACCAATAATCGTGCAACTTTCGTTGGCTTTTTCAACGGCTATTTTAGAAATAGCCGCTCTCGGTTTCCTCGGTTTAGGCGCTCAGGCACCCAACCCTGAATGGGGGACTATTTTATCGGAATCTCATAATAATATTATGTTCGCCCCCTGGACCGTCACTCTTCCAGGTTTAGCCATCTTTTTTACACTACTTAGCATTAACCTAGTAGGCGATGGATTACGGGATGCTATGGACATTGAGAAGAAATAAATGAATTTACTCCATATCGAAAATTTGTCCGTTGATCTCAATACTCACTCTGGGCCTTTATCAATTATTGACCGTTTATCCTTACGTATGGCGCATGGTGAAAGCTTAGGTATCGTGGGTGAGTCTGGCTCGGGTAAAAGTATGTTGGCAATGGCTATTATGGGGTTACTGTCTCCCAAAATGCATATGAGAGCCGACTATTTTAATCTGGATGGTGAAGATCTTATGAAACTATCAAAGCAAGATCGTCAAGTTTACATATCATCGAAAGCGGCAATTATATTTCAAGATCCCAAAGCAAGCCTCAATCCATGCTTTAGCATAGCCTCACAGTTGTATGAAACTTTGGCGGCACACAGTATAGCTTCTCGATCAGTTAGAAAAAATCGAGCGATCGAATTGCTCGATTCTGTTGGCATAGCAGAGCCGGAAAAAATATTGACACTGTATCCCCATCAATTATCCGGGGGGATGAATCAGCGTATAGCAATTGCCATTGCATTAGCCTGTAAGCCACGGTTATTGATCGCCGATGAACCCACAACAGCACTCGATGTAACAATACAAGCGCAAATACTGGATTTGATTGTTAGTTTGAACAAATCGGATGATGTTGGGATCATTCTCATTACTCATGATTTTGCTCTTCTTTCAGAAAACACCGATAAAATAGGTGTGATATATTCTGGCCACCTAATGGAGCACGCTGCCACTAAAAATATTTTACAATCGGCTAAACATCCTTACAGTAAGGCGTTATTGTCGAGTATTCCACAGCTAGGAAAACGACACAAAAAAGGTAGCCGACTATTTACCCTAGATGGGCAAATCCCTTCAATCGATGAACTCCCCGTCGGCTGCCGATTGGGACCGCGTTGTCCCAACGCAGAAAAACAATGTGTCAAACCCGTTCGCTTGGTCAGTATTGCCAATCATGGAAAAGTGAGATGTCATTTAGTCGTCGCAGATAAAAATAAGGCGTATATGAAAAATAAAATCCATAGAGCAAATGATCAACCTCCAAGCGTGGTGGTATAAATGCCATTATTAAAAGTAAAAAACTTGTGCAAGAATTTCTCTGTTTCGAGAGGTTTGTTCGCACGCAAAAGTGTCAATAGAGCCAATAAAAATATCAACCTGAAATTAGATGCAGGAAAAACGCTAGCTATTGTTGGAGAATCTGGCTCGGGAAAAACAACATTAGCCAGACAAATAATTGGAATAGAGAAACCATCCAAAGGCTCTATCTGGCTTGATGACCAAGAGTTAGATTTTAATAATAAACGCGATCGGAAAAAACGATTTAGGAAAATTAGAATGATTTTTCAAAATCCTTATGAATCGTTAAATCCACAAGTACGAATTGGTCACTCTCTTGAACAAACATTGATCATCAATACTAAACTATCCAGCAAACAACGAAAAAGAAAAATAGCCGAAGTCCTGCAAAAAGTAGGCCTACAACGAGAACATCAGTACCGTTATCCCCACATGTTTTCTGGTGGTCAACGACAGCGCATTGCAATTGCCAGAGCTATTATTCTTGAACCAAGTATCATTATTGCTGACGAGCCATTATCGGCACTGGATGTATCAATACAGGCCCAAATACTCAATCTGCTACAAAGCCTACAGGAAAAAATGGGCATATCCTTTATTTTTATTTCTCATGATTTGAATGTAATTGAACATATCGCAGATACAGTCATGATTATGTATCGTGGGCAAGTGGTGGAATATGGAAATGTTGAGCAGATATTCGATGAGCCTTTACACCCTTATACTCAAGCTTTATTTGCCAGTACACCACTTTTCAGGCAGCGATTTCCACAATTTCTACCACAATCAGCCAAGCGACGTAGTCCCACTCATTCAACCGGTTGTGTTTTTGCTGAAAGATGTCAATATATTGAGCAAAAATGCCACTCCAAAAATCCATCGCTAGTAAGTACTGAGCGGGACTATCAGATTGCTTGTTTTCGGTTTGAATAGGTTACGAGTCGCAGCTCGCAGCCTTTTTTATCTAGCATCTATCCCTATCGTTGAATATTGACTTCATTACGATTAACGCTAGCAATACTTCGCTGCTGCTCGACTAATGAGCCATATTCAGCTTGACCATAAAAACGACTTAATCTCTGCTGCGTTTGGCTAACTAATGTTTTTTCAGCCGTTTCAAGATTTCCCTTTTCAACCGCATTCAACACTAATATCACATACTCACTGTTATCTTGCATGGTTTCAATCAATGGCTTATCGGCTAACGGACGATTCATCTTGAAAAAGGACTGTAACTGAGAATAAGGTAAAGCCGCGCTAGTACGTTGAACTTTATTAAGATCTTTCCAAGTTATGTTCTTAATTGAAATCATTTCGTCAACGGCTTCTTTTGACTGCAATTTTTGCGCAATTAAATCGCCAAATTCGATCGCGGCTGACTTTGCTTTTGAAGATTTCAAACTTGCTACCACTTGATCTTTAACGGTATCGAGAGGTTGTATTTCACTTGGTTGATGTTGCTTTAAACGCATCACGATGACATGGGTATCGTTAACATTAATGAGATCTGAATTATTCTGATCAATCAATACTTTGTCGCTGAATGCTGCGCCTTTGACGTCTGGATTAGCAAAAACGCCTGTGGCAAGTTTTCGACTAAATAACGGACTTGTTGTCACTTCAACGCCGATCAGTTTTGAAACTTCTGTAAGTGAATCGGATATTTCGAATGATTTTTCTTCTAGAATTTGTGATTTGGCGTAAAAGGCTTCCTCAGATTCCTGCTTTTTAAGTCCTGTAATAATTTGGCTTTTGACTTCATCAAGCGTCTGAACTTCGCTGGCAACTAATTCGGTCAGTTTAATGATGTGATAGCCAAAAGAGGTTTTTACTGGTGCAGAAACATCACCTATTTTTACTAACGCCTTCATCGCGTCATGGAAAGGTTGCTCCATATCTCCATCAGCTAGAACCCCTAGATCTCCATCATTTTCTGCAGAAAACTCATCACTGGATTCCGACTTAACCAATGCCACAAAATCTTCTCCTGCATCCAGACGAGACTTGATCGCTTCCGCCTTGGCGAGTGCTGCCGATTCATCATCATCCAATGAAACCAGAATATGAGAAACCCGCCTTTGTTCATCCGATTGAAATCTGTCCAAATTCTCGTTGTAGTATTCTGAGATTTGCTCTTCCGTTACTTCAATACTTTGCTGTAACTTTTCGACAGAAAGTTCAATAAACTCAAGCGAGACTTTTTCTTCTACTCTAAATAATTCTTTATTTTCTTGATAATAGAGACTAATCTCTTCATCACCAATTTCAAGTCCTGCATCGAATAGAGAGTACTTTATTTGCAAGGCTCTGCCAGTTCTTAATTGTCCAATAATCTTATATTGGTTTTGTGATTCTTGCGGTAAAACAAATTCGCTTGCAGTTACACCAGATGTCAATTGACCGAGAACCAAATCGGTTGCCATACTCTGTTTGAATTGAGTTCTGGACATACCGATATTTCTCAAAGCTTGATCAAGTAGATCAGAAGAGTAAACGCCATCCGCTTGCAATGCCGATATTTCTTGAATGCCTTGACGCAATTGTCTGGTTGAAACTCGCATGCCTAATTCTTCTGAGGTTTGAACGGTTACTTTCCTAGAGATCAAACTCTGTAATACATTTTCTTTGAAGTTTCGCTCCTGCTCTTCCGTTTTAACAAACTGCTTGAATGCCTCACCGTACTGTTGCTGAGTTCTTGCATAAGCCCGTTGAAACTCCTGAATACTAATACTTTCGCCATTTACCACGGCTGCAGCATTAGGATCTCCAAGAAAAAGAGAAGAGGTAAAATACCCTGCACCAACAAACGAAATTACAATGGCAAAAATAACCACTTTTGCCCAAGGCTTTTTGACGCCTTCTCTTATACTATCCATTACCATAACGATTATTCACTTATTTGATTTAATAAAATAGCTTCGACCCATCAACTTCCACAGCTCTTTGGGCCATACGACCTACACGGATGTAGTAAATACAGATTAGGAGCCATCATCTGTCAGCCCGTCCATGGACATAAAAAAACGCGCCTGAGTGAGGCGCGTTAATTCTTGGCGGAGCGGACGGGACTCGAACCCGCGACCCCCGGCGTGACAGGCCGGTATTCTAACCAGCTGAACTACCGCTCCACAATCTTCGTGTTTTATACGTTATAATACTGGTCACAAGATTTCTTCAACGTTGTTTTGAAAAAATATCTTTAGCTAAGAAAAATCTTTCCAAACTAATGACTCTTTAAGACTGGCATAACGAAAAAACTGGTGGGCGCTAGTGGGCTCGAACCACTGACCCTCGCCTTGTAAGGGCGATGCTCTCCCAACTGAGCTAAGCGCCCCACTTAACCGTTCAGAATTTTTGACGCCCGAAAATCTAAACGTCCATTTCCTTAAATTAAGAATTGTCGACTTATAGATTTGCTGACGTCCAACACTGCACGCGAACTAACGGAGCGCTAGTTTACCGCGTCTTTAAGGCCTTTGCCAGCCTTAAATCCCGGTACTCTTGCTGCAGGTATTTGAATAGTTGCGCCAGTCTGTGGGTTACGACCTTGACGTGCTGCTCTGTCTTTGACAGAGAAAGTACCAAATCCTACTAGTGCCACTGGGTCACCTTTTCTCAGGCTCTCAGTAATGGTATCAACCATTGAATCGAGTGCTCGACCAGCTGAAGCTTTAGAAATGTCCGCACCAGATGCAATCGCATCAATTAATTCAGATTTATTCACATTATTCCCCTTAATTCTTACAGTTTATATTTAGAGCATATTTTTTAAAGTTAATTCCTTTTATGCTCCATCCGGTTTACGTTATACCAATGGACGAATTTAACTGTCAAGCAACAATTGCCTTTAAAGCCAGAAATTCCGTGGCTTTGCTCAAATAAACAGCATTCAGCCAGTTTTTGTCTCAATATCGTGCAAATATTAATCAATTCACGAATTGTGCCAATTTTAGTGAGGTTTAGTTTTTTGACCTGTATTTATCGTATTTTTCACTTTCGATTTGACTTTTTTGGCTATTTTTTTATCTATTATTAAAGCGGGTGTCGGCATACTGATCAATGCTTTGTCCAAGACTTCATCAATCCAACGGACCGGTAAAATTTCCAAGTCACCAATGACATTGGCTGGTATTTCAGCTAAATCTTTCACATTTTTTTGGGGGATTAAGACTCGCTTAATACCACCTCGATGTGCAGCGAGCAATTTTTCTTTTAGTCCGCCTATCGGCAGCACTTCACCACGAAGTGTAATTTCACCGGTCATTGCGACATCTCTTCGAACAGGAATGCCGGTTAACGATGAAACCAGCGCGGTACACATAGCACAACCAGCACTCGGACCATCTTTGGGGGTAGCCCCCTCTGGTACATGAACGTGAATATCTTTCGACTGATAAAATTCTTCATCAATACCCAGCGAGTTGGCTCGAATTCTCACCACGGTAATGGCAGCAGTGATGGATTCCTGCATGACAGTCCCCAAATGCCCCGTCGATATTGCTTTGCCTTTACCCGAAGTAACAACCGCTTCAATGGTTAAAAGCTCTCCACCCACTTGAGTCCAAGCCAATCCAGTGACCTGACCCACTTGATCCGTTTCTCCGGCAATACCAAAATCAAATTTCTCGACACCGAGAAATTTGTTTAGGTTATTAGCGGTTACTCTTAGTGACGTTTTGCTTTTGTCCAGCATAAGCTGTTTAACGACTTTGCGGCATATTTTGGAGATTTCTCTTTCAAGATTCCTCACCCCGGCTTCTCGGGTATAAAGACGAATAGTATTGACTAACGATGACTTTGAAATATGCATATCATTATCATCTAAACCGTTAGCGGTACGTTGCTTAGGCAATAAATATCTTTCGGCGATATTTAATTTTTCATCTTCAGTGTATCCGGAAAGATTAATCACTTCCATTCGATCTAATAGCGGAGCCGGAATATTCATCGAGTTGGCAGTACATACAAACATCACTTCAGATAGGTCATAGTCAACTTCAAGATAATGATCATTAAAGCGATTATTTTGTTCTGGATCAAGGACTTCCAACAATGCTGAGGCGGGGTCCCCACGTAAATCCATCGCCATTTTATCAATTTCATCTAACAATATGAGAGGGTTCTTAACTTTACTTTTACTCAGTTTTTGAATGATTTTTCCTGGCATCGAGCCAATATAGGTTCTTCGATGTCCGCGTATTTCAGCTTCATCTCTAACCCCGCCTAAAGAAATTCGAATAAACTCTCTGCCAGTCGCAGCAGCAATTGATTCCCCTAAAGAAGTTTTACCTACCCCGGGTGGTCCTACCAAACATAAAACAGGCCCTTTTAACTTCTTAACTCTAGTTTGTACCGCCAAAAATTCCAAAATGCGTTCTTTGACTTCTTCCAAGCCATAATGATCACGCTCCAAGATCGCTTGTGCACGGGTTAAGTCTGAATGTAATTTGGTTCTTTTTTTCCACGGCAACCCTACCAACCAATCTATATAACCACGCACAACAGTTGCTTCAGCAGACATCGGCGGCATCATTTTTAGTTTCTTAAACTCTGTTTCAGCTTTTTCTTTAGCTTCAGTGGACATACCGCCTTTTGCAATCTTTTTTGCCAGATCTTCGAATTCAGATGCGCCGTCATCATCGCCCAGCTCTTTTTGAATCGCCTTTATTTGTTCATTTAGATAATAATCACGTTGGCTTTTATCCATTTGAGTTTTAACTCTGCCGCGGATCTTTTTTTCAACATGGAGCAGGTCAATTTCTGCCCCCATTGATGACATCAAGAACTCAAGACGCTTCACCACATCGTCAATCTCAAGTGCTTTTTGTTTTGCTTCGATTTTTATCTGTATGTGGGCAGCTACGATATCTGAAAGTTTTTCTGCATCATCAACTGAAGACACGGTAGTTAGCACTTCCAGAGGAATTTTTTTATTTAATTTAATGTAGTTTTCAAACATCGCTTTTGCAGAGCGAACAATGATAGTTTGCTCTTTATTATTAGTCTGTATTGATGAACGTATAGTAGCGGTGGCAACTAGGAAAGATTGATTTAATGACTTTAGTTTGTTTATTTTGGCTCTCTCAACCCCTTCCACCAATACCTTAAGATTACCGTCAGGGAGTTTTAAAAGTTGTAAAATATTGGCCACGCATCCTGTTGAATAAATATCTTTTTTAGCAGGGTTATCGTTGTTCGCATCTTTTTGTGCGACCAATAGGATCTGATTACCATGGTTGGTAGCATATTGGAGAGCTTCGATGGATTTTTCCCTGCCAACAAATAACGGAATGACCATATGAGGAAAAATCACCACATCTCTTAGTGGCAATATAGGATACTCATTTTCGCTTAATTCGGTGGGGATTAATTCATTCATATTTAATTCCTGCTCCTTACTGCTAATATCCGATGAGCTGAATTATTTCAGTACAATGATATTGGGATTGAGGGTTGAGAGCTTAATTCCTGTTTGTATCGTACCGCTAATATGGGTTCAAAAGCTTCAAAAATCAACGGCTATTTCTTCCGGGAAAACAAAAAACTGCGTCGAAACGCAGTTTTATTAATTGATTTAACCGTTAATGATCCCTATTCTGAGGCAACCTTTTTTTCTTGGCTTTCATAGATCAATAATGGCTCCGATTCACCGTCAACCACAGCAGCATCAATGGCGACTTTGGTAACGCCATTCATCGAAGGCAAATCGTACATAGTATCAAGCAACACTTTTTCCAAAATGGATCGAAGACCGCGGGCACCTGTTTTGCGTTCCATGCCTTTTTTGGCGATCGCCTTGAGTGCATCCTCTCTAAATTCCAATCGCACATCTTCCATATCAAACAACTTAGCATATTGCTTAGTTAAGGAATTTTTGGGTTCTGTCAGAATTTTAACCAGAGAATGTTCATCCAACTCTTCCAAAGTTGCCACGACAGGCAAACGTCCGACAAACTCTGGGATCAACCCGTATTTAACCAGATCATCCGGTTCTATTTCCTTAAAAATTTCACCTAGATCCTTACTGTCATCCTTACTTCTCACCTGTGCGGCAAAACCAATGCCCGATTTTTCTGAACGATCACGTATGATTTTTTCCAATCCGGAAAATGCACCACCGCAAATAAATAAAATACTACTGGTATCGACCTGCAGGAATTCTTGTTGGGGGTGTTTTCGTCCCCCTTGAGGCGGCACAGATGCCACAGTACCTTCAATTAACTTCAATAAAGCTTGTTGAACACCTTCTCCAGAAACATCCCGAGTGATCGACGGATTGTCGGCCTTACGAGAGATCTTATCGATTTCATCAATATAAACAATACCATGCTGAGCTTTATCAACGTCATAATCACATTTTTGTAATAATTTTTGAATAATATTTTCGACATCTTCGCCCACGTAACCAGCTTCAGTAAGCGTCGTTGCATCAGCAATGGTAAAGGGTACATCCAGCATTCTGGCGAGCGTTTCAGCGAGTAATGTTTTACCACTACCGGTTGGCCCAACTAACAGTATATTACTCTTTCCTAATTCAACCTCATCATTTTTGATATCGTTATCGCTACGCAAACGTTTATAATGGTTATAAACGGCAACGGACAGAACTCGTTTAGCTTTATCCTGACCGATAACATATTGATTGAGGTGATCGTCAATTTCTCGGGGAGTGGGTAATTTGTCAGATTGATCTTGCTGAGTAATTTCCTGGATCTCTTCGCGAATAATATCGTTACAAAGCTCTACACACTCATCACATATAAAAACAGAAGGACCAGCAATTAATTTACGTACTTCGTGCTGACTCTTGCCGCAAAATGAGCAATAGAGTAGTTTTCCACTGTCGTCTCGACCGCCTGATTTTTTCTTATCACTCATTTAAAATTCCCATCTTTACTACTAAAGATCTGCACAATGTCAATAGCCAATCAGTCAAAAATTAATTTTCGGTATTACACCGCTAAGCTTAGACCTTTTCAATACAATTTGTCGATAGATTATCCGATGTTTAAGCCATTTTTGTGAAATTCAGCATGAACCACTCTTCAAAGCCTTTCAATAACTTCTAGTAACCCGTTGTATCTCAGTTAATAATGTTGTTTACCCGCTCTAATCTCGAGTATTGATCACTTTATCAATTAATCCGTATTTAGCGGCTTCTTCCGCGCTCATAAAATTATCTCTATCTGTGTCTTTTTCAAGATCCTTTAGCTTTCTACCTGTGTGGTGAGAAAGTATCTGATTTAAATTGGCTCTCATCTTAAGGATCTCTTGTGCATGTATTTCAATATCCGACGCTTGCCCCTGATAACCACCAAGAGGTTGATGAATCATCATTCTGGAGTTTGGTAAGGCAAATCGCTTATCTTTAGCGCCACCGGCTAGCAAAAAAGCCCCCATACTCGCCGCTTGGCCTATACATAAGGTCGTTACATCAGGCTTAATAAACTGCATTGTATCGTAAATAGCCATACCCGCAGTTACCGATCCTCCCGGCGAATTAATATAGAGGGAAATATCCTTGTCAGGATTTTCTGATTCCAAAAATAATAACTGTGCCACGATTAAATTAGCCATATGATCTTCAACCTGACCAACCAAAAAGATAACTCGTTCTTTTAGTAAGCGGGAATAAATATCATAGGATCTTTCGCCCTTGGCGGTTTGCTCAACAACCATGGGCACCAGACCCAATGCAACTTCATCAGTTTTAGTATTTGTCATCTTTGATTTGTTATCCTATCTATAAGATTATTATATATTTTCATGGAGCTCAAAAGTAGGTATAGTAAACGCTTACTAATGGATAGTCATTGATTTGAGCGAACGATACATGAAATCGAGACAATTCCCGATTTTTACCCTAGAAAAATCAGCACTAAAATCATTATAGCTAATTTATGGGCAAACTATAATAATTTCAATACCGGGTTTAAAATAATCTTAGAGATCGCCCTCCTTTACTCTTTGGGACTTGACTCTTCCGGACTTTCTTCTGTTGACTTCGATTTATTGTCTTTTTTCGACTCTTCCGCAATATCCTGCTTTGGATTCATGACTTCATCAAACGTCATTGCTTTATCAGAAACAACGGCTGACATTTCAACCAGTTCGATCACAGTGTCTTCCAAAACTAATTGTTCCACTTCATTCAATTTATTTTGATCAGAAAGGTAATAATTAATAACTTCCTCGGGTTGTTCATAAACAGATGCCAACTCTTCTAACTTGGTACGAATTTTGTCTTTATCGACCGTAATTTTGTTTTGCTTGATGATTTCGCTGACAACCAAACCTAATTTAACCCGCTGACCAGCTTTATCGGAAAATAAATCATCGGGTAAATCAGGTAAATTAACAGAGTTTCCACCAAACTGTTGTAACGCCTGTTGTTTTTGCTGATTAATTTCCTGCTCTAAAAGTGCTTTAGGAATTTCAAATTCGTGAGCCGACACAAGTGCATCCATAATTTGTTGCTTCACTTTTGAGGAAACAACCTGAGAAAGCTCTCTTTCCATATTTTTGCGAATATCGGTTTTCATGGTGGCGATATTACCATCTTCGATACCTAGCTTTTCAGCTAATTCGGCAAGTTTTAAGGCTTCTTTTTTATTGACTTTATGAACTTTAGTGGCGAAAACAGCCTCTTTACCAGCAACATCCTTATTTTGATAGTCTTTAGGGAATGTAACCTTAATTTCAACCTCATCATCGGCTTTAGTACCTTCCAGCTGTTCTTCAAAGCCCGGGATCATTTGCCCCTGACCCAATACAATTTCAAAATTATCGGCTGTTCCGCCGCTAAATGCTTCACCGTCAATGGTTCCAACAAAATCGATCACTAACTGATCTTCAGATTTTGATTGACGTTTTACCTCTACCCAATTTGCTTGCTGCTCGCGCAATGTGTCTAACATTTTACTCAAATCATCATCGGAAACTTCTGCTGTTACTTTTTCAATTGAAATCTTTGAAAAATCCTGGATTTCAATTTCTGGATAAATATCAAAGGTGGCCACAAATTCTAAATCCTTGCCCTCTTCCATTGAAACAGGCTCTATCTTTGGTGGTCCAGCAGGTTGTAGTTTCTCCTGAACAACCGCTTCATAAAAAGAGCGCTGCATCACATCAGAGATCACGTCTTGACGCACATGTGCTCCAAAACGCTTTTTGATGACATTCAATGGTATTTTGCCGGGTCTGAAACCGTTCATACGCTGAGTTCTTGCCAATTCTTTCATTTTAGAAACGGCAACATCGTCAATTTTTTTTGCTTCAACCGCAATGTTAAGTTTGCGCTCAAGGCCTGTAGTTGTTTCAACAGAAACTTGCATAAGTATGCTCCAACTGGAATTCCAAATAGCATTTGTTTAATTAATGACTGAAGAAAGGGGTAATTGTTGAATAGAGAGCTTTAAGTCTTGTTCCATGGCTAGCACTCAGGCAATCACCCACTGGATCGGGCCAGAAATTATCAGGGTCTATCCCTTAAGTAAGGAGGATCCTCCTTTTAGTTACGTGGTGCGAGAGGAGAGACTCGAACTCTCACGCCGCAAGACACTGGAACCTAAATCCAGCGCGTCTACCAATTCCGCCACTCTCGCACTATTGTAACTAATTACTATTTTTATAAAAAACAGTAAAAAAGTGGTGTTTTTTAGTAAAAACAACCAAAAACTGGGGTGGGCGAAGGGGTTTGAACCCTCGACAACCGGAATCACAATCCGGGGCTCTACCAACTGAGCTACGTCCACCATCAACCTTTAAAAACTAAAAATAAGTAATCCATGAATAGATGTTTTTAGTTTCGGGCATATTCTACGCCATTTGATCTCGATTGGACACATGGCGCGCCCGGCAGGATTCGAACCTGCTACCCTCGGCTTAGAAGGCCGATGCTCTATCCAAATGAGCTACGGGCGCATTGCTTCATATGAAACCCCGTGTTTTAGTCTGTTGCAGCTAATTTTAATAGTCATTTAAACCACCAGCTGGATCACATAGACATAAAAACTGGTCGGGGTGGAGAGATTCGAACTCCCGACATCCTGCACCCAAAGCAGGCGCGCTACCAGACTGCGCTACACCCCGATTGTCTCTACAAAAGACGATCAATCAGCCTTCGTTTGAGAGCGCGGAATAATACTGATTTAAGCGTTTAAGGTCAACAAAGAAAATCGAATAATACAAAATAAATGGGTAACCAAGGTTCCAACTTGTTTTTCCTTCACAAACGTTACCAAATATCGTGATATTTTGTTTATTTTCGGTGTCTATTAAGGGAAAATAGCCATCACTAACGCTAACCTTACTTATCTGGCCAAATTTCCTATGACGGCACAATTAATTGATGGCATTGAAATTTCTGCTTTATTGCGCGATAAAATAAAAAGCAAAGTAAGTGCCAGATTACGAAATAATCTGAGAGCACCCAGTTTAACGGTTATATTGATTGGCGAAGATCCTGCTTCAAATATTTATGTCAGCAAAAAGGTGAAGGCTTGTGAGGAAGTCGGATTTACCTCCCACAAAATAATCTTTGATAACAGTATTACCGAAATAGAGTTGTTTGCTGAAATCGATAAACTGAATACTGATGCCAATGTCGATGGTATCCTCGTTCAATTACCTCTACCGCGGCATTTGGATTCAGGCGCTATTTTGGAGAAAATATCACCTGCCAAAGATGTAGATTGTTTTCATCCATACAATATTGGTCGTTTGATACAAAGGATCCCCGAGCTCCGCCCATGCACCCCTTATGGCATTATGTTGATGCTAAAACATATCGGGCTGGATGTAAAAGGTCTCAATTGCTGCATCGTTGGAGCCAGTAATATTGTTGGTAGACCGATGGCGATGGAGTTATTACTGGCTGGCGCTACTGTGACTATTTGCCATAAATTCACCAAAAACCTTGCTGCACAAGTTGCCGAAGCCGATCTAGTCGTTGTAGGCGTTGGTCGCCCAAATTTAGTTAAAGGAGATTGGATCAAGCGGGGCGCTACAGTAATTGATGTAGGTATCAACCGACTGGAAAACGGCAAATTAGTTGGTGATGTTGAATTTGAAATCGCCAAACAGCGAGCCGCGTGGATTACTCCGGTTCCTGGAGGAGTGGGGCCAATGACTGTCGCCACTTTATTACAAAATACTCTCTACGCCGCAGAAAAAGCTGAATCACTGGCTCTATGACATGAGCATATCGCCATAGACACCCAATTGGGGTAGCGATTCTGGAGGACCAGCCTGTGCATGGGATAATCTTCCCTAAATACCTAAAAGATCGAAAAAATTTAGCCTTTGTCTGTTTTTTAGCTTTAGACTATCCTTGCCAGAAAAGGTCACCACCGTGATCTTCGATGGTTTCTAATACCTTACCACCCCCTCTGGCAACACAGGTCAAAGGATCTTGTGCCACAATGACTGGCAGGCCCGTTTCTTCCATAAACAATCGATCTAAATCCTTTATTAATGCACCGCCACCAGTCAATACCATACCACGCTCAGAAATATCGGCGGCCAGTTCAGGTGGCGCTTGCTCTAGTACCGAGCGAACCGCTCTAATCATACCGGCAAGTGGGTCTTGCAATGCTTCAAGGATTTCATTGCTGTTGATCGTAAATTTACGAGGAATACCTTCAGCAAGATTTCGACCCCTCACGTCTATTTCCATCACGTCAGCACCGGGGAATGCTGTCCCTATCTCGTGTTTGATCCTTTCCGCCGTTGACTCGCCTATCACTGTACCGTAATTTCGTCTGACATAATCGATAATGGCATCATCAAAACGGTCACCGCCGATACGTACAGAATCGGAAGTCACTACACCATTAAGAGATAAAATAGCAATTTCGGTGGTACCACCACCAATATCGACAACCATGGACCCTCTTGCTTCACCAACCGGTAAACCCGCGCCAACCGCGGCGGCTACTGGTTCTTCAATCAAATAAACATCACGCGCACCAGCACCATAGGCTGATTCTTTAATAGCACGTCTTTCTACCTGAGTTGAACCACAAGGCACACAAATCAACACCCTAGGACTTGGTCTCATAAAAAAACTGGAATCATGGACTTTTCGTATAAATTCCTGCAACATTTTTTCGGTGACTTCAAAATCGGCAATCACACCATCTTTTAAGGGACGGATCGCCGTTATATTACCTGGAGTTCGGCCCAACATAGCTTTTGCATCCGCTCCAACCGCTGCAATAGATTTATTACCGCCACGCTCATGTCTGATCGCGACCACAGAGGGTTCATTTAAAACGATACCTTGCTCTCGCATATAAATTAAGGTATTGGCGGTTCCGAGATCGATCGAAAGATCCGCTGAGAATAACCCTCTAATTTTATTAAACATATTGAGTTTCTTATATCCTAGATATTTTTATTGCGGTGATTATCGCCTACTTCGATTGTAAACAGAAGACTTTGAAATTAATTTATCTCATTTTAGAGAAGATGTTGCTCAAATAGTTCCAAATTTTGTTCCTTTCCCCGTATAATCCGAACAATAGTCAGCAGAGCAACGCCAATGATCCCAGCGATTACTTCTCTTAAAAACCAAAATATCGATTCAATTGTAGCTCTTGCAAAACCTATTTGGCAGGAACATTACACGCCAATCATCGGTGAACAACAAGTAGACTACATGTTAGAAAAATTTCAAAGTCGTGAAGCCATTGAGTCTCAGTTAAAACAAGGTTATCAATACTATCAAGTCAATGAACAATCTCGACTTTTGGGTTATTTTTCAATCCAGTTCAGAAAAAACGCTCGTTTATTTATCAGTAAATTTTATTTATCGAAACAAGCTCGTGGAAAAGGGCTCGGCAAACAAATGTTAAATTTTATTGAAAAATTGGCCAATTCAAACAAATGCTACACCATTGATTTAACGGTCAACAAGTACAATCCCGCATATCAAATTTACCTAAAGCTAGGATTTACCAATCAAGGCACCATCGAATTTGATATTGGTAATGGTTACATAATGGATGATTTCCTAATGAGCAAAAATATTTTTAGCCCGTAACCAACCTTTCAGTAATGAAGCTTAACCCTTTCACAGCCTTCAATATTCTTAAGACTATGCAATAACTCATCAGTCGGTTTTACTGACCATTCTCCTGCAGCAACTAATTCTGCCGATATGGCTTCTTTTTTACAGGAAAAACGAACCGGGCACATTCCGCCTTTGAATGGTTGCAGAGCATCAATAAGATCCTCGACCAATGTTAAACCAAAAACTAAGTCAATTTTGATTTCTAAATGCTTTACTCGTTTTTCTCGGACCTCAATCAGCGGGTTGATTTCAACCCCGCTCATTTTTAATCCACCCGAAAACTCATCGTTTGAAATATCCCCTTTGGCAATGACGACTTGGTCTTTTATTAAAATATCTTTGCTGGCTTCATATAACTCACTATAAATCATTACATCCACACGCGCACTTTGGTCATCTAATGTAACTATCGCCCAGTTAAGTCCTTTTTTAGTTTTCATTACTCGAATATTGATGATCAAACCAGCAACAGTGACATGATCTCCACGACGTGTCGGTTGCAATCCGTTTAATCTCAAGCTACACAATTTTTTGATCTCAAGCAAATAACGGTTGATCGGATGACCCGTTAAATAAAGCCCTAAGGTTTCTTTTTCGCCTTCTAAAACCCGGCCTTCCGGCCAAGGTCTAACTTTGGCAAACTCTAAATGTTGCTCAGCATTTTTTTCTGATGGCGCTCCAAATAAATCGTTTTGTCCCAAAGCTAAATCGCGTTTAAATTGTTCAGCACTTTTTATGGCCTGTTCCAATGACGCCATCATCACCGCTCGATTAGGGCCTAAATGATCAAGTGCACCAGCTCTTATCAAAGCTTCCAACACTCTGCGGTTGGATTTTTTCAGGTCAATTCGATTGCAAAAATCAAACAGATCTTTGTATTCACCAGATTCAATTCGTTCATCCACAATTGACTGAATGGCAGCCTCGCCAACACCTTTGACGGCGCCGATCCCGTAAATAATGGTTTGGGTTCCATCAATGGTAAATTTATAAGCACCCCGGTTAACATCTGGCGGAACAATGTTCAGTCCCATCTCTTTTACATCATCAACATAGGTGACAACCTTTTCAGTATTATCCATATCTGCCGACATAACAGCCGCCATAAATGCCGCGGGATAATGGGTTTTCAACCAGGCTGTTTGATAAGAAACTAGGGCATAAGCCGCTGAATGAGATTTGTTAAAACCATAACCGGCAAATTTTTCCATCAAATCAAAAATATGCCCTGCTAGTTCACCCTCCACATCTCTGGCTACCGCACCTTTCATAAAAATCTCGCGTTGCTCAGCCATTACCGATGCTTTTTTCTTACCCATTGCCCGCCGTAATAGATCTGCCCCACCTAAAGTGAAGTTTGCCAAAACCTGAGCGATTTGCATGACCTGTTCTTGGTACAAAATAATGCCATAGGTTGGTTCTAAAACCGGTTTAAGATCTTCATGTTGGTAGTCAGCATGAGGATAAGCCACTTCCTGTCTGCCATGTTTGCGATTAATAAAATCATCGACCATTCCTGAGCCTAAAGGCCCGGGTCTAAAAAGTGCTACCAAGGCAATAATATCTTCAAAACTACTTGGTAACAATTTCTTAATCAACTCTTTCATTCCGCGAGATTCAAGTTGAAAAACCGCCGTAGTTCTTGCTGCCTGAAGTAAATTAAATACCGCCGAATCGTCTAAGGGAATTGATTCAATTTGGATTTTTTGCTCATCTTTTAAAGCCGTATTATTAATTGTATCAATCGCCCAATCGATGATGGTTAAAGTCCTCAAACCTAAAAAATCAAATTTCACCAAACCAGCCGTTTCAACATCATCTTTATCAAATTGAGTCACCAAGCCAGCACCGCTTTCATCACAAGAAAGTGCTGAAAATTCAGTGAGTTCTCCCGGAGAAATAACCACTCCTCCCGCATGTTTACCAGCATTTCTGGTGATACCTTCGAGTTTTCTGGCCATATCCCACAGTGCTTGAAATTCTTCTTCCAGTTCATATCGTGAACGAATTTCTGACTCTTGCTCCCATGCTTTTTCCAGAGATATACCGATTTCAAATGGGATGAGTTTAGATATTTTATCAACAAATCCATAGGGTTGGCTGAGTACTCGTCCGACATCTTTTATCACCGCCTTAGCGGCCAGTCGGCCAAAGGTGATAATCTGAGAAACGCTGTTTCGACCATATTTTTGCGCGACATAATCGATGACTCGGTCACGGCCATCCATACAAAAATCGATATCAAAATCCGGCATTGAAACCCGTTCTGGATTTAAGAACCGTTCAAAAAGAAGTTCGTATTCCAATGGATCAAGATCAGTAATATCCAACGCATAAGCAACCAATGATCCCGCTCCTGAACCTCGCCCCGGTCCCACAGGAACACCATTATTTTTACTCCAATGAATAAAGTCGGCAACAATTAAAAAATAACCGGGGAAACCCATTTGGTTAATAACATCTAATTCAACTTTTAATCGTTGATCATAAGGAATTCTCTGCTCGGTAAATTGCGCTGCTTCGACATCAAAAAGAAATTTGAGTCGCTTCTCCAATCCTTGTTCACTTAACTGGCAAAAATACTGCTCAATGGTTAAGCCTTCCGGGATCGGATAATTCGGTAAAAAATACTCTCCTAAATGCAAAGTTAGATTGCAACGTTTGGCGATTTCAACAGTATTTTCTAGTGCTTCCGGAATATCTGAAAATAACGCCTGCATTTCTGCGGATGATTTTAGATACTGCTGATCGGAATATTTTTTAGGTCTTCTCGGATCATCAAGCACTCGACTTTGATTGATGCAAACCCGAATTTCATGTGCATCAAAATCGGATTCTTCCAGAAAACAAACATCATTAGTCGCTACCACAGGTGTTCCAGAAGCTTGCGCAAAAGACGCAACGGAATGAATGTAATCCCCTTCACCCACCCGACTGGTTCGTTGCAATTCAATATAGTAACGATCTGGAAAATAGAGCTGCCAAAAACCCAAATTTTCCGCGGCTCGTTCATGATTTCCCGCTAATAAGGCTCTACCAATATCACCCTCTTTTGCACCTGATAAAACGATTAATCCTTGATTTAATGTTTTAAACCAGTGTTTATCGACAATTGGAATACCGCGTTTCTGGTTTTCCTGATACGCTTTGGAGATTAGAATTTTAGCGTTCAAATAACCTTGATTATTCATACACAAAAGAGTCATTCGAAATGGTTCATTTTCATCGCTACCATCATCAACCAATAGATCTACACCGGTTATGGGTTTAATACCATTGGCTCTACACTTTTTATAAAATTTGATTAAACCGCAAAAATTAATATGATCGGTAAATGCGGCGGCGGGCATCTCTAATTCGGCAATACGGTCGAGGGTTGGATTAATACGACAGATCCCATCCACCATCGAATATTCCGAATGAATTCTTAAATGGACGAAATTCGATTTAGCGATCTCACCCGCGCGGGTAATTTCATTAGATTTTTGTGCTTGCTGTGAATTGTTCTGATCCATCAATATTTTCTAACTCTCTAACAATCTTTTAACTGGAGCAAAGCTTCTACGATGGACTGGAGTGACGCCAAGCTCTAGCAGTGCTTGCAGATGAAATTTGGTTGGATAACCTTTATGTTTAGCCAATCCATAACCTGGATAAATAGTATCTAACTCAACCATTTCATTATCTCTTGCAACTTTGGCAATTATAGAAGCAGCACCAATGGATTGTACTTTAAGATCGCCTTTCACGATCGCCTCACTAGTACAATTTAAGTCCGGGCAGCGATTTCCATCAATCAAGCAATGTTCTGGTTTGATTGAAAGCGATTCAATCGCACGTTTCATCGCTAACAAACTGGCATACAATATATTGAGTTCATCAATTTCTTCTCTTTCTGCTCTACCAAGCGCCCAACACAACGATTTTTGTTTTATTTCTTGAGATAAAAACTCTCTCTTTTTTTCACTTAATTTCTTAGAATCAGTTAATCCTTCAATCAGATTATCGGGGTCCAAGATAACCGCCGCGGCAACAACAGCACCCGCTAAAGGACCGCGGCCAACTTCATCAACACCAGCCACTAAATCAGATTTTTTCATATTACGGCTCTTAAATCCAATAATTCATAGATCGCTTTAGCGGCCTTTTTACTACCCCCTAGGCGTAGATTTTGGTGTAAGTGATTATACTCTCCAATGATTGATTCAAACGATTGACATTCAATCAACCGGCTTAATTCGGTCGTCAAATTATCCACGGTACAGTCATTTTGAATAAATTCATTCACAAGCTTCTTATTGGCTAACAAATTAGGCAGTGAAAAGTTCTTTATTTTTAAGAGTTTGGCGTACACCCAAAAACTAAAAGACGATACCTTATATGCAACCACCATCGGCTTTTTGAACAGCATTGCCTCCAGCGTTGCAGTACCGGATGCAAGTAATATGTAATCGGACGCTTGCATAATTTCACGCGACTGACCATTAAACAGTTTGATGTCGATATCAGTATTATTCTGCTGCAAGAAATTTTCTATTTGCGTTCGTCTACCAGTATTTGCACATGGAATAACAAAAATTAATTGTGGATATTTTTTAGCCAGCTTTTCAGCCGTTTGAATAAAAGGTTCAAGTAAGAAACGTGTTTCCGTTCCGCGGCTACCAGGAAGTATTGCCAATATTTTTTTAGCCAGAGGTAAATTTAGTTGCTCTCTCATAGCATTGATATTGGTTTTCATTGGAATTTCTTCCGCTAACGGATGACCAATACACACAGCAGGTAAATGATGTTGTTTGTAAATTTCCAGTTCAAAAGGAAATAGACAAATCATTAAAGAAACACTTTTAACAATTTTATATATTCGATCCTCTCGCCAGGCCCATACCGATGGACTAACGTAATGTACCGTTGTCATTCCTTTTTTTTTAAGTTTGAATTCAAGGTTGATATTAAAAACGGGGGCATCAATTCCGATAAAACAATCCGCTTGTTGGGCAACTATGGTTTTTGCCAAACGGCGGCGCATATTGAGCAACTCAGGTAAACGAGCTAAAATAGGCACAATTCCCATTACAGAAAGTCGTTCCATGGGATAAAAGCTTTTTAATCCAGCAGCCAGCATTAAAGAACCACCGATCCCACAAAATTCAGCTTCAGGATAGTGTATTTTTAGTGCAGCGATCAATCTCGCCCCGAGATTATCACCAGATGATTCTCCGGCTACCAAATAAAAAAGCTTTCTATCTTGGTTTTTAGTAACGTTGTTAGTTGGGTTCACTGTATGATCACTGAATTTTCTTATGTTTGTGTGAGCGTGATGGATGGTCTAAATCAAAGCAATGGGGATCAACGAGCAATACCTCTTACTGAAGACTGAATAAAATCGATCATCAATTTAAGAACAGGGGAACTTCCTGACAATTTCATAACCGCTTCAACCGCCTCTTCAATGCGCAATCCTTGGCGAAAAATGATTCGATAAGCTTTTCTTAGTAAAGCAATCTCTTCGGTTGAAAAACCACGACGTTTAATACCTTCCACATTAATAGAGCGAGGTGCGCCCTCAGCAAACAAGACAAAAGGAGGAATATCCTGAGTGATATGGCTTCTAATCCCTAGAAACGCGTGCGCTCCTATATGACAAAACTGATGAACACCTGAAAATCCACCCAAGATTGCCCAATCATCGATCACAACATGGCCTGCAATATTTGAACTATTAGCAATGATTATATGGTCGCCCAGCTGACAGTCATGTGCAATATGGGTATAAGCCATTAATAGATTATCGTTGCCAATACTAGTGAGCTGATGGTCTTGAGTCGTGCCGCGGTGAATAGTGCAAGATTCGCGGATAATATTATTATCGCCAATTAGCGTTCTGGTTGGCTCGCCTCGATACTTGGTGTCCTGATTCGCTTCACCGATTGAAGAAAATTGATAAAAATGATTATTTTTACCAATAGTTGTATGACCATTAATCACTACATGCGGCGCAACAACTGTGCCAGCACCGATTTCAACGTGTTCGTCTATAAAAGTAAAAGGTCCAATTTGGGCACTTTGCGAAATTTTAGCCTTTGGATGAACAACCGCAGATGGATGGATCATTAGACAATATCCTGCTTTGAACACATCAGCTCTGCGGCACACACTACTTGACCATCAACCAAAGCTTCTGCTTCAAATTTCCACATTAATCGTTTGCGTTTTAACAAACGCACTTTTAAAACGACTTGATCACCTGGTTCAACAGGTTTCTTAAAACGCGCCTTATCGATGCCGACAAAATAATACAGTGACGTTTCATCCGGTATTTCATTTAAAGTCTTAAATGCCAAAATACCCGTTGCTTGCGCAAGAGCTTCCAAAATCAGTACCCCTGGCATTACTGGCCGATGAGGAAAATGCCCGGTAAAACAAGGTTCATTGATGGTAATGTTTTTTACCGCATTCAGATACTCACCCACTTTGTAATCAGTCACTCTATCAACTAATAAAAATGGATATCGATGAGGTAAGTGTTTCATTACTTCATGAATATCCAAACGGCCTATCTTTTTAGTTTCGTCATTCATCAAAATTGATCACCTTACAAATCTTTTAATTTTTTCTCTAATTGGCGGATCTTCTTCGCCATATCATCCAACTGTTTAAAGCGAGCCACATTTTTTCGCCAAATTTTATTTTCCTGAGCACCAGTGCCCGACGAAAATACTCCGGCAATCTCATTTGATTTATTAACCAAGGTGCCAGCAGTAAGATGAGTTCCTTCTGCAATACTTAAATGACCAATAATAGAAGAGCGACCACTAAAAGTACATGATTTGCCAATTTTTGCGCTACCCGCAATACCTGTAAATGCTGCCATTGCGGTGTTTTCACCGACAACAACATTGTGAGCAATATGACAAAGGTTATCAATTTTAACACCTCTGTGGATAATTGTATCGTTAAGCGCGCCACGATCGATACAGGCATTAGCCCCTATCTCAACATCATCGTAGATCACCACGTTACCTGTTTGAGGTATTTTAACCCAGTTTCCAGCATCATTGGCGTACCCAAAACCGTCACACCCAATCACAGCACCAGAATGCAAAATACAGTGTGAACCGATGGTCACTCGGTGATAGATTGAAACATTGGCATAAACGATGGTATTGTCACCTAGCACAACACCTTCTCCAAGATACACATTGGCGCCAATGGATACGTTATTACCAATACGGCAATCTTTATCAAGTACCGCCCCAGGAGCAATTTTTACATTATCCTGCAAAATCACAGATGGATGAATACTGGCAGTAGAACAAAGTTCTGTCGCTGGCAGTGGAGTACTATCTAGCACCTGCGCCACTCGCGCAAAAGCAAGATACGGATCTTTGCACAATACACAAGTCAAGGGCTTCATATTGCTCGATGCCATTGCGTAGCTATCAGATAGCAAAACACAACCCGCTTGAGTTGTGTTTAATTGTTGTTCAAATTTTAGATGACTTAAAAATGAAACATCATGTTGAGTTGCTTGATCCAGCGATGCTATTCGATCAATCTGAATATCGGCGTCGCCTACAATCTGACCACCAACGATATTTGCTATTTCGGCAACCGTTAATGTTTTTTGCTGCAATTTTTAGCCTGCTGGATTACTTAAAACAGTGATCACTTTGTTGGAGATATCAATGGCTTCTTTTCTAAACACGACTGATTCAATACGTAACACAATATCAAATTTTTCTTCACTGGCAATTTTTGAAACAATTTGCTGGATTTTAACTCTGATCTTAGTCACTTCTGCCTGTTTGGCTCGTTGAAAATCTTCTTGAAGATTTTTGTTTTTTGTTTGCAACGTAGCACCAATTTCTTTCAATTCTCTCTCTAGTTGAATGCCTTGCGCCTCAGTCATCGTGACAGCATCACGTTGCCCTTGTTCTTGTTTAGCTTTGCCGGATTCCTGCAAAGCCTTAATTTCGTCGAGACGATCGGCAAATTGCTTTTGCAATTTTGCTTCAATTAACTCTAATTGAGGCGCTTTGCTCAATACGAGTCTTTCATCAAAAATACCAATTTTTAAATCGGCGGCAAATGCACTTGAAACAAATGACAGTATGATTGTTACCGTAAAAATTACTTTCTTAAACATTATATTACCCTTATTTACCTTTAGTTTTTGGTAACGATTCAGCTCACTGAATAGTTACAGTTTTTATTTAACACGACTTTATTTAAATAATTGTTTTTACTTAAATAATTGTTTTTACTTAAATAATTGTTTTTACTTAAATAATTGTTTTAATCTAACAATCGACCATTTCTTAAAATGATTGCCCGACATTAAACGAAAAATTCTCTTTTCGATCGCCCTGTTCACTTTTATATATCTTAGAAAGACTAATAACAAGTGGCCCCATAGGAGATAACCATTGTAACGATATTCCAGCCGATGCGCGATAAGAATCTACTTTCGAAAAATCGGGGATAATTGCCGCTTGCTCAGCGGTAAAGTTATCGTAACTAAACTCAGTATCCCACAAATTCCCCACATCAACAAAAAAACTGCTTCTTAGTGAGTTATTAGCTTCAACAAAAGGGATTGGAAATATTAGTTCAGTACTCAAAAGCGCCCTAGCGTTGCCCCCAATCGATCGAGAGCTTAGCCGAATAGAATCGAATTCGGGAGGAAGTATGGCAACCAGCGAACGATCAGAACCATCAATGGGTGTACCGCCCGGTAAACTTTGTGGTGAACGAAATATCTCCCTTGGTCCAACCGTATTGCGTTCAAATCCACGTACCGTTTGAGAACCTGATGAGTAAAAATTTTCAAAGTAGGGTAGTTTGGACGTTTTGCCATAACCGTTGCCATAAGATAATTTAAGGCGACTCAATAACGACCACCTAGGTGCAATCGGTATATAGTGATCAATCGAATAATCGAGCTTATAAAATTCCAAATCACTACCCGGTATTGCGCCGCTAAGCGATAAAACCTGCTTGGTTCCTCTGTCAGGAAATATTCCCCGATTAAGGCTGTTTCTTATAATCGACACCGAAAATTTAACCAGATCATAAGAAAAATCGGGATCAGTGCGAACATTCAGTCCATTGCTGTCAAAAAAGTCAACAATCTGTTGTGACAGCCGACCGTTCGCACTTAAATCATTGGTTTGATATCCGAGCCCAAAATTCAATCGAGTCATTTCATTGATTGGATAACCCATATTAAAATCAAGCGCCGCAGTATCTAACAGGGTAGCAGTATTGTTGAACCGACCAAAATCTTGGGTGCGATAACTCAACCCAGCCCCCAGACTGATTGCGTCAATGGTAAAATAAGGGTCAAAATAATTTAACGAATAGTTAGTCGAAAAGCTGTTCTTGTTAATCGCAAAACCAACGGTTTTACCGGAACCCATAAAGTTATTGTGACTAACATTACCATTGATTGACAAACCAAAGGTCGAACCGTAACCCAAACCGCCAGATATCGTTCCTGCGGATCGCTCTTTCACCGTATAATTGATATCAACTCGATCTTCCAAGTCTTCAATTTTGGGCGTTTCAACTTCTACTTCTTCTATATAAGTTAGTCTTTGCAATAAAATCTTGGTTCTTTCGACCTGTGATGTAGATAACGCACCACCTTCCATTATTCGCGCTTCGCGACGCAATACTCGATCATTAGTACTCTCATTGCCAGTAAAATTAATGCGGCTAACATAAACCTTTTTACCCGGATCAATATAGATATTGAGGTCAACTTTGTTAGTACCCGGTTTTACGTTGGGAACAGACGTGACCTTCGCAAATGCATAACCAAAATATCCCAAGTTCTTTTTTATTTGTTCCTCAGAAAATGAAATGGCTGCGGCTGAATAGGTTTCACCTTGAGTTAAAGGCATTAACTGCTTGAGTCGTTCTTCTGATAGGATCAAGTCGCCACTAAAAGATATTTTAGCCACCTCAAATTTTTCACCTTCATCCACATTGATAGTAATAAACATGCCTTTACGATCGGGCGAAATAGCCACCTGAGTAGAAACAGCATTGTATTTTAAATAACCACGATCCAAGTAGTAGGAACGCAATGTTTCCAGATCACCAGACAGTTTTTCGCGCGCATATTGATCATCGCTGGTAAAAACAGATAACCAACCACCAGTGCTTAGTTCAAACTGATCAAGCAATTCATCATCTGGGAATAACTGGTTACCAACAATATTGATCGATTCTATTCTGGCTGGCTCGCCCTCATTGACATCAAACTCAACTAATACCCGATTTCTCGAACGACGGATCACGTCGGTGGATATGTTAACCGAATATTTACCATGCGAGAAATACTGTTCTTGCATACCATCCACAATATTTTTGATTGCTGCCGGATTATAAACCTCACCTTTAGCAAATCCGGAATGTTTCATCACCTCCAGTATCTGCTCAGTTTTGATGTCTTTATTTCCATCAATTGTAATGTCTGAGATAGTAGGCCGTTCGACAACATCAATAAGAAGAATATTACCGTCTTTAAGCACTCGAATGTCATCGAAGTTTTCGGCTGAAAAAAGCGTTCGTATAATGGTTGGTACACGGCTTGGTTCCAGTCGTTCCCCTACCTGTAAGGGGAGCATGTTGAAAAAAGTCCCCAACTCCATTCTTTGCAGCCCGTCGACTTTTATTTCCTCGACGATAAAGCCCGTATTATTGACGCCTTCGCTTTGTTTGGCCTGTACGATTGGTGAAAGCCCACCCAAAATAGCCAACCCGGCAATCAAAATGGTCAAATTGCCTGTTCGAGTTTGAAACTTGGCGATTGTCGCTTGTAAGAGTTTACCCATAAATATTTTACTTCTTAATAATTACTTTTATATACAAAAAAAGCGTTTTCAAATGAACTTAAAAACGCGATATATCATTAAATATGGCAACAGCCATTAGTGCGAAGACCAGCATCATACCAACTTGTAGACCAAATTCCTGCACTTTTTCTGGTAAAGGCTTACCTTTTATCACCTCTATTACAAAATAGAGCAAATGACCACCATCAAGCATAGGGACCGGCAATAAATTAATAAAACCCAGATTGACACTGATCATCGCCACAAAGCTAATAAAATAAACCAATCCTATGCTAGCACTTGAGCCAGCCCCTTCGGCAATAGATATTGGTCCACTTAAACTTTTAGTCGATATTTCACCGCTTATTAATTTCACAAATAATCGAGTGCTGAGTGAAATCATATTAATCGTTTCATCAATCGCTAAACTAAAAGCTTCAAAAATGCCTGCCTGACGAGTGATCAAATATTTAGAATTATCAACCCTTACGCTACCTACTCCAATACGACCAGAATTTGCCTCATTTCCTTCAGCAGAACCTATGACCACAAAAATAGGTATCAGTTCACCATTTCTCTCAACTTCAAACAAAACCCGTTTATTAGGTTTAGAGGTGATGATCGATCCCATTTCCCACCAACTATTCACCTGAACTCCATCTACTGAAACAATTTCATCGCCGATCAAAATTCCAGCTTTATCGGCTGGATCGTCAGGGGTAACCGTCCCTATCAACGTGCTCAAGCTTTCTATTGGGTGATAAATCCCAAGAGAATGAAGTATCTCGGGTTTTTCGTCATCAACAATCCATTTAGAAATATCTAACACTATTTGCTTTTCAGATGCGCGACCGGCTCTTTTGACCGACAAAAAAATCTCGCTTTTTTCCCCCAATCGCTTGGCAATATTTTTAGTAAGATCATGCATGACGATTACAGTTCCTCCATCAACTGATAAAATTTTATCACCTTTTTGCAAACCCGCTTGCTGAGCAATGGAAGCTTCTGGAACAGTACCAATGTCTGTCGTTATTCCTTTGATCCCCATCAAAAACATGCACCAATAAAGAAATATTGCTAACAGAAAGTTAGCTATTGGACCCGCTAGTACAATTGCCATTCGAGCCCAAACAGATTTATTATTAAAGGCGTAAGGCTTATCTTCTTCCGGAATTTCCTGGTCCGGCTCTCGCTCGTCAAGCATTTTAACGTATCCGCCTAAAGGAATGGTTGCAAGAACATAACGAACCCCATCCTTGCCTACTTTTTGTAAAAGTGGTTTACCAAACCCAACTGAAAAAGTTAATACTTTAACACCTAACTTTCTCGCCACCCAAAAATGTCCATACTCATGAATAGTGACCAATATACCTAATGCAACAATAAATGAAGCCAAATTCCACAATGCGTCCATAAATTAATCTAGCTCCTCAATAACAAGCTCGGCAATTATTCTGGCATCTTTATCAGATTGAATAATTTGCTCAAAATTGGTTAATTCCTGATAGTTTGAACGGGACATTGTCTCTTTAATGATCAAAGCGATTTGGGTAAATTTGATTTTTTCAGTCAAAAAGGCCTCCACCGCAACTTCATTGGCAGCGTTTAAGATACAAGGCGCACTCTTGCCAATTTTTATCGCTTCAACCGCCAAAGCCAAACACGGAAAACGTTCAAAATCAGGTTGCTGAAATTCAAGTCCAGTAAGCTGACAAAAATCTAAAGGCTTAACCCCTGCCTCAATCCGTTCAGGCCAAGCTAAACAATGAGCAATTGGCGTTTTCATATCAGGATTACCCATTTGCGCAATCACCGAACCATCCTGATAAGCAACCATCGAATGAATAATACTTTGTGGGTGCACTACTATTTTTATTTGTTCAAGACTAACATCAAATAAATAACAGGCTTCAATTAATTCCAACCCTTTATTCATCATGGTGGCAGAATCAACCGAGATCTTTCTACCCATTTCCCAATTAGGATGTGCGCATGCCTGATCAGGCGTTTTATCCTCTAGCTCTTCGACGGGTAATTTGAGAAAAGGCCCACCAGAACCGGTTAATAAAATTTCTTTCACACCTGACAGATTAGCTTGTGCTTTATCGCTAGGTTGCGGCATCGATTGAAATATCGCGTTATGTTCACTATCTACGGGTAATAAAGTAGCTCCACTTTCCTTGACCTCTCGAATAAATAAATCGCCGGACATTACCAACGCTTCTTTGTTGGCTAGCAAGACTTTTAATGAACGTCTTACTGCAGAGAGGGTTGGAATCAATCCTGCGGCACCAACAATAGCGGCGATCACGATATTTAGCTGCGGATATTCTGCAGCTTGATTGACGGCATTGGTGCCGCTTCGAACTTCAGTATCTTGCTGAGCCAATCGCAACAATTTTGCCAATTTTTTTGCTGACTTTGGGCATGCCATAATAGCCAAACGTGGTGAAAAAATTTTACATTGTTCAAAAAGTTTTTGATAATTGCGATTAGCGGTTAATACAGACACACGGTAGCGGTCGCGATTTAAATAAATCACATCCAAACTGCTACAACCGATCGAACCGGTTGAGCCCAATATGCAAACCGACTCAACCATTGAACCACTCAAAATAGCTAAAGCTCAAATAAAAAACTGGCGCTACAGTAATCGTACTGTCAAGTCTATCAAGCAGGCCGCCGTGCCCAGGTAATAAATTACCAGAATCTTTGATGTTAGCCGCCCGCTTCAATGCGCTTTCAAATAAATCGCCAAACACTGAAATAGTGGCTAAAGATAACAAAACCAATAAATAAACCAACCTATTATCCACTTGTAATTTGAGTACAGAAATCCCTGTCAATCCAATCAACACACTTAACAATACGCCACCGATAACACCTTCCCATGTTTTATTAGGGCTGACTTTGGTTAATTTATGCCTGCCCAATAATTTACCTGTCACAAATGCGCCGATATCGGCAGCCCAGATGAGTAACAACATAAACAGTAATAATTTACCGCCATAAGTAAAATCACCAACACCGGGCAATGCAGGGTAACCGGTTTGCCTAATTGAAATAAAAGAAACAAAAAAAGCGGGCAATAATACCAAACCAAATAAGCTCTTGATGTTCCGATTTTGCCACCAGCGTTTATTGATAGAAAAAGATAAAACAATCACGATACACAAAAAAATAATAAATAACGCACCAAGGAGAACCAACAGCGGTAAATCCATTTGAATATGATGCGGCCAACTAAGCGACGGCCAAACGACTAATGATTCGCTAAAATACCAGATAGCCAAGTTTACAAAACTGATCAATAAAGCATAAAAAGACCAATGAGTCTGTTTTTTGAATTCCGATAATTTGGCCCATTCCAAAGCCATTAAATAAACAACAACCAAAATTAGACCGGCAAAAAAATCGAGTCTCACCAAAAAAAGCAAGAAAAAAACCGCCGGTAATAGGACCAGAGCAGTGGTAATTCTTTGTTTCAACATTTTTATTATTTACTCCGCTTCTGGGCTAATTTGTTCGCCAGTCTTACCATATCGTCTTTGTCGCTGATTGTAATCTGCAAGCGCTAATTCCAGTTCAGCTGAATCGAAATCTGGCCACAACTTGTTGCTAAAATACAACTCAGCATATGCCGCTTGCCAAATTAAGAAATTGCTAATTCTTTTTTCACCGCCGGTTCGGATCATTAAATCCAGTGGAGGCAGATCTTTAGTTGTTAACTCAGCAGCCAATAATTCTTCGGTTAACAACTCTCCCTCTATCAATGTTTTATTCGCCCGGTTAACGGCATTAACAATATCCCATCGGCCACCATAATTGGCCGCAATATTGAGCCTAAGTCCATCATTGTTGCTGGTCTGCGCCTCAGCATCGGTAATACTTTTTTGTAATTTACGATTAAATCCAGCAGTATTTCCGATAAATTTAAGCTGGGCATTATTCTTGTTGAGCATTTTAACTTCACGCTTTAGCGCCAGAATAAATAGCTCCATTAAATAACTAACTTCTTCTTCGGGCCGCGACCAATTTTCACTACTAAAGGCAAATAAAGTCAAAGATTGAATACCTGTTTTGGCACAAGCTTCAACGATTTCTCGAGTTTTCTCCACCCCAGCCTTATGGCCAAAGGTTCTTTTTTTATTTCTTAGCTGCGCCCAACGCCCGTTGCCATCCATAATGATCGCTACATGTTTGGGCGCTTCAAAACTCATCATTATTTAAAACCGTCATTATTCAAACACCCTGAGTATTTCTCATCGCTCGCAAAACAAATCTGTTCTTACAAAATGAACCGAGGCAAAACAAACACGCCGCGTCATCTCAATCAATAACACGGCGCGTAAATTAGGCAAAAACAACTCAAAAAATTAAATTTCCATTAATTCTTTTTCTTTTACTTCACTCATTTCGTCAATTTTTTTGACATGAATATCGGTAATTTTTTGCACGTCATCTTCTGCTTTATGAAGTTCATCTTCACTAATTTCTTTTTCACTTTCGAGTTCTTTTAAAGTTGAATTCGAATCTCTGCGGATATTTCTTATCGCAATTTTAGCTGATTCAGCTTCGCTACGTACAATCTTGGTCATATCCTTTCGACGTTCTTCGGTCAGTGGCGGAAGTGGTAAGCGAATAACGTTTCCGGCAGTATTTGGAGTAATACCTAAATCAGATTCCATCAGTGCTTTTTCGATTGGTTGTACCATAGTCGCCTCAAAAGGCTGAACAACAAGCGTTCTCGAATCCTGCACAGATACCGTTGCGGCCTGAGTCAAGGGCGTATTGACACCATAATAAGATACGCTTAAATGAGCTAACAAACTAGGATGTGCTCTCCCGGTACGAATTTTTTGCAAGCCTATTTTAAAAGATTCAATGGTTTTATCCATTCTTGTTTGCGCGTCATCTTTTATTTCATTTATCACAAAATTAACTCCGTCTTGTTTTTGTCTATTCAGCCAGTTGACAAGTTTAGTGTTCCACCAACAAACAGCTCGCGAACTTTACTTACAATGGATCAGGGTACCTTCCGCCTCATTAACCACCGCTTCGATCAAAGCGCCAGGTTTATTCAAATTAAACACACGGATCGACTTATGATGATCACGAGCAAGGCAAAAAGCGGTCAGATCCATTATACCTAATTCTTTCGAAAGAGCTTCGTCATAGGTCAATGAGTCATATTTCACCGCATCCGGGTCCTTATTAGGATCAGAAGAAAATACACCGTCTACTTTGGTGGCTTTCAATATCACGTCTGCATCAATCTCGATCCCCCGCAAACAAGCTGCAGTATCCGTTGTAAAGAAAGGGTTACCAGTACCTGCGGTAAAAATGACTACCTGAGAATCTTGCATAAAGCGGATTGCAAACCGACGATCATAATCTTCACAAACGCCAGTTAACGATATTGCAGACATCACCCGTGTTCCGACTTTTATTCTTTCCAAAGCATCCTGCATCGCTAAGGAATTCATAACCGTCGCCAGCATTCCCATATGATCGCCAGCAACACGATTCATTCCGGCGTTAGCCAGTTTTTCACCACGAAAAAGATTACCTCCACCAATAACCAGTCCCACCTGAATCCCTTTATCGATAATGACTTTAATTTCTTTGGCAATCCTGTCTAATATGCCAGGATCAATACCAAAAGACTCTGCACCCATCAGGGCCTCGCCACTTAATTTAAGGAGTATTCGCTTACTCTTTTTTGCAGGTGCAGAACTTGGCATCAACATTTTTCCTATTATTTTTAGTCAATCTCGACTTATTCGCCTTTTACTTGCGCCATCACTTCGGCGGCAAAGTCATCTTCAACTTTTTCGATCCCTTCACCAACTTCGAGTCGAACCAGATTGACGACTTCAGCTGAATGAGACTTTAGCAAATCACCAACCGTTGTTGAAGGATCTTTTACAAAAGATTGACCAACCAGACAAACTTCGGCAGCAAATTTACGCATACGCCCCACAACCATCTTTTCAGCGATGTCAGCCGGTTTGCCACTGGCGATAGCCTGAGCCGTAAAAATCTCTTTTTCCCGATTATACACATCTTCAGAAATTTCTTCAGGTGTAACGAATTGAGGATTAGTTGCAGCAGCGTGCATCGCAATATCTTTGGCCAAACCCGCATCCCCACCTTTAAGTGATACAACAACACCAATTCGTCCACCATGGATATAAGTACCTAATATCCCATCTGCCGCTTCAACAATCTGAACACGTCTTACAGTGATGTTTTCACCAATTTTTGCAATCAGATTAGTACGCGCTAGTTCGACAGTCTCACCGGAAGCAACCGTTGCGGCATTTAGCCCAACAATTGATTCAGTTTTATTGGCTAATGCAGCATCAACCACTGATGTGGTAAAGGCTTTAAAACTATCATCACGAGCAACAAAATCGGTTTCACTGTTAATTTCAACAATAACACCTAATTTTCCATCATCGCTAGTTTTAGTAACAATCACGCCTTCTGCAGCAATACGTCCAGCCTTTTTCTCAGCCTTAGCAGCACCCGATTTACGCATATTGTCGATTGCCGTTTCAATATTGCCATCGGTTTCCACCAAGGCTTTCTTACATTCCATCATGCCTGCGCCAGTTCTTTCACGCAATTCTTTTACTTGAGCAGCTGTAATCGCCATTTTAATCTCCACTAATAGATATTTTCTATCCACTCTTACTAAATTAGTATTCGATATTTGAATATGTTTTGGACGAGTAAATATTGGTTAAACCGAACCGCCATCCTTAGCTCTTTACGGCATACAATTCATCCATGAACATAAAAAAGGAGGCAAAGCCTCCTACAACAAAGCTTAATTCCGCAAATTACTCTGCAGCAACTTCACTACTTTCTTTCTTTTTAGCCACTTTTTTTGCTTCAGGCTTAGTTTCTTCCTTCGCTTCAGCTTTTGCTTTAGGCTTGGATTCTTCTTTCGCTTCAGCTTTTGCTTTAGGCTTGGATTCTTCTTTCACTTCAGCTTTTGCTTTAGGCTTGGATTCTTCTTTCACTTCAGCTTTTGCTTTAGGCTTGGATTCTTCTTTCACTTCAGCTTTTGCTTCAGGCTTGGATTCTTCCTTCACTTCAACTTTTACCTCTGGCTTGGATTCAGTCTTGACCTCTTGTTTAACTTCAACAGCTGTGTCATCTTTTTTGACAACTTTGGCTTTCTTAGCTTTTATCACTTTCACAGGCTTTTCTGCTTTTTCTTTCTGCTCTACAAACTCATCAGAAGCTGATACTTCAGCAGCAGGTTCAGTCGCCGTTGACGCGCGAGCTTCGATAATGATGTCAGCCGCACTTGATAAATAAAGTTGGATCGCCCGAATCGCATCATCGTTACCAGGAATGATATGGTCGATACCATCGGGATTAGAGTTACTATCAACGACTGCAATTACAGGAATACCTAGCTTACGGGCTTCGGCAATTGCAATATGCTCATGATCAGCATCGATAACAAACAGAACATCCGGCAATCCGCCAATATTCTTGATACCGCCGATACTGGCTTCTAATTTTGTCATTTCACGGCTAAGTAATAGACCTTCTTTTTTAGTAAGTCTTTCAAAAGTACCGTCTTCCGCTTGCTTTTCTAGTTCTTTTAATCGATTGATCGACTGACGAATCGTTTTGTAGTTAGTTAACATACCACCAAGCCAACGTTTATCAACAAAAAATTGCTCACAACGATTAGCTTCTTCTTTAACGATTTTGCTGGCCGATCGCTTAGTACCAACAAATAAGATCTTGCCTTTTCTAGCAGCGATTGAACTAAGGTAATTAAGGGCATCATTAAACATAGGCAATGATTGCTCTAAGTTAATAATATGAATTTTGTTACGCGCGCCGAAGATGTACGGCTTCATTTTGGGGTTCCAGTAACGGGTGCGATGTCCGAAATGCACGCCCGCCTGTAGCATATCACGCATAGTGACTTTAGCCATTGTAAGCTCCTAATATATAAGGGTTAGTCGTCCACCATTCCCAAATAACAAACCTGAAAAAGACAAGCTTATTCAAGCACCCTGAAATTTGTGTCGAACAGTGTGTGAATTAGGTTAATTTGGCGCGAAAACCTGTCCGATTTTCAATACTTCATTAACTCGGCGCGCTTTATATCATAAAGGGTATAATAAGGGCAATAAAAATCGTTAATTATTGATACTTTGATGGATAATTCTGGTTATTTGAGGTTAACGGAATTTACCTGGTTCCGTCCTTTTCGCCCATCTTGAGCTTTGCCATATAACACAGCTCTCTATAAAGCCGCTCGCCTAATGACTTACGAGTGAAAAACCATGCTTTTTGCTGTTCATCTTGAACAAATTTTAACAGGCAAAAATGCGGCGTGATCCAACTGGTTGGCAGCAGTTCCAGATAACTTGTTGTGTTTTGATTAGAGCCGGTATGCATTAGCCAATTTTCTCCACTCCAGCATAAATCGTCAGTGGAATTAGTAATGGTCCAGTATCGCTGAAAAGAAAAGTAAAAAGAAATTGCCGATAATATCAGCAGCAAAACAATCATCCATGGTTCATTTAATAACCAGAAGCTGCTGGCAAAAACACTAATATGAGATGCCAGTAAGAGTAATAATAATTCAGGACTAGATTTTATTGGAAATCGGGCGGCAATATTCATTTTAGCTTAAATTCAAGATCCTTCACGCGATCGACATTTTTTCACGTATCAGCTGAATGATCTCTGCCAATTCGGTCTGTTCACAGTGACCAAAACCCATGATCCAAGTATATAGATCGGGATCCGCTTCTTTTAACAATTTAACAAATGCATTTTGTAGATCCCTGTCTAGCCCCTCAAAATACTGCGCCAAGAAAGGGATAAGAATGACGTCAAGCTCCAGCATACCTCTCCGACATTGCCATTTTAGTTGATTAGCCAGTGTTGAATGGGTCATTTTTTATCTCAAGGGTAACAGCAAGCGATGAATATACTTTAGCTAATAAGAATTGCAAGTAAAAAGAGCTGCCATGACTCCTCTTTAGTATCCAAATTCCTTCTAAATCGATTTCAAGAAGCTTCAACCTAGAAAAATTATGATGTTATCGAACGACTCTAATTTAACTTTGTTTTTTTTGAATAGGTTTAGTTTAATCCCGTTATCAAACATTAAGTATTCAGTAACGGGATTAAAAGTCAATTAAAAATCAGGGACTAACATTACCGGCTTCTGGGGCATTAACACCGGCTTGTCCTAATTGAAATGTGACATCGTCAGCAATAGTCAGTGGAATAGTCGCGCTACTTTGATTAAAAATTCCGTAGTTCCATCCACCTTGGCCTGGATTACCACCGCTTCCATTACCGGAATCGCTAGTGATTATCCCTGAATTTATGACATTTAAGGTACTCACACCCAATAAGATAATGGCTGACGAAGGACCACCAGAGCCGCCGCCACCTGTTCCACCGTTGCCCCCTTTTCCGCCAGCACCACCATGACCACCATCATATCCCGAAGTACTCCTACGGCCTCCGACCCCACCGCTTCCTCCAATACCACCAATTCCTCCTGCGCCGCCTTCTCCGCCTTTATCTGCAATGATTGTACTTTTTCCTTTTATCTCTGTGAATTCAACATTATTCAGTAGCATACCGAAGGAACCACCACCTGCAGTACCGCCTATACCGCCAGTGCCACCGCCACCACCTTCACCGCCACCGCCGCCGCTGGCACCAAAACTTGCCGCACCACCACCACCGCCTCCACCACCGAACCCGTTATCTCCTTTTCGTAAATGTGGTGCAGGGGCAGTATCATCAGCAATAAAGTCGATATTTCCAACCGTATTCAATGAAAAATTGAAGGAGTTATTTTCGATTAACCCACCATCCGAAGTAGGTCGGGAGGTCCCGTTTCTGCCAAATCCAGCCCGTTGAGTTAATTTACATCTGAAAAAACCGTTAGCATCATCTAGGTCATCACCATCGGTATCTTCTAGTGAATTATCAGTACCGTAAAATTTTTCAAGTCGATCACTCAATCCATCAAAATCAGTGTCGATGATATAAGCTAAATGCAGAGTATCATTTTTACCTAACATAATATCTGCCGCTGAATAGCTTTCTTTAGCAATATTGCAATACTTAAATTCGAAACTGCCCTCGGGCGCTCCAGCCGGCTGGAATTGATGTAACAAAATCCAATAACGATTATTTTTAGAATTTGCCTCAACATTTCGAATAAAGGTGAGCCCTGTATGGACAGAGCCATCGTCTAAGGCAAAACTTCCCGAACTATAAGCAATATTCAAATGATTGGACATAATGGTATTCAAATCGAGCTTACTATTTCCGGTAGTATCAATAGCGACCCGATAACGCTCGTTTTCCAAGCCCGAAAAATCACCATAATCAATAATAATCTCGGCGGTTCTCAATCGAACATTTTGAGAGGCGAGATTAAGATCTACATCGGATCTTTGCCCGGTTAGTTGGAAATTTACTGGCCGTAATTCTAGCAAGTTAGAATTTTCCAAGATTCGACTGATTTCTTGAGGATTTTCCTTGGCTAAATAATTGAACTCAAATGGGGTAAGATCACTATCGGGAATATTACTTCGCCGGCCTAACTGAGTTGGTGTAAAAGTAAACGCACCTTTATGAGTCAAAGTGCCTACAGCTATAGAATTGCCTGGCTCATTAGGATCTTCCATCAACGCAGTAATTTCCATGTTTTGCATGGTCCACGCGACATCACCATCATTATAAAGTCCCATCACTACTTTTATTTCACCACCAGTTTTAGTCACCGTCTCACTTTTAAGTATGTCAAAGTATTCGCTACTTGAGTTGCGATTAGTTGCAACGGTGGTTGAATCCCAATAGCTAGTATCAGTAGTTGTATCATTGTGATTATAATCATAAGAAGCTTGCGCTCTTGCTCGACCGCCAACAGTCGTTTTTTCTACCTCAACATTAATATTAACGGTATGCTGCTCTTCAATCACATGAGTTTCGCTTTGTCCTCTTGATGTTGTTTTTTGCACTTCGGCACTATTAGAGTTAGTCATTCCCTTACTGATCGTACCGCTTTGCTCAGAGGTACCGTATAACTGAATAACTGGCGTACCTAATTGACGTACGTATATACGAGGAACATCCGCGACTAAAGGATTGAGTCTTAAATGCCCACCTCCTAAACGGTCCCATGAACGAGCTTCTTCGTCATCGCCAAATCCATCACCATCGGTATCTTTAATTGTTGGATTGGTTCCAAAGGCCAATTCCTCTGCGTCACTTAGTCCATCATTGTCTGAATCCACACGATCAGATGGGGGAGAGCCACACACAACTTCAATGTTAACAATATGTTGATCAATTGTTCCAGTTGAATTTTGGATATCACAAACTTGAGCTGGATTTACAGGTTGGTTACTAACTGTCACAGAATAAGAACTTCCATCTGGCAATAATTCAGTGAAAGAAAACGCACCATTACTAGTTAGCGAGGTTGGATCGGTCAAATTATTTTGTACCACCAAACCGCTGCCCAGTAGTCCAGAAACATTACCACTTAGCGAGTAATTTTGAATAGGTTGCAGCAGATCATCCGCCGAAAATGTTGCCGTGATCGTACAATCGGCTTCGATAGTCCCCGTTGTATAAGTATTATCAGATACTGCTCCCTCACACCCTGTCACGGTGTCAATACTAAAGTCAGCATCTGCGATAACCGTAAATGTGGTGCTTTGACCTTGGGTAATTGTCTTATTTGCTGGGCTAATAGAACCATTAGACTCTGCATTCGCCGTCACTTGGTAAGTAGTCGACGTATTTCCACCGTTTCCACTTTCGCCTGTATCTCCACCGCCCCCTCCGCCACAAGCGAACAGACTTAAAAAACAAATAACAATAACCAGTTGAAATAGATTGTTCGATAGCATTTTTATTTTCCTCCTATATATCAAATTAAAATTTCATCCAAGTTCCGTATGACCATTCAGTTCCATGACCTATTCAAATGAACAAAAATCTTGCTTATTGATATAAAGCGACAAAAAGGAAAGAAAACCATCAAAATAATAAATTAGCTGTATTCACCGACCTTTATTTTGACTGAAATACTTGTAATTCAATCATATATCACTTTATGATGCATTGAATAAACTATAAAAAAATACTAACAATGAATGACAATGGAAAAACCTCGAACCCAAACAATCAATTAGGGTCACATTTTAGTGGCTAACAAGACGTTGTTGCATATAGTAACAGTCGCTTCGAGCCTGTTACTATATGCAAAACTTGACGTCATTTGACATACTAAGGAGCTAAACTATTGTTTGATAATTTTTTTGAGGTTTATGCGGCGGCATTTCTTAGTTTTAATTCTGTCTATATTTCGGAAGTTTACGAATTTCCAATGGTTTTTTATACTGAAAACGGTGAATCAGTTTCATTTGAAATAGATGCGTTTACTACAAATACTAAAAAGTTAATTTCGTTGTATGAGAAAAATGGGGTTAAAAATGTGTCTTTTAAAATCGAGTCCATTACCGAGCTTTCGAAAACACTAAATCTAGTTTCTATAATCTGGAATTTTCAAGATGAAGAAAAAAAAACGATATACATTTCTACAACTCGTTATGTAATGAGAAGTACAGTTCAAGGGCTTAAAATTAAATCTGTGCTCGTGGTAAATGAAACCACGGAGCTAAATAAACTAGTAAAAAAATAACAAAACCATCCCATCGTACCCTTTCCATGACGAGCGGCACCATCAAATACCCGGTGATGTTTGGAGCTCACAATATGGCAAACTTCAATCTTGGTTGAGTCAATAAAGGAGATACCCATCGGTTTACCCAATCGAGCAATGAGATAATGGCAAAGCGGATAATAATCGTCATTATTTCACTGGGTGACATACGTTTATCTCGACGTCTTTTTCGAATGCCATTGTCGATTAACATTGGCTCCCATTGAGAGATAAATATTTTACAAAAGTCATCGACGTTACAGAATGTTTCAGTTAGTTTAGTCATAGCCTGTTTTTATTTTCTTATCCAGAACTGGGGTTAGTTAACACCCATGCCGGGTGTACACAAGCACAGCATGTTCGCCATGCTGTGGACGTTAATACACTAGAAAGCATTGAGGGTAATTCGTTTATACTTCTCTCAAGAAGAGCAAACAAAAAATTGACAGTATTGTTTTTTTTATTCAGAATCAACTTGAAATAATGAATCTAATTAACAGATCCATCAACAAAGGCTGTGATAGTTTGTCCGTAGTCTTAACTAGGCTAGGTTGTCGACAGCTTGCAACGTTAGGAGTTCAAATGAAGAAAATAATACCTGCATTATTAATCGTTCTTATATCATTGCCGCTGCTCGCTTCCGAAGATGATCTAACAAGTACAGATTTACTAATAGCTCAGAATTGGCTTTCAAAAAATGGTGGTAAGCAATGGAAGCTTTTATATGATGAGATTGATGGAAAAAAATATCAGTGGGTCATTACTAAAACAATTATCGGAGATGAAATCCATGTTTATTTTAAAGCAGGGAATGAAATTGATGAAAACGGGAAAAAAACGGGAGGATTGCTTATGGTAAGCGATCAATTTTTCGGTTTGGTTATTGATAAAAAGAGCTATAAACTCAAATATGTATCTGTTGGTGGTTGAACCTCCTAACAAAATAGGATAGATCAACAAGTTACTCAAGCATCGTCCGGCCCAAAAACGGTCTCCATTGGACTCGCTAACGCGCGCCGCTTAGCAAGGCGTCTGGATTCATTTAATGGATTGATGGAAACGGTACATTTATTAAAAAACTCAGCGAATGCCTCGCATTTAGCTAAGTCGATTGAGCAATACCATTCTTGTAAAGTCGAAAATCATGAGACAATCAATGATTGCCTAGTGGCACCTACTTTTGGCACCGTGACTCTGTATCAAACTCTATATTTAGCTGGATACAGAGGGGGAGCCATAGGCTAAAGTGCCATTATTTCGACATATTCTACTCAAGATTAGCCTTTGTTTTACCTCTATTAAGTCTTATATCATTGATTTAATTAGTCAATCACTTTGTACAAACAAATTGGTTTACGTCAATTGTTATCAAAAATAATAAACTCTTTGAGGAAATATCATGTTTGAAATTGTAGCCACTTTAATGGCATTCGGCTTATTACTACTGATCGGTTTGGGCGTGTTGCTTTTGGCCAAAAAAATGTTTGGCGTCACTTTCGGCAAATTGCTCCCTGATAACTCAAAACTCGAACATAGCCATGATCCGCATTTATCGACTAGCGAGATTTCATCCGAAATGAGTCACAAAAAAACTGTAAGTCTTCCGTTAGGAAAAAAAATGCCTATGCTAATCAAAGTGATCGGGATCGGGATATTAGGCATAGTTAGTTTAAGTGTTTTAGGGCTACTTGAAGGCATAACTGATGAGCGAGGAAAAATGTATCGTAAAGTGACTAATGAAGTGGGTAACACTTGGGGGAATAATCAGGTTATTTCCGGTCCAGTATTGGTCATTCCATTTAGTTATCAGGTTTTCGAAACCAAGACCTATACTCTGAATAACGGTGAAGAAAAGGTTAAAAATATCCATCGTACAGTGAATGATAAGATGGTGATTCTACCGGAGCAACTTAATATAAATATTGAACTTGACTATGATTTTCGTTATCGAGGTATTTATCAAGCAATGGTGTACAACGCAAAAATGATAGGTCAAGCAAGTTTCTCAAGCGTTGATTTGAAAAATAAGGCCATGACCGAAATAGATTTCAAGGAGAGTTATCTGAGTTTTGGTATCTCTGATAACAAAGCGATACAAAAAGTTATTCGATTCTCTTTAAACAATCATGCGCTTAAGCTCAATTCGGGAACTAACTTGCACAACAGGGGAATGACTTCGGGCTTTCATGCAGCCGTCTCATTAAATGAAACCGGTGAGATCGAGGGTGATAGTCACAATTTAGCCATCGAATTCGAGATCGATTTTAGGGGATCAAAAAGCATATCTGTTCTGCCATTAGCTGAAGATACATTTTTAAAGGTCTCTTCGAACTGGCAACATCCTAGTTTTCAGGGTATGTTGCCAAGCGTTCGTGAGGTCACGAATCAAGGTTTTTCTGCTCAGTGGGAGTTGAGCCATTTGGCGAGAAACTATCCTCAGAAATTTAGAGCAAGTAAAAATATATCATTATCGGAGGTGTCTGCTGACACAATGTTATTTGAACCGGTCACTCATTACAGTAAAGTCAAACGCTCAGTCAAATACGGAATACTGTTTGTTTGTCTAACATTTTTAGCACTCTTTGTCTTCGACCTAAAAAAACAGGTGGATTTTAGCATCATTCAATATTGTTTAGTGGGAGCATCACTCAGCCTATTTTATTTGTTATTACTTTCATTATCAGAGCATTTTGGTTTTTTTGCAGCTTTTTTAATCGCTGCAATAACCGCGATATTATCAATTACTGGCTATGTAGGTTTTGCCTCAAAGAGTCGAAAAAGCGCTTTATTGATGGCTGGATTATTAACTTCTTTGTATGGCGTTCTCTATTCGATATTGCAATTAGAACAATTTGCACTACTCACCGGGACACTTTTTTTAGTGTTGATTATGCTGAGTTTAATGTATATAACTCGACACTTAGCAAACCCTATTGAGAAAAAGAAGTGAGATGGCTAAACCAATGGAATTAAGGACGTTTGTCAAGGTTTCTCCTAAACAACTTCCTCAATTTTCTATATAGTTTTTAGGTCGTTGGGTAATGTAAAAGTTACAGGACTATAAATTGAGTAGACGGTGAACATCATTTTTAGAAAACATTGGTGCAACTCTCGCACTGATCAAAATTGCCTCTAATTTTATTAGGTAAATTTTGAATGGATGACGCTTTATGCAAATCGCACCTTGCAAATAAATTTCTGACTATCCCATTAAAATCGCAAACAACCGCCCAACAACGGCGGTTGCAAACATTGCAAATGCTCCCCAAATAACCACTCTTAACGCTCCTCTCCGTTTACTCGCTCCACCCGCTTTGGCCGCTAAACTACCAAGCCCTATCAAAAAGAGAATACTTGAACCTGCTATGAAAAAAAGTAAATACTCAATAGGTGCAAAAAAAGCAACAAGCAAAGGAAAAGCTGCGCCAATGGTGAAGGATCCCGCTGAGGTCACCGCCGCAATCATGGGCTGAGCGGTTGTTCGCTCATGGATCCCCAGCTCGTCTCGTAAATGAGCCCCCAATGCATCATGCTCCATAAGCTGGTGAGCAACTTTAGCGGCCAATGTGTCATCCAATCCACGTTCGATGTAGATGTCGGTTAATTCCTTGAGTTCGTATTCTGCATGATTTTCCAAATGGTGTTTTTCAAGCTCTATATCTGCATTTTCAGTATCGGCTTGAGAACTAACCGATACATATTCTCCAGCCGCCATCGACATTGCCCCAGCCACTAACCCGGCCACTCCCGCCAGTAAAATATCATTGTGTGATGCCGCCGCCGCTGCTACACCAATTAATAAGCTGGCTGTTGATACAATCCCATCGTTGGCACCCATTACCGCCGCCCGTAACCAACCGACTCGATGAGATTTGTGCAAATGATTAGGCGTTTCTGATTGTTCGTTCAAACTGAGTACCTTGTTTATTTATTTATTTATTTATTTATTTATTTATTTATTTATTTAATAATAATAACTAACTTGGATCTTAAGTTGCTTTTTTTATCGAATAAGGGCCACTAAAAGTCTCATTCGCACTCTGGATGGTAAATTGATATGATGCTCGCTATTCAGCCTGTTTCTAATGCGTTTACCAATCAATAAAGGATCCGTCAATGAAAAAACTATTCCTAATTTTAACCCTAATTTCAATACCGCTAACGAGCGCATCTTCAAACCGAGACGATCTGCTGACGTTTGCAAGCAAACATTCCGTCAATGATACAGTCAGTCAATTCGTTCATCTATTAGAAAAAAAAGGATTCACTATATTTGATAAAATCGAACATAGTCTAGCTGCCAGCAAAGTTGGGATCAAATTAAGCGATACCACCGTTATTATTTTCGGCAACCCCAAAATAGGCAGTAAACTCATGCAATGTAGTCCAACCATCGCCATTGATCTTCCTCAAAAAGCGCTTATTTGGAAGGATGCAAAAAACCAAGTTTGGCTATCAGTCAATAATCCAGAATATCTTAAAAAGCGGCACAATGTTCAAGGTTGCGACTCATTTTTTAGCAAAATAAAAGCGGCATTAACAACCATATCGAACAAAGCAACCTCAAACCCGCTATCAAAATAAAGTACTCAAATGGAAAAGGTATGATCCTAAGATCCGGTTTTAACTAAAGTACCAAAATAAATCGTCTTTATTGATGAGCTACCAAAATCAATGATCGGTAAACTGTTGCGGCAGGAACTTCGAAATGAGTCAGTCGAACGATCCCTATAATCGGAGGTTAACGTTTCAACCACTCAAAAATCACTTGACCAATACGAGTATTTTCCCAATTACCCTGCAGTTGAATACTCGCAGGACCATAGGCAAAAAGATGAACATCTTCACCAGTATGTCCATGGGTTGTCCAACCGGTATAACTGCGATCAGAAATAATACTGCACAGCTCATCGTAGATTTTTTCCACTTTTAAGTAATCTTGCTCGGATAAATTGTGGTCATTTTTTGCGTAATGTTTAAAATTCAATGATTCAATATGAGCTCTTTCATTAGTGGTTAAATTAAACCCCGTGGCTTTGCTAAATTCACCAATCAAATCTTTGCTTACCAACGCCTGTTTGATGATTTTTTCCGGCGTATTTTGGATTTTTTGAATCACATCCGCCTTCCATTGGTAATACTTGGTACCGTTCACCTCACTGCCAATAGATAATCCACCTGTCGAATGATCTGCCGTTATTAATATCTGAGTATTTTGGACATTATGGGGAGCATCGGCAAATGCTTTGGCTACCAATACTGCCGCTTCAAGATCTTGCATTTCTGATATTACCCCAACAATATCCTGATCGTGTCCCGCCCAGTCAATTTGGCTCGCTTCTACCATTAGAAAAAAGCCTTTCTCATTCTTTGAAAGTTGTTTGATAGCCGCTTTAGTCATTTGCGCTAAAGACGGACTGGAAGGTTCACGATCAATCATTTTTGCCATTCCGTCATCACTAAAAAGCCCGAGCATTCTGGTTGCATGGTTTGCCTCTAAAGTCTTTCTATCATCAACCATGTGATAGCCTAAAGCTTCAAATTCTTTTATGATGTTCCGATCTTCACGCACAAAGTGATTTCGACCACCGCCAAGTAATATATCAACATAAGGCAGATCATTAAATCGATTACCAATATATTGGTTGACAATTGCTTTCTCATTTCCCCGGTTATTCTGGTGACTAGCAAAAGCGGCGGGAGTCGCATGGCTGATTGAAGAAGTAGCGATTAACCCAGTTGAAAGCCCCTTATGTTTGGCATCTTCTAACACCGTCAGCAACGGTTTATGATTTAGATCGACCGAAATTGCACCTTCATAGGTCTTGACTCCTGTCGCCATTGCCGTTGCCGAAGCTGCGGACTCTGTCACTGAGCCATAATCTCCGATGAGATCAGTACGCAATATGCCTACAAACATTTCATCGAAAAGAGTATTTTCGACCTTAGCCGTTTGCGGATCATCCTTAAATAACCGATAGGCTTTCATATAAGCCGGCCCCATACCATCACCAATAAATAAAATAATATTTTTAGGCTTTGAGGGCTGGTTTTCTGTTTGTTTGATAAGCAAGCAACTGGTCAACGGCAGTACCAGAATCAGTGATAGGCATTTTTTAAAAAACATTTAAAATATCCACAATAGTTCAATTTGATGTTGTGATTATCTCATACTATAGCTATTCTCTTACAGTCACCACAATATTATTTAAAATACCTTCGTAGATAGTATTTTAAATAGAGCCTAGCTTTTACTTTGTTGTATTTCATACACCTAATGATAAGCGATAAAAAAGAAAATAAATACAGTGCAAATACTTAACGATAGATTTTTTTATTGGGTAATTTTGGCGGTCTTAATCGCGACACCTATAGCGGGTCAATCCGCAAGTAAAAAGACGGTTCGAGAGAAAATCAAATATCAACTTCCGCATATTCAGACCATACCTGTTATTGATGGCAAGATCTCTGAATCGGTCTGGTCTAAAGCCCTAGTTATAAAACTTAATTACGAAACCTCGCCAGCAGAAAATTCAGCTCCCCCAGTAAAAACGACACTCTACCTATATGAAAATGGTAGAACCCTCTATGTAGCATTTGATGCCCAAGATAGCAGTCCAGAGCAAATCAGAGATTTTCTACTTGATAGAGACGATATCTGGAACAGTGATTTTGTTGGTATAAAGTTTGACACGTTTAACGAATCGCGAAAAGCATTTCAATTTTTTACTAATGCCAAAGGCGTTCAGGCTGATGCCATTCAAGAAGACTTTCGTGGAGATGAGCCTACCTGGGATGCTATTTGGGATAGTAATGCAACCATTAGCTCACAAGGTTATCAAGTTGAAATGGCAATTCCCTATAGCGCATTACGTTTTCCAGCGACCGGAGAGCTGCAAACCTGGGGAATTGAGGCGATCCGTTTTCTCCCAAGAAAAGTAGTCCACCGGCTGGCAAATGCTCCGGTAGACAGAAATATTGCCTGCAACATTTGTCAATATGATCAATTAGTTGGATTTTCTAAAGCGGTTAATTCCAGCAACTTGATTCTAGTACCCTCTTTAGTTGCCAGCCAGTCCGAAACAAGAGATCCTTTAGCGAACCAAAGCTGGCAGACCGATGGTCCAGACCAAAGTGTTGGTTTAGACATTCGTTGGGGTATAACCGCGGATACAGTTTTAAACGCAACGATTAATCCAGATTTTTCACAAGTAGAAGCCGATGCGGCGCAACTGGATATCAACAGTACTTTTTCCATTTTTTTACAGGAAAAACGCCCATTTTTTTTGGATGGCTCCGACTATTTTAATACACCTAATAGGCTGGTACATACTAGGGATATTGTTGAACCCGATTATGGTTTAAAAATATCAGGCCAATCAGAAAAACATAGTTATGGTGTTTTTGTCGCGGATGATCAACATACCAGTTTTTTACTACCAACCAGCCAGAGCTCGGAGCTATTAACAATACAAAATTTAAACAGCAATAATCAGGTACTACGATATGCTTATGACTTAGGTAACAAAAATATCATTGGTGCCTTGGCAACCCAACGTACCGCCGATGGCTACCATAATAGGATCACCGCCATCGATGGTAAATACTGGTTTAATCAAAACAACTCATTAACTTATCAAGTGATGCATTCGGCCAGTCAATACTCACAAGAAATGAGTTTACATTATGATCTGGAAGAGCTGAATATCTCGGATAATGCCGTTTCACTTAATTATAAATACGATACTCGCGACTGGTTCGGTTATTTGAATCATCGATATTTCGGGAAAAATTTTAGAGCTGATCTTGGTTTTATTGGTCGGGTAGATTTTTCTAGAAGCGAAGTGGGATTGGGACGAAACTGGTATTCTGATGATAAAAAAAGCCTCTGGAATGAGTTGCAAGTTTTACTTGATTGGGATAGAACCTTAGACTCAAGTGGTAAAGAACTCGAACAAGAGCTTGAAGTTGAATTTGATATCGAAGGCAATTATCAATCAAATACAAGCGGAAGTATTGGTATACGTGATACCGAGTGGAATGGTACTGTTTATAAAGAAAATTTTTATTCGATCCGCTTCTTTTTCGAACCCGTTGCCGGACTACGTGTTGGGGGATCAATTGCGGGAGGAGATAGTGTTGATTTTGTAAATAACCGTTTAGGTGAGAGTATACGTTTTTCACCAAGTGTTAGTTGGCAAATTAATCAGCATTGGCTAACCAGTATAGATTATTCAAAATTAATTTTTGATCATTCTGAAGGAGAGCTATTTAACGCATCGATAACAAACTTTCGACTGACCTATCAATTTAACGCAAAGAGTTTTTTAAGACTCACGTTACAATCAAGACGAGTGCAAAAGTTTGCAGAACTTTATAATGACTACGACCCCATTAATTCAGACAATAATGTCAATTCACTATTTAAGAATTTAAGCTCTCAAATTTTATATTCTTACAAGGTGAATCCACAGACATTATTTTTTGCGGGTTATTCCGATCAAGGTTTTCAGGATGACCGGTTAAGCAGTATTCAAAAAACAGACAAAACTCTTTTTATGAAATTTTCTTATGCCTGGCAGCTTTAGGTATTAGGAGCAACTTTTCGTTATTCAGGATAATCACTTTTTCCTTTGCTCGGATATTTGTCACACGGGGAGTGCATTACATGCACATCCGCCATCCTCAAATAAGTCAATTCTAGATCCGTTATTCAAAAAAAAGGCCCATCCTTTCGGATGGGCCTTTTTTTAGAATAAGAGCCTGGCAATGACCTACTTTCACATGGGGAAACCCCACACTATCATCGGCGCTGAACGTTTTCACTTCTGAGTTCGAGATGGGATCAGGTGGTTCCCGTTCGCTAATGTCA
>Ga0256845_1000214_pt1 | contig 54984 bp, 43 predicted proteins | sample RiftiametaG_FD_189101 | JGI IMG/M metagenome (GOLD analysis project Ga0256845, IMG submission 189101) | Tube worm associated microbial communities from hydrothermal vent at the East Pacific Rise, Pacific Ocean - Riftia | ecosystem: Host-associated > Annelida > Integument > Unclassified ...
TTGTTTGCCTGCCGCGAAGTTTTTGGCGACTCAAGTGCGTGAGGGCAAGACTCGCACGCAAGTCGACCTAGCCTACAAGGAGAGATTTTCTCCAGAGTCGGTGGTTGAGATCGATATTGCAGGCTCTCCGGTAAAGGGTGCTCCTCATGCTCCTATCACCATTGTAGAGTGGGCTGATTTTGAGTGTCCAGCATGCCGCGCTGCTAGCCCCGCTCTCGATAAATTAGTTCAAGAGAATAAAGACATTCGATTAGTCTTTAAGAACTTTCCTCTCAGTAGTCACGAGCATGCCGAGAGGGCAGCCCGTGCAGCAATGGCAGCAGATCGCCAGGGAAAATTTTGGCAGATGCACAAAGCTCTCTTTTCATCAGAGATGCCTCTCACCGAAAACACCCTCAATGGTTTCGCCAAGAGTTTGGGTCTTGATATGACTCAGTTCAAGAAAGACATTCGCAGCGACGCGATAGCGGACGCTGTTGCACGCGATCGCAAAGAGGGTGAAAAAGTGAAATTGCGCGCCACCCCCACTATCTTCATCAATGGTCGCTCCTTTAGCTACAGCACCGACTTGGAGTTAGGGCTCAAGCAATGGATCGCTTTGGAACGAGAAGTTACAAAAAGTCCCGCTAAAAAGCCATGAAAGGCGGTGGTGCAGAAGGGGGTTGTTTCCCCACAGGGCGTCATTACCCAGGTATCGCTCACCTCATTCGGGTCAGTGTAGAGGGGCTTGCCACTGAGTGGGGTCCCGAGACAGATTTGGCTGAAATCCCTTGGGTCTCTATTGATACGGAGACCACAGGTCGGGACGCAAAAGTGGATCGAGTGGTCGAAGTGGGCTTCGTCTATATGAAGGGCGACGAAATCATCGATCGCAAAGGTTGGCTCATCAATCCGGAATGTCCCATTCCAGTAGAAGCCTCGAATGTGCACGGTATTCTTGATGCCGATGTAGCGTCGAAACCTGCTTTTGCAGAGGTGGCGGACGAGATTTTTGAGGCGCTCCACAATGTTCTCCCTCATGCCTACAATGCGGACTTTGACAAGGGCTTTGTCTGCGAAGAGTTCCAACGCGTAAAGAAGTATCAATCGATTCCTGATGCCGAGCGTCCTCCTGCTTTACGGGCGAATGTGCAATGGGTTGATCCTTTGGATTGGGCGCGAGAACTTCATAAGGAGCATAAAAGTCGAGCCTTGGGTGCAGTTTGTGAGCGCTTGGGAATTGATTTGGAGAATGCTCATAGAGCAACCGACGATGCGGAAGCCTCGGGGCACGTGATGGCCGCGTTTTTGAAAGACTCGCGAGTACCGCGCCCCTATGGCGCGTTGATTAAAGAACAAAGGCGTCTCGCTCGACAATTTGAGTTCGAGCGTGTGCGTTGGCGCTGAAGTGCCGTAACTCTCTTCACTAGGCGCCGATCTGCTTAAGCTCGTTCTTTTTCGGTCGCATTGCGTCTTGTGCCTCTATGCCCTCCCCGTGCGTTCTTTTTCGCGATTGTATTGAGTACGCTCCAGATTTGGTCATTGCCCTGTCGAGCGGCGGATCCGGAGGCATACTCGTCTGTCCCTTCGCGTATAGCATTCGGGGTGGATCGCCTTTTTGGTGTCTCACTTTATCGACATGTGAGCGAATCAAAGTCCGACTTTGGTGACTTTCGCACCGTAGACTCTGGTGTGCAGGCTCATCTATTTGGTCAGACCGCGGGGCGAGGTGATGGTTCTGATGGGCAGAACCCCTCTGCGATGCCGCGGCTTTACTTCGATTACGAGACCGAAAAACAGTGGATTTTTGGCGGGACCTTTGGACTGAGTTGGTCCAACGGTGAGCGGAAGGCAACAAGCGATGGGCGCAGCCAGGACACCTATTCCTATCCATCAAGCACGATGACAACCGCAGGATTGCATGGTGGCATCGTGCGAGAGTTGAGTAGAAACTGGGGGTGGTTGGCGAAAGTCGGTCCTCAACTAAATTACGAAACAACGTCGGGGGATGGGGCCCTCAAAGACGTGCTCAGTTTCCAGGCGAGTTTGAACGCGGGAATATTCTTTCGACCTACGGCGCGAACGCGTCTCTTGATTTCTCCTTATGTTGATTGGGGATTCGGTGGGGTGGCGAGCCGAGGGCTTCGAGTTGCAGGGGTGCCAGCGACTCGTGTGGACGGCAAAGCGTTGCGCCATGGAGGAGGAGTTAGTCTAGCTCTCGGCTGGTCGCTCTGAATTGAACCTGTTATTCGTAGAGGGTGCCAAAAACAGAATCGGCCAATCAATCTACTGAGCACACGAGGCAAGTTCCCGAGTTGACCCTGAAGGCTGTCGTCCTGGGCGCCTTACTGAGCGCTCTTTTGGCGGCGGCAAATGCCTACCTCGGTCTTTTTGCCGGGATGACAGTTTCAGCGTCCATTCCAGCGGCAGTTCTCTCGATGGGAGTGTTTCGTGTTTTTGGGGGATCTATTCTAGAGAATAACTTGGTGCAAACAGCCGCGTCTGCCGGAGAAAGCGCGGCGGCTGGTGCAATTTTCACACTCCCAGCTCTCGTTATTTTGGGGGCTTGGGCCGACTTTGACTATTGGCTCACAATGCTCCTGACTCTTTTAGGAGGCGTCTTGGGAGTGCTCTTTACAATTTTACTTCGCCCTTCCCTCGTCGTGGAGGGTGACTTGGCTTTTCCTGAAGGGCGGGCGACGGCCGAAGTTCTCAAGGCGGGGCATAGCCAAAGTGAGTCGATGGAGGCCGGTAGCCCCCATGCAAACTCATCGAGGGGTTTGAAACTTCTGATGGCAGGAGGCATTTTTGGAGCGATTGCAAAGCTGATGGAGTCCGCCTTGGGGTGGTCTAAGGCGACGGTTGAAGGGGCGTGGGCCTTGGGAGGCTCGGGGGGAGGGCCCCTATTTTATTGGGGTATGGGAGTCTCTCCTGCTTTGACGGCCGTTGGGTTCATTGTGGGTTTAGACATTGCCCTTGTGGTTTTCCTAGGAGGGTGTGTCAACTGGCTGTGTTTTCTGCCCTTCGTGGCGCTCCCCGATCCGAACATGAGTGAACTGCAAGTGGTATGGGAAACTTGGTCCACCAAAACGCGCTATTTAGGAGTTGGCGCGATGACTGTTGGTGGCATTTACACTCTCTGGGAGGTGCGTTCGTCGATTTACCAGGCGGTGAGCGCCGCTTTTCGTGCATTGCGGGGGGGGAGCGGGCACCATCTGAAGGACGAGGCGGAGATCATTTTGCGCAACCGCGATCTGCCGGCTCGGGGAGTTCTTTTAGGTGGTGCTTTTGCCCTGGTTCCTCTTTTTGGAGTCTTTTATTATATTTTGGGAGAATCAATGGTCGCCCTGATTTTGGCCGTCCTGGTCATGGTGTTCGGGTTCCTTTTTTCTGCCGTGGCTGCGTACATGGCTGGACTTGTGGGCTCCTCGAATAACCCAGTGAGTGGCGTGACCATTGCCACGATATTGTTTACCTCGCTGCTCTTAGCTTGGTGGGGGGTAAAAGCTGTGGCTCCCGGTTTTTCTGCGGCTGCTGGCCCGGCCGCGGCAATCTTGGTGGGCAGTGTTGTTTGCACCGCCGCGGCCATTGGTGGTGACAATATGCAAGACCTCAAAGCTGGGCATATTTTGGGGGCGACGCCTTATCGCCAACAGATCATGCAGCTTGTGGGTGTGGTGGTCGCTGCGCTGGTGCTCGGCCCCACGCTACAGTTGCTCCTTGACGCCTACGGTTTTGGACCGAGCACACTCGAGCATCCTCATGCCTTGCGTGCTCCTCAAGCGACGCTGATGGCTTCGGTGGCGGACGGAGTGTTTGGTGGACGACTGCCGTGGACGTTTTTCACCATTGGATGCCTGTTGGGGGTGGGTGTTATTGGGCTCGACCTCTTGCTCCAGAGGCGCGTGACCCCCTTTCGTATTCCTGTGCTTGCGTTTGCTTTGGGTCTTTACTTGCCTTGGGAGATCTCTTTTCCTGTGCTTTTTGGCGGAATTTGTCGTCGAGTGGTTCGCTCAAGAGAGCATGAAGGGAGGGGCCCCCCTTGGGGGATCTTGATGGGTGCCGGGTTGATCACCGGGGAGGCGCTGATGGGTATTTTTCTGGCAGGAATGGTGGCTTTTGGAAGTAAGTTAGAATGGCTGCGGACCGCCCTCACTTGGCAATCGACCTTCCTCTCTTTTGTTATCGTCTTGGGGGCATTACTTTTGCTTTTCTTCTCCACAACTGAGCGTCAATCCAAGAGAAAATCGTCCTAAAATTCCCCTTGAGGGTGCCCTCTCCTTTGTTTCCTGTGGCACCGTGATTTGCTGCGCATCGAGTAGGGGACAAATTAGGCAAATCACTCTCGATGGGCACTAAAGGCTACAATCAGCGTGGCCGTAGGTGTGAGTTATGGGCTCAGCTGCTTTATCTCCTTCTCATCGAGCGCCCGGCTCTCAACGTAGTGCCGATAGGAATGGGGCTTTGATGCTTTCCCCTGGGGCACGAAAGATAGTGCAAGCTGCCCTACGAGAAGATGTGAGTGTGGCCGAACTGGGGGAGATGGCCGCTTCGGACCCGGCCTTTGCTCTCAGGGTTCTTTCTGTCGCCAATAGCGCCGCATATACCCTCTCACGTGAGGTGGGCAATGTGCAACAGGCGTGTTCTTTGTTGGGGATTAGGGGGCTTCGAAATATCGCCTTGGGAATGCTTGTCGCTGACCTCGTGCCTGCGGCAGAAGGTGCGGCGTCTTTGTTAGCTAACTGTTTAAGAAGAGCGATAGCGGCTCGTGAGTTGGCGCGCATTTCAAAGTTGGTACGTCCCGATGACGCTTTTTTTGCCGGTCTTTTGCTTGAGGTCGGACTTTTGCATCAAGCGTGCGATGAATTTGACGAATGTCTGGAAGTTTCACGCTCGCCTGGTCGTCATCGAGTGACCCGTGAGCGCGGGGGAGGGCTGGTACCCCATCCCATGATGGGCGCGAATATAGCCAAAGAGCTCGCTCTACCGGACGCCATGGTTCAGGCCATCGAACTTCACCATGAACACCGTAAACCCGAGCCGCCTCTGGCTGCTATTTGTTGGGCGGCCGAGCTTTCAGCGTCTGTGCTTGAGGCCGGCGATGAATTGCAAAATTTACGCTTGGCCGAAACCGCGGGATCGCAAATTGGTATCAATCCTGAAGATTTAAAAGAGTTGATCGAGAAAATACCCGAGGAGGTGAACGAATTGGGCAAGGCTCTTGAGTGTGCGGCTGGTCCCCCCAAAAGTGAGCGGGTATTTCAGCGACCAATTGAAAAGGACCTTTGGGAAATGCACGTGCAATATGAAGAACTCATCTTAGTACTGCAGCGGGTCATGGACGAGCGCGACCGCTTGTACAAAGATCTTGATGAGGCCCAACGCGCCTTGGGCAAGTCGGGACTAAGAAAAATTGCCCTTTCATGAAGTGCGGGTTCAACGCATGCCCCTTTCTGGAAAATTGCTATTTTTAAGCCGGTGAGGCTCCTGTAGCCTCAGGGAGCTTGAAGTACACAGCTCTTTTACTTTCGTTGCTCCTCTACGGAGGCAGCCTCAGTTGCACCGACAATTCTCGACTCGAAGAGTCGAGGTCGGCGCATCATTCGCCTGGGCGCAAATTGAAGGTGCCCCAAGACTACCGTGGTCCGATCGATCCGGATTGGCCTCCGAGTCACGCCGCCGATCTTGAGCGCGAGCTGGCCGTTTCCAAGATTCTCATTCAAGAGATGAATGAGGGGCGTTCGGTCCCCCGTGAGCGACTCTTGCCCGGAGATACTCCTGACGTTTATGTCGAAGAAGGGCGTATCGGTGGCTTTGACTATTTGGAAGTGATTCTAGGTCCCCGCGGGGCTTTGGATGACCCACTGCCCCTCGTTGTTCTTCTTCATGGGCGAGGCGGAAAACCGACTATCCCTCGTGGCCCCTATTTAACGAAAAAGCCCATTCGACTATTTATTCCTCGGGGACCCGATCCTCTCAAGGGCGGTTATCATTGGTTGGCGACTTGGACCAATTCAGGTCGAACGGAACTCTTAGCGCGTTCTCTTGCCGCTCGCGTTGATCAACTGATGCCCGCAATTGAGGCGTTCGGCGAACTCAAACCAACGCAGGGCCTGCCCCTTGTTGTTGGTTTCTCCCAAGGAGGCATCTTGGCGTTTGGTTTGGCAATTCGTCACCCCGACCATCTGAGCGCCGTCTTTCCGATTTCTGGCTGGTTGCCCCGCTCTTTGATTCCGACTCATCGAAATCCATCAGACAACTACCCCGCTATTCACGCCTTACATGGTGCGGACGATGTGGTTGTTCCCACTCACCTGGGCCGGGAGACGGTAAAAAGCCTGCGGAGCTTCGGTTTGAAAATTGACTATACCGAGATGCCTCAAACGGGTCATGTGGTAACGCCTGAGATGAATAAAATGGTCAGAGCCTGGGTTCGAGATGCTCAAATACTCCCGCGATTGGAGTAAAATGAGTCATCAATTTGCGGAACCGCGCGTTGCTTTCCAAATACCCATCGCCTAAATTTTAAAACCGTTTTGGTCTTCCCTAGGGAGGGTTCAGGGGGGCTACCAAGTACCGTGGGGACTAGAATATGGCGGCAGCACACAGCTTAAAAAGAGGCTCTCGTGACGAGCAACGTGAGCTAATCGAGCAAGTTGCGCGCACTCCTCAGAGCGCAACGGTCAAGGGCATGTTCATTGAGGCTTATTTAAAGACTTTTGATTGGGCACACCTACCGCGTCCTACCCAAAAAAGGTTTATTCCTTTCGTCGATTATAATCTTCGAGAGTGGATGGCCACGATGATAGAATCGATAGATCAAGTCTACCCCGAGAAGTCTCTGCGTGAGGGGCTGGAGCTGCAAGGAGAATTAGCATTCTCTACTTTGCGTAATTCGAGCGTGGGGAGGGTGATCTTTGCCATTGCTGGGCGTGATTGGCCCAGCACTTTGCGTCTTTGTCCCAAGGCATATGAGCTGAGCCTAAGCCCCGCGCAAGCCAGTGTGGTGGAAATCAAAGAACAGAGTGCCATCGTTTCCTTACGCGATGTGTGGAACTTTCCTTGTTGTTATCAGGTGGGCGTCTTTCGCGGCGGTATGAAATCTCTCGGTCTGGAAGGGACCGTTCAGGTGCGTCCTTTGGTGCGCAATTGTGATGTTGACCTCTTGATCTCTTGGAAATAGGCAGAATCAGAAGCTGTTCTCGTGAAATACTTCGATTTTTAGCTCTAGAAACTCACAAATATTGTGAAGAAATTGGTCCCTCACATGCCTCATTCAAGTGCGGGCCAGTTTGAAAGGCAGGGACGGCCTGGGGCGTCATGCCCACTCGCCGTGGTCTTCGGGGGCGCACTCGGTCTAGGCGTCTTTGACTAGGCGTCTTTGACTAGGGAGACTCCTCTTCCGATATTTCTCCAGGAACTTCCAAAACGAGGGGTCTCTTTACGTGCATCTGCACGTTGAGCAAAAGAGCTTGCCCCGCTTGCCCATCAATGGAGCGTTCCTCGGGGGGGGCATGAGGGTGTTCGAAGCGAACGAGGTGGGGGCCGGGTGAGAGAGCGATGGGCCGAGCGAAGGGGGTCGTCTCTCGATGTAGACCGTCGACGAGGACGTGGGCCCAGGGTGATGCAACTGCACGCAATAAGAGGGATTGTTCCAGGGGGAGATCCCGCGTTTTTTGGGAGGGTGATGAGGGGCTGGGTGAGGCCGTACGGAGCTTGATTAGCCCCCCCGACAGGAGCGCTCCTCCGACGAACGCTGCTGCAACAAGAAGCGCTACATATTTGCCCCTTGGAGAGCCTCGCCGAGGCGAAACTTCTAGAGGAGGAGGAGCCGCTTTAGAATGATGCGTGACGGCGGTGAGCTGCAATTTCTGAAGCTCCGTTAAGACAAGCGGTGCAGTTGTACTGCCGATGAGCTTTTCAAGTTCTTGAACAATGGCCTGAGCGCTAGAGGGGCGTTCTGAGGGGTGTTTGTCCAGACATTGATTGATGAGTCGTTCGAGAGGGGGAGGGAGCTCGCGGTGTAGAGAGAGAAGGGGGCGGGCTTGTTCGTTGCGCACCCGCGCCGGGTAATGGGTATCTAGAGGATCTCCAAAAGGTTGAACGGTAGTCAGCATTTCGTAGAGAAGAGCCCCCCAGGAAAAAAGATCGCTCAGGGGCCCCACTGCTTGGCCAACGCTGCCTTCGGGTGAGAGCCCCCCTGATCGGTCGGGTTCCAATGCTTCAGCTTGATCTTGCTCTAGGGGCATCAATTCGCCAAACCCAGAAAGTTTTGTCTGCCCTGTGCTCTTCAATTGAACGCTTGCCGCTCGAAGTTTACCGTGGGTTTCCCCCGCGTGGTGCGCGTGGGAGAGGGCGCGTGCGAGGTCGAGCCCGATGGCGGCGGCGCACTGCCAGCTCATTTTCTTGGAGATGAGCTCTCTGAGTTGCGGGCCATCGACATCTTCAATCACGAGCCAAAGCTGACTTCCGTCTCTTTTAAGATCGTAGAGGCGCAAGATATTGGAGTGATCCAGTTTTGCCAGTACCTTTGCCTCATACTCAAGTGCGCGTGCGCGCGGGGAGGAGGAAAGTACGCCGGGAGCGAGGGTGACAAGTTGCACCGGGCGTCCCAGAGGCTCTTGGCGCGCCGCATAAATAACTCGTACTGGTCCCTTGGAGCGAGTTTCGACTATCTCAAGACCAGAGGGCGCGACCGGCATGAGCCCACGCTACACTCTGCGCGTGCCGGCTCCGACCCCTCTGCGTCTCTTTTTGTCCCTCGGGGTGGTCACCCTTTTACTTTTCGTACGTCCACCTTGGACAAACTTCGTTTTTGACGAACAAGAAGCAATTTTGGCCAACCCATACCTATTGGGTGAGATGCCTTTTTGGCGGGTTTTTTATGTCGATTTTTGGGGCTTACCCCCTGAGCGAACGATAGGCTCCTACCGGCCTCTTCCCAACTTGCTTTGGCGTAGCCTTTCGTTCTCGCTCAAGTTTCATACCCCCTGGGCGCTGGGCTTCATCAACCTATTCTTGCACGCCGGCACTGCCACCCTTTTGGCGAGGACCGTGCCTTGGCTTTTATGGGAGGAGTGCGAAAATAAAACCCCAAGACTGCAAACCTCAAGGCTTCATGCGCTGACTTGGTTTGCTGGTTTGAGCTTTACCGTCTGTGCATTCTCTACTGAGGCGGTAAGTGGTGTCGTGGGACTAGCGGATGTCCTCGTTGGCTTTTTTTCGGCGATTTGTCTGTGGTTACTCGCCAGAACAAGAGCGGAGGAGACCTCGTCCTTCTCAACTTGGGCAGGGCGAATGCTTCTCCTCTTCCTGTGCTTCATTTTAGGGCTTTTAAGTAAAGAGTCGATGCTCGGCACTTTATGTGCTGTGCCACTCGTCTTCATCTTTCTCTTTTCAGAGAATCAAAAGCAGAGTGCTGTGATCTGGGGGGCTTTTTCTTTGGTGATTGTGAGCGCGCTTTCTCTCGTCTCCTACGTGACCCTACGCAATTATTTTTTTCTCCCCGAGGTCAAAAATATTCTAGCTCCCCACTGGATGCCTCAATACATGGCTTCGGTTTTTTTATGGTTTGCTCCCCTGCGTTTGCCGGACGATCCAATGAACAACCCCCTCGTTCTTCTGGAGGGCGCGAACCGTTTAACCCTTGGCTTGGCAACTTTTTTTGAGCAATTTTTTCAGGTAATATTTCCTTGGAATCTTGCGGGTGATTATTCTTTTCCCCGGCAGTCCGCAAAGAATATGATCCCGTGGGGTCTCTTGGGTGGGGGTGTTTTAATATTTTTGGTAGTGGCGGTTTTGGTTGTTTTTGTTCGCCAAAAACTTTCTCACAAACCCTCTCTTTCGGCGCGTTGCTTTGCCCTGGGCTCCCTGTGGTTTTTGGCCCTCTATCTGCCGGTTTCGAATCTGTTGGTTCTCCTACCGACGGTACGAGCAGACCGTCTTTTTTATGCACCCACCCTTGGTATTGTTCTGATGGCAGTGGGGATAGGAGCTCGCGGAGGGATCTCTCAAATGAAAGTACGCGTGGCTCTTTTCTTCTTGTCGTTTCACAGCGTACAGGCTCGCGCTCATGCTTTTCACTATAGCGATGACGTAGCTTTTTGGCGTTCGGCTAGCTCGGGCTCGCCGGCAAGCGCCAAGTCTTACCTCAATCTAGGTGTGATGGTGGGCGCTCGGGGCGATTTGGACAAACGCCTTCAATACACTCGTTTCGCTAGTGAACTTGTGCCCGCGTGGCCTATGGGACAAATTTATTTAGGAGATACCTACTGTAGGCGGGGTGAAATGCCCCAGGCAATGAGTCATTATTTGCGCGGTTTCGCCCTCGCTCCGCAATCAAAAAGTCTTACATCTCTCGCTTTACAATGTATTTGGGAGAAGGGTGCCTTTGATAGCAACAAACGGAAATTACAGGACTTGGCTGGGGAGCACCCCGATACGTGGCTCGATTATTTCGTTTACGAACTGACGGAAAATGGCAAGGCGAACCGTGGCATCCCCGCCAAATATCGCCCGCGCAAATACAACGCACGCCGTAGGGGCCAATAAAAATATCCAGAGGCGCTATCGAATCACAAAGTAGAGCCCATAGGCGCATCCAGCCAATATAGAGAGTGCAATGGCCACAACCATGAAATCTACCATCCAAGGAGGGTGCTTCTCGTCTTGCGCAAGCGCGGCAACTCCGACGGGCTCTGTATTGAGCTCTTCGTTAGGTAAAGGAGGGAGAACTTCGTCGGGTAAATCAGTCAGCTCGCGCAAGGTTTCTCCAACGAGTTGTTCTGTTGCTTCAAAACCGGCAGCAAGGAGACCGGCTTTTACCAGTTGAAATGCAAGTTCCTCTTGGCCCGTGGCGGCTCCTCTTTGAGTTGCTTCAAGGCTCACCAAGAGCTCAATTTGCCCCACCCAAATGGTCTCACCTTCTTTGAGCACCCGAGGGGATTCTGGAGCCAGCCAAATGGGCTCCTCTCCTTGATGGGCCGCAACACCGGTTCCGTGGCAGCTATGTTCGTCTACCAAAATAAAGTGGTCACCTCGCTTACGAATGGTTGCGTGGTGAGCGCTTACTGTTGGATCGGGGAGGCGCACTTCACATTCTGCGCTACGGCCAATCAGAGTTTTTCGACCTTTGATCAGAACACTTGGGGTGGGGTCCACTGTAGCCGTGAGCACTTGGAGTCGGAGCGCCATCGCAGGGGCCATAGCAAGGCTTATTGATGTTGTCCCTAGAGAATCGAAGCGGGTCAATTTCTTGGCCCACTGACTCCGAGACACGTACTTCCATTTTGCAGACCCTCTCCCTGAATAGGTTGAATGGGGGCTCATAAAATCACATGATGAAGCCCGAAGATCGCCGCGCCGCCAATGTTCAACGTGTAGCACTCACTACATTGGTCGATATATGTACCCAAGAAGGGGAAATTTCGCCATTTCAAGGCGAAAGCGCCAACGTGAGCGGAAGGGGCATGCAGGTGCGCACCAGCTATCTCCCGGCTGTCGGAGAGGCATTGATTTGTCGCCTCAATCATGATGACCAAGAAATTTTGGTTGAAGGCAAGGTTGCTTGGCGCTCCGAGGGCCAAGATAGCGGTGAATTTGGTATTCAATTTACTGCCCTCGACGCCGACTCCGCACATGTTCTTCAATCTTTGGGCGAGACAGAGACTGCGGCCGAGTCGTTTCTCCCTCCTGCAATTACCGAAGAGGAATGCGAAGAAAGCGATTTTGTCGATGGCTCTCGCGTAAAATTGCACATCGAAGGTTTAGGTGCCCCGATGAAGGCATGTGTTCACGAGGGCTCGACACGCAAACTTCGTGTTGGTTCCAGCCTGGACTTCTTGAAAGTGGGACGCACTCTTGAAATTGAGGACGTTGAGGGCGGCGTTCGACGTGGCGCCCACGTGGACACCGTCAATGTGGTCATCAATCCCAGCACATCAGTGCCCGAACTTGTAGTGCAACTTCGCTATGAAGGCATGACTCCGACCCCAGCACCTACCGCGGCTGTAGACTTTGATGATGAGGCGTTCTCTTCATTGGGAGCAAGCGATTCTCTTCGCTCTGTTTCGATGGATCACTCGGTTGCGGGTCTCGATGAATTAGACGACGACGAGCCGGCCCCCTGGGAGCCTGCAGCAGATGCCATTCGACAAAGGTTGGGGGGCGCTATGGCGTCGGCGAGCCAGGTGGCGGGCAAGGCCGGTGGTTTATTCTCCTCTGCGGCAAAAAGCGCGAAGAATTCTGTATCAAGCGCAGTGCAGGGCCGCATGCAACATGCACGTGAGGAGTCCACCTCGTTGAGGAGCATGTCCCCGCAAAGTACGGGAGTGAAGCGTAGGCAAACCACCCGCGCGGCGCGCAACACAGCTCCTTCTTACCTTCGTTCAGGCATTCACGCCGCCGGTTTGGCTGGTAAATCGCGCCCCAGTGTCTCACCTTCCCAGCGTGTCTCCGTTTCCTCTCGCTCGAGCAAACAAGGAGGTCGAGGTGCTGAAAAAGTACAGAAATCTGCAACTCAGCGTCGCTTCAGTCCCGCCATGATTTTTGGCGTCGCGTTTGTTGTGTTTGGGGGAAGTGCTTTTGCCTTGCGCAGCGCTGGTTCCGCTGAAGAAGCGGTTGCGAGTGCTGAGTCGAGCTTGGCCAGCGAGGGCGCAAAAAAACAAGAGACGATGGGAGCTATCGCTTCGAAAAGCAGCGCCTCCGCCGCAAAGAAGAAAGGGAAGCCCGAGGGGGTCTTGGCTGAAGTGCCTCTTTTTGGTCCTCAGGCCATGGCAGTAAAGCCCGCAGAAAAGCCTCGTACCGCAGCCGAAGAGGTCAAGTCCGAGAAGCGAGCTGCCGCAGCGGCCGTCGAAGACCAAACGTGGGAGGAAGAAGCTCCCGTGCAGGTGAAACAAAGCGCTCCTTGGGGGCGCGGTCGTCTTTATCTACCGACAATTCATCGAATTCGCTTGGATGGGGTAGGTCGCACTCTCTCGGGGGCGGTGAACCAAGACGGCTTCACGGTGGTTGTCTCAGGTCGCAAGGCTATGGAATCGGGTAAATCTATCCAGAAGCGTGACAAACGTATCATGGTGGTCAAAGCCAATAATAACGCCCGTGGAGCGACTGTACGCTTTGAATTTCGCGGGCCTGTACCGCCCTATCGTGTGCGCTTGCGAAAAGACTTTGTGGAGTTCCTGATCAGCGCACCACAGGATGATGTTGCCAAGCTATAAGGCGAGTATTTGATGAAACGCAGCGCCTTGAAAACCTATTTAAATGGCTTTTCTGGCGCTCAAGAGGAGTACCCCTTTGGTCCTCAAGCCGTGGTGTTTAAAGTGGGCAAGAAAATGTTTGCTCTCCTTACGACTACAGAGAGTGACGTGGTACGCCTCAACCTCAAATGCGATCCAGAGTGGGCTCTTACCTTGCGTGCCTCGTACGAGGCAATCGTGCCGGGTTATCATATGAATAAGACACACTGGAATAGTGTGCTCTTTGATGGATCTTTGAGCGAAGAGCAGGTCAAGGAAATGGTGGAGCACTCCTACGAGTTGGTGCTGGCTTCCTTGTCAAAAAAAGTTCGAGAGCAGTACGCGCGAACAAATACATGATGTGCCAAAACTGCTTTACAGGAGTGGCTTTAATATCTGTTCCTGGGTGGGGCATTGGGCGTGTCCAGGTTGCACGCATAAAAGATCGCTCCGCAAGAGGACTTGGGGCAAAGGTAGAATGAGAACGTCCAATTCGACATCATTGGCGTAGCGGTACTTTTCACGCGAGGCAGGAGCACCCAAAAGAGAGCCCAAATGGGGAGAAACAATCACAGTTGTTCCCTCGGGGGGCCTTCTACGCGAGAGAAGTTCTTTGAGAGTCTTCACTTGACCTTCACGAGTGCTAGGGCCCGGTCCCTTTGAAAATTGAATGGTGCCAAAGGCGAGATCTCTACCGGGCGTACCATATTCTACCACATACCATCCCGTCTCCGGATCGCGCTTGGTGCTGTGCTTGACTCCTTGAGGCAGCGCTATTGTGAGACCAAGCTCGGGTAGGGGGACATTGATGAGAATCGCTGGTCCTGCGAGTTTCCATGATTTCCCCGAGAACTGAGCGAACAAAACGCAGGAAACCATGATGAGCACGCTCAAGATTGCTGCACCATTGAGCCAGGGGGGGCTCGACGTGTCCCTCGACTTTTCACTCGATGGGTCAGTCAGAGCTTGAGTTGGAGAAAGCAGGCCTGGGGAGAGAATACCACTCAAGAGAAGAGCCGCCCCAGCGAGGCCGCCGCCCAAGTGAGCGGCCCAATCGATATTTGCCTGAAAAGAGATGAAAATATTGATTGCTAAGTTCTGGACCGCCACAGCTCGCATGCGTTGGGCCAAGGCTTGGGGTAAAATGGCGGGTTTACCAAACGCAAAACAGGCTTGGGTGGCCAAAATTCCCCAAATGGCGCCGCTGGCACCTACGCTCGTACCCTCACCTAATTGCGAGAGACTGGCCAGGCTGCCCCCAACGAGGGAGACTAGGTAGAGAATTAAGAAGCGTCGAGTGCCCAAAACACGCTCCACTTGGGCACCCAGAATATAGAGAACAAAACTATTCATGGCCGCGTGAACAAAGCCCCCATGAAGAAACCCTACCGAGACGAGGCGCCACCATTGCCCTTCTTTGACTGATGCGACGGTGAGGGCTCCCATTTTTTCCGCCAAAGCGGTGCCGACGTAGGATTGCAGCAGAAACATGATGCCAATTAGCGTCAATATTCCGTAGGTTGCGTAGGGTTTACGCTGGGCAATAGCATCTTGAAAAACTTGCTGTTCTTCAATGTCACGTTGGGCGCCTGCTAGGCGCTCTTGAACCAGGGTGAGAGCTTGGTTGTGTTGTGAGTTTGTAAGGGGTAACGCCAAGCGCAAGGCTCGACCCAACGGATCGCGTAGGCGTCGTCGCTCGGGAAAGCTTGAATAGTTACCGGCAGAAGTGAGGTGTAAAAAGCGAAGAGCTGCCGGCGTTCGCAGGGGTAAGGCGCCTTGCAGCGAAGCGGTTCTTTGAGAACTGCCCCCAAGAACTATCAACGTGCCTCCCCTTTGCCCTACAGTCTCGGCGGCTCGGGTAAGGGTCTCTTCAAGGGGATGGGGCCAAAGCTCCCCATTGAAGATGAGGTGCTGAGCCCCTGAGGGGGAGATGAGAGCAGCAAAGGTCTCGTTGAACTCTGCCACACGCAACGCGGAGCCCCAGGGCGATTGAAGGAGGGTGGCTGTGACAGAGAGCACATCAGGCACAGCGGAGCCGCCTGCGGGGAGATCGAGGGATGGAGAAATCATACTTCTAGGAATTCGGGAGGGAGAGCGCCCCGACCATAGTAGTGAGTCGGGAGGGCCGCATCCCATTGACGCGCCGGGGTAAATGGCTAAAAAGGTAGGTAAGTGTGCTCTTTTCTCTTCCTCTTGTGCTACCTGCTCGGTGATCCCTCCCTGTTTGGGGGGGGTATTCTGTGTCAGGATGCATTGTATGCGATACCTCACTTCCTTTCTTGCCGCTGCTTTTCTCCTCTCGGGGTGCTCCAATAATCCCGAGTTCAACGGCGGAGGAAATGGTGGAGCAGGCAGCGGAGTGGACGGCCGCGGCCAAGGAGGAAGCGGGAGTTCAACTGGTAGGGACGGCGCTTCGAGTGATATCTCTCGTGGTCAAGGGAGTAGTTCCGCTCAGGGAGGCGCTCAAGGAAGTGGTAGCGACAACGGTAATGTTTGTGAAAAGTTAGAGTTGGACGCTTCTGCAACGCCTCCTCGCGTGCTGATCATTCAAGACTTGAGCAGTAGCATGAAAGGCAAGTGGCAAGCTCTGGACGACGCGATGGTGGGCGATGGAGGAGTGATCCCCTCGTTTGGCGACCAGATGTCTCTGGGTTACATGGCTTTTTCTAGCGTCTACCTGGACAATCTCGCAAGTATTCAAGAGATGGATGATACCAAGTTCAATGCATTTTTCACTGCCAATGATGACGATTGCTCGATCTCGAATACTTCAATTGTTGCGCCGGGCGCGGGCAATACGGCTGCAATCATTCAAGCATATGATGACATCGTTGAAGCTCGCATGGTCGGGGGCACCCCCACTCAGTTGGCAATGACCAAGGCGATGGAAGTTCTGGTGAACGCAGATCCGAAAGACGGCTCCGCCGGCGTCGCTATTCTTCTCACAGACGGCGCGCCCACCTGCGAAGGAACGATAAAAGAGGAAACCGCGGCGGTACAGAGTAAGATAGAAGAATTAGCTGCCCAAGGCGTTGAGACCTTTGTTGTTGCCTACAATTATAAGGGGGCTGCATTGGACGAGTGGGCTGCGGCTGGTACCGTCAAAGGTACCCCCCGCTCTCATATCGCGGCGGACGATACCGCCACCCTCAACACTGAAATGTCGAAAATCTTACAAGGCTTGGTGCCCTGTGATTATGAACTTTCAAAAGAGGTGAAGGACGCCCAATTTGTTCGAGTGACGATCGACGACGTGGATCGACCTTTGGGAGACGAAAAAGACGGTTGGACGCTGGACGCGGACAAGAAGACGATTCGTCTTGGTTCCAACGTCTGTGACGAAATTCAGGGCAAGGGCAATCACACTGTAGACGTAGTGGTCGAGTGCAAGGTTGTCATCGTTGTTCTCTGAGGCTCTGGCTAGTGTGAAATGATTGAGCCCAGCTATTTGCAGTAGCTCTTCTGATGCTGAGCGCGTGTCCCTTGCGAATTTGCACGGGCCCGCGCTCTCCTCGGCAACCATGATGGTAAAAACGGGGAACGGTTGGAGCGAAAAAGCGCGGCAAGTCGCCTTCGGCTCTCAAAAACTTGGTCAGTGGTTCAAGTAGAATGATCCACTCAAATCTTCGTACTATTCGATACTTAGATGAGTACTTCTTGAGGTGCGCGGGGCCCCTCTCCAGAAATTAGCATCAATGGCCTCTAGGTAAGGACAATTGCCTATTCACGCGGGGTAAAGGCTAGTGTAGGAGCTCGCACACCAACCTACCTCCGTATCACTCGATCTCGGCGGCCTGGGGCGGTGTTCATTGTGCCCTAGTGAGACTGAGAATTGAGCAATTCTGCAGACAGAAAGCGTTGGGCTATCTTGCCCCCGCCAAGTAGGACATCTTCGGCGAGTGGCGAGTTGGTCTTTGAAGTTCCTCCCACAGGGCAAACTTCTGCTCAAGGAGATCTCCAGGGGGCCAAGCGATTCGTTGCACGCGGTTTGAGTAGCGGAGTCCACGAGCTGGACCCCGCGATGGACTCTCAGGCTGAGCCTGCCGATTCCGAGAGAATCACCGATATTTCCCCCGAGCCATTCTCATCGATGTTGCCGCCCCCATCGATGTTGCCGCCCCCATCGATGTTGCCGCTGTCGGTCGAGTTCCCTGAGGGATCCGAGCGTGAAACGATACCAGCGCCCGTCCCCGAGGACGATTGAACGCAGGGGCGCTTCTTACGCTGTGAGCGACGCTGAGGAGAGAAATGCTCGATGCACCTAGAAAGTCCACTCCTATTGTAACCTACAGCAGAGCATGTAGCGTCGTGGGCGGAGATTTCATGAAGACTTTGATTGCCGATATTCGTCGCCGAGCGTGGTTGCGCTCCTTTTCTATCCTCCTTGCGGGACTTTTCGCCGGGCTCCTCGTCCTTTCTACAGCTGCTCCTGCTCATGCTGTGGGTCGCGTAGTCTGGAAAAGTAAAACCATCAAGGAGCGAGTAAAAAGGGAGTCCTGGTATTTGGAGATGCAGGTGCATCTTCCGCACGCTCCCGATGTGGGCAACAAATCGATGAAGTTTGAGTTCACTCAGGTGGCCGAATTTGAACGCGAGTTGGTGGACGGCCGCGAAGGTCCTCAAAGTCGCACCGTGCCTCTCACTGGTCAGCAATCGCTCATTGAGACCGTCATGGTAGGATTCATGGATCCGGGCACCAGCGTGATTCAATCGCGTACCAAATTTTCCTTTAAGCTCACCCGTGCCCATGGTTACAAGGCCGGTAAATGGAAAGTGAAAATTCGCGACTCGGACAATGGCAAACAAATAGGTCAGGTCGCGACACTCACATTGAGTGGTGAGAACCCGGTGGTTGACCGCCGGAGCATCACATTTCAAGGAACGAAGAAGGAGCCCAAAGAGGAAGAAGCTCCTGAGGAGACTCAATACCAGGCGCCTGTACAAGAACGTTACGAGGGCGAGGATGTAGACGACGAAGGCCAAGTTCCTCCCAGCGTTGAAGGAAAGCCCGGCGGCGGCTGCCATCTCACACCAGTGAGTGAAACCTCTTGGGGGTTCTTGCTCTTTCTCGCCGGTCTTGGCGTCGGTCTGGCTCTTCGTCGCCGCCGCGCCTGATTTCCAAGGAGCCAAAACTTACTGTTGAGTTCTCTCAACTTCTGGGCTCTGACAAAGAGCCCCTAGCTGACCCCTGAAGCCTGGTGCTTACGGGGGTTTTTCTTTCTAAGGAGTCTTCGGTTGTAGCGAAGTGAGCGCTTTGCTTCGTCTAAAAGTTGGATGATAGCTTTGAATCTACAAGAGCGCGGAGGCGAAGAAGCCCCTGTTCAAATTCTTGGCAGGGGGTCAATAGGCTCACCACAAATGCGCAAGGCAAGGGCAATAGATAGAGCTCTCCTGGTTGCAGCCAAATACCTTTTTGGCAAAGAGCTTCCCACCAATGCACTTCGTCCATCATTTGCGGCAAACGAATGATTTGAGACCAACCACCCTGGGGGGAAAGGGCGCTGAGTGCACTGTCCTTGAGAATTTGGTGGGAGCAGGCCAAATTGCTTTTTAACCGGCGCTGAACTTGGAGCTGTGTCTGCTCTTCGTGGGCAAAAATATCCCCAAGAGCGTATTGTACGGGGCCGCCCAATGAGAGAAAGGTATCACTGACCCATTCTAAACGCTTGAGAAACGCAGAGGCATTTTTGCCTTGGGCTATCAACCAACCCAGTTTGAGCCCTGGCGCACAACTTCTTTTACTCAATCCGTCCAAAACAATGGTCAGGCAACTGGTGGAAGCATGCCTCAGAGGGTCAGCGCTATTTTCTGGAGGATAGGCCGTTGAAGATGCGTGCATGTAGGGGCGAAACACTTCGTCCACAATCAGGGGTAGTTCTAGGTTTCTGAGCGCAGTGAGTTCTCCTTGTGAGAGAATATTGCCCGTGGGGTTGTTGGGGCTCACGCTCATGACAGCCCGAATACGTTGACGATGTATCTCCTGGGTGGAGGGAAGTGAGGCGAGATCGATATGCCAGGCCCCATCGTAAACCAATTGGTAGGGGACTAAACGCACGCCGCAAAGCTGAGCCAATTGGTGAAAAAGAGGGTAGCTTGGCTCGGGGACTAAAATAGCATCACCAGGATCGCAAAGTACCTGCAATAAATACGAATAAGCCTCGCTGGTACTGGCGGTGAGCAAGATATCGGCGGCGCTCACAGCTCCTCTACTTTGCAGGGTGGCTGCAACTGCCTCGCGCGCCCCGAGAAGCCCGCGTGGACAAGGCATGTAGACATTTTCGCCTCCCTTGCGAAGGAGCTCAAGAAAGTCGGGTAGTTGCAGTCCCACCCGCCCCGGATTGCTCTGAGTTAAATCGACAGGTGCGCTCCTAGAGAAGGCTAAGGCGTGCAGTTCTTGGAACTTTTTGGAAATGAGACCAAAATTACTGCGTGCAGACAGTGCCTCAGGGGGTGAATTGCTTTTCACGGGGCCTATCTTCGCTCCTTTGTTGCGTGGGACAAGGGGAGGGCCTGGGCTAAAGCATTTATATTGTACAGGCGCCCATCGTGCCCTAGCGTTCGCCCCCTATGAGCGAGGCCGGAAACGTCACCAAATTGGAGTACGAAGGTAAGGAAATTTTCCTTATTGGAACAGCCCATGTTTCTAACAAGAGCGTCGAAGAAGTACGCCGGGTTATTTTAGAAGAAAAACCTGACACGGTCTGCGTGGAGTTAGACGAGGGCCGTTATAAAATGCTGATGGATAAGACGGCTTGGCAAAAGCTAGACGTTTTCCAAATCATTCGTCAAAAACGGGTCCTTTTTCTGTTGAGTAGTTTGGCCCTGGGAGCGTTTCAGCGCCGTATGGGAGAAAAGCATGGGGCCAAACCCGGGGCAGAACTCTTGGCTGGGGTTGAAACCGCCAAAGAGATTGGGGCCGAAGTTGTGCTGGCCGACAGGGACGTGCAAGCAACCCTCAAGCGCACCTGGGCCAATCTTTCCTTCTTTGACAAGATGAAGATGGGTTCGTGGTTGGTGTCTGCTCCCTTCGCCGTCAACGAGATTGATGAATCTGTCATTGAAGATCTCAAAGACAAGGACAGTCTTGGAGAGATGATGGATCAGGTGGCCGAGGAGATGCCTCTCGTAAAAACGCCTATGATTGATGAGCGCGACTTATTTTTAATGAATAAGATTCAAGATGCGCCTGGTAAAAAAATTGTGGGAGTGGTGGGGGCCGCACATGTACGCGGCATGGTGAAGCTTCTCGGACAAAAAGCTGATTTAGAGGCTTTGAGTCAATTGCCTGAGCCCTCCAAATTCACAGCCTTGCTCAAATGGGTCATCCCTCTTTTGATGTTGAGCGCTTTTTCTTTTGGCTATTACAAGCACCAGGGACAGGGGCTCCAAGAACTTCTGTGGGCTTGGGTTTTGCCCAATGCAATTTTCGCTGGCGTTCTTTCTATTGTTGCCTTAGCCCACCCCTTGACCGTTGTGACCGCTTTTGTAGCGTCGCCCATTACCTCGCTCAACCCGACCATTGGTGCGGGCATGGTGGCCGGTTTAGTCGAGGCGTACATGCGTCGTCCCACGGTGGCGGATTGTGAGGGCGTTCAGCAAATCAATAGTCTAGCAGACGTGTACAAGAACCGCGTGACCCGAGTTTTACTCGTGGTGGTGCTCGCCTCAATGGGTTCTGCTTTGGGTGCATGGATAGGGCTAGGCTGGGTTCTTTCTATTCTCTGATGGAGTGAGGTGACGCCCCTGCCCCACGCGTTTTAAGGGGCGGTGAGGCGCTCCATCGCAGAGGGAAACCCGCCTAAGGTTGATTGGGCGTAGATGCGTCCGGCGTTGATTCTTCCTTTACCACAGGGGGTGTGACGAACAGTCCAGCGCCAGGCGGACTCATCACCCATACATTGAATCTCTGTGGTGAGGCGATCTCCCCGACTCACTTGAAGGGGCTCAGGCAAGGGCATGAAAGCTTGTCGCCAACTGGGGGCGGGGGAGGGAGGCGCGTTGTTCAAGCGGACATTTTCGCAGAGTTCCGCGTCAAACCAGCCTCCTAGGCCATGTACTACTCCGGGGCGTTCAATCAAAAATTGGGCCTCTCCCATCATAGCGTCCAAGTCTTCTCCCAGCTCGAGTTCACAGAGTTCTTCGGGGCGAGCGAGAAGCATTTCAGGAGAAAGTACCATGCGGTACATATTGTTTTTTGCCATCTTGTAGGCAACCGACATATCAACACCGCAAACTTTTTGGTTCCAGCAGGACAGTTCGCGCTCCCGCTCGTCACTTTGCACGGGAGCAACTTGCATAGTCATGCGTCCGGGGACAATGCGCCCATCGGGTTTCAAGAAGCGTTTTTTTGCATCTCCCAAGGTACGCAAAATGCCCTCCCCCAAGCCAAAGTTCCAGAGAGTTTCCGAGATCACCACATCCACTTTTTCGGGTAGTTCAATATTTGAGCTTCGCCCGCGCATGAGTTGAATGCGGTCAGCGACCCCGTTTTGGTGAAAGAGATCTTGAGCAAGATCGCCAATCATCCCCTCCTCGAGGGCGTACACGCGCGAGGCTCCCGCCTGGCAGGCAAACATAGCAAGCAGGCCAGTCCCGGTGCCAATATCGAGCACTACGTCACCGGGGCGCACCTGTTTCAGTATGGCTTCATGAAACGCAGAGCAACGATGTGTGTCTGCGATGAGTGAGCGGTGATAGTCCAGAATATCAGCGAGTAATTTCCACACAGAGTTGATAAAGCAAGGGCTGTTCCACAAGCAGTCCTTTTTGAGAAAACCGCGTAAAGGGGCATAGGGGCCGTTTCTCCTCGCTTTTGCGAAATGCTCTTGTCACTTTTGGTTCGCAAGAGAGGGGGTATTGGTCAAATTGATGGCAACACTGCCCTAGGCGTCAGGGGGCTGACGGAAAGAACCCGGTGTCGACCAGCGTTTCCCAACGGGCAAAACGACCTGTAGGGTATTTACCGGAGACGATAGAGATGGAAAACGAATGGCCAAGCTTTTCAATTGTTCCTGAGCGAGATGTGCTCGGAGACTCACGCCCCCGTGGCCAAGCCCTCACAAGATTTATCTGGTGGAACGGAGACTTGGATGAGGCCGAAAAGCATCGGGTGCACTATTATTCCAATGCGCTCCATTATGGTACTGCGGTTTTTGAGGGCATTCGTTGTTACCCTACAGAGAATGGTCCGGTTCTTTTTCGTTTAGAAGACCATATTGAGCGCCTGCTTAAATCGGGTCGCCTCTATGGCATGAAGATCCCCTACGACGCGGAGACATTGACTCGCGCTTGCGTTGAAGTGACGCGGCAAAATCATGTAACCGACGGCTACCTGCGCCCTCTCGCTTATTTTGGAGAAGGTCCCATCGATCTTAAACCCAAGCGTGGTTGCCCCGTGCACACTTTTATTGCAATTCGTGAGTTAGGCACTTTCTTAGGTGAGGGGGCATTGCGCAATGGCGTGCGAGTGATGGTGAGTAGTTGGAGAAAAATTCATCATACGATGCAGCCCACTATGGCCAAAGCAAGCGGTCATTACTCGTCCGCAGTATTGGCCGCTCATGAGGCGATGGACAGAGGTTTTGACGATGCCATTTTGCTCAATGGCGACGGTACGGTCTCTGCTGCGACTGGGCAAAATGTCTTCTTTGTTCGAGACGGCATCTTGGTGACCAACGACGAAACTTCGTCCATTGTACCAGGCATTACACGGGACTCCATTTTACAAATTGCTCGCGAAGATTTGCAGATACCCGTCGAAGTACGTGCCTTTACTCGCGAAGATCTCATGCGCGCTGACGAGGTGTTCATGACAGGCACGGCAGCCGAGGTGACCCCGGTGCGCGAACTGGACGGCAGCGAGTACGCTACAGGTCGCAATACCTTGGGGGCAAAGTTGCAGGTGGCCTATTTGCGAGCCGCAACAGGGAAAGACCCCAAGCGAAAGTCCTGGCTCACCCCGGTTGGTCCTTGAGCGCTCGCAAGAGACTTCTATTTTCGAAGAAAGAGGAACTCTTTAACGATTGAGGGCAACGCCAGAAGCTGCGCTCTCTTTCTTCTCTTGGCCTTGGTGCATTTCAATCAACGACGCTCGGTAAATCACCGTTCCGTCCACGGCCGTAATTTCTCCAGAAATATCGCGGTTGATTGACTGACTGTGTGCAACCGCCAAAGTGGCTGATTGGTCACCAACCTGTACGCTAAACTCCGAAATGGCGCAGGCAAATTCGTCCTGACCGACAAGACAAGTCTGGTCCTTTTTTGCAACTTGCCCCAGATTACTATCGGGCACAAATGTGGTTTTTGCCATCATAGCATCATACTCTTTGAGAGTGGCGGGGAGCTCTTCTTCGCCAACAACGCGCGCTACGCGCACAATGCGCTCGCTGCCCTTTGTGATTTCTACGCGTAGATGACTGAGGCTACCTTCATCGTTCAACAGGTAGTCCACAATGAGAGTCTCTGCGCTTTCTCCAATGACTTCTTCGCGTAAGGTAAGAGCGCTTCCTCGGTAGCTACCGCTAAAGCGATGTACAAAAATATCGCCCACACGACGGGGAACTGCTCGTTGAGTGCGCACTCCTGATTCTCCCTCAAGCTCAGGGAGCGAGTTGTTTTCGCTCTCGAACCGTGAGGTGAGCTCGGGCTGATGAGGGTCGTTTGCTCCTGCTGGGGTCTCCGGCGTGGGCGCTTGGCTACAGGCAGCAGCACAGAGCGTGCTGGCAGAAACTAGGAGCCTTAGAAAGCCCGTCCAGGTAGAAATTAACGAAATTCCCGTAAAACGACCAATGCTTTCCATGGGGTCCTAGGTGCCGCAATGGGAGTCAATGGGCCAAGTTTCTGCGCTGCTACCGTGAGCGATTACACCGAAAGAAGCCTGATGAACTAGTGGTAAATTGCACTTACCTTGCATACTTGAGCAAAATAGGTGCAATTTACCATGTATTTATCACCCCGCTTGCTTTTTAGTCCCCTTAAAATCTAACGCGCTCCGGGTAAAACGTTGGACTTGCCACGCTTGGAGCCGCGCAAAATAGAGAGGCAATACGGGGTGCCCTCAACAAGCCTTGCTTATTACCCACCCAGCTGATGAGCTACAGACCATGTCTGTTCATCAATTCTTTTTTGCGGGTGCTCTTCTTTCCCTCGTGGGCTGCTCAAGTTCCGATGATTCTATTCTGCTACCAGGCAGTGGCTCAAGCACCGGTGGTTCTTCTGCGGGCAGCGGCGGAGGGTCGAGCAATAACGGCAGCGGGGGCGCCGGTTCCGGTGCTTCGTCTGCAGGGGGATCCTCCACGGGGGGAGCTGGTTCGTCCCTGGGGGGCGCGCCCGATGGTGGTACGACCACGGGTGGTCAGAGCACAGGGGGAACTGCTACCGGAGGCGGGAATACTGGAGGTAGCTTGGGAACCGGTGGTGCATTGGTCGATCCTATGGAGCCAAAGCGCTGCATTGGTGAGCCTGATGCGAGCGTGGATGTAGAATGTCGCAAAAGTCAGGCGGGCACGATGGAGTGCAGTCCTTTGAACGGTTGTGGCAACGAGGGCGGTTGCGCTGCGCGCATCTCGCAAAATGAATGTATTCTTCGAGGAATTGGCCGTTGCGGTATTGCTGACGGTGGGGCGACTTGCATTGTGAGGCTCAACGACCCAACTGATGCTTTTAAAGGTGGGCGCTGCGTGCAGGCTAGTCACGGAGCAAAGTGCTCACAACAAATAGGTCAGGGTGATTGTCTGAGCTTTGATAGCGATACCGGGGTGGAAAATCTCTGTGTTTGGGAGGCTCCCCAAGAACCGAAATGTGTAGCGCTGAGTTGCGCGGCCGCTCCTTTTGAGCAAGCGTGCGACTATATAGCAGGTTGTGAGTGGCGCTAATATTCTAGGCATCGACGGCGTCGAGAGACGCCCTTGCAACCTCATTGAGCTCTGAGGCGGGGGAATCGGATTTCTCTGTTCGTGAGCGCATGAAATCTTCCAAAAGAGCGGGGACGTATTTCCCCGCGAGGGTTGCCCCGGTGGAGGAGCCGATTGCAATGGCCCAGCCTAAAGGTCCCAGGGGGCGACAACCAAATACTCCACTGAGCCCTGGAGTTTGTACAAGAGTACCCAAGGCAATTGCGGTAACTACATTTGTGGCAATCACTTGTCGACTCATTGTCCCTGAGGTCATGGTTTGCCCCAATTGGGTGCCAACCAAGGCAAGAAGTGCTGTGGTGGAGGCTCCGCGCCGTCCTCCCAATAAGCTGCTCGCCATCCAAGCCGCGCTCGCCCCGCTGGCGGTGACCAATGCTCGAGCGCCAATATCGCGGTTGAGGCGCCAGCCCATGGCGGCGTCGGGGCCCAATTCCGAGAGATTTTCTAGGGCGGTTTCTTCGGGAGCGCGCAGGGCCAGCGCGGTTGCGGGAGCCACGTCGGTGAATAGGTTTACCAAAAGCAGCTGTCGGGGTGAAAGGGGAGGGCGCCCTGAGATGAGCCCTCCCAAAACAGTGAAGCCAATTTCTCCTAGGTTGCCTCCTACTAAAATAGAAACGGCGTCACTGACCGCTCCCCACAAGGCGCGCCCTTCGACCAGAGCGTGCACCAGGGTTTCGACTCGCGCGTCGACGAGAATAATATCGGCTGCATTGCGCGCTGCTTCTGCGCAATGTTGACCCATTGCAATGCCAACGGCAGCCAGGCGAATAGCAGGAGCGTCGTTGGCTCCATCGCCTACCATGGCCACCGTATGACCGCATTTGGAGAGGGCGCGTACAATACGCACTTTTTGCGAAGGAGAGACTCGGGCAAAAACATCGATCGTATCGATGCGATCGAGCAGTTCGTCCTCATCCAGTTGTGAGAGCTCGGCCCCTGTCATAATTTGCGGAACACTTGCTAATTGCAGCTCGACAGCAATTGCTTGAGCCGTGCTCGGATGGTCTCCGGTGATCATGAGGGTGCGCAGGCCGCCTCGTCGTAAATCGGCGATGGCCTGAGTAGCGGTGGGCCGTATTGGATCGCTGAATGCTAAGAGCCCCACAAAGGCCAGGGAATGAACTGAGTCGATGGTAAGTTCGCTGCCGTCGAGCAACCTGCGTTCGGCTACGGCGAGAACTCGCAGGCCATTTTGCGCGAGGCTTTCGGCTTTTCTTTGAATTTGGTCTAGCTCGTGAGGGGTGAGGCGCGTGGGCGCCCCTTGGCGTAAAATATGAGAGCAGCGAGAGATGATGGCCTCGGGCGCTCCTTTGACGGAGAGTCGTGGGCCTTCTTGGGTGTCTCCCAATACTGCGGTGTAGCTGCGACCGGCTTCAAAAGGTATTTCGGCTTTGCGATCCCATTGGGGTAAGTCCTGGCGTACGGTGATTGCACTGGTTTCAGCCGCTCGCCAAAGGGCAGCATCGACTGGATCCGCTCGGCCTAAATCGCCCGGTCGTGGTGGGCTAGCACGCAGGGCCGCTGCCAACACAAGTTTGCGCTCGTTGGTGAGATAAGCGACATGCTCGGTTTCTTCGCCGTCGGAGATTTTGCTGAGAACAATTGAGCCTTCGGTGACCGTACCGGTCTTGTCGACGCAGATGGTATCGACTCGTCCTAGTGCCTCTAGAGCGCGTACATTGCGCACGAGGGCTCCTTTGCTTTTGAGTCGTTGGGCCGACGCCAGTTGGGCGGCGGTTGCCAGAAGGGGAAGTCCTTCGGGCACGCTGGCAACAGCTAAGCTCACCGCTGAGCCCACCAATTCATCCATTTTTCGCCCACGCAGGAGCCCGGCTCCAATGACTCCAACGCCAGCCGCCAGGGCGATAGGAGCGGTGAGATCCATGAGTTGGCGCATGCGTTGTTCGACGCCACTGTCTTTGGCCGTGGTGCGGTAGGCGACGGAGCCCCGTTGTGCTTCGGTTTCTGTGCCTGTGGCCACCACGACTGCCACGGCTTTTCCGCTGGCGATTGTGGTGCCGGCGTAAAGCATTGAGCTGCGGTCCGCAATGCCTTCTTCGAAGGAGGGCTGGGCTGTCTTGGGAACGGGTAAAGACTCACCCGTGAGCCCCGAAGCGTCCACTTCGAGACAATTCGTTTCTATTAACCGGCAATCGGCTGGCACGACGTCTCCGCTTCCCATGAGCACAACGTCACCCTGAACTAACTTGTCCGAATCAATTTGCTCTGTCTTATTCTCTCGGCGAACCAGGACTGGAATTTTTGCAGCTTGCGAGAGTTCATCAATAGCGCGCTCGGTCCGAAAGCGCTGTACACCACCTACCGCTGCGTTGAGAAAAACCACTCCGCCTACCATCATGGAGTCGGCCACTGAGCCCGCAATGGCGCTCAAGCCTGCGCCCGCGGCAAGCAGAGGAACGAGGGGGTTAAATAATTCGTCCCCGATGGCGGAGGCAAGCTGCCCGGCCGCGCTTTTTTTATCATCTGCTGGGCGATGACGAGAAAGGGCATCTCTCCGCGACAAACCCTCCGATTGGGTCTCAAGACGTTGCATGACTCCCCGTGCATCAAGAGCATGCCAAGGGGTAGGATCGCGCGCTGGGGGCAAGGGGCGTCGTCCAAACTCGCTAGCATGACGCAAACCGTTGGCCATCGAGAGTAAACTGGCCACATTGACCACTGTCAAAACCCGTGAGGTGGTCAAAGGTAAAAGACCACCCACGGAAGCCAATGCTCCGAGACTTGCCGCTCCCAGGGCCACATTGACGCTTTGTTGGCTCACTTCATGGGCAACCCGGCTGGACTCGATAAGTAGGCGAATATCTGTCAGATCGTCTCTACACAAAATATGAGCAGACCACGGAACTTGAGAGCCTGGGGGGACCAGGGCGACGGCTAAATCGGCCACATCAAGGGCTCGCGAATCTCCTTGAGCCACAACGCAGACCACTCGCCCTTCCCGTTGAAGCTGGCGCACTCCGCGCCAAAGAGCGTCACCACTTCCGAGAGTGTCGTCCGCGGGAATTGATTGTAAAATTTCTGGATCGTCCGACGCGACGACCACTTTGATAGAGGCTTGATGTGCGGCCTCGATGAGTTCTTCTAGTCCGACCCTCGAGCGCATGCAGACTTCAACCAAAGCGAGGAGCTGACCGTTGCGATCGAGGGTGACTACCAATTCGCCCCCTTTCGCAAGGGTGTGCTCCTCTTCTTTCATGGCAGCGGGAATGCCTACATCGCATCGACCCAGAGGAGCGAGGCGGAAGCCGTCTTTTTCTTGAATGGCAAGAGGAGAGTCAGCTTGAAAGAGTTCTTTGACAGCTTTGCGCGCAGAGGCTTCGTCCACATCGCGGGAGAATACAAGTCGACCGACAGACGCAGCCCCTCCGGGCATCAAATCGCCCTGAAGTACCAGGCAGTCGACTCGGTCCAGTCGGCGCAAAGCTTGGGGATCGAGCACCAGCATTTGGCGCTGCGCCAAAACTCGGGAGAGACCGGCACTAAAGATCTCTCGCCCTAATTTAGCTGGGCGCGGTAAGCCACCAAAGAGGGCTCCAAATGCCCGTTGAACACTACGGGTGGAGATAAAGCTCACACCAAATCCAGCGAGGGCTACAGCCCATGCGCGATCCGAGTATTCTTCGATGGGTCCGCGGGGCAGGGGGACAGGTCGTTCGGGAACGGGTCGGGGTGGGGAGGCTCCAGGGCCGGGGCACAAAGCGGGTTCACGGTTTTGCCACAATCGACCTTGGGCGTTGCGTTCGCCGGTCAATGCGGTCTTTTCTGCGACACCTACCAGCGCATTGAGCGGGCGTTGGGCTGGCCCTTGCAGGACACCAATTGCAAGATCGAGTCCCAATTGCGCACGCCCCTTGCCCCAACGATCTTCGAGAGGGCGTCGCAGGCGAGGCACAGTGCGTACAACGGCCAGGCCCGATGCTAAGGCCCCAGCTAAACGACTTTTGGGAACAAAACTAAATTTGAGTCCAGTGCCAATTAAAAGCCCGGCCGCATCTGCAATCAGCTCCAAGAGCAATATTTCTGTGGGCTCGGCATCACCAGGGTGCGTACGTCCCTCAAAAGTGGCTCGATCGACCCCACATCTTAGCTCGGCCTCGGTCACCAGGGCCAACACAGACTTTTCGTCCAAAGAGCCTTTCTTGAACGCGAGGACAGCTCGACCGGTTCCTTGATGCACTTCGGCCCAATGGAGCTCTGGCAGGCGTTGAACCTGTTTTGAGAGTAATTCGCCTATCTGCGTCAGTTCGTGGGTGTCGCAAGAGCGCAGCTCTACGTGGGCCCGCCCCTCGCCTATCCAAAAACGCCGCTGTCGGGGCGAGAAATGTTTCGTGAGCAGAGAGAGAAACTGAGAGGCATTCATCGATCCCTTTCACAATAGTCCCCCTCGGGGTCTCAGGAAAGATGCGCCCGAGCGATCCTCATGATAGCCAGCAGCCATGAGCGATTCTTCGGATAAATCCCCTCAAAATACTGATTCTAGCGAATCGGCGCACAATTGCACCGACCATGGTCATGAGGATCACCACCATGGGGGCGAAGAGCACGAGTCCAATGAAGAGATGATTTCTCTGGCTCCTGCCATTGCGTCGGCACAAATCGGCCTTCTTAGCAAAGTGCAGGTACTTGTGGACGCCATCAGCGAAGCCCATGTGTACATTCCTCTTTCTGAAGACTTGCCCGATACTCCTGATGGCGAAAAAATCGAAATGGAGACAGATCTCACTTTTCGTCCACATATGATTCTCAACGAAGATCATAGTGTCTACGCGGTGGCGTATTCTGACCCTTCTTTGGTTGATGCAATGCAAAAAGCATTGGGTTGGGAAACTGCGGGCGGCGAACTCAAATTCATTTGTGCCCCTGCTCATGTTGCTCTCGATTTGGGTCAGATGAATCTTGAAGGCGAAGATGTGTCAGGGCTTGTGTTGAACCCGGGTACCGAACAAGAATTGATTTTGCAGCGCGATGAAGTGGCTAGTTTAGCCCAAGGAAAGGCATTGCCCTTGGTCGGCTATGTCTCCGATCTCGCTCCAGGTTCGGACGAAGAGACAGAATTGGTTGAAGGTGCAGAGCCGCCTCCGCCTGAGTTATTGGCCGCTTTGGAAAAGGCAAAGGGCGAAAATGAAAATATCTTAGATATTACCGTTCACACCACCTTCAACCCCGAGCGCGATCGTGAGCCTCATCTTTCTATCTTATTGACGGTGATAGCGAGCAATGATGTCGACCGGCAAAACTTAGCAGATGATGTCATGGAGGAAGCGGCTCCTCATCTGCCTGCGCCGGGTTACGCGGATATTATTTTTCGTGAAGCAGCAAACTGAGTCCAGCTCAACCTCAGGGGAGAAATTTTCACGGCCAGATCTCCTAGGTGTAGCAAAGAGAAAGCTTTCTCGCGTCGAAAGGTTGAATTTACGTCTGGTCCGGGCCTCATTTCGTCCGGGCCTTATCGACAAGAGCTTGCGCTATCTGCAGTCCACCGTCGGTCAGGCATGGATTCATTTTAGCACTCGTCATTTACGTGAAGTGCACGGGCTCGAGCGCTTGCCCGATTTAAGTTCTGGTCAAAGTATTGTCGTCGTTGCCAATCACCGTAGTTTTTTTGACCTCTATGTGATCACAGCGGAGCTGGTCAGAAGAGGCTTGAAGCAACGTATCGTTTTTTTGGTACGCTCTGACTTTTTCTACGATTCGATTCTTGGTTTTTTTGTCAATTTTTTGATGAGCTTTCTCGCGATGTATCCCCCCATCTTTCGTCAAAGAAAGAAAGCAGCCCTGAGTCTGTTGGCTTTGGATGAATTGGGGTGGATGTTGCGTCAGGGTGGAATATTTGCCGGTCTCCATCCCGAAGGTACACGTAGTCGTGGGGACGACCCCTATGCGTTCTTACCAGCGCAGCCCGGTGTGGGGCGGGTGATTCAGAGGGCTGGGGTCCCCGTGATTCCAGTTTTTGTCAATGGTTTGGGCAACGATTTGCTTAAACAAGTGAAGGGAAATTTTAGTGGCCGAGGAGATAAAATTTCTGTGACGTTTGGCGCGCCTATCGAGTTTGGTGGTCTTTTGGCTGAAAAGTCCAACACTCGCACTTACCGTAAGATCTCAGAGCGCTGTATGGAGGCAATTTCTGAGCTGGGAGAAGAAGAAAAAGCTCTTCGGGCTTGCTAGAGGGGCCATTGTTGAGGACGATCCACCTATGGGTGGGTTGTGGCGTGATAAAGCAGCAAGTTTGATGTGCGTGGGGCTAGCTGCTCCGTTTTTGGACGATCGCACTCGTATCCTCTTGGACGCGGGTGTATCGGGCGTGCTCCTTTATCAATCACGACTTGATAGACCCGAGTCTGTGGCCACTTTGGTTCACGCTATCAAGGCGTACGCAGGACGTCCTGTTTATGTAGCAGTTGATCATGAGGGGGCTCAGCGTAGTCCATTGCAAGGTGGGTTTACCCGCTTTCCTGTGGCTTCACGTTTGGGAGCAACGGGCGACATTGAGCTAGCGCGAAGCGTTGGCCAAGTACTGGGTCGCGAGCTCAGGGCTGTAGGCGTTGATATGACGTTGGGACCAGTCTTGGATGTCGCCACCAATCCCAACAATCCAATCATTGGAGAACGCTCCTTAGGAGATACTCCCGAGATAGTGAGCAAAATGGGAGCGGCCTTAGTAGAGGGGCAGCAGTCCGAAGGAGTGGCCGCGTGCGGTAAGCATTTTCCTGGTCATGGTGATACCCACCAAGACTCCAACCTTTCTCTTCCCATTTTACCCCACGGTGTGCGCCGCCTGGAGGAGGTTGAGCTAAAGCCCTTTCAAGCGGGTATTTCTTCCCGTATGGCAGGAATGCTTGTGGGACATATTCTCTTTAAAGAGTTGGACAGCAAGTTCCCTTCTTCTCTCAGTCGTCCCATTATTTTTGGGCTTTTACGTCAAAAACTCCGTTATCGGGGCTTTTTGATGATTGATGACGTCGACATGGGCGCGTTGTCTCGCCGATTCACGCGCAAAGAAATTGCTGTGCGTGGCATGGCGAGCGGTGCCGATAGTTTTCTTTGCGCTCGGCGCCCAGAGAGTGCCCTCGAGTTGATGGATGCGATTGATGACGGGGTCGAAAGAGGCACGGTTTTGCCCGAGCGCATTGAAGCCGCACGCCGGCGATTGACTTCGTTGATACATCGCTATGTACAAGACCCAGGGAGCGCTCCCGATCTCTCCACCGTGGGCCAGGTGGCCCATGTGGAAATTTTGCAGCAATGCGGTGGGGGGCGCCCTAGCTTGAACCCTAAACCCTCTTAGAACTTGCTTGATGAAGATTCTAACTAATCTTCATCGTCGTAAAAGAGTGGCGCTCGTGCCGAGAGAAAATCTTCAATGAGATCTTCGCCTTCTAATTGAAGGAATTGAATGCCCATACCAGGCGAGGTATCGCTCGCCTCGTTGAACTCACGCAGCCAACGAACCACACCGTGAGCAATCACTTTATTTTCGTTGGGCAGGGTAATTGTTACGTCAATGGTTTCCCCCACACTCAACAAATCGTGAGTGGCGATGAATACCCCACCAACTGAAAGGTTTTCTGTAAAACCCGCGTAAAAGTTGGTGTCCGAATAGAGACTGACATCAAGGGCCATATCCTTACGGTCAAAACGTCGTCTCCCAGTAGGATCGGGCGCCGTGCTCTGGGGTTGTTCGCGAGATTCGCGTTTGAGCGGGGGGGGCTGCGCGCCGTCGGTGGCCGACCACGTTGGATCAGATGATTTTGCTGTACTCGCCAATTTGTCCTCGCGTGGTCCTGGAGTTGATTGGCTTCACTCAATCGGTCTTTGTAGAGATCACCGAGTAAGATGTGCGAAGCCAGTTCCGTAGACACGAGCAGAACGGATGATTTAGACTTTGCTTGAGTCCCAAGGGGGCTGACTCAAGTAAGAGTGTTGACTCTATGAAACGTGAGCTAGCGAGGTCATCTCTAGAGTGAATCTCTAGATCCAAGGATCGACGCGCCGGCCCATACCTGACCATGATAGGGATCGGGCAACGAGGGCTATTGTTGCCAGAGAGATAGAGAAAGCGAGAGCTAAAAGCCCTAAGAGCTCGCTATATTGATCGGAGTAACCTGAAAAATTCGAGATGAAACCCATCATTGCGAAAATAATTGCCCAAAGGAGCTGCGTGCCAGAAAATAGCCCCCAGGATTCTCCAACGCGTAGGTGACCCATGCGTGCACGGGCAAGAGAGACAAGGGAAATGAGCAATGCTAGTTTTAGGCTCAGTAGTACACCCGCTCCTAAGCCTGCACTGGATGCCCCGAGGGTCGCTCCTCCAAAGAGGGCCAACCAAAGTCCCATGAGGAGTAATTGTCCTGCCCATTCACCCACCCGTGAAAGTAAGTTAGTGGGGGATTTTGCTCCGGCATTGCCTTCGAGGGGGGCGCGCCTTCCTGCGATGGGCACCAGGGAGAATAAGTAACTGAGGGAGAGAAAGAGCGTCCAAGGCGAAGAGAACATGCCCCATTGGTGAGGGAAAGCTCCTTGGCTGCGGGCTACTTCATTGAGATGCAAGCTTCCGACATCACTGATGCGAATCATTACGGCAAGAAGAATGGGAGCGAGAAGAAGAAGACGAACAAGGCTTGCGCTCAATGCGCCCAGCAAAGAGAACTTGCGTTGATGGGTGCTGGCTCCACCCAGGAGAAACGCCGACGAAATGAGCAGCATACCCCCCGCCGCTAGAGTCACGAGCAGGCTTGTAGGGACGCTCTGCTCGTTGAACCCACTGAGCTGCCACCAAGTATACAAGAGTACTAAAAGGTAGACGGGGTAAGCCAGCGTCTGCAGGTGAGGTTGCACGTCCACTAACCAAAGAGGAGGTGAGCGACGCCCTTTGGTCTTGTCAGCGCAGAGCCAAAGAAGAAAGTGGGGGGGGTGGGCAGCGAGTAGAAAAGCAAAGACGATACCGAGGGAGACGACGAGCGCTCGGGCTGCCACCGTATGGTCGAGGAGCTGAAATTCTGAGCGATCGAGATGAACCTGTTGTGGTTTTAGTAGACCCGAACGCATGAAGGTGAGCACGCTGGCGCGACTCTGTGCTTGAGGAAGCAAATCACGCAAAGAGTCGAGACGGACTCCGTCAAGTTCTAGTAGATGATCGCCCTTGAGAAGTCCTGCCTGAGCGCCCCTTGCATCGCTTTTGACTTCGGTGATCAACAATTGAGGTGAAACCGCAATGCCGAGATATTGGGTAAAGAGACTTGAGTCTGTGTTTTCTTCTTCTCCGCGAGAAAAGAAGTCGAGCACAAGAGTGCGTTTCGAGCCTTTAAGAATCGCTCGACCAGCACGGAGGGGCGCGAATTCGAGCAGAGCGTCTCCTCTAAAAGTGAGATGCGGGGCACCTTCGAGGTAGGTGCCAAGATTGCGTGAGGAGAGGCGAATCGTAATGTGCCCTCGCGAACCAGCGCGGAGGGGCAATTGCCACTGGACACTTTTGGGTACTCGCGCCGGGGCATAAACCATGCCTTCTAGGTAGAGAGTTCCCTCGTGATTTTCTGGAAATCCCCTGCCGATGATTTGAATTTCGCTGCCCGGTTCTAGGGTTTTAGGCCCCACTGAGTCCACTTGAAGGAGGTCGGGGGTGGACTGGGGCGCGCAAGCTACGATGGCCAATAAATAGCCAAAGAGGGCTACTTGAAAGAGCCTCAGCGAAAGAGCGTATTTTTTCCGAGAAATCGATGGGCGCACGGATCGATGCCAGGGAACGGGGAACATGGTTCAGGGGTACACGAGAACCCAAACCGAGGCCCAAATTATTGGGATTAGGACCCCAGGAAGGGGTCGTGGAATAAAGAAAGAGCGCCATGGGTTGGCTTCTACAGGGCTCAATCTGCCATGGTGCAGGGCCCCGAAGGACTTCATGAAGTTTATCCGCCGTTCCGTATCTCCTGAAATCAAAGAATTCGAGCGACAGGTTTTATCCCACGCCAAATCCCTTTACGCAGTGGGTCTGCGTATGACGCGGCGTCCAGCCGACGCGGAAGATCTGGTGCAGGATACCCTGTTCAAGGCGATGCGTGCTCGAAAGCAATTTCAAGAAGGTACAAATCTCAAGGCTTGGTTGGTACGTATTCTCACCAATACCTTTATCAATAAGTACAAGCGCGGTGTTTTAGAGCGCTCTGTCTTGGGGGCTGAGCAATTAGATCCCATCAGTGACGGTTGGACCAGTTCGGCAGCCTTGGCGGCCCTGCGTGAGCCCGAGTCTCAAGCTTTGCGCCCTCTTTTGGCAGAAGAAATTGGTTTCGCCTTGGACGAACTTCCCGAGGACTACCGCATGGCGGTTTTGCTCGTAGACGTTCAAGAGCTCTCTTACAAAGAGGCTTCTTTGGCTTTGGGCTGCCCCATCGGCACGGTCATGAGTCGTCTCCATCGCGGACGGAAGCTCTTAAAGGATCGTTTGGTGCATCAGGCGCAGGCGATGGGACTGATTGAACCTTCTCCCCCCGTTTTGGAGAAGCACGTCGTAGAGAAATCGGGCGTCAGCGGGGCTGTTGGTGTGCACTCCCCCACTTTGAGTGCCCCTCTTGAAATTGAAGCGTATCGCGGCAAAAAAAGGAGTGCGCCATGAGTTGCACCGAAATTCGCCCCTACCTACAAGCCTACGTCGACGACGAGCTTTCTGCAGAAAAAACGATAGGGATGGAGCTGCATTTGGCAGAGTGTTGCGAGTGCAATGCGGAGGCAGAACTGACTCGTTCTCTTGTACGGGCCACAAGAACTTCGGTGACAGAGGTGACAATGTGCCCTCAATTTCAAAGTCGTTTGCGCCAGGCATTGGCAGAAGAATGTGAGCGCCAGGAGCACGACGAGCACTCATTGCTTTCTTGGAGGGTAATTGCCCCCCTAGCAGCAGCCGCTGCAGTGGCTCTTTTCTTTGCCTTGGGCATGAACGCACAATCTGTCGAGCGTGGTCGTTCTTTGCAAGTAGGGCGTAACGATATTGTCGACTTTATGGTGCACAATCATACCACGGTGCAGGAGCCTTCCACTCGCGAACGAGCCGCAGTAGCGAAATTTGAGCAGCGCTTAGGTTTTCCGGTACGGGCGCCCGATTTGGCGCGTTTTGGGGCCGAGTTTGAGGGGGCAAGTGTTGTCTCTCTCGATCGCACACGGGTAGCCATCATGAGATACAGTATAGGGGGGCGCAGGATTTCTCTTTACATGTACGATCCCGATCAACTGCCCTTGCGTGCTGAACAAGCTCTCAAGCCACGGGTCGTTGGCAATCGCGCTGTCTTTGTGGGCAATCGTCAGGGGTATTCTATTGCCACCTCTGAGCGTCGAGGGGTGGGGTACGCAATTGCCGGTGAATTAAGTCGAGAGGAGTCGGCTGAACTCGTGGTCGCCGCTTATCGTTGAAGATGGGTTTGCTTAGCGGATAGTTTGAGTCAAGCTGAGCCCGTGTTTACGAGGATCGGAGGCACCGCGCATTTTTCCTCCGTCCATGCGCAGCATTTGAACCGCCGACGTTGTGAACTTCATTGTCGTTACAATTTCTCCCCGTCGCTCCAAATTGCGAATGTGATCCATTTGTGCGCCTTTTTCTAATGAAATATGCGCCCCCTGCGTTGGAATATAGAATCTCTTGGCCGCGACAGCCTTTTGGGGCTCATGATCAAAAACCAATGCACTTAAAAGCGCCTGAGTTACATTTGTAGCGATGGCAGTTCCCCCTGAGCCGCCGAGGGCAAGCACGGGCTGCTGGTATTTTACGACAATTGTGGGGGTCATGCTGGAGACCGGGCGCGCTTGGGGGCGATAGCGATTGGGGCTTTCGCTGAGCCCAAGAAACTTTACCTGCTCGAACGAGTTGAAGTCCGCCAATTCGTTATTAAGAACTATGCCCGATTGCTGGGCGTAGATTTTTGCGCCAAAAAGATGGTTGATAGTAGTTGTTAGACTAATAGTGTTTCCGCTTTTGTCTGCACTGACCAGGGCGTGGGTGCCTTTCTCTTTTAACCCAAAACGGGGGATACTATGGGTCCTGTCCAGGACGATTTTTTTTCGGCGTTTTTCCAAACGCTCCTCGTCTAATAGTTCACCCAGAGAGAATTTTTCAAATTGAGGATCTCCTAAATAGCGCATACGGTCGGCAATTGCGCCTCGGAAAGCCTCTGCGAGGACGTGTTGGTAAGCTGGGCTGCCGTGTCCTAAGTTTTGCAAATAGTCTGCTGAAAACATCTTGAGGGTTTGAGCCATCAGGAGCCCACCAGCAGAGGGAGGCGGCATGGTATAAATTTCGTAGCCGTTGTAGTCTATTTTAAGAGCTTGGCGCTGCTGGACCTTGTAGTTTCGCAGGTCTTCTAGGCTGAGGGTGCTACCGTGATCTTGCGCTACCTTTACGATATTTTCGGCGACTTTTCCTTCATAAAATGCCGAGGGACCTTGGGCCGCAATTTTTTCTAAGGTGCGCCCCAAAGCCGGATGAGTCAGTCGCATACCAACTAAGGCGGGACGTCCCCCTGGGTAGAAAAGACTAGAGAATCCTCCAATACCTTGGAGCTTTTTTTGTCGGTAGGCGAGCATGGATGCCAAGTGCCTTTCGACAGTGAAACCTTGGGTAGCCCGGTGGCTCGCCCGCTTGACCAAATCGCGCCAGGGTAGTTTTCCGGCTCGTTGGTGCAGAGCAAAAAGACCGCGCACCTCTCCGGGGACTCCAATGAAACTTCCGGGTGCTGCACTTGCACTTGCACTGGTGGAGGCGGTGGATTTTTTTCGCTGGCCTCGAGGAGCCGTTTCGCGAAAGTCTATTACGTAGCTGGTGCCAGTCTTAGCGTCCCAGCCCACCAAAAACCCGCCGCCACCGATGCCACTAGAAGTCGGCGAGGTGACTCCGGCTACTAGGGCCGCCACGATGGCAGCGTCAGCGGCTGTTCCTCCCTGGGCGAGAACTTGGCCGGCTTCTCGGGAGGCCGTGCGGCTTTCTGTCGCTATTGCGTAGCCCGGTAAAGAAGCGTTGGAACTACGCAATTGTGGCGGACGGGCAAGAGCCGCCCCCGAAAAGAAGAGGCAGGCTCCGCACGCAATGGTGAGAGGGGACCACCCCCCCCATCGATGTCCGGAAAGGTATCGTTTCTTCAACCATTGATAATGCCCGTTCCTCATGCACCATTGCTACCATTGGGAGCCGTCGAGGCGAAAATGTCTTTTGGCTCCCCAGTGTAGAAAATCGTCATGCAGATACTTTTTATTATGGATCCCGCTTTGGGCATGCTTCCTGACAAGGACACTACCTTCGCTTTGGTACGCGGGGCGATGGAGCGCGGTCATACGTGCTTGCACGCTGAGCCCCGTTCAATTGATCTTTTCGATGGAAAAGTATGGGCCCGGGCTCGCTCCCTGACGGTCAGTCAGAGTGCCCCTCATGTAGTTCTTGGCGAAGAAAAATTGTGGGATCTCGCTGAGCTTGACGGGATCATGATTCGTAAAGATCCCCCCTTTGACACCGCATATCTTCACCTGACTCAAGAGTTAGAATTGGTGAAGGATAAAGTTTTTATCTGCAATAGCCCTCAGGGTTTACGCGATGCAAACGAGAAAATATTCGCCCTGCACTTTGAAAAATGGATGCCTCGCACCATGGTGACAAGTGATAGAGAGAAGATATTGTCCTTTGTGAAAGATGTGGGTGGCGCGGCGGTTCTTAAACCCCTAGATGGCGCAGGCGGCAGTGGCGTAGTGGCCCTGAGAACCGGGGATAAAAACGCACGTGCCCTTACAGATATTCTGACATTTGAGGGCAAAGAACAGGCCATGGTGCAAGCATTTCAGCCTCAAATTACCGAAGGAGATAAGAGGGTTTTACTGCTCAATGGCAAGTGTTTGGGCGTCATTTTACGAGTGCCGCGGGCCGATGATATTCGCGCCAATATTCATGTGGGGGGGAGCGTTCAAAAAACCACCCTTACCCCGCAAGAGCAAGACTTGGTCGATGATGTTGGTCCTCAACTAGCCGCTCAGGGGTTGTTTTTTGTTGGTCTCGATTTGATTGGGGGCAAATTGATAGAGGTGAATGTTACCAGCCCAACGGGGATTCAAGAATTGGGGCGCCTAACCCAGAGCAGCCCTGAACTTGATGTGATTGATTGGATAGAGAGCAAAGCGAAGGAACTTTCATGAGTTTTTCCAAACAAATTGTGGGGGCAACCTTGGTGGTCACGGCCACTGTGGGCGCGTTGGTCTTTTGGGGCAGAGAAAGTACCCAAGAGGAGGCGCCTGGTTTGGGGGCCAGGACTGTTTTAGATGTAGCGTTGCCCAGCAAAAAGGCCGGGCCAAGCCCCACCGAGACTGAGAAAAAGACAGCTGAAAAGCACTTGCCCCCCGTGCCTGCACTGGCGAGAGATCTGGCCTCAGCGCGTGCTTTGGTGCCGGCAAGGGCGTGGCTTGTAGCCGACTTTGACGGGGAACTTGTGGGGCAGAAACCTTTTGCCGACAAAGAGGGCCCGTGCGCCTTGGTCCCGGCTCCTCCTCGGGTCGCGGTGGCGCTCCTTCCCCCAAACAAGGGCGATCCACCCGATCTTCTGATTGCGGCACCTCAAGTTTCCGACGAGTTCTGGAATTGTGCGCGCCTGAGGGTTGAGCAATCAGGAGGACGCCCCCTGGCTGAAAACGAGCGTTTTCAAGTCTTGAAGAGTCCTTCTGGAGTTGTGGCCCACGGCCCCGGCGGAGGAATGGTCTTTTTGACAAGTGAGACCCACCTCGAAGAAGCTCTTACGGTGCTTTCTGGTTTGGGTGAAAATGCTCGAAATACCGAGCCTCACTCTCGGCTCTTTCATAAGATGCACGGAGACAAGTCAGTCGCCCCAGGATCTGTACTGGACGCGACTCTCTCGGTGTCCACCGATTGGATGACCTCTCTCGGCCATGATGCGGCCAAGAGCCCCTTGCGCTTCATTCAATCGGCCTACATCTCGTCTCAGCCCAATGGAGGCGCTCAGGGGGGCATAGACTGTCTCGAAGAGGGATGTGAGGACGTGCTCGCCTTTCTCAATCGGGCCAAGACCGATTTGCTCAAGAAATTACCTCCAGCCACAGCTGAAGTGGTGTCGGCCTCGCTCACTGCCCATCATCTCCAAGGAACTGGACGCATCGCATTACATTGGGCGCCCACTTCGGCGCAATTGGGCACGTTCCTGGGGCGCTTATTCATGACCCGATGAATTGAACGAGATGGAAAAAGTGGAAATATTTATAATCTGTCTCGAGAGTCTACTTTTTACTTGGCTTGGGGTGAGTAAAACCCAAGAATCACTGGTCATCTGACTGGTGTTTTGAGCATTCTCAATGAAATATTTGACCCAAAAGTAAGAAAATGAAGAAATTCGACAAGAATACTCAAGTTCGCCTTGCATGAGACAGTTCTAGCGTCTAGCTTTCGCCGCCCTTCCCCATGTCACACGCAGTTATCCGCACCGGCGGCAAGCAGTATCGCGTCGCGCCAGGCGATCTCGTTCGAATCGAGAAGCTTGACGGCGTTGCCGGCGATACAATTACTTTTGACGAAGTTCTATTTCTTGGTGGCGATAGCCCCACGTTTGGAACTCCCTTAGTCAAAGGCGCTCAAGTCTCTGGCGAAATCGTTACGCAAGGTCGTGGCGAAAAGTTAGTTATCTTTAAGTTCAAGCGTCGTAAGAAGTACCGTCGTAAGGCTGGACATCGTCAGTCTTACACCGCGGTGAAAATCACGGAGGTGAAAGCCTAATGGCACATAAGAAAGGCGGCGGCTCCACACGCAACGGTCGCGATTCCAAGGCACAACACCGCGGAGTGAAGGTCTACGGGGGCGAAGCAATTCGTGCCGGTGGCATCATCATTCGTCAAGTTGGTCAAAGCGTCAATCCCGGTCTCAACGTAGGCATCGGCAAAGACTACACCCTCTTTGCTCTCAAAGATGGTCACGTTAAGTTCGAATGGGCGAGTCGTACCAAGAAAAAAGTATCAGTCGTCGAAGCATAAGCTCGATATTGAACTGAGTGAGTAGGGCGCTTCGCTTACCTTGAATCAAGGTGAGTGAGTCGCTCTTTTTCGTTTGTGGCTATTGAACGCTCGTCTACTGGCGCAGGGACTCTTCCATGAAAAATAAGATTTGCATCCTTTCCGGCGAGCTAGCTAGTCAAATCGCCGCAGGCGAGGTGGTTGAGCGCCCTGCGAGCGTCGTAAAAGAGCTGATGGAGAACGCCCTCGATGCCGGGGCCGCACGGGTCGAAGTCTCGATTGAGTCTGGTGGTCTTGGACTGATTGAGATCTGCGACGACGGTCGGGGCATGAGCGAGCACGAGGCTCCCCTGAGTTTGGAGCGGCATGCTACCAGTAAGCTGAAGAGCTTCAGCGATTTGGATGATCTTGCTTCCTACGGTTTTCGAGGTGAAGCGCTCCCAAGTATCGCTTCGGTGAGTCGATTGAAGTTGCGCACTCGCGATAGCTCATCGGAGAGCGGAGTGGAGCTTTCTGTTGAAGGCACTCAGCCACTGAGTAGCGCCCCTGTAGGGTGTCCTGTTGGAACGACCCTGAGCGTCAGGGATCTCTTTTTTAATGTTCCAGCGCGGCGTAAATTCCTTCGTTCTTCCAATACCGAGTCCGGTCATGTTGGTGAGATTGTAATTGATATGGCCCTGGCTCGGCCGGATGTTGCTTTTTCGCTCCAGCGAGATGGTCGGCGCCAAAAGAACTTTTCGCGCGTTGGCTCTCGTCGCGAGCGGGTGGAGCAAGTCTTAGGAGAAGAGGTTTTGCATCTTTGTGAAGGTGAGCGCGGGCCCTTGCGGGTTGAGGCTTATTTATGCGGCCCTGACCGAGCCCGCAGGGGGGCCGGGGGGTTGAAGCTCATTGTAAATGGGCGACCGGTGCGCGATCGGGCACTGACATCTACGATTGCACATGCCTATGGGGGCTCCTTGGAGCGCGGCAGATTCCCTCGGGGAGTGATCTATCTCACTTTACCGGGGCAGCTTCTTGATGTGAACGTGCACCCTCAAAAGACAGAAGTTCGCTTCGCTAGTACACGCGCTGTATTGGACGCTTTGCACAGTGTTGTCTCTCGGGGGATGGTATCCGCTTTGGAGAAAAAGTTGCACGGGCGGGTTTCAAACCCACCTCTTGAACAAAAGCCTGAGCCCGCCCCCTCAGAGAAGAAGCTCACAGGCCTAAAGAGACCCCCGGCGCCCATCAAAGGAGCGTCTCGCTCTCCAGCTATTTCCCTTCGGCCTTTGCGAGAGCCTGTTCTACATCAAAAAGCAGAGTCTGCCGCCAAAAGGGAAGGGAGTCGATATGGGCTACCCATGGCGGCCCCTGTAGCCTCCCAAGGGCGCAATGAGGGGCCAGGCACTTGGAGAAATTTACGACTGCTAGGGCAGCTCGCCCACAGCTACCTTATCTGTGAAGGGCGAGAGGGGCTTTATGTGATTGATCGCCATGCGGCAGAAGAGCGAGTCCTAGCAACTCAGCTCAAGGCGGCACTAGACAAGGGACGTTTGCCCTCCCAAGTGATGCTTTTTCCCTTGACTTTGGAATTGTCCAAAGCTGAGTCTGAGTTGGTTGCTAGCCTAGTGGAGCCTCTCAAGCGCTTGGGTGTAGATGTTCGCGTGAGAACTGAGCTGTCAGTGAGCGTTCATGCGGTGCCAAAAGACTTGCCCCGGGTTGCTCCTCAAGAACTGTTAAGTCTTTTGCTGAAGATTCTCAAGAAAAATAGTAAGGAGAAAGAAACGTCGCCGTCTTCTCCTTCTTTGCTTCAAGAATGTCTTCGGGTCATGGCCTGTTTGGGGGCCAGTAGCCCTGGAGACGTTTTAGAGCGCCAAGGGGCCGAGGCATTGTTGAGAGGTCTGCGCAGCGCGGACTTTGAGGTAAGTTGCCGCCATGGGCGTCCTCTTTTGGTTACTTTAAGTTTGCACGAACTTGCGAGAAAAGTGGGGCAGGCGTGAAAAAGGACCCTCTTTTAGTAATTGTTGGTCCAACAGCAACCGCAAAAACATCATTTGCCATTCGTCTTGCCGAGAGACTTCAAGGTGAAATCATTAGTGCCGATAGTGTGCAAGTCTATAGAGACTTTAATATAGGTTCGGGCAAGCCGGACGCTGAAGAATTAAGCCGCGCGCCTCATCACTTATTAGATATTCGAGATGCGCTTGAGCCTTTGGAGGCGATGGCCTGGGCGGAGTTAGCTCGGAGCAAAATTGAAGAAATTCGTGAGCGCGGGGCGGTTCCCATTGTCTGTGGAGGGACTTTTCTTTGGATACGTGCGCTTCTTTATGGCCTAGCGGATGCCCCGGCAGGAGACGAAGGCATTCGCTCTCGCCATCGAGAAATTGCTGAGGACAAGGGGCGTGCTTTTCTTCATGAAGAACTGGCCAAGGTGGACGAAAAGAGCGCTGCCCGCCTTCATCCCAATGACTTATTGCGTGTAAGTCGTGCTCTTGAGGTCTTTGAACTGAGCGGTCGCACCTTGAGCGCGATTCAAGAGGAGCATGGTTTTCGTGATTGTCGCTATGATGCGCGTTTGATAGCTCTTGAGTGGGAGCGCCCTGTCTACGAAGACAGATTGCGGGCGCGAATCGTAATGATGCTGCGCAGCGGCTGGAAACAAGAGGTCGAGGCTCTGTTGCAGAGCGGGTATGGCAGCGCTCGAGCCATGGATGCGGTGGGGTACCGTCAGGTTCGCCAAGCTGTCGAAGCTGAGGCTCAGGGAGTAAAGGTTGAAGAGGAGACTCTCGCAGAGGATGTCACACGGGTCACCCGTATTTTTGCTCGAAGGCAGCGCACCTGGCTGCGCGATGAAAAGATTGAACTGAAGCCTTCTAGTATATTAGACGATGAGCTTGAACTGGATGCATTTGCCCGCACTCTATCCTTACCCAGCCCCTAGAAGGAGAGTGTTTAAGCGACAAAGCATCTCAAAAGAGATGCTTGTATCGATGTCATCGTGCAGAGACTCCCTGCCCGCCGTTGTGAGGCGGACTGGGAGAGACCATGCCGTTTAGAGAGACAATGAGGCGTCGAGGAGTTCGAGGAAACTCTGGGGCTCAAAGGTTCGACTAGAAGAAATCAAGTCGACTACATTGGTCGAGAGTACAGGACGCGTGGAAATATGCGCTTCGATGGGAGTCGCATCTCCCAATCGTAAATTTTCGAGTTCTTCTCGGGCGCCTTGGGGCGGAGCGAGGGAGTCGGAAGGTTGCGAAAGGGGTAGGGAGGCTTCTAAATCGGAGGTTGCTGCCGTGCTGTCTGTCCCCGAAACTGCCAGATCGGAGGTTTCAAGATAGGGCTCGTCGAGAGCGGGTTCGTCCAACTCAAATTCTTGAGAATGACCCTCTTCCAGGTGAATGGTCTCGCCTAGCTGAGACATTGTGGGAACGTCACGGGACGATTCGGCTTTTCTTGTGAGAGGATCGACCGATTCGAGCGTCGCGCTCAAGGGGGGGATCTCACTTTCAGGCTCGTCGGCTATTTCGAGAGACTGTGGCTCGTCTAGATCGAGCTCCGTCATCTCCAGCTCTTCGAGGTCGTCCAACTCTTCGACCTCGCCCAGAGGGGGGGCGCTTTCGGACCGCTCGTCGTGCTTTGCTGCGCTCTTGGGAAGTGTTTTTGGCTCTGCGTCGGACGCCGCGTTTGTGATGTGATCGTCGTTGACAGCTTTTGTCGTCGCTGTAGGTACTGGAGCCTCGACTGGTACCGGCTGAACAACTAAAGCTGCCTCCAAGACGGGGGCTGCCTGTTGCGCTGTAGGCTCAGGAGCTAGAGCAAGGGAGCGAGGCTGAGCTGCGCGGGTGAGAACCCGAGCAAGGAGAGTTTCTAATTTGGCACTGCGGGCGTTCATGCGTCCCCCTGATGTAGTTGTTCGATCACTTGTCCAAGTCCAGCTCCGCCATCCTTGAGGGCAATGGCGCGGGCCGCAGAGGCCCCCGAGAGTGCGAGAAAACCAAGACCTTCTTGACCTTCAAAGAGTACGAGCTCCAGTTGACGACCAAGAGCACGTTGCAATGCGCTCGCCAGAACGCCAGGAAGAAGCGAGTGGACTTCCGAAGAGGCTCCGCTCACTCGTAGCACGAGCGCTTTGCCCCAGCGTTCAACCGAGAGTTCGCCCAAGCCCACGAGTGCCAGTTGCCCCCCCAGGTGTTCGACCCAGGTCTCTACGCTGGCCTCGGATGTGCTGTCCTTGAGCCGGTCAGCGATTCGACGCCCTAGTTCACTGCCTATGGAGCGCGCAAAGTCCAAAGTGGCTTCGCTGCCTGCTTGCTCGCAGAGTCGCAGGACGAGGGAGGCGGGGAGGTTGAGGCGGGCCGTGCCTTCTTCATCGCGGAGCTGGCCACGGGCCAGGTCGAAGATGAGTGCTCGGGTGGGATCGAAACGTGGAGTCATAGAAGCTCGGATCGAGGGATTTCACTTCAGGAAGTAAATCGGAGATCCCCAGCGCGGCTCATTGAACCAAAAAGAACGCTGGGGGGCGAAAAGATAAATCGCTCATGGCAGTATAGGGTCGTGGGCCAAGATCGTGTCAAATACCGTGCAGTTTTTTCTCAAAAACAGGGGAAAGTTCTCGGTTGGGGGCTGCTTTTGATGTCCCTGGGAGTGGGAGGCGGGTTCTCTACCCAAGTTTGGGCCCAAGGAGTGCCCCGAAAACCGCCACCACCTCGGTCGTTTTTGCTCGGGGGAGGAGCCCCGCCGCCCAAGTTTCCGGTTTTATTGGATCCGGTGTTGCCCCGCGGCTACTTGCGGCGGAGCCCCCACGCCTTCTTCATGAAGTTCCCCCTCTGCTCACTTTTGCGTCCTGTGTGTGTGGATGGCCCCAGCAGTTTGAGCGCAAACTCAAAGAAGCGATCCTTGAACTTGTTGGAGTCGTCCTATGAAGAGCATGTGATGGGGGCAGGTCGCAGTGCGCCTTTTGCAACGAGGGCGCGCCCCCTGGTCTGGCACCTAGATCCCTTTAAAGATCTTTCTCTTGAAGTTGAGCCTCTTGCCAGTCGAGGCTTTGACCGAGGACGAGCCCTCTGTCGTGGTGGAATCATGAGTCGCGAAACAGCGCGACGGTGTATCACCGCAGCGGCAGTCGTGGCGCTTTCACCGGGAACGGCTCCCTGGTTGCGGGATGGCTACAGTGCCGGGACGAGTCTGCGCTTAGGTGATGCACCTGTGAGCGCTTCTGCCCTTCGTGAGTCTTTTAGGTTTCCTCACTTGGGCGTGTTGAGTTCGTCACGCGCCTTTTCACCCCTGCATAAACAAAAAAATGTGAACGTTTCCAGGCTCCGCTCCGCCCGGTTCTTCTCCTATTTGGAGAAGCGCTCTTTGGACAAACAAGGCAGTGCCGGCTGGCTTGCCTTGACCTTAGGGGCTACGCGCACTTCTCCGGGGGCTTCTCGTTGGAACGCCGAGCCTGATATTGGCGATATATTATTTGCCACTTTGGACAGCGATATTACCAAAGTAGCACGCCTGTTTGATGACTTTTCCCAAGAAAGTTACTTCGAATCGTCATCATTTGGCTCAAAAATTGAGCCCACTTGGACATTAGAAGGCAAAACTCTCCCTCGCAGCATTGCTTTGCCTCAGCCAATAGAGCCAACCGGGGCAGCCTATGTGCTGACTCAATTGACTCGGGCTCAGCAAAATAAAATCGTGGTATTTCGTATGAAGTGTGAATTACCAGTGAGCTACGTTTGGTCCGTGGCGCGCCTCGACAAGAAGGGACGAACCATCTCTCGGCGGGCGGTTCCCTATCGTCAGCGCGGAGGAGACGCAGCCACCTCGGTACAACCAGTAGAAGGTACTGAATCACTTTTGTTAGTAGGAACAAATATGGGCGGCATCGACTTGGCCCACGCATTTGACCCCGACCATGGGCCCCATGAAGCTCACGGTTGTAGCATTGCCGTCAATATACTCGCCGACGACGAAGGCGCAAAAAAGTAGAAAGAAGGGCGAGGCTCCACCAGGCAATGGGGGGAAACTCTCTCGAAGAGGGAGTGGTCGCGCACGCTCCTCCTAAGTATTGCACGCCCCACTGAGCTTGAGCAGGGTCGAGAGCGATGGGGAGGGTAGTTTGGTGAACCCGCGTTTTTCCTAAAAAGACCTCAATGTCTAGTTCTTGCAAGGCGCTGCCCTGGTTTGCTTCAATAGTTAGCGCTGCTAAGCCGGGGCCCATTATTTTCCAGGTGGCACGACCAGGTCCTTTCACTCGAACCTCTATGTCATCGTGCTTTGCCCTGCTTGGCTGGTTCTTACTATCTCGAATTTGCAGCACCCCCTGCAGTGGGGGGCTGGGGGCGGGATATGCAAGCCGGTTAGCCCAGCTTACCCGAGAAAATTGAGGATCGAATGGTTCGCTTTCATTCGAATCGTCGATTTTTTGAGCCTGGAGAGACGCGAGAATATTGAGTTCCCCAGCTCCTACTTGGGAACCTAGGGTCTCTCCGCTGAGGGGGGCTGCACCGGCCATGAGATATGCCTTTGCTTGGCCCATAGTAAGTTGAGGGTTCCCTTGAAAGAGAAGTGCAAGAGCACCAGTGACCAAGGGAGTCGACATGCTCGTTCCGCTTGTGATGGCATGATTGTCATCAATAACGTAACATTGTAAATTGTCGGGGCAGGTGCCCGCTCCTGAAAATATACTCGATATGTTATTGGGGTTGCGTGGGTCTGCGTCCCTGGACATGGCGGCTATGAGTCCGCTACCGGGGGCAACCATTTCTGGTTTCAAGTCCCCCCTTAGGTTGGGGCCCGCTGCGCTAAATTTTGCCCGGCCGCTTTTCTCAAAAGGAAATCCTATGAGATCGCCTTCGTAAGTCGTCCACTGAGTACGATTGACCGTTGCTCCCACCGTGAGCAGTCTTGGCTGAGTACCTGGAATGGCCACGGTTCCTCGTGACTGGGCCTGGGGCACCAGGGGCCCCGTTCCTCCGCCACCACGCCCGGCAGTTCCTGTGGCGCTGAGCCAGATGCGCGCGTTGCCATGCCCCTCGACGACAAACTCGAACACACGTCCTCTTTGCCAAGTGCCGGCAATGGCAACGACGATATTACCGGGCTGAATTTCGTCGTAAGCTCCGCCGGAATCGGTCAAGTCGGGAGTTACGCCGTTGATGAGAGCGATAGAATAATCGTCGCTATCTCCTAAGGCTGCGGAGGAGATACCACGGGCATCGCCCGGTTGGACCAGGGGGGTTATTTTTCCGCGACCGTTGTGAAAAGCAATGCTCAGTTCGTCACCGGGGTCGGTCGTTATCCAAGCGAGAATGGCTCCTGTTGTTTCAGGGGGACCTCCCAAGGACGCGATAATTGGAATTTGTACAGTGGTTTGCCTTGCAACAGAGACTTCTGTGTGTATTCCAAGAGGTTCGGGGTACTTGTCTGTTAGATTGTAGAGCAATTCGCCGCTGTTGCCCGCCGCAACCACAATTGCTCTGCCGGGGCCCTGGGCCATCTCGCTGAGGCTTTTTTCGACAGCAGAAGTCCCGTCATGGGCCCCAAAACTAGAGCCTAAGCTGAGATTGAGCACGACGGGTAATTGAGCATCGTCAGCTCTATCAAAAGTGAAACGAGAGCCAACTAAAATTCGAGAGTCGCTGACTCCACCGCTTGTCTCAGCGGCGAAAGTAACAATCAACTCTGCTTGGGGAGCGACCCCTGGATAGAGGGGGTCGCTCCCGGCCGCAGAGGAGGCGATGTGAGTGCCATGACCAAATTCGTCTTGGGGCAAGAGGGCGGGGAGGCCAGCTTTTAAGAGATCATTGATGTCTGATTGTGAGTAGATTGCGCAGGGATCGTCTCCCGTGCAATTGTACTTTTCTTCGAGTTGTGGATGGATGCCGCGAGCTTTTTGCCCGAACGCCAGTACCCACTTTACCCTAGTGGTGCCATCATCGTTTAAGAACGAGGGATGGGTGAGGTCTATTCCTGTATCGACAAGACCGATGAGGGTGCCTTTTCCTTTTCGAGCAAATTCATCGTGGGCTTGTTGAGTTGAAATAGTTTGCGAAGCAAGATCGAGAAGGGGGTGACGGGGGGGAGAAAATCGCAAACTCAACACACGCGGATCTCCTTGAAAGCTTGCCCATTGGGTCATCGGCAACGTGCCCACCGCGTAATGAGTGCTGACCGGGGTGAGGCCCAAGTCCCGCGCATTCTTTTCACTTTTTACCCCGACAATGACTCGGTACTTTTTGTCAGCGCCGGGGCCTGTGAGTTGGAGAAATCGCGCTCCTTTGTCTGGCAATTCTTGGAGGGCGAGGGCCAGTTGCGGAGCCGATGTGTCTGCCAGGGCCCTTTGAGATAAGAAGAGAACCCCCAGAGCAGAAAAAAAGGAAAGGTTACGGAAAGCGGCCGTCTTTTTCATGGGGCAAGGAGAGACTCGATGAGAGCTTGTGTGTCAGCGATTCGTTTGGCCGAATACCCTACCATTACATCCCGCACGATGCGCTTTTGGTCGATGATAAAAACAGTGGGAATAGCAGAAGCCAAATAGGTGCGAGTGATTTTTGCATGAGGGTCGCTGGCCAATGTATAGCTCATCTTAGTTTCTCTTGCCGTGCGAAGACCCGCCTCTGGTCCGTCTACTGTAATACCTAATACATGGGCCCCTTGAGGGCGGTAAGTGCGATGCCAGTTATCCAAAATTGGTGCAATGTATCGACAGACTCCGCAATAGCTTGCCCAAAACTCAAGAATAATGACTTGGCCTTTTAGTTCGGCGAGGGAAGCTGCTTCTCCTTGAAATGTTGCCACGCCAGCTATTTCTGGGGCGAGCCTACCAATGAACGCGAGACGCAATCTATCTTCAAAATCGGGCATGCCTTTCAATTGCGCCCGGAGCAGTGTGCGTTTTCCTTCGCGTAAAAGGGTGAGTGGGTGGAAAGTCTGTGGCGTTTGAGCGCGAACCCAATCGGAGACATCAGAGGGAGAAATCATGGGGCTATCACCCATGGCTAAGAGAATGTCCCCGTCGTGTAGCTTTGCGTTGTCTGCGGGAGAGCCGGGTAAAACTCGTTCAATGAGAACACCAGGAGCGCTCGCGTCCGTCGCCTGTAGTTCGACCCCGAGCCAGGGCGTAGCGCTGCGGGGGTGCAAGAGAGTGATTTGAGTTTTGACCGGAGCCTTTGCTTTTGCCGCTTGTAGAGTCGGGTTGGCGTTTGGATTTTTCGTCTTTTTTTCGGGAACGGCCTCGGACCACAGGGGAAGTTGTGGATCGCGCGGCGCTGGGCCGGCCTCCTGAGGGGGGGACTGAGGAGGAGGCTCTCGACCAGGAGCCGATTGAGCGCACGCTACCAAGCTGGGGATCACCAGGAGAAGTCCCCAGTTACAGAGAAGTCGGGTGCCGAATAGTCGATTGCTGATTTTCAATTCAAATGTCCCTCTGGGGAGAGCTACGCGCTGGGGGCGACGTTGGTCACAAATACACTAGCAAGGTGAGCGAATTTGCACCCCTTTCGGGAAAATAAGAAATTGAATCAAAAAAGAGGCAGATTGCGGAATAGGGGGGCCTACTCACGCGTTGTATTCTCGAAGCAGCAACCTCGGGCGGGGTTTCCTCTCTGTCTTCTTTCCAGTTTTCTCCCTCGCCCGGGGTCGTGTGCTCTATTGTAGGTGTGTTGAGGTCAAAATGAGCGATGAGAGCTCAGTCGCGTGCCACAAAATAGAAGAAGCCCAGCGGGGGACGCTGAGCTCCAAGAAATTTTTTAGTCCAAGCCAGGATTTGACTCAACTAGGGGATTTCATCAGAAATCGACCCCGCACAGCTTTGATTGCCAAGCTGCCAATTAAGTGAAGAGGAACAATGTGTAAGAAAATAAGAAGCAAAGCTAGGTATTGAAGAAAAGCTTGCAGTCGAAGCAAAGGGATAAGCTAGCGTAAGTAAGTCTTTAGTTGTTTGACCTTTGGGTCGTACATAGTGGGATAAGCACGAGACATGCCAATTGCTCGCCCTTTTGTATCTACCTGAATTTAGGAGATATTTTCTTCGCTTCGAGCACCATGCTCCTAGCGCTCCGAAAAAATCAGGACATTTCTGTCGCGGTTCATTCGGGCGAACTCTGCTCTGGCACGAGTGAGGTATATTTCCATCAGTCGATGGCGCTCGATTTTTTGGTCTATTGAAGGCTATTCGAGACACAAATCGGAAATGGTCTTCGATCTGCCCTAGACAAGGACGTTTCGAGTGCTACATACCGCGTCCCGAGAGGATTCGTAGCTCAGTTGGATAGAGCGCCGGTCTACGGAACCGGAAGTCGCAGGTTCGACTCCTGCCGAGTCCACTAAACCCCTTATGCAGTGCATGAGGGGTTTTCTTTTTCTACCCCCTGCGGCCAAGTCGCTGAGTGCACTGCCCCTCTCGCGTGGTGTGGCTGTTCTACTTTTTACCCTGCTCGCGCAGGGCTCGAAAAAAGTCTCGCAGACGAGCGGCACATTCATCGTGTCGCACTCGGCTGGTGATCTGAAAGCGATGGTTCAGTCGCTGGTCGTTGCCCACGCTAAAGAGGCTTTCCGTAGCCCCTGCTTTCGCGTCGAGGGCGCCATACACAACGCGTGAGATGCGCGAATTGAGCAATGCACCCGCGCACATTAAGCAGGGCTCTAAGGTTACGTAAAGGGTGCCTTCTAGGCGCCAATGTCCTTGACGGTGAGCAGCCCTGCGTAGGGCGTCCACTTCGGCGTGGGCGGTCGGATCTCCTTCGGCTTCGCGACGATTGCGTCCTTCGGACAGTAAATGCCCTTCGGTGTCGAGTACGATGGCGCCTACCGGCACGTCCCCCTGTGCCGCTGCCCTATCGGCTTCAGCTAGAGCTAGGTTCATCCACTTTTCGTCGATTTTCAATTGCTCTTCAGGTCCGAGATCTATCATGGAAAAATTAGGGCGAAGAGTTTGGAGGAGTGAAGGCGGGGGGCGTGTTGTGTAGCGCCGAGGGATTGGTGTCGTCGGGCAGAGCGCTGAGACTGCTTTCGGGATCAAGCTCCTCGGGCGGTCGAGTCTCTGCTTGGCCAAATATGAGGATCTCGTCCTGAGCGGCGTCCAGCTCCGCCTCGTTGATACGCCCGCGCTTTGACGAGATGGAAAGCAATTCGTTTACGTAGGCGCGACGAGAAGAAGTCATGGTGCCGTCTTCTTCGAAATAATTTCGCGTTGGTTGAGGTAAAATGGAGCCGATGAAAAAAGCTTGAGCAGCCGTGAGCGCTTCAGGAGTGGTATTGAAGTAGTATTCGGCGGCTTGCCGTATCCCGTAAATACCAGGGCCAAATTCGACCACATTGACGTAAAGCTCTAAAAGCTCTTTCTTTTCGAAGCTTTGCTCCAGCAGGGAGGTGAGTGCAGCCTCACGAAGTTTACGCGCGAGAGTTTTTTCGCGACTGAGGTAGAGGTTTTTTGCCAATTGCATGGTGATGGTGCTGGCTCCCAACACAAAACGACCCGCCTTGGCGTTGGTTCGAATGGCATTTTCAATCGCGCGATTGTCAAAACCGTTGTGACGAAAGAAGCGTCCGTCTTCGCTCACCAAAAGGGCATTTTCTAAGTGAGGACTGACCTCGACCCAGGGAGCCCAATTGGCCGAGTGGGGGCCAAATTCGACGTCCATCGGGTAGTTACCTGCCCCCGCTACCTCGCGGCGAAAGGTTCCTTTAAATCGAGAGGGAGCCAGCTCGGGAGGAACGGCCACCGCGCGACAACCGTTTTTGAAGTTCCAACGCACCTTCATGCCAGAGAGATTGCGTGAGTCTACCTGCACCCCTGCATCGAGAGAGAAAGTACCATTGAAACGAATTCTCTCGACTGCACCCAAGAGCCCTCGGGGAGTTGAGTCTAAAAGAGCTTGGCAGGAAACGAGGGGGGCCTTGGCGGTGGCCTTGAGTAGGACAGACTCTCCCTTTCTCTTTAGCTCGAATTCCCCTTCAAAACGTGTTTCACCCAAGGTGATATCCGATTTTTCAAGGTGAATATGCGTACCATTGACGGACAACTCACCTTGGGTGTCCAAGTGTAGTCTGGGAAAACTAACCAATTCATCACTTAGGCGCGAGTTTTGAAGAGCGAGACCTTCGATGGTGGTTTCTCCTCCCCATGAGACGGTTTGGGCGTTTCCACTAAGCTCCGCCTTCAACTTACCCGAGATGTACGAGTGAGACACGCTTTTGAGCCCGAAGGCCCCTTCGTCAATGCCCAGGGTACTGAGTGAAATGGGTCCGCCTTGTACTTCAAAGAGAGCCGCGGAGGGGCTTTTTGGTGGGGACATTGTGAGAGAAAAAGACAGGGGTGTTCCCTTGACTTCTCCCCTTGGTGTGACGGCTATCTGGTAGCTTGCACCTTTTTTCTTGGCCGTTAAAAGGCTGGGGCCCACGTGTAACTTTTCCTTTTTGTTGAGATAAGTGAGCCAGAGTTTGTCGACCTGCGCATGTGCAGGAAGGCGTCCGAGCATCTCTTCGTGAAGAATGTGCAAAAGACCCACTAGCTTTGCCACGCGTTCATCATTTTGAATCAAGCGTTTTTCGAGCCCGGCGGTTTTCTCCGCGGCGGGGACTTTTGCTGCTGGTATCTTATGTGTTTTTTTGAGGGAGGCTTGCTGAGTCTCTCTACTTTCTGAATCGGAATTTTCTGTAGATTTGTAGACGAATCGTACTTCGGACGCGCGCACTTTGCTTGCGGTGGAGAGGTCAAACCCGCCCCGCGCTAGTTCAAGCTCTGAGCCCGCAATTTTTGCTTCAATATTTTTCCAGGAGAGGGAAACGAGATCAGCACCGATGCGTTGCGTCTTGGCATTTCGATCGAAATTGAGGCCTTCAATGATTTGTGTATCGCCTTCGACGAATGCGTTCTTCCATTCTAGGTGGAGGTTACGCGCGATATCGTGCCGAGGATTTTTTCCCGTGTTTGTCGTCTGGGGAGTGAGGCCCCTGCGGGTTCGCCAAGCTTGGAGTTGATTCTTGATGGAGCTGATGTTCCCGTCAATTTTAATGGTGGCGCCGTCCACCACAATACGCCGAATGCGGGGAGAGCCTCCATTGAGCGAGACGTGTAGTTTGCGGATATGGGCACTCACTCCCTCAACTCCCGCCAATTTGAGATCGACTCCGATGAGGTCGGCGGACATGAAACCGAGGGAGAAATTTTTCACACTGATTTCAAGGCCCCGTGCTCGCGCCTTATTGAGGGCAATGCGCTCTGCCCACGGGTTTGCAAGCAAGGCAGCGCCTGCGACGATGCCTAAAAAGGCCAGGAGAGAGATCCAAATCCAATGACGCACAACGATCCTGCAAGGCTCTATAGCGAAAGGTGCCTCGCGCATGAAGACTTCGCACCAAAAGGCTCTTGACCTGACCCTCCCTCGTGGTAGATGCCCGAGCCTTAGAGAGATCCCTAGCGGAGAAATCTAGGAAATTGTCGCAAAAAGGCCTATTATTAGGTCTCGCTGCGAAAATTGCAAAAACTCGGGCCATTAGCTCAATTGGTAGAGCAGTGGACTCTTAATCCATTGGCTGAAGGTTCAAGTCCTTCATGGCCCACCAGCCGCCCTCCTACCAGGGGCGGCTTTTTTGCTTTTGTGGTGGTTCAAGGGGTGGTTCAGCTGAACCAAATGCCGAACCGGTTCGGTGGTGGTATAATTCGTATGGTGACGACGAGGAATGGATTGGTCGCTGCGTTGGCAGTCGCGTGGGTGAGCACGCGCACGCTAGTTGAGGGCTATGCGTGCACGCTAGTTGAGGGCTATGCGTGCACGCAGTCAAAATCTGCTCGCGGTTCGAAAGCGCAACAGTGACACCCACGACTTTTACTCCACGCGGCAGGGTCGCTGACGCCCCCCCCCGCGGCGCGACTTTGTTACGAGGATTTT
>Ga0256845_1000216_pt1 | contig 54882 bp, 50 predicted proteins | sample RiftiametaG_FD_189101 | JGI IMG/M metagenome (GOLD analysis project Ga0256845, IMG submission 189101) | Tube worm associated microbial communities from hydrothermal vent at the East Pacific Rise, Pacific Ocean - Riftia | ecosystem: Host-associated > Annelida > Integument > Unclassified ...
GTATGATTTTAAAGTGGTTGAGTTGATTTTTTGTATGATGGGAGTGACGGAAAACCCGTCAGATCATACCAAATCGTTCGACGCTTAAATCGGCAAAAAGTATGATGGAAGCGGCGACGGCTACATCTACCGGCAATCAAACAGGTGCTCAAAGCCTGCGCATTGACTTATGTTGCGGCGGCGTTAGCGGATATATTAAGAATGTGGCGCTGGTTGGCTATTTTAAAAGCACTCAAATAGTTATTCTTTGAGTAAGGTAAAAAATTATCAGTTGATGATGATACCTTACCTTTCTAGCAATAGTCCTCGCTTGATCCACAGACGAATTTCTCGCTGAACTCTAAAGACTTGCGATAAATCTAACACAGCCGTATCAAACTCAATCCCTTCATGTGCACCTTTAAACAAGTTTTGTAAAACTCCAATCAATACCGAACCTTTGGTCGCTGCTAAAAGCTGCCAACCAAGGTGATGTTTTCTGAGTTGTTGTGGGGTTTAGCAATTACACTACTCTATTAATTTTTTTATATTCTTTGCGATCAGTACATTTTGTATCGTTATGCCACTTCGAAAAGTCAACTCTCCTTATCCTCTTTAATTTCATCAAGAGGTACTACCTCAAAATCTTGGCTATAAAGCTGGTTTTGGTCCAGATCGTAAACCTCTAATTGCCAAGTACCAGCTTCTTCTATATCCTTATATTTGGCAAATATATTCCATTTATTTTTGGGCGATCCATAAAAGAGCCAGCTATCAAAAATTTTCCTCTCCCCTTTGGTATTGGTTTGTACCCACCGAGCTACAACGGCAACTTGATCGATGCGATTGTTGATCCCTGGAACATCAACTTCAAATTTTATTCCAAAACGCCCTTTGACATTATCTTTTGCTTTAACCTTAAAGCTTTGGTCAATCAGTTCGTATTCGCCACTTTTACCAAATTTTGTACTTTCCTTGAATGTAAATTCACCTTCCTCATCAACATCCAAGGTTGCTTCTATTTCGTTTAATTCAAAAGTTTTTTTCGCGAGTTTTTTTATACGTTTTTTTTCTTCAAAACTAAATATGCCGTCGGCAATTATCCAAGCAAGTGCTTTTTGACTTTCTTTTTTGGCCTTTTTAGCAATAGACTTAGAACGATCTTTATATTGGTCTATATCCATCAACTCAATACAGCGATTAACGTTCTTAAATTTCTTAGGTGCGGTACAAAAAAAGCGTGCTAGCATTATATTGTTAGCCGAAATATCATCAAGCTGCTGCGCCTTGGTTAAATATTCATAGGCTTTTTGCCAGTTCTGTTTTATATGTTCGCCCTCCATATGCATCCGCCCCAGTTGGCCGTAGGCGAGGGCGAAATCTTGAGTGGCACTTTTTCGATAAAAGGCCACTGCTTTATCTAAATCTTTGACAACTTCTTCTCCTGTATGATATTTAGAAGCAAGATTATAATTGGCTCGACCATGGCCATAAGCAGCCGCTTTTTCATAGTAAACGAAAGCTTTTTTCTTATCATTTTTGAGTTCAATACCAAATTCATAACCATCGGCAATAGCGGCATAATCATCTGCGATTGCTTTTTTAGCAAGCTCGTCCAATTCTTTTACGTTTGGCATTGTTAACTTTAAAGTACGCATCAAAAAGTCATAGATCAACGCAGCCTCATGATGATCACCACTCCAATTTTTATGGCCATGCGCTTCATTTTTATAAAACATTTTTTCGACCGGATGTTTGTTGCGCTCTAAAACATAGTGAAAACGGTTGCTATGTTCAAAATCAGCGGTGTCATCTTTGCGCCCTGCGATCAGTAATATTGGCGCTTTTAATTTTTCACTTAAATAAACCGGTGAATAGTCCACCATATTTTTATTAAGCTCTCCAACGGTTTTGGCTATATATTCACGGTATTCTTCTGTAGAGCGATAATTACTTGCGTTAAATAATAAAGGCAGATCATAGACACCAAAGGCTCCTATAACACATTCATATCGCTCGGGTTGTTTAATTGCCAACATTACTGCGGAATAGCCGCCATAGCTTGCGCCCATAGAACACATGTGTTTGAACTTATGTATTTGACTAACACGATCGACAGCAGCGGTAATATCTTCTTCTATAAGACGACCAAATTCACCAACACCTTTGTCCATAAAAGCCTTACCAAACCCCGCTGAACCACGAAAATTTATCCGCAACACAGCAAAACCACGACTGGCATAAAATTGAACCTCTTTATTAAAGCGGTCACTTTCTTGGACATCAATCGGACCACCGTGTGGCATTACTAGTAGAGTTGAATGGTCGATGTCTTTAGGAAGCGTCAGAAAAGCTTCTATTTTGGTACCGTCTTTCGTAGTGACTTCTATTAGTTGCGAAGGTGCAAATTTGTTTCCTACTAATTCGGGGTAAGAGAGCAGTAACTTGTGGGCCAAATCTTTTGTACTGTCATATACAAAATATTCTCCAGGCTGATCAGAACCATTGACGTAAAACAACAACCGTTCCTTCTTTGAGTCTTTATCTACAAAGTAGACTTCTTGATTAGTAAAAGTCTTTGTCAAACGTTTAACAAATTTTTCTGTGCCTTTATCGAAATAGCGAGTTTTGGTTAATCCATGTTGCTTAAATTTAACATAGTTAAGCTTACCACTGGGCAAAAAACCAGCTGAAATTAAATCATATTTTGGATGCTGATAAATGATCTTGCCGATTTTTTGTTGCTTAATATCAAATTCTCTCAATACGATTTTATCACTATCTTTATTAGTCATTACCGCTAGTTTATCTTCGCTAATAAAATTCAACGCTTTGAAACTGTAATCAATCTCTTTTAACTCAAGTAAAACATGCCATTTACCACCATTAATTGATTTATACCTGACAATAAATGCATCATTTTTCTCATGATATTCATTCGTTATTATGCGTTGAAAATTTTTGTTATAAAAATAGTTAGTCGCAACGACAGTATTATCACTTAACTCTTGAGCGTTACTAAAATCATCATTGATTAATGACTCTATATCAACAATATATAGTTTGTAATATAATTTAAATCTTCCATGGATTCTTGCAAACATAACTTTGTCGTGTTTTTCCGGTAGTGTATGCACAAGATATCCTTTTGTTTTAATTAACCGTACCTCAATTTTTCCGTCCTTGATATCTCCAATAAAATTCACATTGACATCAGCATTTTCAACATTGGCAAATAATTGAGAATTATTTAACCAATAGTAAGCATTCAGCCAATTGTCATTTCCGATCCGTAAATTCGACACATTGATATTATTTTCGAGTTTCACTAAGCTGATATAATGATCTTTCTGATTGCGGTAATAGTTAGCAACATATTTCCCATTCGGCGAAAGAGAAACCATTGCATTTTTAGGGTTGTCAAAAAGTTTGCTGGCTTCTATTGGCTCCGCAGTTAAAAATGTTGGCAACAAGCAGATAGCAACAAAAATAGAGTTTAATATCTTCATGGTTTTATTCCTTTTTGCTTGCAGCTAAATACTGAAAGAAATTATCATTGCCTGGGCCACCATAGGTGAGATTACGACTTGCCAATAACTTTGGATATTTTTCTTCGAGAAACTGCAACGCTTCCGAGGAACGATTCACCAACTCTGTATTAGTTATTAAACTCCAATACCCCCTTCTAACAATTTCAAGATGACCAACATAACTAATTTGGTCAGACATTACTTCAAATGTCCAATACTCCTCGTCATCCAAATCGACTCGCCAGTAATTGTCGAGACGAACCTTGTGTACAGTGTAAATGCCAGCCTCTAAATCAACTAACAGGTAGTTAGTACCCTGTTTTATGTCGGCAGATGATAATTCGATATTTTGCGGACCATCGATCAAAATAGATTTCAAATTACGATTGGTCTGTATGCCAAGTAACACAAAACCCCGGCCACTTTCCAACACTCGGTTGTTATCAAGTTTGATGGAAGTTACCTGCGTTGCACAAGAAGCAAGCCATAACAGATTGATTAAGATGAATGATATTCGCATTTTTTGTCCTTATATTGCATTTTACTTACCGTCTAGATTACTGCATCGAGAATATTAATGACTCGGCTCCGCCAACAGATCCTCTGCCATCATATTATCCCTTAACGCTCTGAACTCAGTTCCTTGATACCAATTAGGCCATTGCTTACTGGTCGCCAAGATATAACCGGTGGCTAAATACAATTGTAGATCTTCTTTAGCGCCATACCAGCCCCAATCTTCTGAATATTCATCACACAATTGGTGATAACATTTAGCCACTCGTTCTCCGATCCGCTGGTCGATCTCAGCTTCAATGTCGTTAAGAGGAACAGTACCGCCACCGGCACTTAATCCCGGTACACCCTTTTTGGCCAAACTAAAATGATCGGATCGGTAGTAATAACCTCTTTCAGGATGAGCCTCAGGGATAAGTATTCTGTTTTGAAATGCCGCAGCGATTTTTAGCACATCTTCAAGCTCAGATTTTCCAAATCCTTTAACACTCACATCCTTTTTCCTGCCTTTAATATTGATACTATCCATGTTGATCAAACCAACTATTTTTGACAACGACATAGTTGGATTATCAGCAAAATATTTTGAACCAAGCGTACCTTGCTCTTCAGCGGCTGCGCCAATAAAAGTAATCGACCGTTCTGGCCTGTTTTTAAGGTGGCTATAAGCTCTAGCGATTTCCAGTATACCCGCGCTGCCACTAGCATTATCATGGGCACCATTATAAATCTGATCTTCTTCCAATGAAGTATCCTGACCCAAATGATCAACATGGGCCATGTAAATAATATGCTCATCAGCCGCTTCGCTGCCCGGAAAAGTTGCAATAATATTATTTGAACCGGATTGCTTAAAAGTGGAGCTTACTTGCACTGACGCTGTTAGCCCCAATTTCACCGCTTTAAATCCTTTTACCTGTGCTTTTGTTTTTTCTGCGGCAAAATCTAATCCCGCTTTGCTAAATAGCTCCTTGGTTTTTTCAATATTAATCCACATTTCTACATCAACCACGGGGCCGCTATTTTCGTTTCTTGGTAGATGATACTGGGTGCCGGTCCAGCCATTTTTTATCACACTCCAACCATAACTTGCAGGAGCCGTTTCATGAATGATAATTGCTGCCTTAGCGCCTTGTCTGGCCGCTTCTTCATACTTATAAGTCCAACGCCCGTAATAGGTTAACGTATTTCCAGCAAACAAATCAGAGTGGCCCGTGGCATAACCCGGATCGTTCACTAATATCACCACCGTTTTACCCGTTACATCCAGTCCTTGATAATCATTCCAGCCATATTCCGGTGCATTGATCCCATAACCAACAAAGACTAATTCTGAATCGGTCAGCGTTCTCAATGGTTGCTTTTGTCTGGTGCTAGCCACGTAGTTTTCTGAGGCATTAAATTCAATATCGGCTATTTTAAGATTTTGACTAACTTTTGAATTAATAGCCAACAGCTCAACTTTTTGTAAGTAACTGTCACCATTGCCAGGCTTGAGGCCTAGTTTCTTAAAAGCTTCAATTAGATATTCCGCAGTCATTCGATCACCTTTGGAGGCGGGTTCTCTACCAGCCATTTCGTCAGATGATAAATATTGGATATGTTTTTTAAGGTTTGGGATAGATATATCTTCATATACCGTTTGAAAATCCTTACTCTGTAATCTTTCGGTTACCGATTTTTCAGTTTTAATTGAGATTGTTTTTTCACTAACAGGCTTTGTCTGTTCGATAGCATCACTTTGAGTAGATTGCTCCGAACAGCCGCTAAAAATAAACGTCAGCAACACAAACCCCAAAATTAATCCACTTCGCATTTGAGGGTATTCAGATAGGTTGAGCGCTTTTTTGATATTTAAATTGTGAGAGGTCATATTGAAACACCTATATTTTGTTTTGTAGGATGACATATGGGAAGCAGTATTTTGCCCTAAGCGTCATAAAATAACTAGTATGGCGTCGTTTTACTTGTCGACACCATCGCTTATTTGAAAATACTCCCTATCAATTTTTTTCATCCCCTTCACCACCAAGTTAAATGAATTATCTATCATTCGTTCAATCTCACCATCAGGGATCGTACCATCCAAAATAACCGTATTCCAAAGCCGTTTATTCATATGATATCCCGGTATCACTGCTGCAAATATCTCTCTCAACGCGGCTGCTTCATCCGGATCACATTTTAAGTTCATCCACCAATCCTGACTATTTTTGCCCTGATTAACGTGTTTAACATCCTTTTTACCTATTTTTCCTAGGGCTAAAGTGGCAAACATTTTACCTTTAACCTTAAACACCTTTACATCCAGACCGAAAGGATAGTCAAGAATAGATTCAGGTTTAGACAACAGATATTTTTCTGCTCTTTTGTCATTCATAATTTTTCGTTCCTGGCGGCCACTAAATTGGGGGCTTATTAATTCTAACATCTCCATATAGAAATTGTAGATCACTACCTATACAAGTAGCATAGTTTTCTAAATTGGGCTAAAATCACTTTACCCCTATTTAATAGACTTAAAATCAATGCTTTTATCCATCGATATTCGCAATTTCGCCATTATTAAATCTCTTCAATTGGATTGGCGGGCCGGTATGACCGTAATTACAGGTGAAACGGGAGCCGGTAAATCAATTGTTATTGATGCATTAGGACTTACTCTTGGAGAGCGTGCCGATCACAGCATGATTAGGGCTGGTGCAAAACAGGCCGAAATTAGTGCTCTATTTGAGGTTTGCCCTAGTTCTGCTACCCACCATTGGCTCGAAGAAAACGCACTAAACGATAGTGAAGAATGTGACAACAATGGATCTGACTCCGTTGAATGTATTTTACGTAGGGTGATCGTCAGGCAAGGACGATCTAAATGTTATATCAATGGACGCAGTGCCACCCAATCACAATTAAAACAACTTGGCAGTTTGCTAGTAGATATTCATGGGCAACATGCTCATCAATCATTATTAAAAACTAAAGAGCAACTCAATCTACTTGACCGTTACGCCAACCATCCAGACTTAGTTGATAACGTCAGACTTGCCTACCAGCAGCTAAAAACGATTGAAGCCCGTAAGGCCGGTTTGGACGAACAAAAACAGGCGCGAGATGCTAAAAGAGAATTGTTGACTTATCAGGTAGAGGAACTCATTACCGCCAATCCAGAGCAGTCAATTTTGGATAATTTAGAAAACGAGCATAAACAGGCTGCTACTTCTCAAGATCGACTCAATTTGGCCCAACAAGCATTAATCAGTTTATCTGAAGATGAATCAAATTCTGCGATAACGTTACTCAATTTGAGTATTGCTCAACTTAGCAAACTAACCTCACTAGATCCTGAGCTTAATCATCTTTTGGAAACATTGAGCGACGCTGAGTCTTTACTTCAAGAAGCTGGCGCTGAGCTCAATGATTATCGTCAGCAACTCAATTGTGACCCACAAAAACTGGAAGCGCTGGATCAACAGCTTTCTCAATTTCATGATCTAGCAAGAAAACATCATATCAGCCTGCCCGAGTTGCCCGAGCATTTTGTCACTTTACAAAATGAACTTCAACAACTTAACGCCGATGATAGTGAACTCAATCAAATCCAACAGGAATACGATCAGTCAATAAAAGACTATTTGCAACAAGCCAAATTACTCACCGCCAGTCGCCAAAAAACGGCTAGACTGCTAGAAAAATTGGTGACTAAAAAAATTCAACCATTAGCGATGGAAGGCGGCCAGTTTTCCATTCAGCTTAAAAATAAGGTAGAACAAACATCGGCCAGTGGTATGGAAGATATCGAATTTATGGTTTCTGCGAATCCCGGCCAACCCTTGCAACCACTGAATAAAGTTGCCTCAGGCGGTGAGCTTTCCCGGATCAGTTTAGCGATTTCGGTAATTACTTCTGAACAACAGTTAGTACCTTGTATTATTTTTGATGAAGTGGATGTCGGAATTGGTGGTGCAACTGCGGAAACCGTTGGTCGATTATTAAAATTACTCGCACAAGGTAGACAAGTTCTTTGTGTTACTCATCAGCCTCAAGTCGCTTCTTGTGGCAACCAACATTTGGTTGCCAATAAAACAAAACGATCTGATTCAACTTCGACAGAAGTTAATCAACTAAACGAGAAACAACGAATTGAGGAAATTGCGCGAATGTTGGGTGGCAAAGTAATTTCAGAAAAAACTTTGTCTCATGCGACCGAGATGTTCAATTTATCCTAACTAGCCTGATCCTAAATTAATCTGCAAAGAATTACAGGTTCGCCGTAAATGCGGCTTCAATCCTTTGCACAAAAATTTTGGCCTCTTCCAAGCCTACCGCCCGAAGACGTTTATCCTCAAAACCATTTTTGTCAAAAAACAAAATACTGGGTAGCCCGAGCACTTCAAAATGCTTCATAAGCGCTTTATCTTCGGCATCGTTAGCGGTAACATCAGCTTGGATCAGAATCGTATTGACCAGAGCTTTAATCACCTCTGGATCAGGAAATACCAATTCTTCAAATTCATAACAGGCAGTACAGCTCACCGCAAAAAAATCGAACATCACTGACTTGCCTTGGGCGTTTGCTTCGGCGACATGCCGCTCTACATCAGCGATCGTCTTAACCCGAATAAAACGATGTGCTTGTTCAGTGGTTTGCTGGATTGAGGAGGTGGACGTTGATACAGATAGTCCTTTCAAAGGTTTTAATAACTGCCCATTGCCCATTGCTGCACCGACTAATAATAATAAGCCATAACCGAAAATAACCAGACCAATACCTTTCCATAATTTTGCCGCATTAGACTCAACGCTTGAAAGTGCTCCCATGTAAGTGGCGGTAACAATAAACAATATAGACCATAAAATCATGTTCAAGGTTTCGGGGATCAGGTGTTTTGTAATATAGAGTGCCATCGCAATCATGCCGACACCAAAAGCAGCCTTCACCGCATTCATCCAGCCTCCGGCTTTGGGGAGCAATTTACCGCCACCAACGCCAACCAATAAAAGAGGAAGCCCCATACCAACCGCAAGAGAATATAAGGCAACGCCACCCACTACCGCATCGTTGGTTTGAGCAATGTAGACTAACACGCCTGCCACCGGAACAGTGACACATGGTGAGACAACCAACGCAGACAAAAAGCCCATCATACCCGCACCTAATAATGTACCACTTTGCTGATTATTAGAGACATTAGATAATTTATTTCGCATTCCAGAGGGAAGTTGTAATTCATAAAAACCGAACATGGATAAAGATAAAAGAAAAAATATCATCGCAGCCGGTACCACAAACCAAGGTGATTGAAGCGAATTAGGGGTGATTTCAACACCCAATATATCTCCAAATCCAGCAACAAATAATCCGATGGCTGCAAAGGGAATAGCCATTGCTTGGGTATAGGTTAGTGAAATTAAGAATGATTTACGGGTCGTGATATTTTCTCCCTGTCCCACAATAATACTTGAAAGAATAGGTACCATCGGCAAAACACAAGGTGTAAATGCCAGCGCTATACCGAGCACAATCATATAAAGCATGACTTCGACTAGACTCTTATCCGTTAGGAAATTAGAAACTTTTTCCTGTTCGGGAACAAACTTAGTGGCATTTTTATTAGTTTGCTCTGGCTTTTCATCGATTTTTTCCGGGGTTTGAGATTTAATACCTAGTTCGCTTTCAAGCTCTGAATGACTACTAGGATCTGAAATAGAACTTGCAATCAATAAGATTTTTTTCTCTTCAGGCGCATAACAAAGACCCGCCTCTGCACAACCTTGATATTCAATGATAAAGGTAAATTCTTTTTGATAGGCTTTAAAAGGAACGCTGATTTCCAAATTATGGTGATAGACCTCAACTTCACCCAAATACTCATCAATTTTCTTTTTACCATTAGGAATGTAAGCCTTACCTAACTTAGCGTCTTTAGCATCAAAATAAAAACGACTACGATACATATAATAATCATCGGCAATTTCAAATTTTGCAATAATCTCCTCATCGACAATTTCCGTCGTTAATTTAAATGCCTCATCGACATCCAAAAACTCTGATCCGCCACCAAATAGCTTAGACAAATCGACTTCTTCCTCAGCAAGTGTCGGCAGGTTTACTAAGGCCAAACCTACAAAGAGGCTGATTATAAAGGTTGTTATCTTTTTCATTAATATTCTCTTAAGTACTTCCGAGTTAGCTAGTAAGAACTAATCTATCAACCGGAATTTAATAAAATTAATCAAAACTGTGCATAAAATACTGCGCTACAGTCTACGACTAAGCAAAACAGAGGGGTATCATAACGAAGTTATATTAAGCTAAAATTATCCGTTTAAAGATCAATTTTTTAATTGCCGCCTCATCATATGCCCTTTTGACGAAATTTTATGATAATTGTTGCACCGTTTATCCCAGCCAATATTGTTTTTATCGATAATGAGGTTATTTTTTATCCGATTGATACCATTGTAAGCTCGAAGGACCTTGCTCTATCGCTATCGAAAGTGCCTTATTACTTCGCTCAAGCCACTGATGAGCGTCATAATTTGAATCAAGTGACGACAAACCGATACTAACAGTCATTGATTTATCTTGGTGCTGTAGATGAAAAGGCAAATCAGAAAACTGTTGCTGTACATCCAGCATCACATCACTCCAATCTTTCTGTTTGCCTGAAATAAATATCACTCCCAGACAATCATCATCCAAATGCCCAATAATATCCGTTTTGCGCAGTCTTTTTCTTAATAGTTGTGCCAATTGCTGGATGGTGCTGTTGATAAAGGAAAAATTGCTATTGGGTTCGAGGTTGGCCAATTCATCCAGATGAATAATCGCTAACGCTAAAGAAGATGGACTACGCGACATTCTGGCCGTTTCAATGGCAATCATTTGTTTGAATTGAGGGCTGTAAAGTATACCCGTATCGGGGTTGACATCGATTTGCGGATTTAAATCCCGATATCGCTGTGTATATAAATTTGCCATAAACATCAGCTGTTCTTTTTGCACTGGCTTAACAATAAAAGAAGTTCCGCCAGACATTAATGCTTGATTTTGTTTGCGAATGTTTTCTTCCGCAGACAAGAATATGATCGGTAAATGGGTGTAGCGGGGCATCTGACGGATAATTTGGGTGAGTTCTACTCCAGAAGAGCCGGGCATCTGCATATCCATCAATACCGTTTCCGGGTCAAAACTACGCAATGCTTCTAAAAAAACAGCGGGATCAGTGACGACTCGAATATTAAAGTGTCCTTTTCCCAACACTTTCTCATAATAACGAGCCTGAGCTTTTGAATCTTCCATGACTAAAACACGTTTGGGAGTGTCTGCATGTAAATCATGTAAACGTTCGATTTGTTCACACAGTGAAGAAACTGACACCGGTTCGATAATAAACCCCGTTCCACCATTTCGAACAGCAGCGGCTCTATTCTCCTGATTATCTTCATCCGCGGTAAAAATCAGCGGTAAATCAGGTGTTTCCACACTCTCATCAGGCAAAACTTTGACCAATTCAACCCAATCCAACCCGGCAACCACTATGCTTCCTGTATTTTTTTGAGCCAGTTCTTTTGCGGTTACAAGATCATCAACCAGACAACTTTCCACTCCTAAGGATTCAAATTGGTGGCAAAGCGGCTCATTCTGCCCGGCTTTGTCTATCACAAAAATAAGTTTACCTTTGTCAATATAAATGCCGAATTGGTCGTAAACGAGTTCATTTTCTTGAGATTCTGCAACCTCATCTGTAGGTTCTTCCGTTTCACTGGTCTCGGTTAACGGCTCGATTGTTTCAATAGACTGTTCTTTTTGCGGTTTGACCCCCAATTCCAGTTTTTCCGAGTGTTGTAGTAATTTTTTTGACAATCGATTCAACAAGGGGCGTTGTGATTCGATTGATTCACCACTCATCGAAAGTTGTTTAATCAACTGATTTAACAACCGTGCGGTCGACTCAAAATCTTGAGTCAGACAAGCCTCTCTGGTTTTAGTCACCTGAGAAAGTAGCGCTTTTACCCGTAAGGGATCAACAACCTGCTCCACCATGTCATTTAATAGGCGAGCAAACTGTTTCAATTTGATCGGTGTACGACGCAAAAATTGGCGTTGTACTTCATGGGTTACCTGACTATTTGACTGCTTATCAACCATTGTTTATTTTTTTTTGCCTCTGACTCTTAAATAGCTCAACGATTATCAACCAATTGACGATGAAATCAAATAGGTGTTGCGCAATTTGCGATTTCTTACTCAGAAATACAAGCAAATATGTTTCGGATCATTGGTTTTTGGCGATTAACCTAGAATAATCCGTTAAAGTCGTGGAAAGAGTGCTATCCCACGGCGTGCATGACATCGTGAAAAATGGTATGGTCACCTTACTGGTGATGAGCCCATTTTTTGCATCGTCAGGCGCGTTGCGGAGTGGCGCTATTTCTCGCACTTCAGCTGATTATTCTAGGTTTAACCACAATAATATAGAATAGTTCAAATAGGCCGAACTGACAGCCCATTTAGAAAATATTCTTTAATTCGAACTTCGAGAGAGCCAATGTTTCGTTTTGTACTCATCCTTTTTATTTTAGTCCCGATTATCGAAATAGCGGTATTTATTCAAGTGGGCGAAATCTTAGGACTAGGTACAACGCTATTTATCGTCGTGATTACGGCTGTACTTGGGGTTAATTTACTCAAGCAACAAGGCTTTAAAGTATGGCGTGATATCCAGCTTAGTATGGTTCGAGGCAAAATACCTGCCATTGAAATGGCCGCGGGTGCTCAATTATTATTAGCTGGCGGCCTATTACTAACACCAGGTTTTTTCACTGATATCATCGGTTTCAGTTTAATGGTTCCTCAAGTACGCTTATATCTGGCAAAACAATTGATAAAAAGGAGCATAATGTCTGCCAATACCAGTGACAACGTCAATTACACCAGTCAAACCGATTTTCAATCTAGCTCTGCTTTTGACAGCACTCAAAATAAGAATCAAGGTAGAACAATAGAAGGGGAGTTTGAGGAAAAAAAGTGAAAGATTGACATACCATAATACGCACCAATAATTCTGATTATTTTATCGAATTAAATCTATATTAATATATTATAACCAGATTTAATCCGGTCATAAGACAATCATCAATATTAAACGCGGCATATTTTAGTATTGCTGTATTTAAATAACTCGAAATCATGAATTCCTATTCTCATTTCTATTTTAGATCGGTATAATTCGTTCAATTCTTAATCTTAAAATAATCAGTCAACTCTGATCCCGCTTTCATAGGAAATAATCTGATGGGCCTGCATACACCTTTTTATCAGAATCATCTTGATTCAAATGCGAGAATAGTTGATTTTGGTGGTTGGGATATGCCTCTTCATTATGGTTCGCAAGTAGAAGAACACCTTTTTGTGCGCCAAGATGCCGGTATGTTTGACGTTTCTCATATGACCGTAGTCGAAGTTCAAGGCCAGCGAGCCAAAGCCTATCTACAATATTTATTGGCCAATAATGTCGATAAATTACAAGAAAGTGGCAAAGCGCTCTATAGTGGTATGTTAAATGAAAAAGGCGGCGTGATTGATGATTTGATCGTCTATTATCTAAATGAGACTCATTATCGGGTGGTCGTAAATGCATCGACTCGGGAAAAAGACCTCGCTTGGATGATCCAGCAAGCACAGAGCTATGCGGTCGCTATTACAGAAAATACTGACTTTGCTATGCTGGCGATTCAGGGCCCCAATGCTGTTGAAAAAACCAATCAGGTGCTATCGACCAATCAACAAAAAGCGATTGATGGGATTGGAGTATTTTTTGCTGCGGATTGCGAAGGTTATTTTATTGCGCGTACCGGATACACTGGCGAAGATGGATACGAAATTCTGCTACCCGCTGATCAAGCCGCTTCTTTTTGGAACAAACTTCTAGCGGTAGGCGTTAGGCCATGCGGTCTCGGAGCAAGAGATACTTTACGCCTAGAAGCCGGTATGAATTTGTACGGTAATGATATGGACGAAAATATTTCTCCGTTGGAAGCCAATATGGGCTGGACCATTGCATGGCAACCAGAAGAGCGAGATTTTATTGGTAAATCGGCGCTATTAGCCGAAAAAGAAAGCGGTGTAAAAAATAAACTAGTGGGGCTAGTCCTTGAAGGACGCGGCGTGATCCGCTCCCACATGAAAGTGATTGTTGAGGGAATTGGCGAAGGTGAGACGACCAGTGGCACCATGTCTCCGACCTTAAAGAAAAGCATTGGCATGGCTAGAGTGCCTAAAGCAACTGGTGATTCGGTGATGCTAGAAATTCGCGGTAAACTCATCCCGGCTAAAGTGGTTAAAGCTTCTTTTGTTCGCAAGGGTAAAGCTTTAGTATAAAATATGGATCATGCGCCGCTAGTAGAAAATTTTGATTTTAAGAGGAAATATACAATGAGCAATATACCAAGCGATTTAAAATATATCCGTTCTCATGAGTGGATCCGAGTAGAAGACGATGGCACTGTAACCATCGGTATAACCGACCACGCACAAAAATTATTAGGTGATGTGGTTTATGTTGAGCTTCCCGAAACAGACAGTGAAGTAGCGCTTGAAGACGAGATTGCCGTCGTTGAATCGGTTAAAGCGGCATCAGATATCTATGCGCCTCTTTCTGGCACTATCATTGCCGTTAACGAAGCGCTTGAAGATGCTCCTGAAACCGTTAACTCATCACCCTATGATGATGGTTGGATGTTCAAAATGAAACCTTCTGAGCCTTCCGAAATTGAGGGTTTGATCGATGCCGAATCTTATCAGAATGAGATTGAAGACTAGTTTTTCTTCAATAGAAAAGAAATAAAACGTATGCCGTTGCAGTAAGCCTCAACCAAGCCTTGAGGCTTTTCGTTTTTTATGAACCCGGTTAATCGCATTTTTGTATGACTTTGGGCCATATCAGTAGAGAAATATGATGAAACCTAGCTTGACTCAATTACAAAACCAATATGAATTTTCTGAACGCCATATAGGCCCAGATGAGCAAGAAACTCAAATAATGTTAAAAGAATTGGGACTGGCTTCTCTGGATGAACTATTGATCCAAACAGTGCCCAATAAAATTCGCCTCAACGAAAAACTCAACATCCCATCTGCCCGCACTGAACAGCAAGCTCTCGATGATATCGCCGCGATGGCTGCGGAAAATCAAGTCTGCCCCACTTATATTGGGATGGGTTATTACCCGACCATCACGCCAAAAGTCATCTTACGTAATGTTTTGGAAAATCCTGGCTGGTACACCGCCTATACTCCTTACCAACCAGAAATTGCGCAGGGCCGTTTAGAAGCCATCATCACTTATCAGCAAATGACCATGGATTTAACCGGTATGGAATTGGCAAGCGCTTCATTGTTAGATGAGGCAACCGCAGCCGCAGAAGCGATGGCAATGGCCAAACGGGTTTCAAAAAACAAAAAATCGAACCAGTTTTTTGTCGACAAAAATGCCTTTGCCCAAACCATTGATGTTATCAAAACACGGGCCGATCATTATGGTTTCGAATTAGTTTTCGGTAACGCTAAAGAAGCAGCAACGCATGATGTATTTGGCGCTTTCATTCAATATACCGATAAAACAGGTGAAATCGTTGAGCTTGAACCGATCATCAAGGCGCTCCAGGAAAAGAAAGCAGTGGTTGCCGTAGCCGCTGATATTATGAGCCTGATAGTACTTAAATCACCGGGCGAATCAGGCGCTGATATTGTATTAGGATCTTCGCAACGCTTTGGCGTTCCAATGGGATTTGGTGGACCACATGCGGCCTTTTTTGCCACTCGTGAAAAATTTAAGCGTTCGATCCCCGGCCGTATCATCGGCGTCTCGGTTGATAGCAATCAAAGATCTGCTTTACGTATGGCGATGCAAACTCGTGAACAACATATCCGACGAGAAAAAGCCACTTCCAATATTTGTACCGCGCAAGTCTTGCTGGCGAATATAGCGGCATTTTATGCGGTTTATCATGGACCTACCGGATTGCAACGAATTGCCAATCGAATTAATCGTTACACAGCGATTTTAGCAAGTGCGTTAAGTGCAAAAGGAATAGCGATAAAAAATCAAAGCTTTTTCGACACGCTCACTTTCGATTGCGGTGATCAATCTGATGAGGTTATGGCTAGAAAAACAGAAGCTTCCATTAATCTCAGGATCGATGGCAATGGTCAATTAGGTGTGACTATTGATGAAACCGTTACTCCGCAAGCCATTCAACAATTAGTCACAGTGATCACTGGTGACAAAACAGCACTCGATTTTAAAACCATAGATACTAAGGTAGGTGAGAAAACAACCTTTGCACAAAATTTAAAACGTGATTCAAAAATTTTGCAACATGCGGTTTTTAATACCCATCATTCGGAAACAGAAATGTTACGTTATCTGAAGTCGCTGGAAAATAAAGATTTTTCATTGGTTCACGGTATGATTGCTTTAGGCAGTTGCACCATGAAACTCAATGCCACTTCAGAAATGCTGCCAATCACTTGGCCAGAATTTGCCAATATTCATCCTTTCGCACCAAGCTCGCAAACCAAAGGCTACCAAAAACTCACCAATCAACTGGAAACTTGGCTGGCCGAAATTACCGGCTACGATGCCATTTCTTTGCAGCCAAACTCTGGCGCTCAGGGAGAATATGCTGGCTTAGTCGCTATCCACCAATATCATGAATCACGTGGTGAAAGTCACCGAAATATTTGTTTGATCCCTAGCTCCGCGCACGGCACTAATCCTGCCAGCGCACAAATGGCCAATATGAAAGTAGTGATCGTTAACTGCGATGATAATGGCAACGTTGATTTTGATGATCTAAAAAACAAAGTCGAAGCGGTTTCTGAAAGCTTGTCTTGTTTGATGATTACCTACCCTTCAACCCACGGTGTATTTGAAGAAAGCATCAAAGATATTTGCGCGTTAATTCATGAACACGGCGGCCAAGTCTACATGGACGGCGCGAATATGAATGCACAGGTTGGCATTACTTCACCGGGACTTATGGGTTCCGATGTTTCCCATTTAAATTTGCACAAAACTTTTGCTATCCCTCATGGTGGTGGTGGACCCGGGGTGGGTCCGATTGGTGTTAAAAAACACCTGAAAGCTTTTTTACCCAACCATGCCGTAGCAAAAATTCCAAACATTAACGAGACCAATGGCGCCGTATCAGCGGCTCCTTTTGGTAGCGCTGGCGTACTGCCGATCACTTGGATGTATCTGGCAATGTTAGGTAAAGAAGGAGTCACTCACTCCACAATGATGGCACTACTCAATGCCAATTATTTAACCAGTAAATTGAGCGAACACTACTCGATTTTATATCGTGGTAGAAATGATAAAGTGGCGCATGAATGTATCATTGATCTTCGTCCGATCAAAGCGGAAACCGGCATCACCGAAGTGGACTTTGCCAAGCGCCTAATGGACTACGGCTTTCATGCACCCACCATGTCTTTCCCGGTCGCTGGCACTTTTATGATTGAGCCAACCGAAAGTGAGCCTTTGTGTGAAATTAATCGTTTTATTGAAGCGATGATTGCGATTAAAAAAGAAACCGACAAAGTCAAAAATGGCGAGTGGCAAGCGGATAATAACCCGTTAACTAATTCACCTCACACTCAGGTTGATTTGCTCGACTGGAATAAACCTTATTCGATTAAAGACGGAATATATCCAGTGGCAGGACAAGAAAATCATAAATTTTGGCCGACGGTAAATCGAATTGATGATGTTTATGGTGACCGAAATTTGATGTGTAGTTGTCCGTCACCGGATGAATATCGATAATTAGTTGAAGCGAACGCATTAAAAACATAGTTCCTAAAAGAGGGAAATGGAAAATGCCACTCTACAAAGTGTAAACATTTTCTCTCAAATCCTGATTAAAATTCTGTTGTCTCTAAAATCTAATTAAAGAGTGATGTTGGTGAGTTCTTTTAGTGCTTTTTCTATCATTTCGTTACTGCCTAACACGATGTTATTCAATTTAAAACGCTGATTGGCGACAAATGTAGGCGTTCCAGTGATACGGTATTTTCTGGCTAGCTGTTTTGCTTTTCGAACCCGCATATCTAACGCAACGGATTTAATTGCTCGGTCATATTTTGCAGAGTCAACACCCAATGTCATAAAAAAAGCTTTAAGGGCTTCATCACTGGTAATGTGTTTTTTCTCCACATTTATTTGATGGAATAATTTTTGATGACTTTGATCTAATACCTTTAACAACTCACCTAGGTAATAAGCTTTGACATAAATTTGCCATTGAGAGTGACCTAAATCATTTGGAATAGGAGTAACTTTTATGTTGCTATTTTCTTTCTTGAATCGATTGACAAATCCTTCCATAGTATAACAATGTCCACAGGCATAGCTAAAAAACTCCAACACTTCGGCCTTTTTGCTCCCTTTTGATCCCATCACCTCATAGTCATCACCTTCCACCAATGGTCTGGTGTCAGCTAAAACCGCTGTCGTTTGTGTCATCATAAAAATAAATAGAGCTGATATTAACTTCTTCATAATTTCCTCAAATGTATAAATATTAGTAATTTTTGGTAAATAGGGATACAAACTATTCAACGGTCACCGATTTCGCTAAATTTCTTGGCTGATCCACATCTGTTCCTTTAATTACAGCCACATGGTAGGAAAGTAGCTGTAACGGCAAAGTAAAAATGATCGGTGCAACATAACGGCCTTTGGCAGAACAATGAATAATTTTTAAACCGGTATTTTCAACAATTTCACTGGTATCGTCAGCAAAAACATAGAGTTGCCCCCCTCTGGCACGAACTTCTTCCATATTAGATTTCAATTTCTCAATAAGTTCATTATTGGGTGCAACAACGACCACCGGCATATCTTGATCGATTAATGCGAGTGGTCCGTGCTTAAGTTCTCCAGCAGCATAAGCTTCGGCGTGGATATAGGAGATTTCTTTCAATTTTAATGCGCCTTCCATTGCAATGGGGTATTGTTCACCACGGCCTAAAAACAAGCAGTGCTCTTTTTCGCTAAACTCCTCGGCTATCAGTTCAATGGTATTGTCCATTTCTAAAGCTTTGTTGATATCAGCGGGCAAATGCCGCAGCTGTGCCACAATATCGGCTATCTCCGCACTAGTTAATGATTGCTTAGTTTGCGCCAAAGCCGTTGAAAGCATCAGTAGGCCAGTCAATTGGGTCGTAAAAGCTTTGGTAGATGCGACCCCAATTTCGGCCCCTGCTCGGGTCATAAATGCCATATCGGATTCGCGAACTAAAGACGATCCCGGGACATTACAAATGGTTAAGCTGGCTAAAAAACCTTGCTCTTTGGCAATTCGTAGCGCCGCCAAAGTATCGGCCGTTTCACCAGACTGAGAAATACTGATAAACAGCGAATTGGGCATAACCACTGTCTTACGATAGCGATATTCACTGGCTATTTCGACCTGGCATGGAATTCCAACCATAGACTCTATCCAATATTTAGCAACCATCGCTGAGTGGTAACTGGTGCCACAAGCGATAATTTGTACAAACTCTACCTTTTTTAATAGTTCGGGTGCACGATTACCAAAGGATTCGATAATCACAGAATCTGTGTTCAATCGACCTTCCAAAGTGTTAGTAATTGAGGTGGGTTGTTCGAAGATTTCCTTCATCATAAAATGACGAAATTGACCTTTATCACCCGCATCATGCTGTACCGTGGTTTCTTCAAATGCTCTGTCAACAGGCTTGCCTTGGGGTGAGAGGATTTTGACTTCTCGACGGGTTACTTCTGCCACTTCACCTTCTTCCAAAAACATAAATTGGCGAGTCACTGGCAATAATGCCAGTTGATCCGAAGCAATAAACATTTCGCCAATACCTTTTCCTAAAACAAGAGGACTACCAGAGCGCGCGACGACCAAACGATCCGGATGATTGATATCCATCACGACTGTTCCGTAGGCGCCTTCTAATAACTTACTGGCTTTAAGTACGGCTTCAATCAGCGTTTCACAGGATTTACGCTCCCTCTCTATTAGATGTGCCATGACTTCCGTATCCGTTTCCGAATCAAAGACATAACCCTGCGATTTGAGCTCTTCACGCAGACTTTCGTAATTTTCAATAATTCCGTTATGTACCACAGCGATTGTATCGTTAGAAAAATGAGGATGGGCATTACTCTCGTTAGGCTCACCATGGGTGGCCCAACGGGTATGTGCCATTCCGATACAACCATCAATCGGAGTCTCATCCATGGCCTTTTGCAATTCGGCCACTTTACCAACTCGTCTTAAACGAGATATTTTGTTATCGGATATAACCGCTAAACCCGCGGAGTCATAACCTCGGTATTCCAATCGTCTCAAGCCTTCGATTAAGATTTCTGATATGTCCCTTTGCGCTACCGCACCAACTATTCCACACATGTTTTTCTAACTCCGTTGTCAATTCTTTTCGCCGATTTAATCTTGAGCCTTCAAATTATTTATTTTTAACCGGTCGTTTCCAATCTTCAATCTGTTTTTGTTTGACCCGACTAATACACAAGGTATCAGGGCTGACATCACTGGAAACAGTGGTACCTGCGCCAATAGTCGCGCCTTTTCCTATTCTCACTGGAGCCACCAATTGAGTATCGGAACCAATAAAAGCGTCGTCTTCAATGATTGTTTGATGCTTGTTTGCACCATCATAATTACAGGTTATAGTGCCAGCACCAATATTAACATTTTTACCGACTAGGCTATCACCGATATAAGACAAGTGTCCTGCTTTAGAACCTTCGCCCAAAGAAGACTTTTTAATTTCCACAAAATTTCCAACATGTGAATGACTTCCTAAATTGGTGCCTGGTCTGAGGCGAGCAAAAGGTCCAACACGACAATCACTGGCTATCTGTGCATCTTCAATCACACTATTGGGCTTGATAACGCTATTCACTCCGATCGTACAATTTTTAAGAATAACATTGGCACCAATCTGCACACCTTGTTTGAGAGTGACTCGACCTTCTATTATACAGTTAATATCAATAACAACACTTTCTTCGCAAGAAAGCGTACCACGTAAATCAAACCGATTAGGATCTCTAAAAGTCACTCCGGCATCCATCAGTTGATTAGCCAATTCTCGCTGCCAGACCCGCTCCAAGTCAGCGAGTTGTCTTAAAGTATTGATACCTTCAATTTCATACCGATTAATCGGTTGTGCCGTTTCGACTGTTTGGCCATCTTCAACCGCCATAGCAATAATGTCAGTTAAATAATACTCTCCCTGAGCATTTTCATTATTGAGCCGACCAATCCAATCTTTTAGTTGATTAGAATTACAGCAAAGAATACCGGTATTCACCTCGGTAATTTTTTTTTGGATGTCCGACGCATCTTTATGTTCTACAATGCCCGTCACTCGATTAGCCTCATCACGAACAATTCTACCGTAGCCTGTCGGATCATCAAAATGACAGGTCATCAAAGCGATCCCTTTAGGGTTCTCCCAATATAATTCCACTAATTGACGTAAAGTTTCGTGGTGAGTCAACGGCACATCACCATAAAGGATCAAGGTTGGAGAATCATCTAGCAATTCCGCCAAGGCCATTTTTACTGCGTGACCCGTACCTAATTGTTGATTTTGCAAGGCAAAAGATAGGGCCATTCGGCCACCTTTAACAGAATTTTTAACAAGATTGGCACCATGCCCAACCACCAAATGACAATGACTGGCTCCGATAGACTGACAACTATCAATCACATGCTGTACTAAGGGTTTACCGGCAAGCTGGTGGAGGACTTTAGGTCGTTCAGATTTCATTCTACTGCCTTTGCCTGCAGCTAGAATAATTGTTTGGATATCCATTCTGTGTTTGATCCGTAAAAAATTGATGCAAGCCATTATTTTACTGGGTATAAATCAATAATTAAACCTAAATAGTTAAAATTCAGACATGGTTCTACCGACATCCATACCCCTTTGGAGTCTACCGTCCATTTCTACACATAAAAAAAGCGCCCGAAGACGCTTTTAAACTGGATCCAATCCTATTATTTTCCGGCTTTTTTACGCAAAGACCGCAAAGTTCTGAGCTGGGCGACCGCTTCGGCCAGTTCTGCTGCCGCGGTAGAATATTCTATTTCAGAATTTTGATCCGCCATCGCTCGTTCTGCCGCTTCTTTTGCTTCGATTGCCGCTGCTTCATCAACATCTGCGGCACGAGAAGCGGCATCAGCCAAAATGGTTGTGACATGCGGTTGTATTTCTAACATACCTCCGGAAACATAAAAATGCTCTTCATTTCCTTCACGATCAACCACTTTTACATCACCCGGCTTGATTGAAGTTAATAATGGTGCGTGTCCAGGAGAAACACCCAATTCACCCAGTGCTCCGGTAGCCACTAACGAGGCGACGGCGCCCGAGAAAATTGATTTCTCGGCACTTACAATTTCTAACTGAAATGTATACATGTTCAATTTCCTTTAGCTCTTAAACGATTAAAGAGTTTTGGCTTTTTCTACTGCTTCTTCGATTGTACCAACCATGTAAAACGCTTGTTCTGGCAGGTGATCGTACTCACCACTAAGAATTGCCTGGAAACCTGCGATGGTGTCTTTAAGGGAAACATATTTGCCTGGAGAGCCGGTGAAAACTTCTGCAACAAAGAAAGGCTGAGACAGGAATCGCTGGATTTTACGAGCACGGGTAACCGTTTGTTTGTCTTCTTCCGATAATTCATCCATACCCAAAATAGCAATGATATCTTTTAATTCTTTGTAACGCTGAAGAACAGACTGAACACCACGAGTCGTATCATAATGCTCTTGTCCGATAACCAACGGATCTAATTGACGAGAAGTAGAGTCCAACGGATCAACCGCTGGGTAGATACCTAATTCTGCAATTTGACGGGACAGTACAACGGTCGCATCCAAATGAGCAAAGGTCGTTGCAGGAGAAGGATCCGTCAAATCATCTGCAGGTACATAAACCGCTTGAATCGAAGTAATAGAACCCGTTTTGGTTGAAGTAATTCGCTCTTGAAGTGCACCCATTTCTTCCGCTAATGTTGGTTGATAACCAACCGCAGATGGCATACGACCCAGTAGGGCTGATACTTCGGTACCTGCAAGTGTGTATCGATAGATATTATCGATAAACAGTAATACGTCGCGACCTTCATCACGGAAATTTTCCGCCATTGTTAAACCCGTTAAAGCAACACGCAGTCTATTTCCCGGAGGCTCGTTCATCTGACCGTATACTAGTGATACTTTATCAAGTACATCTGAATCTTTCATTTCATGGTAGAAATCGTTTCCTTCACGAGTCCGCTCACCCACACCAGCAAATACAGAAAAACCACTATGCTCAGTCGCAATGTTTCGGATAAGTTCCATCATGTTAACGGTTTTACCAACACCCGCACCACCAAACAAGCCCACTTTACCACCCTTTGCAAAAGGACAGATTAAATCGATTACTTTGATACCGGTTTCAAGTAACTCATTAGCAGCTGATTGATCTTCATAAGAAGGTGCTTTACGATGAATAGACATCCGCTTTTGCTCGCCAATGGGACCCGCATCATCAATGGGATTGCCCAGTACATCCATAATGCGACCCAAAGTTTCCTGACCAACAGGCACTTGAATTGCTTTCCCTGTGTTGGTCACATTCATCCCTCGACTCATACCTTCCGATGAACCCATCGCGATACAACGAACGACACCGTCACCAAGTTGTTGTTGAACTTCTAAAACTATGATGCTGTTTTCAATATTTAATGCGTCATAAACTTTTGGTACATCGGTACGTGGGAATTCCACATCTACTACCGCGCCAATAATCTCAACAATGCTACCGTTACTCATTGTTCAATCCTCTATTTTATAAAATTATCAAATTTCGTTAACTAAAATTTCTGTTTGGTTTGTCAGCCGACTATACTGCCGCTGCTCCACTAATAATTTCAGAAATTTCCTGGGTAATGGCTGCTTGTCGAGCTTTATTAAAAATCAATTGAAGCTCATCAATAATATCGCCAGCATTATCAGTGGCCGCTTTCATCGCCACCATTCTTGACGCTTGCTCGCAAGCTATATTATCAACTACACCCTGATACACCTGTGATTCGATGTAGCGAACTAATAAAACGTCCAATATTTCTTTTGCATCAGGTTCATAAATATAATCCCAATGATGTTTTAGCTCATCTTCTTCTTGTTTTTCTACCGGTAATAATTGAAGAATTTTTGGCTCCTGAATCATGGTATTAATAAATTCGTTATGGACTAAATACAAGCGATCAATGCGACCTTCATCAAAAGAGTCCAACATCACCTTAACCGTACCAATTAAATCGGTTACTGAAGGTTTGTCACCTAGACCGGATGTTTTAGCAACCACGTTACCGCCAAAGCGGTTAAAAAAAGCAGCCGCTTTTGAACCGATCAAACACAAATCCAGTTCAACCTCCTGCTGCTGATATTCTTTCATGGCTTTTAGAGCATTTTTAAAAAGATTTGTATTTAAACCACCACATAAACCACGGTCACTTGAAACCATGATAAATCCAACACGCTTTATTTCACGTTCAATAATATAGGGGTGCTTATACTCAGTATGGCCCATTGCTAGGTGACCAATTACACCACGAATTTTTTCAGCGTAAGGTTTGGTGGCTTCCATACGATCTTGCGCTTTACGCATTTTGCTCGCAGCAACCATTTCCATCGCACTGGTAATTTTCTGAGTGTTTTTAATACTGCCAATCTTGGTGCGAATTTCTTTTCCGACCGCCATAGGTTATTCCCAGTAGTCAATTAATATTGTTCCCCCTTCACCAAAACAGAGGGGGACTTTAAGCTACCAAGTAGCTGATTCTTTAAATTTCTTAATCGCCGCTTCAAGCTCTGCTTCAATGTCTTTATTGTAGTCACCAGATGCATTAATTTTGTCGATCAAAACTTTTTCATTATTCGCCATATAATCAAGTAACGCGGCCTCAAAATCTTCGATTTTGTTTAATTCAACATCTTTTAGATGACCTTTTTCAGCAGAAAATAATGATATCGCCATAATCGCAACGGACATCGGCGCATACTGTTTTTGCTTCATCAATTCAGTAACACGCTGACCGTGTTCCAGCTGTGCGCGGGTTGCATCATCTAAATCTGACGCGAACTGGGCAAACGCGGCTAATTCACGATACTGAGCTAATGCTAAACGAATACCACCACCTAATTTTTTGATGATTTTTGTTTGAGCTGCGCCACCTACACGAGATACCGAAAGTCCCGCATTGACTGCTGGACGAATACCGGCATTAAATAAATCCGTTTCTAAGAAAATCTGACCATCTGTGATAGAGATAACGTTGGTTGGTACGAAAGCTGAAACGTCACCCGCTTGAGTTTCGATGATCGGTAGAGCCGTCAAAGAACCAGTCTTACCTTTCACTTTACCGTCAGTAATTTTTTCTACGTGATCAGCGTTGATCCTTGCCGCACGTTCTAACAAACGTGAATGCAAATAGAAAACGTCACCAGGATATGCTTCTCGCCCTGGTGGACGACGAAGTAATAGTGAAATCTGACGATATGCCCAAGCTTGCTTGGTTAAATCATCATATACGATAAGCGCATCTTCACCTTTATCACGAAAATATTCGCCCATGGTACAACCGGCAAATGGAGCGATAAATTGCAACGCCGCTGCATCAGAAGCCGTCGCAGCAACAACAACAGTATTTTCCATTGCACCATGTTCTTCTAATTTACGAACGATGTTAGCAATGGTGGAAGCTTTTTGACCGATCGCGACATATACACAACGAATGCCTGTGTCTTTTTGATTGATGATGGCGTCAATCGCTAAAGCCGTTTTACCGGTTTGTCTGTCACCAATGATTAATTCTCGTTGGCCACGACCAACCGGGATCATCGCATCAACTGATTTATAGCCAGTTTGTACGGGCTGATCAACCGATTGGCGTGAGATAACACCAGGGGCGACTTTTTCAACGGGTTCAAAAGCGGCGCCTTCAATGGGGCCTTTACCGTCAATCGGGGTTCCTAACGCATCAACCACTCGACCTAACATCATTTCGCCAGTTGGAACTTCAAGGATGCGGCCAGTACATTTAGCTTTTTGGCCTTCGACAATATCGGAGTAATCACCTAGCACTACCGCACCTACTGAGTCACGCTCAAGGTTCAGTGCCAAACCGTATTTACCGCCTGGTAATTCGATCATCTCACCTTGCATGACTTCAGCTAGGCCGTGAATTTTTAAAATACCGTCAGACACACTGACAATGGTACCTTCATTTCTTGCTTCAGAAACAACTTCAAAATCGTTAATTCTTTGTCTAATTAACTCGCTGATCTCTGATGGATTCAGTTGCATGCTCATGCTCTGCGTTCCCCTGTTTGTTCGATTTTATACGTTCAAAAATAAAAATACGTTAAGTAAATTACACGTTCAATGTGTCTGATAATTTAGTAAGTTGACCACGTACCGAACCATCAATTACTAAATCTTCTGCTTGAATAATCAAACCACCTAATAAATCGGCATCTAAATCGACACTGATTTCAACTTGCCGACCTAGTTTAGTCGCCAACTTTTCTTTTAGTTGGACAATTTGCTGCTCACTTAACTCTATTGCTGAAGTCACTTGCGCTTCAATCGTTTTTTCAAACTCACTACGCAAGAAGTTAAATAACACTTCAATTTCAGGTAAAGCCAAAAGACGTCCATTTTGTGCTAACAGCTTCATAAAATTGATACCCTTAGCATCAAATTTATCTTTGCAAACTTTTAACATCGCATCTTTTTGATCTTGTTTAGTAAAATGAGGGCTTGTTAATAACTGTTGCATCGACTCATCGCTAACGACAAGAGCCGCAAAACCAAGCATTTCAGACCATTCGGCTAACTGCTTTGCTTCAATCGCATGCTCAAACGCCGCTTTTGCGTAAGGTCTTGCTAGTGTTGTTAATTCAGCCATGGGCCACCTTCACTCTCATAATAGTTCTAAAGTTCAGCAACTAAGCCATCGAGAATATCTGCTTGAGCAGATGCATCAATGCTACGTTTTAGAATCTTTTCTGCGCCAGCAATGGCTAAAATAGAAACCTGCTTACGAAGCTCTTCACGAGCTCGATGAACTTCCTGCTCAATTTCAGCCTGCGCGCCAGCTTTAATTTTATTCGCTTCAGTACGGGCATCATCTTTAGCAGAATCAACAATTTCTGAATGACGTTTTTTAGCTTGATCGAGCAACTCAGCAGCTTTCTCTTTTGCTTCACGCATGGTATCAGCCGCATTTTCTTGCGCCAACTCTAAATCATGTTGACTTCTATCTGCGGCTGCTAAACCTTCAGCAATTTTTTCCTGACGTTCTGTAATGGCTGCGTCTAAAACCGGCCAAATGTATTTCATGGTAAACCAAACGAAGAATATAAACGCTATCGTCTGACCTATAATGGTTGCATTAAAATCCACGGCAATCTCCTCTAATGTCAGTTAATTAAGAGTGATTAGTGTGCTGCTACTGCGTTTAATTGCTCTAGGAAAGGATTAGCAAATACGAAGAATAACGCAATACCAACACCAATCATCGCAACCGCATCCAATAGACCAACAACGATAAACATTTTAACTTGAAGCATTGGTGCTAATTCTGGTTGACGAGCAGCACTCTCTAAAAATTTACCACCTAAAAGCCCCATACCGATACCAACACCCAATGCACCAAGACCGATAAGAAGTGCTACTGCGATTGCGGTAAAACCAAGTACTGTTTCCATTTTATTCTCCTAATAAGAATCGTTAAGTTTAATATTTAAAAGTAATTACAAAAATTTAGTGATCTTCATGAGCCAAACTGAGGTAAACCACGGTTAACATCATAAAGATAAATGCTTGCAGGAAAGTTACTAATACATGCAAGATTGACCATGCAAAATGTAGCGGCAACTGCCAGTAACCAATCATGACGGCAATAAGGATATAGATTAATTCACCTGCATACATATTACCGAACAAACGAAGGGAAAGTGATATTGGCTTTGCAATTAACGCAGCGCCTTCTAAAATAATGTTGGCAGGGATTGCAGCCCAGTGGTTAAAAGGGTTTAAGGTTAGCTCTTTGGTAAAACCTTTAATCCCTTTTATTTTAATGCTGTAATAAATAATAAGAATAAAAATCGAAATTGACATTGAGAAGGTGATATTAACATCGGTGCTAGGAACCACTTTTAAGAAGGGGACACCCATTAAACCGGCAACACCGGGGATCCAGTCAACTGGGATTAAATCCATCAGGTTCATCATATAAACCCACACAAAAATAGTTAATCCCAACGGTGCAATCATTCTATTTTTACCGTGAAAGGTGTCTTTTACATTGGTATCAACAAAATCAATTAACAATTCGATAAATGCCTGAAACTTACCGGGAACACCAGTAGTGGCTTTTTTTGCAGCCCGTCTAAATCCCCATAAAAAAACCAAACCTAAAACCAGAGAGAAAAACATACTATCAACGTTGAGAGTATTAAAGTTTCCTTTACAAATGGTCGGATTTTCCGCGGTATTAAACTGCATGCCTTCGGTGGTGGAACATACCTGAAGGTTTTGAAGATGATGCTTAATATAACCTGTCGTTGTATCTGCGCTCATAAACTCGATAGCTCTAATAATTAATGGGTTTTTACTATAACCGGCGTTAACCACTGACCAAATAACGCTGCCACATAGCCAACTAACACATAAATTTCAAATCCCGGCAAAAACACAAAACCAGCGATCAGCAAACTGGCTGACAAGATGATTTTAACCGTCTCTCCCCAATAAAACGCCCCAACAATTTTCTTTGTTTGTTGTGCACCCGATTTGGAGAATGCCTTATAAACGAAATAGCTGTTTGCTATAAATATTGCCATTCCGCCCGATAACAATGCGATTGCTACCTTAAATTCTTTAAACAAACCGAAACTCGCTATAACGATGATTAAAATCGTCTGGATAACCAGTAGTTTCCTAGCTTGTTGATATCCTCGCTTGATTAAGGCTTGGCTCATTCATTACTCGCTCTAATCAGGCTGATTGTATCAATGGATTTAGATTGGCCTCCTTTCATAGCATTTTTACAGCAAACACTAAGCAACCCTCTAAATGCGGCGGAAATTATAGTGATCAACGTACTCAGAAGCAACCCTGCAACACAGATAAATAGGGATTTTTTACGGTTATTACTAGCAACTTAGCGGTGTTTTATGGGAGTGGGTATTGAGTAATATATTTATCTTTCCAGGATCCGCATATAAGCCTATGTAATTAAAGGACTTGTTACAAGCTGTGTCTGGCAGAATCGAAATCAACAAATATTTTATGATAGTCGAATTGTCTGTAGATACTACGACTAAAGTATCAGTATTTTTTGTTAAAAATCAAAACCATTGAGCAATAATCTATAGATTCTGCGGAGCAACAGTGACAATTGACCAAAAATTACAAATCTAACTCAACGTCCGAACGCAATCGTGTGGTACAGGTTAGAATAAAACCTTGTTGCTTATTTTCATTATTAAGTCCCACAGCATTTTGAGTCACCACTTTACCGGAAATTTTTTTAACCTGACAATAGCCACAATTACCAGCACGACAACTAAACGGCATATCCATTCCTTCTGCTTCCAACGTTTCTAACAACCCCTCATCACTTTCCACCACAAAGGTTTTATTGGATTTCTTAAGAGTTAATGTGAAAGGGCCAACAGCCGCCTCATTAGTTGTCGTTGTCACTGAACCAATTGGTTTGGCTGTTTGTAATTTCGCTTTCTTTTTACCGCCGGGATCAAAGGTTTCATCATGATAGTTGGTCATATCAAAACCCAGATAGTCTAAACAACTTTTTACCTGTTTCATAAAACCATCTGGACCACAACAAAAGATTACCCGCTGATTGAGATCCGCCACCATATCACTCAAAATGGTTTGATTGATCCGACCTCGCCTACCTAACCAGTTCTCCGTTAAACCGGGCTGAGTACAGGAAATTTCTGGTAGAAAATTTTTACTTTTATGATCAAGCAAAGATAGCTCTCTTCGAAAGATGATATCTTCAACAGCCCGAACCCAATTTAGAAAAACAATATCCTTTGTTGGATCTGTGTCACTCCAAAAGCGCGCCATCGACATCATCGGCGTGATCCCCGATCCTGCCGAGATTAACAATACTTTATTTGACGCGGTATCAAAACAATTAAACCGCCCAGCCGGTCCGCGAAGCTCAATTTTGGAGCCGCTTTGAATATTATTGTGTAACCAGGGAGAAACTATGCCGCCTTTTTCTCGCTTAATAGTCAGCTCGATGGTATGAGGCCGACTAGGTGATGAAGCAATCGTATAAGAGCGATTATGTTTTTCACCCTTTATTTCAAGCTGCATGCCGACGAACTGACCGGGTTTAAAATGAAATAACTGAGCTTCTACAGCCTGAAAAACAAAAGTTTTAACATCGTGAGTTTCCTCCACCACACTAATACATTCCACCATGGTTTTTCGATTGGGCCAACTGGGAGTATTTTGTATTTGGGAGAGATCGTTAATTGACATAAGTGATGACCTATCTATAAGTAGTCGAACAGCCACAATAGTTAGTCTAAAGGCCATTAGCCTACCTTATAGACGCCAATAACTATATTTGAAAAGCGTGGAGTTATTCTGACTCAACACCCAGATGTTCGAGGACGCCGTCCAATTCATCTAGGCTACTATATTGAATAACAATTTTTCCTTTACCTTTGGGACCATGTTGAATTTTAATTGGAGCACCCACCTTGTCTGAAATCCGACGTTCCAACTGCTCGATATGAGGATCACTTTTTGCTTCGAATTTATCTTTGACTGGCGCGCTCACACCACGCACCAGTTTTTCAGTTTCTCTGACGGTTAACCCTTTGGCAACCACTATTCTTGCAATGGAAGTTTGATCATCACTGGTTAACGACAACAAAGCACGCGCATGCCCCATTTCCAGATCACCCCTTTCCAACATGGTTCGGCACGCATCGGTCAATGATAATAACCTCAACAAATTAGTTACAGTGGTCCGACTTTTACCCACAGCATCGGCAGTTTGTTGATGAGTAAGCTCAAATTCTTGCATTAATCTTTGCAATGCAACCGCTTCTTCCATGGCATTAAGATCTTCCCGTTGAATATTTTCAATCAATGCCATCGCAATTGCGGCTTCATCGGGAATGTCTTTTACCAAAGCAGGGATCACGTCCAGCCCGGCTAGTTGAGCTGCCCGCCAGCGACGTTCACCAGCAATGATCTCAAACTTATCTTTGCCAACCTCCCGGACCACAATCGGTTGAATGATGCCTTGTGCTTTTATCGAGCGGGCTAACTCTTCAAGCGTTTCATCAGTCATTATTTTGCGTGGTTGATATTGCCCCGGTTGCATAAATTCGATAGGTAATTTACGCAACTCGTTTGGAGGTACCACTGACTTGGCTTCGCTAGTTTCACCCGTCATTATTTTCTTAGGTTTACTTAGAAATGCATCGAGTGGTGAGCGACCTAATTTTTTCTTCATGTTTGTTTCTCTAAAATTTTGTTATTTTTAAACTTACAATGTCGCTTCGTTTATGGTTTCCTGACGCCTAATCATTTCTCCCGCCAGACCCAAGTATGCTTTGGCACCTCGCGATAGCCGATCATACATCAGCGCTGGCATACCATAGCTGGGTGCCTCCGCCAAACGTACATTTCTGGGAATAGCAGTGCGATAAACTTTATCACCAAAATGATCATGCAACTGATTAGATACTTCAACCGCTAAACGATTTCTAGGGTCGTACATGGTTCTCAGTAAACCTTCAATATGTAATGTTGGATTGACCTGTTCCGTTATTTGTTCAATGGTGCCTAACAATGCTTTTAATCCCTCAAGCGCATAATATTCGCATTGCATCGGGATCATCACGCTATTGGCTGCAACCAGAGCATTGACGGTCAAGATATTTAGAGAAGGGGGGCAATCAATGAAAATATAATCAAATTCGTCTTTTAGATCGACTAAAGCGTCTTTTAAGCGACCTTCTTTATTCTCTTCCGTTAAAAGATGAGCTTCAGCGGCAGCAAGATCAGAATTAGTCGGCAAGATATGGAACCCCGCTTGTTCGGCGTTAACCAAACACTCTCTAGCGGTCTTATCGCCGAGTAACACATCTAAAATATGATGTTCGATTTCTTCTTTATCTATTCCACATCCACTGGTAGCGTTACCTTGAGGATCGAGATCAACCAGCAAAACGTTGCGCTTAGTCGCCGCTAAAGATGCAGCGATATTAATACTGCTGGTGGTTTTACCGACCCCACCTTTTTGGTTTGTTACCGCTATGATTTTACCCACAAAGACCTCTTTTCGTTGTTTTCCACTTTTTATCCAATCGATTGACTCTCGAACAACCTTTGCAGAGTTTCTATCTGGTTGTTTTTATTATATTTATTCTATTCTAACGGACTAATTAACCGCCCATCTATTAACCGAGCGAACTGACCATTATAGATTGATCTTTAGGATGATCAATAACAACCGTGTGATCTTAACCAATTGTGTTAATCATTGAGCGAAATAAGGGTCATTAATTTAGACTTAAGTCCGTTGCAACTCAATCAAACATCGGTTTGCCGATAATCCCGGTATTTTTAATTGGTGGCAAGCGATTTCACGGACTTTACCGGAAAGAGCTAATATTTCCAGCTCCGAATATTGCCCTTTCATTAAAAGCCAACGACCATTTTGCTGCAAAAGATGCTCCGTCATTTTCAACATATCATTAATTGAAGCAAATGCTCTTGAAATGATCCCCGCAAAATGTCGTTCTCTGGGATGTTCAACTCTCGAATGAATCACTTCAACATTATCCAACTCTAACAGATGAATCTGTTGGCGGATAAAGCGAATTTTTTTGCTATTACTGTCTAACAAGCAGAATTGAACCTGCGGTAACATGATCGCCAAAGGCAAACCGGGGAAACCAGCACCAGTTCCTACATCCAAAATGGTTTGTTGTTGAATAAAAGGAACCACGGCCAAACTATCAAGTAGATGTAAAGTTAAACCTTCTATCGGATCTTTAATCGCAGTCAAATTATAACTTTTGTTCCATTTAACTAATTGTTCGAGCAAAGTTAGTAACTTCTTTTGTTGCTCCGATGAAGCTGTTAGCTGTAGATCTTCAATACCTTCAGCCAACGCCTTACGTAAGTCCATGGTTAACCACCGACCGTTTGGGTCGAAGAGAGATGTTTTTTATAGTTTTTCTTTTTGAGTGTGATCAGCAATAGCGAAATAGCGGCTGGCGTCACCCCGGAAATACGGCTGGCCTGGCCAATGGTTTCGGGTTTGTGAGTCTGCAATTTTTGTACAATTTCTGAGGATAGCCCGCCAATCACTGAATAATCAATATCTACAGGCAAAATAGTATTTTGTTGTTTTTTGTTTCTTTCTATCTCGCCTTTTTGACGATCGATATATCCGGAATATTTAGCCTGAATCTCCACCTGCTCTTTGACGTTGTCGGTTAACCCTTCTCCAAGCCCTTCAATATTATTCTGCATTTTAGAGTAATCCAGCTCCGGACGTTTTAACAAGTCTAGTTGACTATATTCTCTAGAAAGAGGCTTTTTTAACAGTCTTGACAACTTTTTAGCGGCCTCTGATTTTGGTTGGATCCAGTTTGTTTTAAGCCTTGCCAACTCCACTTCCACTGCATCGCGCTTGACGACCAACTGTTCCCATCTAGTATCATCAAGCAAACCCAACTGGTGAGCCTTTTCGGTTAATCTTAAATCTGCATTATCTTCACGCAACATTAATCGATATTCAGCCCTCGAAGTGAACATCCGATAAGGCTCCTGGGTGCCACGAGTAATCAAATCATCAATCATTACACCGATATAGGCCTCTTCTCTACCAGGCGACCAAGCCGGTTTTCCCTGAATTCGAAGTGCAGCATTTAACCCGGCGATTAAACCTTGCGCGGCAGCTTCTTCATAACCAGTGGTACCATTGATTTGACCGGCAAAAAACAAATTATCGATGGATTTAGTTTCCAGTGAGCTTTTCAACTCCCGAGGATCAAAATAATCATATTCAATCGCATAACCCGGTCGAGTAATATGTGCCTGCTCGAAGCCCTTGATCGACCTCACCAAATTAAGCTGCACATCAAAAGGTAAGCTGGTAGATATTCCATTAGGATAGACCTCATGAGTATTTAATCCTTCAGGCTCAATAAATATCTGGTGACTTTCTCTTTCGGCAAATCGTACTACCTTATCTTCAATGGAAGGACAATATCTAGGTCCTACTCCTTCTATTTCTCCGGTAAACAAAGGCGAACGATCCATACCTTGATGAATGATTTCGTGTGTTTTTAAATTGGTATTGGTAATAAAACACGGGATCTGGCGCGGATGTTGGGAGACTTTACCCAAAAAAGAAAAAACAGGGGTCGGAGTATCACCATGTTGTGGCTCTAATCCAGAAAAATCAATACTTCGCCCATCAATTCTTGGGGGAGTACCTGTTTTAAGCCGTTGAACATTGAAAGGCAAATCTCTCAACCGGCTAGCCAATCCAACCGATGGAGGATCTCCCGCCCGACCGCCGGAATAATGGGACTGACCAATATGTATTTTGCCAGACAAAAAAGTTCCGGCGGTCAAAATGACGGTTTTAGCCGAAAACCGTAATCCCATTTCAGTTACCACACCGCAAACGCCACCAGACTCTATCAATAGATCATCTACCGATTGCTGGAATAATTTAAGGTTGGGCTGGTTTTCAAGCGTTTCTCGAACAAAGTTTTTATACAAGACTCGATCCGCTTGAGCGCGAGTCGCCCTGACTGCCGGACCTTTACTAGCGTTTAGCTTTTTGAAATGAATACCCGAGTGGTCAATCGCCGTTGCCATAATACCGCCCATAGCATCCACCTCTTTGACCAAATGACCTTTACCGATCCCACCGATGGCAGGATTGCAACTCATTTGCCCCAAGGTTTCGATATTATGGGTGATCAATAAAGTACTTGCTTGCATGCGTGCTGCTGCCAAAGCTGCTTCTGTGCCCGCATGACCACCACCAATCACAATTACATCAAAATGTTCATCAAAAAACATGATTTTATTAAACAGGCTCAACAAAAAGGAGGAGGAGTTTACCTAAAACTGGCTAATAAATGAACAAAAATAGCAAATCATTTGGATTTCTTTTTGTTTCTGATCGTTTTATTCATTAGCCAAAAACCCATTGAACACCAACATATTTCGATTCAGTCGACATTTGTGTTAAATATCTTTGGTTAGAGCCTCATAACTCTTTGTAAAAGATGAAAATAATCTGTTTTTGCTCTATCCTAGCACAATAGAAACACTCATCCTTCAAGCAACATCAAAATGGTTAAGGATAAATCCTAGCAATGAAAAAATTTCTTACACACACACTGTTATACCTGCTTGTCATCTTATTGATCCCCTACTCGTATTTTATTTGGCAAGCAAAAAAGGGTTTGGATGCTTTTTTAGTACTTCATCCGGTCAATGGCGATTTTAAATACCAATGGTTGTGGATAGACTTAGAAGGCAAGATCTCATTGGAGAAAGTTTCTTTTTACCAAGATTCCAATGATCCCGTTTTTACAGCTGAAAAAATAGAAGTTTTACTACCAAGTCCATTCGATGTATTGGACGTAAAAGATCATATTGCCCATGGAGAATATCCCACCAATACTCTTGTGAATGTGATCAACGGACAAACCACCCAAGCAGCCACATTATTCTCTTTATTTGGCGTGGATTATCAACCTGAACTATTAGAGTATTTTTATCCTGAAGAGTGTATTAGTAATATTGACAAAAAACTGCCTTTTTTAAGTTTTGATCTAAATAGTTCATTTGAAATACACCGAACCTCCGATGAAAGTCTGGTTAAATTTAACTTTAAAAGCAAAGAGCTTACCCGTTTAGACGGGACGTTTAAAATAAACAATTTTTCTGCTGTTGAAGATAATACCGTTTTTATAAGCGACTTAAATCTGAATTTTTCAGAATTACTTTGGGTGCAACAAAATACTCAAAAATGCCTGCAAGCACTTAATCTCAAAGGTCTAGAATTCAATGATTTATTGGGTCAATTTATCGAACAATCTGCCAAACAAAATAATTTGTTACTAGCCGACAATATCGCTGATTCATATGTTAATTTTATGTTCGTCCCACAAAAAATTAGCCTTGAATTCAATTTGCAAGAAAGTAAAACATTTAGCCAGATATCATTACTGCCCATTTATGATTACCAAGAGAAAACAAGATTATCTATTCAGTTAAACGATAAGGTGTTGCCCAACATTTTCCAAGCCTTTGATTATATTTCTTCGGCACAAACAAAACCTCAGACTAAAAATGATGTTGTAATTGAGGAAGAGAAAAAAGCTAAAAATATATATCTAAAATTAAACAGTCGCGCTTTGAGGCCGCATTTAGGTTCCAAGATCGAAGTTTTATTGTATAACAAGCAGATCATTATTGGTTACTTAGAAATGGCCAATAACCGCTCCATCAAAATCCGCCAGTTGAAATTTAAGGGTAAAAGCATTTTACCTTTTGCCTTTAAAGATATTAAATCAATCCTTTTATTAAAATCTAACCAATAAAACATATCACCTTCCACAAAACACCTAATAGCTAACGCTCACAAACCTAGCTTAGGTATTTCATTTATCCTCGGTGGATCTTATCTTGAAGCTAACAGCCAAAAAATTAAAATAAGGCTAAAAAAAACCAAATATCAATTGGCGGATTGGGAGTTTTAATAGAATCCATTTCCCTCCCTTTTTTAGGAGAGGGGATTTACTTAAGCTACTTACCAATACAAAAGCTGGTAAAAATCTTTCCTAACAAATCATCGGAAGTGAACTCTCCGGTAATTTCATTTAAATAATCTTGTGCCAGCTTTAACTCTTCTGCTAACAATTCACCCGCTGAAAAAGCTTTAAGTTGATAAAATCCTTCATTGATGTGTGTTTCTGCATTCTTCAGAGCATTAATATGACGACGTCTCGCCATAAAAGTTCCCGATTCTGATGCTTTAAACCCGACCACCGATTTTAGATGTTGTTTTAATAGTTCGATACCATCGCCTTTCGACGCTGATAAAAAAATGGTTGAAATATCAGCTTCTTCAATACGTGGTTTTTGATTAATTAAGTCCACTTTGTTTTTGATTAAAGTAATCGGCGGCAATTCTAATTTTGGATCAATAAACCGTCTAATTTCTTTTTCGATATCGAGTTTTTGATGATCGCTCACATCAACCATTAATAATATACGATCAGCACTTTCTATTTCTTTAGCCGCTCGCTCAACACCAATTTTTTCAACTTGATCTTTAGCATCTCTTAAACCAGCAGTATCAACAATATGTAACGGCAAACCATCAATGTTGATCTGCTCCGTTAATACGTCTCGGGTTGTACCTTCAACATCGGTAACAATTGCAGACTCTTTGCCAGCCAAAGCGTTTAATAAACTTGATTTACCAGCATTAGGTTTGCCAGCTATGACAACTTTCATGCCCTCTTTTAATAAACAACCTTGTTCAGCCATTTTTAATAACTTGTTTAAAAAATTGGTGATTTCATCGGTCTGTTTAGTCACCTTGCTATCATTTAAAAAATCAATTTCTTCTTCTGGAAAATCAATTGCCGCTTCCACATAAATACGAAGATAGATTAGTTTTTCAAGCAGTTCGTGGACTTTAATTGAAAAATCTCCACTCAAAGATCGAAGAGCACTTTTTGCAGCCTCGCGGGAACCACTATCGATTAAATCTGCAATCGCTTCAGCTTGAGCAAGATCGAGTTTGTCATTGTGAAAGGCTCGTTCGGAAAATTCGCCTGGCTTAGCTAAAACAGCTCCACAATTCAAAACCGCCTCAAGCAGCATATCCATAATGATGGGACCACCATGGCCTTGAAGTTCCAAGACATCTTCACCGGTAAAAGAATTGGGTGAATTAAAATAAATAGCGATACCTTGATCAATAATTTGAGTGCTGTTATCAAAAAAAGAAAGGTAGTGAGCGTAACGTGGTTTGATTTTCTTACAGAGAATTGTCTCTGCAATAAATTGGCACAACGGACCAGAAATTCGAATAATAGCTACACCACCTTTTCCTGGAGGAGTCGCTACTGCGGCGATTGTTGTTTGCTTTTCTGGAAATGTTGAGGGAATATCTATCATTACGAGTGTAACGTAGCAATCCTTATTTACTGGATCGAGATTAATATCAAAAAATTAATCAAAACCAGTTAGAGATTAGCGTGTCGATCCTCCTCTCAATTACAATGCGTTAAAATAAATAATCAATAAAATTATTTCTTCTTTTTGGCTTCCTGCTCAGCATTAAACTGTTTGGTGATATATAACTGTTGCGATATAGAGATCAAATTATTCATCAACCAGTAAAGCACCAACCCAGCGGGGAAGAACACAAAAAATACTGTCATAAACACAGGCATCATTTGCATCATTTTTTGTTGCATCGGATCCATCGCTGGTGAAACAGGCTGCATTTTTTGCATTAGATACATACTGGCACCCATTAGCAATGGCATTACGTAGTATGGGTCCATCACCGACATATCTTCAATCCATAATATAAATGGCGCATGGCGAAGTTCAACACTTTCCATCAACACCCAATAGAGAGAGATAAAAACGGGCATCTGTATTAAAAGGGGGAAACAACCGCCTAGAGGATTTACCTTTTCTTTCTTGTAGAGTTCCATCATTTTCATCGACATTTTTTGTTTGTCGTCGCCATATTGCTCTTTCATAGCGGTCATTTTCGGTTGCAACAAACGCATTTTAGCGAACGAGCGATATTGGGCTCTCGCCAGTGGATATAAAAGAGTTTTAATGGCAATGGTCACTAATATGATTGCCAACCCCCAGTTAACAGCAAAACCCTGAAAGAAGATTAACAGGAAGAAAATTGGCCGGCCAATCCACCAAAGAAAACCGTAATCAACGGTTAGCTCTAGCCCTTCAGCGACATTTTCCAGATCGGACTGAATTTTGGGGCCAACATAAAGTTTGGCTGCAAAAGTTTGGCTTTCACCCGGTTTTATCCATTGCCAATCCTGAGTGATTCTAATTTGAGTTAAACCCGCTTTACCAAGATTTTGGTTACTTGTATCAATAGTATGAATGGTGTCAGAAACAGGAACCCAAGCCGTCACGAAATAATGTTGAAGAATAGCAATCCAACCATTGATAGTAGATTCTTTTAAATCCGCTTCTTCTAAATCATCAAAATCATATTTTTGGTATTTTTCATCCGCTGTTGAATATGCGGGACCAACATAAGAACGCATACCTAATCCAGATTGTTCTTGACCTTCTACATCTCCCGTATCCCGTTTTAGCGAAGTAAACATTCGATTGGCTATTTTTTCATTGGTGGTATTGTTCACAATAAACGCTACATCAACTACATACTGATTATTATGGAAAGTGAATCGCTTAATGTATTCAACGCCATTTTTGTTGGTCCAAGTTAGATCAACCACTAAACTCTCTTGCCCGTCCTGTAATACATAATTAGATTGAGAACTTTGGTAAACGGCTTTATTTTTCTTATAGTCCGGCGCGTCTTCACCATATAAGCCCGATAAAGCCAAAAAGACACGGCCATTCCTGTTTTCTAAAATATTAATTGGTTGTGAATTTTCATCCAGAGTTTCTTTGAACTTAATCAACTCTGCTGAAACAAAATTCCCGCCAGATGGAGAAATAATAACCCTGAGTGAATCGGTTGTCACAACAATAGGATTTGCATTAATAGGGTTGTTTTCAGCAACTTTAGCATCGGAAACTTCTTGTGGCACTTTCGATGATAAATCATCGAAAGTTGAATCATCAGATTTTGGCGTTATTTCTATAATATCTTGTTTTGTTAAATCTGGCTGGTAACTTTCTATAGATGATTCAATAGGTGCCTTTTCAATTTTAACTGGGGCATGATCAGCCTGCCACTCCTGATACAAAAGAAAGGTTAAAAAGGCAAATAAAATGAATAAAAAGGTTCTGGCTGATTCCATAATAAACGAGATCTCTTAGATAGAATGCTTGTGGCTATGTGAATGGTCCTGATGAGTACAGGATTGATGTTCTGTTGTTTGGGGGGGGACAAGATCAATACCACCAGGATTTAACGGATGGCAACGAACTATTCTTTTAATCATTAACCAAGACCCTTTTAAACTACCATACTCTTCAATGGCTTCAATAGCATAACTTGAGCAAGTGGGGTAAAAACGACAACTATTTCCAATCAATAGACTAAGTGTTTTTTGATAGATTTTGATCAAACGAATCAGAAGTGTTTTCATTTCAATCTTTAGGGCATCGCTTATTAAAACGAGCAAATAAGTCATCTCGAAAATGGATTATATCTGTTTTAGATAATACAGCAATGTCTCTTCGAGTTAATATAACAAGGTCAAAATTTGCCAAGCTCATCTGCCGTAAACGAAAACTCTCTCGAAGGGCTCTTTTCACCCTGTTCCGTTGATGAGCAAACTTAATATTCTTTTTTGCAATTACTAGGCCTAATCTGGGGTGATTCAGGTCATTCGCTCTAGCTAGCAAGGTAAAGGCTTTGTTGTGGACTTTAAAAGCTTTATCAAAAACACGGCTATAATCATTAGCGCTTAAAAGACGAAGCTCCCGCTGAAAATTGTAGGAGGATTGATTCACTCTAACACTCTCAACTAGAGCTCTTAGCAAACTAAGACAAGAAAGTTGTTTTAAATAAATAGCTTACGCGCTTAATTTTTTACGGCCCTTCGCTCTACGTCGATTAATAATAATTCGACCGTTTTTTGTTGCCATGCGTGCACGAAATCCGTGACGGCGTTTACGTTTAATATTACTTGGCTGAAATGTACGTTTCATCGGACTATCCGTTTAAATTATAACTGTTTGCTATTGGCACCAATCGGGTAACCAACCACCTAGCTTACAAGGGGCGCAAATTCTATTGTATAGATAATATACTGTCAATCTGTTTTATCAATTAGTGACCAAATTATTATTTTGGTTTTATTACTTTTTTTGCCATTTTTTATTGTTATTACTATATGTAGTATATCGATTCAAAAAAGACACTAAATCGGCTATATTTAATTTTTTTTTACTTGGTTCTGTGGATAATTAATTAATGACTTTTCTGCCCCATCTCCGTTAGTTTAATCCTGATTTTAACCAATATCCACTCTTTTCCCGATTTGTTCAATTAAACTGGTCGAATAAAGGCCAAAACTTACACACAAGTTAAATATAATAATAATTAAAAAAGATCTTATTATTATTATTATTAAGGATCGCTACTTTCTGTGTATAAGTGGTTTAAATTGTTTTAATACAATAAGTTATATTAATGATAAGTTTGTTTATATATAACCAAAAAGTAGTGATCAAGTTATTAATAAACATGTAAAACTATTCATTTATTTCAATTTTATCAATTACTAACACATTTATACCTATTTAATATAATTTAAACAATCATAAACTAACAATAACTCGCTAATTTAACGTTAATCCATAATTTACAAAATCTAAAAATAATAACAAATAAAACGAATTATTTATTTTAATCTGTGGATCATTTTTCATTTTCGATCTAAACTAGCAAGTTCATGCACAAGATAGGTTTAATAAAACTCTAAATAGTTAACTTACAGGCAAAATAGTCTGTCAATTTACATTTCTGGTAAATTATCTATTAAATATAAATAAACTATCGATTCCTGTGTCTCAATAAATATTACTATAAAATATATTTGCTAATGTGGACTAAATGTCAAAAATTTCTTCAGGATGAACTTCCCCCTACGGAATTTAGTACTTGGATCCGTCCACTAAAAGCGTCCAATGACAACAAAAAACTTTACTTACAAGCCCCTAATCGATTTGTATTAGACTGGGTTAAAGAAAAATATTTACCTCGAATTAGAGAAATCCTCAATCACGAGGATAATCAAAATATCGAAATCCTATTTGACATAATTTCAGTTAAAGCCGTATTTGAAAGTGAAGACAATCATATTATCAAGAATAATAGACGCAAAATCACTTCTCTTCAGCCCTCCAATAAAAACAACCCTATTAAAAAAATACATCCTGAAAAACATAAAAAAGGGAATTTAAATCACAACTTTATTTTTGATAATTTTGTTCAGGGCAAAAGTAATCAACTGGCAATGGCTGCAGCCAAACAAGTCTCCTTAAACCCCGGTACGGCGTATAATCCACTATTTATTTATGGAGGAGTCGGCTTAGGTAAAACCCATCTTATGCAGGCTATCGGTAATCAAATTTTAACCAATAAACCTGATGGAAAGGTGGTGTACTTACACTCAGAACGATTTGTTGCTGATATGGTTAAAGCCCTGCAAACCAATACAATAGATAAATTTAAGCGTTTTTATCGGTCGGTTGACGCCTTGCTAATTGACGATATCCAGTTTTTTGCCAATAAAGAGAGATCCCAGGAAGAGTTTTTTCATACTTTTAATGCATTACTTGAGGGAAATCAACAGGTTATATTAACTTGTGATAAATATCCCAAAGAAATCGATGGCGTCGAAGAAAGGCTCAAATCACGAATGGGATGGGGATTAACTGTTTTTATTGAACCCCCAGAACTTGAAACCAGAGTAGCTATTTTACTGTCAAAGGCACAAGAATCAAATATAAAGTTACCAGATGAGGTCGCTTTTTTTATTGCAAAACGTATTAGATCAAATGTGCGAGAGCTAGAAGGAGCATTAAAAAGAGTAATAGCCAATGCTCAGTTTACAGGTAAAGATATCACAGTCGATTTTGTTCGAGAGGCATTGCGTGATTTACTTGCAGCGCAGGATAAACAAGTTAGAATAGAAAATATACAAAAAACAGTATCAGAATACTATAAAATAAAGGTTTCTGATTTATTATCAAAACGAAGAAATCGTTCAATTGCCAGACCACGTCAGATAGCAATGGCACTTGCGAAGGAGCTCACCAGCCGAAGCTTACCTGAAATAGGAGAGGCTTTTGGTGGTAAAGATCATACAACGGTATTGCATGCTTGTCGCAAGGTTAAATCGCTAAAAGAAGAGATCCAAGATATTAACGAAGATTATGCTAATCTTTTAAGAATATTATCAAGCTAGTATGAATATTAGAACGTCAGGGAGTTTATGTTAATGAAATTTACTATTGAACAGAGTCGACTTGTATCCCCATTACAATTGGTTTCTGGTGCCGTAGAGAAGCGCCAAACACTTCCTGTTCTCGCCAATTTGTTGCTTAAAGTTGAAAATGGTTTACTAACCATTACCGCGACAGATTTAGAGATTGAAATGTCGGTCAATTTAACCCTTGAAGGAGAGTATTTAGAAGGTGATATCACCGTTCCTGCTCGAAAATTAGTTGATATATGTCGTAGTTTGTCGGATAGGCCGATTGAATTTTCTTTGGAAGATAACCGTTTAAAAATAAAGTCTGGTAGAAATAAATTTTCTTTATCGACAATTGCCGCTCAAGAGTTCCCTAATATTGAAGATAGTTTATTTAACACAAAGTTTGAAATCAGTAGTCAAACACTAAAAACACTTATCGATAAAACACAGTTTGCTATGGCTCAACAAGATGTTCGTTATTATCTAAATGGGATGTTATTTGAATTAGAGGGAAAAAATTTGTTAACGGTAGCCACTGACGGGCATCGTTTAGCTTTATCTAAACTTGTTTTAGATCAAAGTGTTAGCAGTGAATTGGTTCAAGCGATCGTACCTCGCAAAGGTGTGATGGAGGCTGCTAAGTTACTTTCAAGTTCTGATGATATTTGTACTATTGAACTCAACAATAATCATATACGAATTACTTTGGCTGAATTTATTTTCACTTCCAAGTTAGTTGATGGACGGTTTCCTGATTACGAAAAAGTACTACCCAAAAATGCAGAAAGAATTTTAATAAGCGAAAGAGAGGTGATTAAAGATGCTTTTTCAAGGGCCTCCATTTTGTGTAATGAAAAATTTAGGGGGGTGCGGCTTATACTTAAGACCAATAAATTAATAATTCACGCTAATAATCCTGAACAGGAAGAAGCCGAAATTGAAATGGATGTTGAATATAATGACGAGGAAATGGAAATCGGATTTAATGTTAGTTATTTAGTCGATGCACTCAATGCTATCAAAACAGATACAGTCAAATTTAATCTTGGCGACTCAAATAGTAGTGTTTTGATCGAAAGTGCTAATGATGCAAATAGCTTGTATGTCGTGATGCCGATGCGATTGTAGTGGGTACTAATAAAGATATTCTATCGTTATTCGTATTTTATGTTTCTTAAAGAATTTCACGGTAATCATTTTAGAAACCTGGCAGAATTTCGGATTGAATTGTCGAAAGATTTGAATGTTATTAGCGGTAATAACGCTGCAGGTAAAAGTAGTTTATTAGAAGCCTTTAGCTATGTGGTGAGCGGAAGGTCTTTCAGAACGGTCAAACAAAATCTGCTAGTGACCCATGAAGCGGAAGGTTTTACCCTTTTTGGTCAATTTTCAGATTCTACAAAAATTGGGGTAAGCTATGAAAAACAATCAAAAACCAAGAAAATCAAACTTAATGGTGAGATAAAGCGTTCACTTTCAACGGTTGCTTCATTATACCCAGTCCAAGTGTTAAGCCCAGAATCTTATCATTTGATAGATTCAGGTCCGTTAGAACGTCGAAAATATATAGATTGGCTATTGTTTCACGTGGAACATTGCTATCAAAAAGATTGGAATAATTTTCACCGGTTGTTAAAACAGAGAAATGCTTGTTTACGATTAAACCAAGATAAATTCAATAGTACGGAACTAGATAGCTGGGATGAACAATATATACAGTCTGCGTTGAAAATAGACCTATACAGACAATCTACTGCCGAATTATTATTGCCAGAAGTAAAAAAGACATTATGTTCTATGAATTTTGAACATATTGACGACATAGGTATTTCTTATTATGCAGGTTATACTGGTTGTCTAGAAGATAAGTTAAGAGAATCGTTAGAAAGAGATTTTTCGACCGGGACAACACAATACGGTCCACATAAAGCAGAACTGAGATTCAAGATTGGCAAATATTTAGCGAAAGACTTGTTATCAAGGGGACAGAAAAAACTTTTAGTCAATAGTTTATATTTAGCTCAGACTCAAATTCTAAAATCGAAAACGCAAAAAGATAGTTTATTTATCGTCGATGATTTTTCTTCTGAGTTAGACGAGTCAAACCAAACAGCCTTAGTAGAAGCGTTGAGAAAACAACAAAACGTACAAATTATCCTATCTTGTTTACATGCAGAGATGATCAAATCTATCATAAAAGGGTATAATAACGTCAAGATGTTTCACGTGGAACATGGTGAAATAAAAGAAGTTTAGAAAATCAATAGGTAATTATTCGTTCTATTTATGAATGTTAGTTATGTCTATATAAAAGATCTAAAAGGAAAATATTTTATAATGTCAGATAATAAAGAGACCGGACAAAACGAATATGATTCTTCCAGTATTAAAGTACTGAAAGGGTTAGATGCGGTAAGAAAGCGACCCGGGATGTACATTGGTGATACCGATGATGGTACAGGTTTACATCATATGGTATTCGAGGTGGTGGATAATTCTATCGATGAAGCTTTGGCGGGACATTGCACGGATATCAACGTTATTATACATACCGATAATTCTGTGTCTGTGACCGATGATGGTCGTGGGATCCCGGTAGGTATTCATGAAGGAGAGGGGATTTCGGCAGCAGAAGTAATAATGACAGTTCTGCATGCGGGTGGAAAGTTTGATGATAATTCTTATAAAGTTTCTGGTGGGTTACATGGAGTTGGTATTTCGGTGGTCAATGCCTTATCGGACGAATTAACTATTACTATTCGCCGGGAAGGTAAGGTTCATGAGCAATTTTATAAATTAGGCGAACCCCAAGCTCCTCTAGTGGCTATCGGAGAAACCAAAAGAACAGGAACAGAATTAAGATTTCATCCCAGTCCAGAAATTTTCACCAATATCGACTTTCACTATGACATATTAGCCAAACGGTTAAGAGAGCTTTCTTTTTTAAATTCCGGTGTGAGTATCAAGCTGAAAGATGAGCGAAGCGGTAAGGAAGATCATTTCCAATATAAAGGTGGAATAGAAGCCTTTGTTGAGTATCTAAATAGAGCCAAGACAGCCATTAATGACAAAATGTTCCATTTTTGTTTTCAAAGAGATGATGGGATCGGGGTTGAAGTGGCTATGCAATGGAATGATAGTTTCCAAGAAAATATTTTCTGTTTCACCAATAATATTCCACAAAGAGATGGAGGTACTCACTTAGCTGGTTTTAAAGGTGCGTTGACCCGAACACTAAACAGTTATATGGAAAAAGAAGTGAATGCTAAGAGTAAAGGTAAAACCCAAACGACAGGAGATGATGCAAGAGAAGGTCTAACAGCTGTTATATCAGTTAAAGTACCTGACCCTAAATTTTCTTCTCAAACCAAAGATAAGTTAGTTTCTTCTGAAGTGAAAAGTGCTGTTGAGCAAACTATGGGCTCACAGCTCAATGATTATTTATTAGAGAATCCGCAAGAAGCTAAAATTATCGTCAATAAAATGTTAGATGCTGCTAGGGCAAGAGAAGCCGCTCGTAAAGCGAGAGATATGACTCGCCGAAAAGGGGTTTTAGATATAGCGGGTCTTCCAGGTAAACTAGCAGACTGTCAGGAAAAAGACCCGGCACAATCTGAACTCTATATTGTGGAAGGAGACTCTGCTGGCGGTTCAGCTAAGCAGGGGCGTAATCGTAAGAATCAGGCGATCCTACCACTCAAGGGTAAGATCCTTAATGTAGAGAAAGCACGATTTGACAAAATGCTTTCTTCTCAAGAAGTAGGAACGTTAATTACAGCATTAGGTTGCGGTATAGGTCGAGATGAATTTAATGTGGAAAAGACCCGTTATCACCGAATTATTATTATGACTGATGCGGATGTGGATGGAGCACATATTCGAACTTTGTTATTAACTTTCTTTTACCGTCAAATGTTAGAATTAGTAGAAAGAGGTTATATCTATATTGCCCAACCACCTCTATATAAGGTTAAAAAAGGTAAGCAAGAAACCTACGTTAAAGATGATGCTAGTCTTACAGAGTATCTAACGAGTATGGCTTTAGATGAAGCTTCTTTGCATGTTAATCCAGAAGCACCTGCGTTGTCGGGTACAGCATTGGAAAAAATAGTGAATGACTATAGAGAAGTACAATCTGATATCAATCGATTATCTCGTCTTTATGATTCACGCATTCTAAATAGTCTAGTAGATTTAGAAATGTTAGCTGTTGATGATCTAAAGGATCCCTCTAAGGTCGATCTGTGGGCAGAAAAACTTAAATTAATTTTAGCGGGTGATGGCAAGATAGGTGCGACTCGTTTTGAAGTCGTTGTTATAAAAGACGAAGAAAGAAATGAGTTCCATCCCAAAATTAAAGTTATTCATCATGGTAGTGAAAAAACTTATATCTTAGATAAATCATTTTTCGCGTCCGGAGAATACAAAAAAATTGTTGCCTTAGGAGAAAACACCTCAGACCTAATAGAAGTAGGTGCTTACATACGGCGCGGAGGCCGCCAACAAGAGGTTTCAACTTTTAAAGAAGCATTAGATTGGTTAATGCAGCAATCCAAACGAGGCATTGCCATTCAGCGTTATAAAGGATTGGGAGAAATGAATCCAGAGCAACTTTGGGATACAACCATGGATCCTGAAGCACGAAGAATGTTGCAAGTTACTATTGAAGATGCGGTTGCTGCTGACCAACTATTCTCTACATTAATGGGAGATGATGTTGAACCAAGACGTAACTTTATCGAAACTAATGCATTAGCTGTAGCCAACCTAGACGTGTAAAGAATAACTGTGAATTACACTAATATAAGTTGAATCAATAAAAGGGCGGTTGAAACGGCCCTTTTTTAGTTCTAAGTAGTGTTGTATATAATTATTCCTTCTTTTTAACGTTTAAAATGGCTTGTCATTAAACGTATGATTTAATTGATAATAATTCTGTCCGTGTGGCTGGCAAACTTCAGCGAGCCGGTTAGGATAGTAATACGGCTACGTCAAAGATTCGACTTTAATGTATATGCCGTTGACATATACTACAAACAATAATAATATTAGTACAAGAATATCAACATGCAGAGAGTTATATGGAACAAGCCAGTGTTTTCAAAAACAATAAGAGCCAAGCGGTGCGTTTGCCAAAAGCGGTTTCACTACCTGATGATGTTAAAAAAGTTAATATTCTTTCGTTAGGTCGCTCGCGTTTAATTACTCCAGTGGGAGAAAGTTGGGATAGTTGGTTCGATGAGGTCGGCGTTTCTGATGATTTCATGCAAAAGAGAGAGCAACCAGCCGATCAAGAAAGAGAATCTTTTTGATGTTGAAGTATCTCTTAGATACCAATATTGTCATTTATACGATAAAAAATAGGCCACTAAGTGTTCGTACCGAATTCAAAAAACACGAACAACAGATGTGTATTTCCACCGTTACCTTAATGGAATTGATTTATGGTGCTGAGAAATCGGCTAAACCAGAACAAAACTTACTGGATATTGAGGGATTTATTGCCAGATTAGATGTATGTGAATATACACCAGAAGCGGCTATTCACACCGGGCAGATAAGAGCAGAACTCGCAAAATTGGGCACACCTATTGGTCCATATGATCAGATGATCGCAGGGCATGCGCGTTCATTAGGTTTAATTGTGGTAACAAATAATACGAAAGAATTTGAACGCGTAAAAGGACTTCGTGTTGAGAATTGGACTGCCTAAGTTTTAGTTAAATTATAGGGTTATCCTATAGATAAGTTAAGTGAACCGCCCTGTGCGGATCCGCATGCAGGGTGGTGTGGGGGCCTAGAGATTAGAGACTTCCGGCAACTGGTATTAATATGGCCGCCCACAGCCATTGCCAATTTTTTGTGTTGCCATAACATTAACATCGATAATTTTGCTAAATGTTCTAATGGATCGTGGAGTGCTATACCCATCGATTTCTAGAAGAGCTGTTAATGTTAGGTGCAATTTATGTTGGCCTTCTTCCTTTGGATATATTTCCCATTTCCATTCTGTACGTTGACTCTTTGAAACTGCCTGTGTTTCAGGTGTTATTGCTGTGATTTGAAACATATAGCCAGAAAGACGAGCCTCTATTCTATCGCTTACTCTGATAGTAGCTCCTATCCTTTCGCCTTCCTCGATAATTGATTGTTTAATTTCATCCACTGCCTCAGAGAGACTCAAGATCAGCTGAATTTGTGGGGAATCATCTATGTTGATAATTGCAGGAGCATTGAATGCTATTGTTGCAAATTCCATTTTGTCTAGCAGGCTATCTACGCTATTCGGCGTAGGGGGAGGCAACGGATCTATGCTTGGCGACGCTATCATGCTTTCGTCAATGCTCAGCATAAAAAGAGAGGACACAGAAACTAGGCCGACAAAAAGCACCAAGATCCCGATTTTCCATTTAAGTTTCATAGGCTCCTCAGACAGCTAACGTTTAAAGCAGGCGAGACGTGTTTTTTATGCCTTCGATTACCGGTTTTGGTTAAAAAGTGGTCAATGATGTAATTGCTTTCATTGTGTACCGTGTTTCGGTGGTACGATTTATTTAATTTGTTTGCGCTGAAAATGCTTTAACTTGAGCGTTCCCTTAAAGGTAACACTCATGTAAATTTACTTGAAGCTTTCAAATAAACTTACACTTAAATGTTTCAAGCTGATACTTTGTTTGGCTAAACCGTTTTCAATAAATAGAGCGATTTAACGCCCGTAGTTGTTCCGACAACCTGAGCTTGATACTTATTATTTTAGTGAGAATGATTATGCCCACCGTTATGGGATTTTCCGTAACCACGCAGTTGATCGTACAGATGAATCTGGTGTTTTGTGAGTAATGCCTTTTGCTCAAGATGGGCACTCAAATGCACATATCGAATATTGGTTTGAAGAGCTCCGATTTCGGATAAAAGAGTCTTGAGCGAATTAGCGTTTATTGTTCCTCTGGAGAACTGTCGGTCAAGTTCTTGCTCCATTGCCACAAATTTTTTCCCGAGCGTAGCTGCCTCTGCTTTCATAGCATTAAAGATCTCCTGAGTTCGCCTTGTTTGTTCTTCAGTAAGATTAAGCTCCTTGGCCACATCTAGAACATGACTAGGTCCAGGAAACTGATTCAATTCGGCTGCTTTGGCATACCCTAAACCTTTGCCATTTAGGTAACCCACCACTTCTTGTTGGGACAACGCCTTAATTTCGCGCATCTCTTGCCCTACATAAGGAGAGTCCGTAATGGAAAATACAGAGAAAGAAAACGCGCTTACCATTACTCCAACAATAAGATTCTTCATTTGATCCCCTTGAGATATAATGTTTAAGGCAGGCGCGCGTGTTTTTGCGTCGACTGCCTTTTCTAGTTAAGGCTGCGGGCAAAATGCCACAACCTTTTTTGTAAACCTGTAAAGTAGGTTCGTTATTTCATGTTGCTTCTAAGCCAAAAGGTTTGAATTTTAATTTAGTCTTTTCAGAATAAAAAAGAAACAACTTTTCCAATTTTGTTTGCATTCATTGAGAAAAATATTAACTTGTCACTCTCAATAAAATCTACCATCTTAACGTTTAAGTTTGCAATTCATTGCGAGTGCGCGAGTAATGGGTCTGCAACATTTTTATTGTTAGCTGCCTATGTTGAGTCTAAATATTAATCCATGTTTTACTGCAGTCCACTCTTGATTTGTAATTGAAAACACAACTGTATCTTGATAGCTACCGTTTGTCATTTTCCGATGGTTGCGCAAAATACCATCTTGCTTTGCGCCCAAACGAGCAATTGCAGTACGAGATCCATGGTTATGCCAATGAGTACGAAACTCTACTGCTATCGTTGATAATTGTTCAAAAGCATGACGTAATAATAGAAATTTGCATTCCGTATTTACTGATGTTCGTTGATAGCTTTTGGAGTACCATGTATAACCAATTTCAACTCTTTTCTGCACAAGGTCAGCATTGCAAAATCGAGTTGCTCCAATAACTTCTTGAGTAGCGTTATTAATTACTACAAAAGGAAGTGAATATTCTGCCGCTTTCTCTGAGAGCGCAAAATCGATGTAATTCTTTACACTCTCTGAATTTGGGACGCTTGTGTACCATAGTTTCCAAAGTTCACCATCTGATGCTGCCTTTACTAATTTTGAAGCATGCTCTTTTTTTAAAGGACGTAATGTAACCACGTTACCTTTTAGCTCTAATTCAGTGAGCCATTGTTTTTCATTCACTCAGAAATCTCCTTAATTTCAGCTAACCGGACTTGGTTAAAATAGCAGGCAGGCTACCGCACGCTATTGGGTTTAATTGTGTTAATTTGCTTCGGGCTAACAGGTTGCCACAAAATCAACTTAACTCAATACTAAATGTTTTGCTTGGAAATGAAAACCGATTTTTCGGGAGAGAATGCTTCAATTAACCTCCGATATCTTTCATTACTCATGCACTTTTTTGTTAACACCGCTCATCCAAAGTTGAAATTATGTTTTTACGTTGCTCAGAGTTAAATAGCATTAACTCTATAGGCAGTTTTTTAGCTTTACCGTATATAGTTAATGTTTTTCTAATAATTCCTGAGATTTCATACTTTTCATAATCAGACCAAGCTAGTGTATCTTTCTCTGCCATGTGCAGATAAATAATTTCTTTGTCGGAAAATTCTATAGCATATTCATCAACTCTAGACGTACCTGAATTGAAAAGAAACAGCCAAAACGTGATTATAATTGGTACGAGAATTAATCCTGCAATATAGACTTGTATAAATCCAGTGGATGGCCTAAACCCAAAGATTGTTCCAACCGCGAGCACAAGAGTAAATGTAATAATACTAAGAATCGCGTTTTTTGAGCGATAAATAATGCTTTGTAGTTTTCCTTGGGAATATTTCAATCTTCAAGTTCCATTTTTTGTTAACCGGTAATGGTTAGGCCCTTTTTTTAGCAATGATGGTTACACCTTCGGTGTAGCTGTAACCATATCCGTAGCCATAACCCGCGTTTGATTGCCCGCCAGTTGTAGCCCATTTGAAGTCGTATGATCCAGAAAGAGTTTCAGATATAGTTACAACTTCATATCCTTCTGAATTTAAACCATCAATAGCCTCTGATATGTCATTAGCTAATTTTTTTCCATCTATTTCACAATCAGACCAACCAGTTTGCTCCCATTTTTCTTCTTTGCGAGTTACATCCTTTTCACCACCAAAAAAGCCTTTCTTTTTTTCACCAGTAGGAACCTTAACCATTTTGGTTTTCCCTACGGGTTTAAAATACGAATTTACATACACAACCTTGTTCAAAGTACTCTCCTGATTAATTGCCTAACGCCACTGCATCAGTGCGCAGTGAAGCGGAGATCTAGCACAGCTTGCTGTGCATACTGAATGCTCTGGTTATAAAGCATTACCACTGACCTGTTCGTAATGTTCAACTTCGGGAAAAGGATCATAAAAATGGTGCAATAATGAGCGCCATTCTTGATATTCCTCTGATTCTCTAAACCCAACAGTATGAGCTTTTAGTGTCTGCCAATTAACTAATAAAATATAACGACTCGAATTTTCAATACATTTTTGAAGCTGATGAGACACATAACCTTCCATGCTAGAAATTATTGATTGAGCTTTACAAAAGGCTTCTTCGAAGTCATTTTCTTGCCCTGATATCACATTTAGTATTGCAACTTCAAGTACCACAGAATTCTCCTATGATTTATAACGTTGCTCGTTGGCGAAAATGGCTCGCGTAGCGAGCTAGTTTTCGCTAACCGGGCCTGGTTAAAATAGCGGGCAGGCTTCCGCACGCTATTGGATTTAATTGTGTTAGTTTGTTTCGGGCTAACAGGTTGCCACAAAACCAACTTAACTCAATACTAAATGTTTTTTGGAAATGAAAATCGATTTTTTTCGAGAGAGAATGCTTCGATTAACCTCCGATATCTTTCATTACTCATGTATTTTTAGTTTACGACACTATTAACTTTTGTAGCGCTTTAACGTTCGCCTCAATTGAGGCGCTTCTTTTCGAGCCTTCGATTGCCGGTTCTTATAGCTATTTTTTCTCTTCCGATGTAGAACTTTGTGAATTATCTACTGGTGACGGGGCAACTGGCTTGACTTCAGGCATTGGCGTTCCTGAAGATACAGGATCCAATCCTTTATCTCTTAAAACGGCAACTGAACTTTGCGACACTTTAGTTTCTTCAGTCATACTTATGCTCCTTGTGAATTATAAAAGTTATTAAAATAAGTTTGTGTAAGTAATTTAGCTTGCTCCATCAACTTATTGCGCTTAGGCAATGGTGACGTTCCTAAATGTTTTTGAATAATTTGGCGTCTTTTTCTTTAAAACGCATATGTAGTTTGTGGATTTCTTCTTTATTCAGTAGACCTTCAGATACTTTAAACCAGTTATCTTCCATAACAAGGAATAAACTTTCCAAGTCATTTGTAATCCCCTGAAGAGCCTTTAACCTTTTCTTATAAGGTAAATAGGATTTTATTGCATTTACAACTTGAGAAAAAGCAATTATTGACCCCCAAAGAAATGAATAATCTTTCCAAACAACCCAACTAGCAATACTTCCACTTGCAGCAGTTGCTAAGAACATATTGATATATCTATCAATCGTAATTGTACGCTCTAGATAATTTTCAAGATAGAATACATGAACTTTAAGTTGATCTAGCTCTCGCCAATATTTATTTTGGTACATTCCCTAACCTAGGCTCCTTGATGATAGCTAACGTTTGTGGCTGGCGAAGCTTAGTGCCAAAACCGGTAGATGTCAGCAGTAAATTTTCGCTAGCCCACACTTGTTAGAGATTATAACCTTTAGTTTCTAATAGCTTTAACACTCCTCCATGACCACCTAAGAGGTTTGATAGACGAATTATTTTACCTGACTTAAATGATAGCGTATACCAATTCGCAGTAGAATTGAATTTCGCTGATGTAAGATTTTCCCATTTTTCTATTTTACTTCCAGTCCAAGGCGTATGAAAGTCGATGCCTTTTTCATCATAAAAACCATGAACTTTAAAATATTCTCCAAAACAATAAATGGCTGCAACTCCAAAACCTAAAAACAATCCTATAATAGAATAAAGTTCACTAGGTTTTTCCCAAGCATCAGCATCATAAAAAAACGCCCATGTAGCTAAAAGTACAAACGCGAAGCAGCACCATGCCAAGACAACTAGGAAAGTTCCAAATCTGAGTTGCCCACTATCAGATGAATTCCGTAAGCTTTTGGAAATATAAGTACATATTACTATCGATGCCAAACCACCAATTAATCCTGATATTAAGCTTGAGTTCATGTGTATCCTTAGTAGTTCTAACACTTTAATTTGCAGTTTTTTGCGAGGCCACGAGTAAAAAATCTGCAACATTTACTGGTGTACGCCCAGCATGGGCATTAACTAATGAGGTGAAAGTCCTCTGTAGGAGGTTCACCGTTTAATGATTGTTATTAAACGACAACTACTAGCAAATGGCAAGGGCATATCCGCGAGGCGTTGTC